>Ga0073934_10006991_pt1 | contig 16032 bp, 10 predicted proteins | sample LarsenN4metaG_FD_76834 | JGI IMG/M metagenome (GOLD analysis project Ga0073934, IMG submission 76834) | Hot spring sediment bacterial and archeal communities from British Columbia, Canada, to study Microbial Dark Matter (Phase II) - Larsen... ...
AACACCACGGAAGATAACAGTACACTCAACCACCAGATGAAGTCTGTCAATTTTGCTTTTGATGGTATGGGACAAAAAAGAAATTTCGACTCCAACAATGAAAAAGATATAAGCGGCCCCTTTGGAAAACCAATTAAAGATCTGCTTGAAAAAAAATATGATATTATTATTGATCCTTCCGGTACTACCATGATGGCCCTGCCTGAAAAAATTCAGTTAACCGAAAACGACAGCCGGATGGCTATCATCAGCAACATGATGAAAGATGTTTTCGACCTGGTACAGCCTCCCCAAAAAGGCAGAGCCAGTTTCTTTAAGGTTTTGCCGGAATCAGAAGTTGGTATTGGTGACTCATGGACAGAATCTTACGAACTGGAAGGAGGCAAATACAATGCAACTTATAAACTGGCCGAAGTAACCGATAGTATTATTGTGATTGATTTTACAGCCAATTCTGTAACGGTGAGCAAAGCAGAAATGATGGGTAATGAAACGACCACTACCATGAACAATAAATCAACCGGTAAAATCCTCGTTGATAAAAACACCGGCATTATTCGTGAAAAAACGATCAGCACTGAGTCAACCGGAAATACAGAAACCAGTTTTGGAAATGTGCCGGTCACATCCCGGACCAATACTATTATTACTGTAAAATAGTTACGCTATACTTGATTGGAAAGAAGGTCCTCAAAAGTTTCTCGTCTTCTTATTAATTGCGATGAATTGTTTTTGAATAAAACTTCAGCAGGCCTGTATCTTGAATTGTAGTTAGAAGCCATTTCAAACCCATAGGCGCCTGCATTTCTGAAAGTGAGAAAATCACCTTCCCTGATTTCCGGCAAAGATCTGTTTTCGGCAAATGTGTCTGTTTCGCAAATATTACCAACTATATTATACACTTTAGGCTCACCTGACGGATTCGAAATATTTTCAATTTCATGGTAAGCACCATAAAACATGGGACGAATAAAATGATTAAGACCGGTGTCCACACCAGCAAATGTTATTTCCCCGGCCTGCTTCAGCACATTCACTTTTGCTATAAAATAACCCGCCTCACTCACCAGGAACTTTCCCGGTTCAAACCAAACCTGCAGATGCCGATTGTATTTTTGTTCAAACTCTTCAAATTCTTCTTTTACTTTTTGTCCAAGCTTTTCAATATCAGTTCCCTCTTCACCTGGCATATAAGGCACTTTAAATCCTCCGCCGAGGTCAATCACTTCTAATTCGGGAAAATGCTGCGCTACTTCAAATAAAACCTCTATCCCTTTAGCAAATACTTCCACATCTTTAATCTCGCTTCCAGTATGAATATGTAATGTACGGATGAATAAGCCGGTTTCTTTTTGCACTTTTAATACCTGCTCAATATCTTCCAACGGCACCCCGAACTTACTGGCTGCATGGCCCGTAGAAATCTTTAGGTTACCACCTGCCATAATATTGGGGCGAAGACGGATACCGACAGAATAACTATGCCCATACTTCTTTCCAAATTTTTCCAAATTTGAAATACTGTCAATATTGATATGAATACCCAGGTTCTTTGCTTCCTCTATTTCTTCAAAAGCAATATTGTTGGAAGTATATAAAATGTTTGATGGTTCAAACCCGGCATATAGAGCAAGCTTCGCTTCATTAATAGAGCTGCAATCCACATTACAGCCAATTTCCCTGATGTATCGAAGCACATGAATATTAGTCAATGCTTTTGCGGCATAAAAAAAACGGGAGTCTGTACCATTAAATGCATTGATCAACCGCAGGTACTGTTCTTCTATCCGCTCTGCATGATACACATAAACAGGTGTTCCGTATTCACCCGCTGCACCCAGTAATTGTTCCCTAGTAAGTTGTGCTGCCATAATTGCGAAAATAGTTAAAACAAACATGCCACTCCCGCAGGAATGGCATGGCAAGTATTATTGAGAAATAAATAATCTTAATTTTCTTCACCCTCACTACTGGCATCATTAATCACCAGCTCACCGCCATCATTCACTGCCAATGCTTCTGCATTGTCCAGTTGTTCATCAGCACTGTTCTCATTTTCTGGCTGTACATCTTTTATGACCGTTGGCTCCACCAGTTGTTCTGCAATCACTTCTTTGATCTTTGGAAGATCTTCTGCAGAATTAATTCCAAAGTAGTCCATGAAATTTTTAGAAGTGGAATATAACAAAGGCTGGCCCGGTGCCTTTTCATTTCTGCCGCTGATGATGATCAGCTCTTTTTCCAATAATTTTTGCAAAGCGTAATCGGAACTAACACCACGGATAGACTCTATTTCTCCTTTAGTAACCGGCTGTTTGTAAGCCACAATGGCCAGTGTTTCAAGAGCTGCTGCAGAAAGACGCTTTAAAAATTTATCGCCGTTTAATTGGGCAACTGTTTTATGATATTCTTTTTTAGTAAGGAACTGCCAGCCACCACCACTTTGTATCACTTCAAACGGATAAAACTCTGTGCTATATTTTTCCTGTATGCCTTCTAAAGCTGCTTCCACCTGGTCAAGAGATACTTTGTCATCCATAAAACCCAGTGCATTATTCACCAGATCAGTCAACTCAAGTGTAGTAACTGGTTTATCACTGGCAAAAATCAGGGATTCTATATGAGGTATAAGATTAGCTATTTCCATGGTTGTTGTTTCGAAACGATTTGAACGAAATTAATATTACCCTGAGGAAGTCAGAAACACAGTTATTAACATTTTGGACTCCGAGGTCAGGCCGAAAAAACTAATATAGCTATTGCTGTTATCCCTGCAAAGCTGCAGCGCCGCTAACAATTTCGGTAAGCTCGGTAGTAATGGTAGCCTGTCTAGCACGGTTATAAGATATCTTCAGGCTCCTGAGCATTTCGTTGGCATTCTCGCTGGCCTTGTCCATCGCTGTCATCCTTGCACCATGCTCAGATGCATTGGAGTCAAGAACAGCCTTGAATAATTGAGTATTGAGAATTTTAGGCATCAACTCTGCTATCAATTGTTCTTTGGAAGGATCATAAATGAAATCCGCTTTCGTTGCACCATCCTTTTTTTCTACCTTGGGAATTGGCAGGAATCTTTCTACTACAAATCGCTGTGTTGCTGCATTTTTAAACTGGCTGTAAACCAGTTCTACCACATCAAACTGCTTTTCTTCAAAAGCCTTCATAGCAGCGGCAGAAGCCTGCTGCACATTTTCAAAAGTCAGGTGAAGAAAAATGTCTTTGAACGTTGCATCTGCTTTATAATTCAACTTGGCAAAATGCTCGTAACCTTTCTTTCCGATATTCCAGATCGTAATATTTCCTTTTTTATGCTGATCAGCATACTTTTCAGCAATGGTCGCTTTGGCCAGTTTAATAACATTTGCATTGAAAGCTCCGGCCAGACCACGGTCACTAGTAAGTACAATCAGCAATACCTTTTCTGCCGGACGCTCAGTAGCTAATGACATACCTGTACCACTTTCACTATTGCTGACAATATTGGTCAGCATCTCCTGTAATTTCTGGGCATATGGACGCATTTGTAAAATAGCATCCTGTGCACGGCGCAACTTGGCCGCACTCACCATTTTCATTGCCTTCGTAATCTGCTGCGTACTTTGAACCGATTTAATACGGTTTCTTACCTCTTTTAACTGACCAGACATAGTTTTTCTTGAATTGGCCGCAAAGGTATGGCCTGACAGCTAAAATTCCAGCACTGAATCAAAATAATGAGCTCACAAAGATTCATTGTGATTTAATTGTGTAAATCCTTCTCTTTCAGGCTACTCCTGTAAAATAAATTCCCTGCTGAACCTGTAAGTTATAGCCAGTCTTCCGCCACTTTTAGTGCTGTTTTCAAGTGGTCTCTCAAATTCTCTGGTAAAGATTATTTGTACAGGTCCGGGGGCAAGTTGCTTTAGTTCGTCCGGGGAAATAACAAGATTACCATCCCTGATTGTATCAACCCTGTTTATTCCCTTACCGGGAAAACTGGTATCTGTCATTAAAACCAGCAAATAATCTTCCTTTTCGAGGCCGGCAAATTGCAATCCAAGGCTATCACCGAAGCTGAGTTCAGCGGGGGGATTAATAAGTGAGAAAGGTTGAAAAAAGAAATTCTCCCGATAGGTATTCCCTTGTATATCTGTGAAAACTATATTATGCTTTCCTGTAAATGCCATCAATGACTTTCTTGTTTCATAATAATACCCGGTCATTTTTGAGCTGTCAAAAGCCAGGGCTTCGCCATCCAATGCTACCCCTGAAGGTTTATCCAGTCTGAATGCATTGCCTTCAATATCGCCATCTCTGAAATGCAGTAAAATGGTAACCGAATCTTCTTCTTCATTACCTGTTACCTGGTAATCCAAAAAAATGGATTGGGGATCATCATTTAAGTTCGCTGTTTTATCCTTGCTTTTACAGGCAATAAACCCGGCAATGATGAAAATACCCAGGAAGGTGGGTAAAATGGCAAAATGTATCCTGTTAATCATGAGGGGTGAAAGTTACATCAACCCTAGAAATTTGCATTGAATCTCACAGTTTTAATAGACCTAAAGGCCTATTTAGAGCTGCTGTTTAACTCCGAACTATAACTTATCTTTGCCCCCCTTCAAAAGCCCTGCTTTTGAGGCTGTCAAAATGGCCTGCAAATTTTTGTAGCACCGTTTTTGACAAAAAGAGACATCGAGTCAAACATCAGGTATTCCGGTTTGACCCGATTGACCATTTAACTAATTAACTAATCAACCAATTACCCAATTCCCAATACCATGCTTGGTTTCATTTCTAAATTATTCGGCGGCAGCAAGTCAGAAAAGGATGTAAAGAAGATTGAACCCTATGTCGCAAAAATCAACCAGTTTTTCAGTTCTTACCAGTCGCTGAGTAATGATGAACTGCGTAACAAGACACAGGAGTTCCGTCAGCGCATCAAAGAACACCTGAAAGAAATTGACGCAGAGATTGCGGAAAGAAATGCTGCTGCAGAAGCTTTACCTTTTAATGACCTGTTGGGCAAGGATGCTATTTACCAGGAAGTAGATAAACTGAAAAAAGAGAGGGATAAAAAAATCGAAGAGGTCCTTGAAGCTATTTTACCCGAGGCTTTTGCGGTTGTAAAAGAAACAGCCCGCCGATTTAAGGAAAGCACAGAGATTGTTTCTACTGCTACACAGCTTGACCGGGACCTGAGTGTGAAAAAAGATTATGTTACTATTGATGGCGAAAAATCAATTTTCAAAAATACCTGGACAGCTGCCGGGGGACAGGTAACCTGGAATATGGTACACTATGATGTACAGCTGATCGGTGGCGTGGTATTGCACCAGGGAAAAATAGCTGAAATGGCAACGGGTGAGGGTAAAACACTTGTTTCTACCCTTCCTGCTTACCTGAATGCATTACCAGGTGAAGGTGTTCATATCGTAACAGTAAACGATTACCTGGCCCGCCGTGACCAGGAATGGAACGGAACTATTTTTGAGTGGCTTGGCTTAGTTGTGGATTGTATTGATAAGCACCAGCCGAATAGTGAAGAAAGAAGAAAAGCCTACCTCGCTGATATTACATATGGTACAAATAATGAATTTGGCTTTGATTACCTCCGGGATAATATGGTGCATACGCCGGAAGAAATGGTGCAGCGCAAACACCATTATGCTATGGTGGATGAGGTTGACTCGGTATTGATCGATGATGCCAGAACGCCGTTGATCATTTCGGGTCCCGTGCCAAAGGGAGAAGATCAGCAGTTTCATGTACACAAACCCAGGGTACAGCAACTGGTTCAGGAACAGGAAAGAATTATACGTAACAACCTGAATGAAGCCAAAAAAAGAATAGCAGAAGGTGATGATGATCCTAAAAGCGGAGGCCTTTACCTTTTCAGAGCATACAGGGGCTTGCCTAAATATGGTCCGCTGATCAAATACCTGAGTGAACCGGGCATCAAGGTAAAAATGCAGAAAGCTGAAAATTATTACCTGCAGGACCAACAGCGTAATATGCATATCGTAGATGCTGAACTGCTCTTTCATATCGACGAAAAAAATAACTCAGTTGACCTTACAGACAAAGGTCTCGCCATGATCACTAAAACGGGTGAAGATCCCGAGTTCTTTGTATTGCCTGATATCGGCATTAAACTGGCAGAGATCGAAAAAAACAGCGCATCTGCTGATGAAAAGCTTCAGCAAAAAGAAGTCATCCTGAACGATTATGCCCAGAAAGCAGATCGTATTCACACTGTTCAGCAATTACTTAAGGCCTACACTCTCTTTGACAAAGACGTTGAGTATATCATTGATAACGGCGCTGTAAAAATCGTAGATGAACAAACTGGCCGTGTACTGGAAGGCAGAAGATATTCTGATGGCCTCCATCAGGCTATTGAAGCAAAGGAAAATGTGAAGATCGAAGCAGCTACACAAACTTATGCCACTATCACATTGCAGAATTACTTCCGTATGTACCACAAACTGGCTGGTATGACCGGTACAGCTGAAACGGAAGCTGCGGAATTATGGAGCATCTATAAATTAGATGTGGTTAGCATTCCTACCAACCTGAAAATGATCAGGGATGACAAACAAGATCTTGTTTACAAAACAAAAAGAGAAAAGTACAAAGCGGTTATTGATGAAATTGAAGCACTAAGAAATGCCGGCAGACCTTGCCTGGTAGGTACTACTTCGGTTGAGGTAAGTGAATTACTGGGGCGGATGCTGCAGCAAAAAAAGATCCCTCATAACGTACTGAATGCAAAACAGCATGCCCGTGAAGCACAGATAGTAGCAGAAGCCGGTTTGGCCGGTGCAGTGACGATTGCTACCAACATGGCAGGTCGTGGTACGGATATTAAGCTCGGGCCTGGTGTAAAAGACGCCGGCGGTTTGGCTATTATTGGTACAGAAAGGCATGAAAGCCGTCGTGTGGACAGGCAGCTGCGTGGTCGTGCAGGTCGCCAGGGTGATCCGGGTACTACGCAGTTTTATGTATCATTGGAAGATGACCTGATGAGGATGTTCGGCAGTGAACGTATAGCATCCTTAATGGATAAACTGGGTTATAAAGAAGGTGATGTGATACAGCACAGCATGATCAGTAACAGTATCCAGAGGGCTCAAAAGAAAGTGGAGGAAAACAACTTTGGCATACGTAAACGTTTGCTGGAGTATGATGATGTGATGAACAAGCAGCGGAATGCAGTTTATGAAAAACGTAATCATGCTTTGTTTGGAGAAAGATTAGCTCTTGATATTGACACATCCTTCTCCATGGTAGCAGAAGGCCTTGTCAGTTCATTTCGTGAACAGGAAGATTTTGAAGGATTCAAAATGGCCTGCATTGTAAACTTTGGCTTAGACACTTCTATTGAAGACGAGGAATTTAAAAAAGGTGATCTGAATACATTGACTGATCGCCTTTATGCTGAAGCAACAGAGAAATACAACAGGCACAAAGAAGAATTACAGAAACAGGCAATTCCGGTTTTCAAAAATATCCGTCTCACACAGGGCAGTCATATTGAAAATGTAATTGTTCCCTTTACAGATGGACGTAAGGGACTGAATGTGCTGAGCAACCTGGACAAGACATTACAGACAAATGCGGTTGAACTGACAAATGCCCTGGAAAAAACAATCACCCTGGCCGTAATTGATGATGCATGGAAAGAGCACCTGCGGGCCATGGATGATCTGAAACAAAGTGTGCAAACGGCTTACCTGGAACAAAAGGATCCGCTGGTTATTTATAAAGTGGAAGCATACAATCAGTTCCGTAATATGAGTGCAGATGTAAACAAGGATATCGTTTCCTTCCTTTGTCATTCATCCATTCCTATTCAGCAGGAAGATGCACAGTTGAAAGAAGGCCGTCAGCAAAAAACAGACATGAGTAAAATGCGGGCCAATAAAGAAGAAGTGGATGCAACAGGCGATGACTATGCGGCCAATGAGAAAGACAAACTGGTACCGGTAACCGTAGCCCCGAAAATAGGACGAAACGATCCATGTCCTTGTGGATCAGGTAAAAAATACAAGCATTGTCATGGCAAAGATGCCTGATAGCATATAAGTTTTAGCAAAAAGGGGCATATAAAAATGCTCCTTTTTGTTTTTGAAAATGTGCAAAACCACCGTATTAACTGCTTGTTATTCTAAGGATTAATCACTACTTTGGCAGTCAATTTTTAAACCCAAAACCATTAAACAATGAAAAAACTTTTTTCGATGCTGGCCCTGGTCAGCCTTTTAACAGTTGCTTGTAAAGACAAAAAAGAAGATAAGAAAGAAGAGCCAACGACAACTCCCACTACAACTGAGCCCACTACCACACCAACAACTACTGACCCGGCACCTACCAGCACCAATGCTGATGGTGTTCCTTCTTTCTCTGATCCTGAAGTACAGAAATTCGCCAACGACTATGCTGCCTTTGTAAAAGAATACAAAGAAGGCATGAAAGACCCGGCTAAACTTTCTGCATTAGCACAAAAAATGCAGGACTGGTCAAAAAGGGCTACTGAAATAGGCACCAAACTGGCCACTTCTCCTGACGAAGCTAAAAAGTGGACTGACTGGACTATGGCTCTTGCAAAAGAACTGATGCCACAATAAGATATTTACAGCTGATTACAATAATAAATCCCCCCGGTAATATTATCGGGGGGATTTTCTTTTAACTTTAATTACCAAACTAACCTGCCCGTATGTATAAGGTGACCAAAAAGAAGGTGCATGGCCTCTTGCATCCTGAGATTGTCGGGGATAAGCACTGGGATAAGATCATCAACATCTTTATCATTTCTTTGATTATCCTGAATGTGATCGCTGTGATGCTGGAAACTGTTTCATCATTACATGCAAAGTATGCTGACTTCTTTCACTACTTCGATGTTGTCTCTGTAATCATCTTTAGCATTGAATATGTATTGAGGGTATGGAGCAGCAACCATGAAGAAAAATACAAAGGAAGCCTCAAGGGAAGACTGAAATATATGCTTTCGCCCGGCGCATTAGTTGATCTTTTGGCCATACTTCCTTTCTACCTGCATGCAATTATTGGCCTTGACTTCAGGGTGCTTCGGATACTCCGGTTGATGCGATTCTTCCGTTTATTCCGTCTTACAGCTTATATGAAGTCAGCCCATATGATTTCAAATGTTTTTAAGAAAAGGTTCAATGAATTGCTGCTTAGCCTTGTTTTGGTAATTTTTCTGGTAATAATTGCTTCCTGTGCCATTTATTTTGCAGAACACCAGCACATTGAAAACAGAGCCAAATTCACCAGCATACCTGCTACAATCTGGTGGTCTGTTGTAACACTTACCACCACCGGCTATGGAGATATGTACCCGATGACTTATATAGGCAAGGCAATGGCGATGGTCATCATGTTAACCGGCGTTGCCTTCTTTGCTTTACCTGCCGGTATCATCACAGCAGGATTTCTGGAAGAGTTCAGAATGAACAGAATTAAAAAGACACATCGCTGCCCCAATTGCGGAGAACTTCTTGAACTGGATGACAATAACCACTCACATCAGGCTGATAAATAAAAAGAGACCGGCAATAAACCGGCCTCTTTTATAACAATCTGCTTTGGAGGGATCAAAATCCTTTCTTTCCTTTCAGTTCATATTTCTGCTCAAAACGTTCATTTAGCAACTTATGCTTATCAGTCAGGTCAATTTTACGGCCCTGAATAAACGCATCCGTCACATTACTGGTACGCATATCCAGAATATCACCTTCACTTACTACGATGTTAGCATCTTTTCCGGCTTCAATGCTTCCGGTTTTATCAGCTACTCCCATGATCTTAGCTGCATTTAGTGTAATAGCAGCCAGTGCTTCCTCTTTTGTCAAACCATAAGCAGCGGCTGTACCAGCATTGAATGCAAGGTTGCGGCCACGGGTTTGGCTATCGTCATCAGAGATAGAAAATAACACACCTGCCTTTTGCAAAGCAGCAGCTGTTTTATAAGGCTGATCAACATCGTCATCAGTAGCCGTAGGCAAACTATGTGGTTGTTGCAATATAACAGACACATTATGCTTCTTTAAAAGGTCAGCTACCTGGTAGCTATCACTTCCGCCAACGATTACCATATCCACACCAAACTCTTTTACAAAATCCAAGGCTACTAAAATCTGCTTCACTGTGTTGGCATTCACATAGAGCTTTTGTTTTTTCTCAAACAAACCTTTCACCGCTTCAAACTTTAGATTGGTTTCTTCATGCTTTCCTTCAGCCTGGTATGCTTTGGCTTCCCGGAAAAATACCTTCACTTTTTCTATTTGTTCCAGTCCTTCTTTTACGGGATCAGTTTGTGAAGCAGAAGGGCCTGCGCCACCGCCAGAACCTCTGAATCCACCAGATCTTGCCATCAACGATGGCAGATTCAGGTGTATTCCTGCATCAGTTTTGTAGGCCGCATCTTCCCAGTTCCAGGCATCTAGTTGTACTACCGAAGATGAGCCAGTCAACAAACTTCCCTGCGGCACCACATTCGCCAGCAGTATTCCGTTGGAACGAAGCGTATTAATAACCCTTGAATCACTATTATAGGCAACAATGGCCCTCACATTGGGGTTCAAATCGCCAATTTCTCTCACATCTGTGGTAGCCCTGTTAGCAGATATCTCTACCAAACCCAAAGTACTGGTTGGCAGAATCAAACCGGGATAAACATGCTTTCCCTTTACATCGTATACACTGACATCATCCGCAGGCACCGGAAGATTGGCGCCTACTTCTTCTATTTTACCATCCTTTATTTTGATAGTGCCGTTTTCAATCACCTTGCCATTGCCGACATGTATAGTGGCATTCTTTATAAATACCAGGCCTTTTTGCGGTTTGGCAGGCAATACTGTTTCCTGGGCATTTGCCAGCAAAGTAAAACAGGCTGTTATTGCAAAAAATATCTTTCTCATTGCTGTTGGTTTAGTCGTTATTAATATCATCTGAATCAATCACCAGCAAACCGTGGCTATGGCCATGGTCGCTGCAGGTATGCATGATCTGGTATGTCGGCTGTGCCGGAATGACGGGCGCACCACTTCTTTTTTCTCCATTCATTTTCCGTACCAATCTTAGTCTTTCATCATCTACCTGCTTTTGCATAACCTCATCTTTCTGCCTGTCAAAATAAACTGTACCATCCACAATGGTATAAAGCGATTTAGCATAAATGCTCAGTGGATGATCGCTCCACAGTACCACATCACCATCTTTACCCACTTTCAGGCTGCCTACTTTATCTTCCACATGCAGCATGATGGCAGGGTTCAGCGTAACCATTTTCAATGCCTCTTCCTCTGTTACGCCACCGTATTTTACGATCTTGGCTGCCTCTTGGTTAAGCCTTCTTGCCATCTCGGCATCATCAGAATTGATCGCCACTGTCAAACCAACTTTTTGCATAATCGCAGCATTATAGGGAATAGCATCTTCCACTTCCATTTTGTAAGCCCACCAGTCGGAGAAAGTGGAGGCGAACGATCCATGCTTTTTCATTTTGTCAGCTACCTTATATCCCTCCAGAATATGAGTGAAGGTGTTCACGGTGTATCCCATCTGCTCAGCCACTTTCATGGCACCGTTAATTTCGCTTTGAACATAAGAGTGACAGGTAATGAAACGCTTCTTCTCCAATATCTCCACCAATGCGTCCAATTCCAGGTCACGACGGGGTGCTACCAATGATGCAGTTGACTTTTTCTCTTTAATCAGTTTATCTTTTGCGTCATTGTATTCCTTCCATGCCTTTTGGTAATCTTTTGCCCTGGTAAAGGCATCTATCAATACTTGTTCAACACCCATTCTTGTATCGGGATAGCGGTTATTATTGGAAGCATTAGATATTGATGAAGAAGACCGCTTAACATTCTCACCCAATGCAAACTTGATCTGGCCGGGCCATCCTTTGAATTTCAGGTCATCATCATTAGCACCCCAGCGAAGTTTAATAAGTTGCGTTTGACCACCAATCACATTAGCCGAACCATGCAGGATATGCGAGGTGGTAACACCACCACTTAGCTGGCGATAAATATTTACATCATCTGGATTGAGGTTATCTGTAATACGGACTTCCGATGTCACACTCTGACCTCCTTCATTGATAGACGCTGCAGCGATGTGTGAGTGTTCATCAATAATACCAGGTGTTACATGCTTTCCGGTACCATCAATAACCCTTGCAGTAGCGTCTGATAGATTTTTGCCTACTGCGGCAATCTTTCCGTTTTTGATCAATACATCAGCATTTTGCAACACACCTTCCTTTTCATTGGTCCATACTGTTGCATTTTTGATCAGAATATTTTCCTGTTTTGGTTGTTGACCATCTTCCCAGCCAAATGGCACAAAAGGAAAAACAACCTTACCAACAGCTGGCATATCTTTTTTCCTGGCAGAATCTGACTTTATCTCTGTTTCCTTCACCAGTGTCGCTGTCCAGGTGAGAGAATTACCCAAAGAATCTATTCCTGTTCCATTCCATTCTTTTCCATTATTCACTCCGCTCAGCCTTGCAGCATTGGCAGGTAAAGTTTGATCGATTGATCCTCCCCTGCTAAACCCGCCGGTACCCGCAGGAGGTCTTTGTCCTCCATCAGTTGCGCCCTGTGGACGCATACGCCTTGTCATCGGAGCATAATTCAATTTGATCATCTTACCATCCTGTGTAAACTTAGCATTCAGGGTGTCTTTGGCAAACATTGTAGCCGAACTGTTGCTTTTTACATCCAACGTATAGCTTTCTGTACCTGCCGGAGTATTGATAGCAAGATTATAAGTACCGGGAATCAGATTCTCTTCTTTTACAGTATACTTAATTCCTTGTACATAATTAAAAAGAATGGAAGTCTTCTCGCCGAAAATCGGACCGTTAGTAATAACAAAATTGGCCAGCTTACCGGCATCAAGACTGCCCACTTTATCATAAACACCAAGAACAGTAGCTGGTGTTTTAGTAAGTGCTTCCATGGCTTTTGTCTCGCTAAGCCCATATTCCATCGCTTTGCGCAGGCTGGACCAGAAAGACTTTACATCTCTAAGGTCTGCAGTCGTTAAGCAGAAAGGAATACCTGCCTTTTCAAATGCGGCTACGTTAGTTGGAGCCAGTTCCCAATGTTTCATATCGGAAAGAGCTACAAACCTGGCCTCATTAGGGTCTTCTACATCCTGTGCCTGAGGGAAATTCAGTGGGAGAATGAAAGTGGCATTCGTTGATTTCATTTCTTTTATCCGCTGATATTCATTCTGGCCACCTTTAATGATATACTGCACACCAAACTCATCACCAATTCTGTCAGCACGGAGGTTATTCCATTTATCATTGGCTTCAAAAATTTGAGGCAACCCCTGGTTATCATTCCATGTCTGCAAACTCAGGTTGATGCCTTCGGCTGCCGGTCTTTGCTTGTACCACTGCGCATCAAGATAGGTCTGGCGAAGCAGGGCAATCATACCCATCATGGAGCCGGGGTAGCTTTGTGTAGAAGTTCCTTTGCTGAAAGAATAATGAGCAGAGGCTCTTTCCTTTAGCATTACGAGGTTTTCTTTTTCATTGGCGAGTGTTACCACTGTACCGGTACCACGGGCAATGCCATCTTTCACATGGGCCAGCACAGTTCCAAAGCCAGCATCTCTTAGTGGTTTTGCTTTGGCATCATCCACTGCAAATACTTTGTAGGCATCCACATCACTTTTAATGGCCTGGTTCCAGCCGTAAGCACCTTTTGTATTGGTACTAAGTTGTGCTTGCTGACCGGGAGTAAATCCGCCAAAACCACCACCGGTGGTACGCTGGGCGGCTGGGGTGCCATAATCTGCGTAGATGTCAATAAAAGATGGGTAAAGGAATTTTCCTTTACAATCCACCTCTACTGCTCCTGCAGGAACTTTAAGGTTGCTGCCGACAGCCACTATCTTACCATCCTTGATGACAAGGGTGGCATTGGTCAATGTGGTACCGGCGTCTTTAACGATTGTTGCATTCGTAAATGCATAGTGGCCATGCCGTGGATCGGCTACGCCATTTTCGGGGAAAGTAGGTTGGGCCCAGAGTGGTAAACTAAAGAAAATGCTACATACCATCGCCAACCAGGTGTTGGGTTTTCTCATTGCAATTTTTGTTTTAAAAGAGACCGAATTTAATGTAATCCGGTCGTTGATAATAATAAATAAGAGGACGAAAGGTTGGATTTGACGTAAATCCGGCAACTATCCTTTCCTGAAAACTTTGGTTATCTTTGAAAACTAATTATTTCACTATGGCATTGGCCAAATCAATAAGTGTTTTACCTGACCTCGGCCTCTCGCCCCGAATTGACCAGGTGGGTGTGGAAGAAAGGGCTTCCCGGTTTACGAAACGCAGTATCAAGAAAGAAACCAAAATGAACGGCCTGATGCTGGTGTTGAACATGATCGACCTGACCACACTGGAAGGCAAAGACACTGATGGAAAAGTAAAGCAGTTATGCTACAAAGCCATGCATCTGCATGATGCCGTACCCGGACTTCCGACTGTGGCAGCCGTTTGTGTGTACCCTTCGATGGTGAAGGTGGCGAAAAAAGCACTGGAAGGTTCAGGCATAAAAGTAGCTTCTGTTGCCACGGCATTTCCCAGCGGGCAGGCCCCAAGGGATGTAAAGATCAGGGATACTAAATATGCAGTGAATGAAGGTGCTAATGAAGTGGACATGGTCATCAGCCGCGGTAAGTTTCATGCCGGTGAATACAATTTTGTGTTTGACGAAATAGCTGCCATCAAAGAAGCCTGTGGTGATGCAAGACTGAAAGTGATATTAGAAACCGGGGAACTGGGCACTTTTGATAAAGTACGCCGGGCAAGTGATATTGCCATGCATGCCGGAGCCGACTTCATTAAAACATCAACGGGCAAAATTCAGCCAGCTGCAACAATGACAGTTACCTTAGTTATGCTGGAAGCAATCCGTGATTTTTATTATAAGACCGGAAAAATGATCGGGATGAAACCTGCCGGCGGAATTTCCAAATCAAAACTGGCTTTGCATTATTTAGTAATGGTAAAAGAAGTGCTGGGGGAAGACTGGCTGAACAATGAATGGTTCCGTTTTGGTGCCAGCAGTTTGGCCAATGATGTGCTGATGCAAATTGTGAAGGAGAAGACGGGACTTTATCAAAGTGCAAATTACTTTTCAGTGGATTAATGTTTACGCAAAGACGCCAAGGAGAAAAGACAAAATATATAATTAATGACTCATTTTGCGACTTTGTGTGATTTCTATACAGGTTGATTAGCGAACAGAACGATAAGAGTGCGACACAACGAAAAATGATCCGTGTTACCCTGCCGCAAGCAGGTGTCGCTGGTTAAATAAAAAGAAATTTATGGCCGTTACAAAGAAAAAAGCTGCAGCAAAAAAAAGCAACACTATCAAACTGAAATTTGATACCAGTTGGACCTATGCTCCTGCTCCCGAAAGCAAAAGTGCTGCTACGATCAACAAACAATATGAACTCTTTATCAACGGTGAATGGACAAAGCCACTCAGCGGTAAATACTTTGATAGCATCAACCCGGCCAATGAAGAGAAGTTGAGTGAAGTGTCAGAGGCAAATGAGGCCGATGTGAACAGAGCTGTAGTGGCTGCCAGGAATGCCTATGAGAAAGTGTGGAAGAAAATGCCGGCAAAAGAAAGGGCTAAGTATATTTTCCGTATTGCCCGGATGGTGCAGGAAAAAGCAAGGGAACTGGCCATCATTGAAACACTGGATGGCGGCAAACCCATTCGGGAGAGTCGTGACTTTGATGTACCCACTGCTGCCAATCATTTTTTCTATTATGCAGGCTGGGCTGATAAATTAGAATATGCTTTCCCCAACAGGAAAACAGAACCATTGGGTGTAGCAGGTCAGATAATTCCCTGGAATTTTCCTTTATTAATGGCCGCCTGGAAGATTGCACCTGCATTGGCCACCGGCAATACCGTGGTACTAAAACCGGCAGAAACGACGCCGCTGACTGCATTGAAGCTGGCCGAG
>Ga0073934_10006993_pt1 | contig 16030 bp, 17 predicted proteins | sample LarsenN4metaG_FD_76834 | JGI IMG/M metagenome (GOLD analysis project Ga0073934, IMG submission 76834) | Hot spring sediment bacterial and archeal communities from British Columbia, Canada, to study Microbial Dark Matter (Phase II) - Larsen... ...
GCCGGCACCTTCGTGTGCGCGGGCTGCGCCAACCCGCTCTATGCCTCGGCGCACAAGTATGACAGCGGCACCGGCTGGCCGAGCTTCTGGCAGGCGATCGACAAGGGGGCCGTGGGCACCAGCACCGATTATCTGCTCGGCTATCCGCGCACCGAGGTGCATTGCGCCGATTGCGGCGGACATCTCGGCCATATTTTCGGCGACGGGCCCAAGCCCACTGGCAAGCGCCACTGCATCAACGGCGTGGCGCTGAAATTCGTCCCCGCCTGATCGTCGCCCCGGCTCAGCTGTCGAGCAGGGTCGGGGCCTGGAGCCGCGCCGCGAGCCGGGCGAAGTCGCCGAGCGCGAAGGTATCGTCGAACACCACGCCGTAATGCTTGCCCCGTCGCCAGCGGACCTTGGCGCGCACCTCGCGCAGCGCGCCCGTAAGGTCGGGCGCCTCGATCCGCACGGTCTGGTCGATCGCCAGCAGTGCATCGCATTCGAATCGCGCGCCCTGTTGCGAGAGGTTCTCCACCACCGCCTCGCTGGTCTGGGTGAGCGTGCTCACCCGCACCGGGAAGCACAGCGCCAGCCGGAGGCCGCGCTTGGGATATTCGCCGGATTCGCTGATCAGCCGCTGCACGTCGACCGACTGGGCGAAGCAGAATCCGGCCTCGTTGTTGCGGTGCCACACCGGCTTGACCTGGTAGACCGCGTCGGCGGGCATGTGCAGCTCGAATTCGCGGCAGCTCGGCAGCGCGTGGAACAGCCGGACGCTTACCCCGGTCTCCGATACATCACGGATCACGCAGACGAATTCGCCCTGCGCCGACACCAGCTTGGCGGCGCGGATCAGCAGGGTGAAGCGCGGCGCGGCGCGCAGTTCCGCGCCCGGCTCGTCCGGCCCATCTTGCACCTGTGCGCTATTGGCTGCCTTGTCCATCATCGCGTCGCCTTGCGCCGGGCCGCTCCCCCGATGGAGAAGCGGCGGGGCGCCTGTGTCCCATGCTCGGGGAAAGGCGTAATTGTAACAGGTTAAACGCTGGATAATGGCGCGCCTGTGGTTTCCGGCAGGGGAGCGGTGCGTACGGGCGGCGGGACTCGAACCCGCACGAGCAAAGCTCAGGGGATTTTAAGTCCCCGGCGTCTACCATTCCGCCACGCCCGCATGGGCCAAGCCCTTGCCACACATCGACCGCCAATGGCCATAGGCCGCAGGAACTTGCCAGCGCCTGTGCAATTGCCCATGTGCCGCAAGACGGTTGGTTGACAGGGGCGCTGCATGGCAGGCGAGGCAATGGACGGCGCGCATTCGGTGGTTGCCACGATCCAGCCGGCGATCACCCTGCTAGGGCTGGGCATCGGCGCCGCGCTGGCGAGCCGGGCGCTGCGCTTGAACCCGATCGTCGGCTATATCGGCCTCGGGCTGGGCCTCGCCAGCCTCGGCATGGCCGAGGAGTTCAGCGGGCCGCTGGTCGCCGCGATGGCGGAAGCGGGGGTGATGTTCCTGCTGTTCAACCTGGGCCTGCACTTCTCGCTCGGGCGGATCCGCGCCGAGGCGGGGAATATCTTCGGCTTCGGTGCCTTGCAGATGCTGGTCGCGGGCGGGGCTTTCGCCGCGCTGCTCGCCGCCTTCGGCCTGCCGCCGGGCTTCGCGATCATCGCCGGTTTCGGGCTGGGCCTGTCCTCCACTGCGGTGGTGATCGGGCTGATCCGCGAGCGTGACCAGGAGGATTGCCCGGTCGGGCGCGCGGCGCAGGCGATCCTGATCTTCCAGGATATCGCCGCGATCCTGCTGCTGGTCGGCGCCGGGGCGCTGGCGGGCGGGGGTGCGCTGCTCCCGGCGCTGTCGCTTGCCGGGGCCAAGGCGCTCGCCGCCTTCGGCATCGCGGTGCTGTTCGCGCGATACCTGACCGAGCCGCTGTTCCGCCTGATCGCACGCGCCGGCACCACCGAGGTCTATACCGCGACCGCGCTGTTCATCGCGCTCGCTGCCGGCTGGGCGACGGGGATGGCGGGCCTTTCGCTCACGCTCGGCGCCTTCCTCGGCGGGATGGCGGTGGCCGATTCGCGCTATCGTATCCTGGTGCAGACCGAAATCGACGCCTTCCGCGGACTGTTTCTCAGCTTCTTCTTCATCTCGGTCGGACTGTCGATCAATCCGGCGGCCCTGGCGCAGGACTGGCTGTGGGTGCTGGGCGCGGCGGCCGGGCTGATCGCATTGAAATGCGCGCTCAACGTGGCTGCGGCGCTGATCAACCGCTGGTCGGTGCCCGGCTCGATCCAGCTCGGATTCCTGCTCGGGCAGGGGAGCGAGTTCACACTGGTTCTGCTGGCGCTGCCCGCCGTCGCGGGGCTGGCCGAGCCGCGGCTCGTCTCCACCCTCGTCACCGCGATCGCGATCAGCCTCGCGGTGACCCCGCCGGTCTCGAACCTCGGGCGCAAGCTGGCGGGACGGCTGCGCGCCGGGCCGCCCGATTCCAAGCTCGCGGGCGACGATGCGCCGGTGGTGATCATCGGCATGAGCCCGGCGGGGCGAACCGTCGCCGATGCGCTGGCGTTCAACGAGATCGGCTATCTCGCGCTCGAACCCGATCAGGACCGCTTCCAGATGGCGCTCGCCGACGGCTACCATGTTCACCGCGCCAACCCTGCCGATCCCCGCAGCTGGGAGGCGATCGGCATGGGGCGGCGCGCAGTGCTGGTCGTGGCAACCGGCCAGACCACGGTCTCGCGCGAGTTGACCCCGCTGGTGCAGGATCGCGCACCCGGAATGACCCGGATCATCGCCGTGTCCGGGGCCGACGCAATCGAGGAGATTGCCGGGCTGGGGATGGTGCCGGTCGACACGAGCGCGAGCGGCGGCAACGAACTGCTCGCCGATCTGGTGCTCACCGCGCTCGATCGCGAACGGCACCTGCCCATGCCGGGGCTGGCCGACGACGACGCGATTCCGCGCGCGGCATAGGTGTAAGGCGAGCGCCCATTCTGGCGCCCACTTTCGCATAACGCCAGGACGCGACCTAGTGGTTCAGGCGCTCGCGGATTTCCTTGCCCGCCTTGAAATAGGGCACGCGCTTGGCCGGCACGTCCACCGTCTCGCCAGTGCGCGGGTTGCGGCCGCTGCGCGCCTCGCGCTCGCGGGTGGAGAAGGCGCCGAAACCGCGCAGTTCGACCCGCCCTCCTTCGGCGAGCCGCTGGGCGATCTCGTCGAAGAAGATGTCGACCACCTGCTCGATTTCCTCGCCCCGCAGCTCGGGGTTGTCCTTGTGCAATTCCTGCACCAATTCGGATCTGATCATGACGAACTCCCGGCGCCGAAGGGCGTTTCGCACCGCCACGCTGCGCCGCAATGCGGGTTGGCCCCGCGGTTTCCTCTCATCGCCTCCGACCCGTGAGGCGCCCCCCATTCATGGTGGCAAGCGGCGCTGGCAAAGCGTCCGCCAACCGACGTGGACAAATTGTCAGAAAACTGCAGCTTGCGCAATGCCTACAAGTGTCGACGTGCGGAAATCTCAGGAATGCAGCACCAGATCGGCCGGATCGAGCCCGAGACGCGCCATCCGCTCGCGGATTTCGGGCCATTCCTCGCGCAGGAAGGCCTCGCGCTCACGCGCGCGCAGGCGCTCGGCCGCGCCCTTGACCACATACATCCCCACCCCGCGCTGCACTTCGACCAGCCCGTCGTTCTGGAACTGCTGGTAGGCCTTGGCGACAGTGAGCGGATTGGCCCCCTGTTCGGCCGCCAGCGCCCGCACCGAAGGCAGCATCGCCCCTTCAGGATAGGCCCCGTCGATGATCGCCGCGGCGATCTGGTCGCGCAGCTTGAGATAGACGGGGCGATTGGGGTTCGGGCGGTTGGGGTTCATGTGCAGTGTCCCTAGCAAGGTGCATCAGTGCCATAATACAGCCATGCGCGTCAAGTTGGGTGGAGATAAGGTTTCACCCGAAACAAAAGCTTCACACTGGCGAATGAGGCGCTAGGGTGCGCCCCCATCGCGACGGTGTGGTGCGGCACCGGCCTTAACCAATCGATGGGGATCGAATTGATGAAAGATATCTCACTGTGGAACGAGGGCGACTGGGTAGCCGCCATCGCTGCCGTCGCTCTGTTCATTGTGCTTACGATAGGCGCGGTCATTTCGACCCGTCGCAGTGAAGAGGTGGTGGGGCATCCACGCGGGCTCTTCGTCCTCTTCTATGCCGAAATGTGGGAGCGCTTTTCCTATTACGGCATGCGCGCCCTGCTGATCCTGTACCTTACCAAGCACTGGTTATTCGGGGATGGCGACGCCAATCTCATCTACGGCGCCTATACCAGCATGGTCTACATCACCCCGGTAATCGGCGGCTATCTGGCCGACCGTTACCTTGGTCAGCGCAAGGCCGTTTTGTTCGGAGGCCTGTTGCTGGCCTTCGGTCATTTGCTGATGGCGGTGGAAGGTAACGGCAGTGGGTTCCAGAACGATCCGGCGATCAATGTGTTCTGGCTGGCGCTGGCCTTCATCGTTGTGGGTTCGGGCTTCTTGAAGGCAAACATCTCGGTGATCGTAGGCCAGCTCTACGGTCTGACCGACGAGCGCCGCGACGGAGCCTATTCGATTTTCTACATGGGCATTAACGTTGGCGCGGCGCTGGGTACGATCCTGGTCGGCTACCTCGGCGAGACCCTCGGTTGGGGCTACGGCTTCGGACTCGCTGGGATCGGCATGGTCCTCGGCCTGATCATCTTTGCGCTGGGTAAGCCGGCCCTTCGCGGGCGCGGCGAGCCGCCTGCAGCTTTGGCAAAGGGCCGTGAAATGGTGCTTTACGGCATCGGCTTTGCTGCCGTCGCCTGCATGTGGCTCTTGATCCAGTTCCAGTCGGTTGTTGGCGGCCTTCTGCTGATAAGCAGCCTTCTGCTTCTCGGATATCTGCTGATCGAGGCCTTCAAGATGGAGAAGGCTCCGCGTGAGCGGATTTTCGCCATCATCTTTCTGCTGGCCTTCCAGCCGATCTTCTGGGGCCTTTTCGAACAGGCCGGGGGGGCGCTGTCGCTGTTCACCGACCGCTTCGTCGACCGTGGAGGTGTTCCAACCTCGCTGTTCCAGTCGATAAATCCGATCTTCATCGTCATTCTCGCCCCGCTGATGACCGCTCTCTGGCGGGCGCTCGACAAGGGAGGATTCGAGCCTTCGCCTCCCGCCAAGTTTGGCTTCGGGCTGATTTTCGTGGGTCTTGGATTCGTGTCGCTGCTTTGGGGCGATAGCGCTGCCGGTGAGGGTGCAAAGATTGCAGTGTTCTTCATTTTCCTCGTCTATTTCCTCCACACCATCGGTGAACTTTGCCTCTCGCCCGTGGGTCTGAGCGCGATGAACCGGCTGTCGCCCAAGCACCTTGCAAGCTTCGTGATGGGGGCCTGGTTCTTCGCCACTGCAGGCGGAAACTTCGTGGCCGGACTGATCGGCAAGGCGACCGGCGGCGAAAGCGGAGAGATGACACGGGCCAAGGCCGTCGAAGTCTACAGCACGATTGGGTGGTGGGTCATAGGCATCGGGGTGCTGGTCATTCTCGCCGCACCTTTCGTGAAGAAGCTGATGCACCTCGACACGCTCAAGGATGACGCCGCGCCCGAACCCGAAGGCGTCGACGAGGCCTACCCCGTCGCCGCCCGTCCTGCCGAGTAAGAGGGCGGTCACAAAAATCGGCAAACGACATGGACACCCTGCCGTTTCCCCGTCACACATGGTGGCGGGGAAACGGAAGGGACTGTAATGTTGTTACATAATTCGCTGCGGGCGCGGATTGGTGCGCTTGCGACAATGGCGAGCGCGCTCGCGCTAGCCGCCTGCGCCACCACCGGAACCGCAGGCGATACCGCCAGCACCGACAGTGCCAAGGACGACGCCAAGGCTTTCGCTGCCACCCCGGCGGGCGATCCGGTGTTCGCCTCGACCTACAAGCCCTATCCGGGCATCGCCACCGCGATCCGCGGCGCGACGATCTTCGACGGGCGCGGCGGCCGGATCGAGAACGGCGTGGTGTTCATGAGCGGGGGCAAGATCACCGCAGTCGGCGGTCCGGACACCCCGATCCCGGCCGACATCGCGGTGTTCGACGGCACCGGCAAGTTCGTCACCCCCGGCATCATCGACATCCACTCGCACCTCGGCAACTATCCCTCACCCGGGGTCGACGCCCATTCCGACGGCAACGAGGCGACCGCACCGACCACGCCCGAAGTCTGGGCCGAACATTCGGTCTGGCCGCAGGACCCGGGCTTCATCCGCGCGCTCGCCAATGGCGGGATCACCAGCCTGCAAATCCTCCCCGGCTCGGCCAACCTGATGGGCGGACGCTCGGTGACGCTCAAGAACGTACCGGCGCGCACCACCCAGGGGATGAAGTTCCCCGGCGCGCCCTACGGCTTCAAGATGGCCTGCGGCGAGAACCCCAAGCGCGTCTACGGCAGCCGCGGGCGGATGCCTTCGACGCGGATGGGCAACCTCGCGGTCAACCGCGAAACCTGGCTCGCCGCGATCGACTACGCCAATGACGAGAAGGCCAAGCGCGATCTCGGCAAGGAGACGCTGGTCGGCGTGCTCAAGGGCGACATCCTCGTCCACAACCACTGCTACCGCGCCGACGAGATGGCGCTGGTGCTCGATATGGCCAAGGAGATGGGCTACCGGGTCAGCGCCTTCCACCACGCGGTCGAGGCCTACAAGATCGCCGACTTGCTGCGCGACAACGACGTGTGCAGCGCGATCTGGGCCGACTGGTACGGCTTCAAGATGGAAAGCTATGACGGCATTCTCGAAAACGCCGCCTTCCTCCAGCGCGAGGGCGCCTGCGTGGTGATCCATTCGGACGACGCCAACGACATCCAGCGCCTCAACCAGGAAGCGCGCAAGGCGCAGAAGGCGGGCCTCAGGCTCGGGATCGACATCCCCGACGCGGTGGCGATCCAGTGGATCACCTACAACGCCGCCAAGGCGATGGGCATCCACGAGATGACCGGCAGCCTCGAAGAGGGCAAGATGGCCGACGTGGTGCTGTGGAACGGCAACCCGCTGTCGGTCTATTCGCGGCCCGAAAAGGTGTGGATCGATGGCGCGCTGATGTTCGATGCCAATGATCCCAAGCGTCGTCCGGTGAGCGATTTCGAGCTCGGCCAGCCCGGTGAAGGAGATGTAAAATGAAGCGCCTCCTCGCAATCGGCCTGAGCGGCCTCGCCCTCACCGTCGCCACCCCCGCGCTGGCGCAGGACGTGGTGATCGCCAATGCCCGTCTGGTGATCGGTGACGGCTCCGCGCCCGTGGAGGGCGGGGTGGTGATCGTGGACAATGGCAAGGTGGTGTTCGCCGGCAAGCCAGTCCCGGGCCAGCGGTACGAAACCGATATGGTGATCGACGCGGGCGGGGCCTGGGTCACGCCCGGGATCTTCGCCACGCTGACCTCGCTCGGCCTTGTCGATGTCTCGGCGGTGAGCGATTCGAACGATACCAGTGCCGGCGGCACGCCGTTCAGCGCGGCGCTCGATGCCTCGACCGCGATCAACCCGGCCTCGCAGCACATCCTCGTGCACCGCGCCGCCGGGATCACCCGCGCGGCGACCGCCACGGCCCCGGCCGGTTCGATCTTCGCCGGGCAGGGCGCGATCATCGACCTCGATGGCGATGCGAACGCGGTGATGCAGCCGCGCGCCTTCCAGATGATCAACCTCGGCGAAGGCGGGGCGGAGCTCGCAGGCGGCAGCCGGGTGGCGGCCCATGCCTTGCTCAAGGCGGCGCTGCGCGAAGCGCAGGCGCTGGTGGGCAAGGGCGGCATCCCCGAGACCACTGAAATCGGCAAGGATGACGAGGTGCTGCTCAGCCGCTTCGACGCCGAGGCGCTGGTGCCGGTGGTGACGGGGCGACAGAAGCTCTATGTCGCGGTTGAGCGCGCGGCCGATATCCGCGCTGTGCTGGCGCTCAAGACCGAGTATCCCAAGCTCGATCTGGTGCTGGTCGGGGCGAGCGAAGGCTGGCTGGTGGCGAACGAGATCGCTGCCGCCGGGGTGCCGGTGATCGCCAACGGCCTCACCGATCTGCCCGAAACCTTCGAGCAACTCGGCGCCACTCAGTCCAATGCCGGAAGGCTCGCCCGAGCCGGCGTCAAGGTGGCGATCAACGCCGCCACGATGCAGGACCCGCGCCGCTTGCAGCAGGTGGCGGGCAATCTCGTCGCGCTCACCCGCGTGCCGGGGGCGACCGGGATGGAGTGGGGCAATGCCTTCGCCGCGATCAGCTCGGTCCCGGCCGAGATCAGCGGGATGGGCGGCAAGGCCGGGGTCTTGACGCCGGGCGCGCTGGGCGACGTCGTGCTGTGGGACGGCGATCCGCTCGAAGTCGGCTCGGTGCCCACGCGGGTGTTCATCGGCGGGGTCGAGCAGAGCCTCGAGAGCCACCAGAGCCGACTGCGCGAGCGTTACCGCGATCTCGACGAAAGCGAACTGCCCAAGGCCTTTGACTGGTAGGCAGGGCCATCTGCGGGCGCCTGCGGCCAATGGCCCGGGCGCTCGCCTTCGGCAAACAGGTGTGCGGCGCTCCAGTCGCCAAGCTGCTGGTAGAGCGGCACCAGCGCGCGCGCCTTGTCAGTCAGCAGGTAGCGCGCGCGCTTGCCTTGCGGCGGTTCGCGCACCATCAGCCCAGCCTCCTGCAGGATCGCCAGCCGCGACGTCAGCGCAGCCCGGTTGATGCCGAGCCGCGCGATGAATTCCTCGAACCGCTCGGCCCCTAGAAACGCATCGCGCAGGATCAGTAGCACCCAGCGATCGCCGAGCAGGCGGGCGGCGCGGGCGATCGGGCAAGGCGCGCGCGATGGCGTGTAGGTCTTCATAGTCTGATTATCAGACTTGCGCTGGTCGATGGCAAGCGGCATAAAATCTGTATTCCAGACTTAAGGAGCTCCGCCATGACCCCTTCCCGCTTTGCCTCCCCCGCCGACGCCATCGCCTACATGAAGCGGGTCGCGGTCGGGCATTCGGGCTTTGCGACCTGGCTCGATGTCCAGCCGCTCAAGGTGTGGGAGGGGGAGAGCGAACTGCTGCTCGCGCTGCGCCCCGAGATGACCCAGCACCACGGCTATGCCCACGGCGCGATCGTCGGGCTGATGGCCGACAATGCCTGCGCCTGGGCGGGGGCCTCGGTGGCCGGCGACGTGGTGACGGGCGGCTACACCATCGATTTCCTGCGCCCGGCCAAGGGCGAGCGGCTGCGCGCCCGCGGCCGGGTGATCAAGGCGGGCAAGCGTCAGGTGGTGGTGCGCGCCGATGTCTGGGCCGAGAGCGCTGGCGAGGCCCCGGTCCATGTCGCGGCGGCGCAGGCGACCATCGTCCCCACCGGGCTCGTCCCAAGCTGACGCGGGGCGGCTAGGCGGACGCATTGGCCCATGGTAGTCTTGCTGCCATGGACGAGGCCATCATCACACTCATCGCGGCCAATGCCGCCTTTGTCGGCACCCATTTCGCAATGTCGCATCCGCTGCGCGCGCCGATGGTCAAGGCGCTGGGCGCGGGCTGGTTTCAGGCAGCCTACAGCGTGGTCAGCTTCGCCGCGCTGGCATGGGTCTATTTCGCGTTCAAAGCCGCGCCGTCCGCGGATCTGCCCGGTTCGGGCGAGGCGGGATGGATCGCCGCGACGATCATCACCCTGCCCGCGATGATCCTGCTCGCCGGTTCCCTGATCGGCAATCCCGCGCTCCCCACCCCGATGGCCGAGGCGCAGGCCCGCGCCGAACCGAAAGGCGTGTTCAAGGTGACGCGACACCCGATGATGTGGGGGATCGGGCTGTGGGCGCTCTCGCATCTCATCCTGTTCTGAAGCACCCGGACGATGGTGACCGCGCTCGCCATGGGCATCCTCGCGCTGGTCGGCGCGAAGCTGCAGGACGCCAAGAAGGAGGCGCTGATGGGCCCGGCCTGGGCCGAGTGGGAAAGCAAGACCAGCTACGGGCCGCGCTGGGGCAGGCTGCTCTCCGTCGGCGCGATGCCGCTGGGCGTCGGCCTGGTGCTGTGGCTTGGTGCGAGCTGGCTGCACCTCAATGCGGCGGGCATCCCGGCAGGGGTCTGGAAGTGGCTGGGCTGATTATGCGCCCCTGAATTCCGCAGGCCGCTTTTCGATCAGCGCGGCGACCCCTTCGGCATGGTCGGCGGTGGTGTGCATCATGGCCTGGGTGTTGGCCGCCATTTCCAGCGCGGTATCGTAGCTCACCTGGCTCCCCTGCCTGAGCAGGTTCTTGGTATGGCGCAATGCGTGCGGCGGCATGGCGGCGATCTTCGCGGCGAGCGCGCGCGCCTCGTCCAGCAGCGCCTCCGCCGGCACGACCCGGCTCACAAGCCCCCAGTCCTTCGCCGTCGCCGCGTCGATCACCTCGCCGGTGTAGAACATCTCGGCTGCGCGGCTCATCCCGATCACGCGCGGCAGGATCCAGGTGCCGCCGTCGCCGGGGATGATGCCGAGCTTGAGGAAGGTGACGCCGAACCGCGCGTTCTCGCTGGCGATGCGGATATCGGCAAGGCAGGCGACATCGCACCCGAGGCCGATCGCCGGGCCGTTGACTGCCGCGATCACCGGCACGCGCAGGCCATGGAGCGCGCGCAGCATCAGGTGGATATTGTCGCGGTAGCCATCCGAAATCGCCGGAGCGGTGCCGCCGAAGGTCCCGGCCTTCTCGCGCATCGCCTTGATATCGCCGCCCGCGCTGAACGCGCGGCCCGCCCCGGTCAGGATCACCACGCGGCAGTCCATGTCTCGGTTTATCCCATTGGCGACACGGACAAACTCGTCCCCGTCGCCCGGGGCGCCCAAGGGGTTCATGGTTTCCGCCCGATCGAGCGTGAGGAGGGTGACGGGCCCTTCGCGGGCGATCTGAAGCAGCGACATAGGGCCTTGCACTTTCGCGACAGGGAATTCAGCCTGCGTATAGGCGAGGGGCCGCAAGAGCAAGAATGGCCAAGACAAGGGGCGATGCACGCGGAACAGCAGGAGAAACCAAGGACTGCCATGCCGAACCTAGCGCTCATCACCGTCTCCCAGCCGCTGCTGGGCGCTGCGCTTGCGGTTCCGGGCGTCCCGCCGGCCCCGATCGAGCCGCCGCTGGCCCGGTTCTCATGGTCGTTGCAGGATAACGCCGGCACCGAGGCCGCCCCTCCGCCCGAAGGCGAGGCCCCGGGCGAGAACAGCGGCGAGATTGTGGTGCAGGGCGAATACGGCCCGCCCGCGGGCGACCCGGTCGAAAAGTTCAACGCCGAATCCTATCGCCTGACCCAGGCGGTCGATGGCGCGGTGATCGAGCCGATGGCCGATGCCTATCGCGACGGCCTGCCGGAACCGGTGCGCGACGGGTTGGGCAATGTCGTCAAGAACCTCGGCGAGCCGAGCAATGCATTGAATTTCCTGCTCCAGGGCAAGGTCGGCAAGGCCTTCGGGGCACTGGGGCGGCTGGCGATCAATTCGACCCTGGGGATCGGCGGGCTGATCGACATCGCCGGCAAGCCCGGCATCGGCATCCCCTACCGCCGCAACGGCTTTGCCAACACCCTGGGCTATTACGGGGTGGAACCGGGCGCCTATCTCTATCTGCCGGTGACCGGGGCGACCACGGTGCGCGATCTGATCGGCAGCACTTTGGATCAGGCGCTGCTGCCGTTCGCCATCGGCAAGCCTTTCGGCCAGCCCGAATATGCGGTGAGTTACTTCGTGGTGAACGGGCTCGATCAACGGCTCGAACTGGACGAGGAGCTCGCCCAGATCGCCGCCTCGGACGATCCCTATGCGATGCGGCGCGATACCTACCTTGCCAAGCGCGAACGCGAGATCGCGGCGCTCAAGGGCGAGGTGGTGGAAGCCCCGCCCGAGGCCGAAGCCCTGCCCGAAACGGCGCCCGAGGCGCCCCGCGCAATCCCCGAAATGCTGCCGTCCGCCCCGCCCGACGCACCGCCGCTGTCGCTGATCGAACAGGTCCAGCTCACCGCACGGGCCCTCCCCGCGACACGCTAGATCAGGCCCGCGCTTCCTCGATCCCGGCCGAATTGTGCTTGAGCGCGGCGAGCACCGTCGCGACGATATGCGGCGCGTTGAGGCCAGCCTCGTCATACTGCTTCATCGGATCGTCCTGATCGATGAAGGTATCGGGCAGGCGCATGGTGCGCACCTTGAGCCCCGCATCGGTCAGTCCTTCGTCGGTGGCATAGGTGAGCACGTGGGCGCCCAGGCCGCCGATCGCGCCCTCCTCGATCGTGATCACCACCTCGTGGGTGCGCATCAGACGGGCGATCAGGTCCTCGTCGAGCGGCTTGGCAAAGCGCAGGTCCGCAACCGTGGTCGAAAGCCCCTTGGCCTCGAGCTGGTCGGCCGCCTTGAGCGCCTCCCCAAGCCGCGTGCCCAGGGAGAGGATCGCGACCTTGGTGCCTTCGCGCACCAGCCGCCCCTTGCCGATTTCGAGCTTCTTCGGAACCTCCGGCAGCGCCACCCCGGTGCCGCTGCCGCGCGGATAGCGGAAGGCGATCGGGCCGTCGTCATACTCGGCAGCGGTGTAGGTCATGTGGACCAGTTCGGCCTCGTCGGCGGCGGCCATCACCACCATGTTGGGCAGGGTGGCGAGGTAGGTGATGTCGAAGGAGCCCGCGTGCGTGGCCCCGTCGGCGCCCACCAGCCCGGCGCGGTCGATGGCGAAGCGCACGGGGAGGTTCTGGATGCACACGTCGTGCACCACCTGATCATAGGCGCGCTGGAGGAAGGTCGAATAGATCGCGGCAAAGGGCCGCATTCCTTCGGCAGCCAGCCCCGCGGCGAAGGTCACCGCGTGCTGTTCGGCGATCCCGACATCGAAGGTGCGCGCGGGGTGCGCCTTGGCGAACTTGTCCACCCCGGTGCCCGAAGGCATGGCGGCGGTGATCGCGCAGATGCGCTGGTCGGTCTGGGCGAGCTTGGCGAGGGTTTCGCCGAAGACGTCCTGATAGGCCGGGGCGCTCGGCGCGCTCTTGGCCTTCTCGCCGGTGACGACGTTGAACTTGGGCACACCGTGATATTTGTCGGCGCTGTTTTCCGCCGGGGCATAGCCCTTGCCCTTCTCGGTCACGACGTGGACCAGCACCGGGCCTTCGGAGGTGTCGCGCACGTTCTCGAGCACCGGGAGCAGGTGATCGAGATTGTGCCCGTCGATCGGGCCGACATAGTAGAAGCCCAGTTCCTCGAACAGCGTCCCGCCGGTCACCATGCCGCGGGTGAACTCCTCGGCCTTGCCGACCGCGTCGTGCAGGCGCCGGCTCATCTTCTGGATCGCGCGGCTGGCGAGGCTGCGGATGCCGAGATACTCAGAGGAGGAAACCATGCGGGCGAGATAGGCCGAAAGCCCGCCCACCGGGGGCGCGATCGACATGTCGTTGTCGTTGAGGATCACGACGAGGCGATTGCCCGCCTCGGCGGCGTTGTTCATCGCCTCATAGGCCATCCCCGCACTCATCGCCCCGTCACCGATCACCGCGATCCCGCGGCCGGGGCGGTTCTGCAGCTTGTTGGCGATGGCAAAGCCCAGGGCCGCGCTGATCGAGGTCGAGGAATGGGCCGCGCCGAACGGGTCGTATTCGCTTTCCGAACGCTTGGTGAAGCCCGAAAGCCCCCCGCCCTGGCGCAGGGTGCGGATCCGGTCGCGCCGGCCGGTGATGATCTTGTGCGGATAGCACTGGTGGCCGACGTCCCACACCAGCTTGTCCACCGGGGTGTTGAAGACATAATGGATCGCCACTGTGAGTTCGACCACGCCGAGACCCGATCCCAGGTGCCCCCCGGAGGTGGACACCGCGTCGATCATCTCGGCGCGCAATTCGTCGGCCAGCTGGCGCAGTTGTTCAGGCTTGAGGCGGCGCAGGTCGTCCGGAGTGTCAACCTGATCGAGCAGAGGCGTGTAAGGCGGTTGTGTCATAAGGCCCAGCTTTACACACTGGAAACCACCCTGTCGATTCAGGCTTGATGGGGATCAATGACAGGCGCGGCGAGGGCCGTGAGCTCAGGCGCAGGCCTTGCACAGCCCCCGGATTTCCAGCACCGGGCGCTCCGCCTTGAACTGGCGCGATGCGGCGATGGCGCGCACCGCGCGGCTCACCCCTTCGTCATCGACATGGGTCGCCTCTCCGCATTCGTCGCACACGAGGAAGATGCAATCATGCGCACAGCCCGGATGGGTGTTGGCGAGATAGGCATTGGCGCTTTCGACCCGCATCGCCAGGTTGCCCGCGACGAACACGTCGAGGATCCGGTAGACCGAATTGGGGGCCACCCGCTTGCCGCGCGCGGCCGAGAGATTGTCGGCGATGTCATAGGCCGAAACCGGCCGTTCGTGCCGCGCGAGTTCGGCGAACACCGCCTCGCGCATCGAAGTCCATTGCTCGCCCGCCGCCATCAGCGCGCGCGCGGCCTCCGCTACCAGCGCCGGGCCGTGAAGTTCGTGATGCGCGTGGGCGGGTGCGTGATCTGCCATAATCGCAGATATAGGCAGCCCGCCCCGCTATGAAAATGCCGAAATCACCCCGCGTCGCGCAGGAAGCTCGCCCGGTAATGTTCGGGGAACATCGCCTTCAACGCCGCCACCTTGGGCGCGTCCCAGCGCAGGATGTAACCGTGGCGCGGATTGTTGGCCATGAAGTCCTGATGATAGCCTTCCGCTGCGTAGAACGCCTTGTAGGGCTCGATCCGCGTCACGATCGGCTTGGACCACAGCCCGGACTTGTCGAGCTGGGCGATATAGGCCTTGGCGACCGCCGCCTGTTCGGCATTCATCGGCACGATCGCGCTGCGATAATGCGTGCCGACATCGGGCCCCTGGCGGTTCTTGAGCGTGGGATCGGCGACCACCGAGAAGAAGATGCGCAGCAATTGATCGTAGCGCACCACTGACGGGTCGTAGGTGATCTTGACGGATTCGGCGTGGGCGGTGCCGCCACTGACGATGGTATCATATTTCGCGGTGGCCGCGGTGCCGCCGTGGAAGCCCGAGACCGCGGAAGTCACGCCCTTCACATGGCTGAACACCCCCTCGACCCCCCAGAAGCACCCGCCCGCGAAGATCGCGGTCTTGAGGCCCTTTCCTTCCTTGGCGATACGGGCGGCGACGGGGGCGTCGACCGGCTCCTCCGCGGCGATGGCAGGGCCGGCACAGGCGCTCAGCGCCAGCGCGGCGGCGGCGAGCAGGGCAGCAGTGGGTTTCATGCGATCAGCGTCCTTCAGGCGCGATCACGAACTCCGCCGACGGGGCCGGGGCCGCGGGCATTTCGGCAGCCAGCGCGGGCGAGGCCAGCGTGCCTTCCCACACCTGCGCATTGGCCCCGACGACCAGCAGCGTCCCGAGGACGAAGCCGATGCCGAAATTGCGAACGAGGTCGGAGGAGAAGAGACGCATGGGAAGCTCGTGATTCGTTGTGGTTGCCGCCCTGCCCCCTGCCCGATGCCGAATTGCAGCGGGATGAACATGGCGGTCAGGCACGATTTAGGCGGCGCGCCCGGAATGGTTACGACAAGGGTGCAGGAAAAGTTTCGAGCCCGCCGTGCCGCGCACCAAATCGCGCCGCCGGCTTGCCCCGATGGGCCACTCTTGCAGCTTCAGTGCCGGAAATGCCGCATCCCGGTGAACACCATGGCGAGGCCGGCTTCGTCGGCGGCGGCGATCACCTCGTCGTCGCGGATCGAGCCGCCCGGCTGGATCACCGCCGTCGCCCCCGCCTCGGCGGCGGCCAGCAGCCCGTCGGCGAAGGGGAAGAAGGCGTCCGAGGCGACCGCGCTGCCCACGGTGCGCGGGGCGTCCCAGCCATGGGTCTCGGCGGCTTCCCGCGCCTTGATCGCGGCGATGCGCGCCGAATCGCGGCGGTTCATCTGGCCCGCGCCGATCCCCGCGGTCGCCCCGTCCCTGGCATAGACGATCGCGTTGGACTTGACGTGGCGGGCGACAGTCCAGGCGAACAGGCAGTCCTTCAGCTCCTGCTCGGTGGGAGCGCGCTTGGTGACGACCTTGAGATCATCGGCGGAAATCGCGC
>Ga0073934_10006995_pt1 | contig 16024 bp, 10 predicted proteins | sample LarsenN4metaG_FD_76834 | JGI IMG/M metagenome (GOLD analysis project Ga0073934, IMG submission 76834) | Hot spring sediment bacterial and archeal communities from British Columbia, Canada, to study Microbial Dark Matter (Phase II) - Larsen... ...
ACGCGCTCGCCGAGCCGCGTCTGCAGGTCGGAGAACACCGCGGCGACCAGCGGGCACACCGTGGTGCAGCTGGTGTAGACGAAGCTCACCACCACGATGCGGTTGCCGATCACGTCGCGCTGCACGTTCACGCTGCGTCCGTCCTGGTCGACCAGCGTGGTGTCCAGGCCGCGCACCTTCACCGCGCCGGGCGGTGGTGCGTCGTGCTGGCCGTGGTGGTGCATCTCGTGGGCCGCGGCGGCGCCGACCAGCGTGACACACAGGGCCGTCAGCGCGGTGCGCAGCAGCGAGCGGCGGGGCGTCGTCGTCTTCATCGTCACTCCTTGCGCGTGGCCGCGGGCGCCACCGCGCGCAGCGTGAGGTAGGGCAGTTCGCTGGCGGGCGTCTTCAGCGAGGGCGAGCCGGCGTGCACGTACCAGGCGCCGGCCTCGGCCAGCGTGATCTGCGCCTCGTACACGCCCTCGCCCACCTCGCGCGCCGGCACCTCGGTGCGGCTGCGCCCCGGGGCGAGGTAGTACTGCACGCGCGCGTCGCGCAATCCGGCGCGCGGCGCGCCGCTGGCCGGTTCGACGAGCTTGAAGCGCAGCGCCACCGCCTTGCCGCTCTCCACCGTGCGCTTCTCGACCAGATACTCCACCGCCACCGGGCGGCGTTCGCGGGCGAGCTGCGGATCGCGGTCGACCTCGGCGCTGAAGCAGTGCAGCAGGCGCGGCGAGTCGAGCTGGAAGGCGACGTCGAAGCGGCCCGAGGCCGGCAGCTTCACGCGCGAGGCGTACACGCCCGGCTCCACCTCCTTCAGGCTGCGGTCGACCACCGTGATCGCACGCGCCTCGTAGCCGCGCGCCAGGTAGTTGCTCGAGGGCGCGTTCATGCCCTCCATGTAGAAGTAGGTGGTGTTGTCCGAGGGGCTGACCACGAACACCGCCGCCTCGGCGCTGGCCGGCGAGATCGAGTCGGCCAGCACCAGGTCGCCGGCGAACTTCGGCGCCGCCGCGCCGGCCGCGAAGGACTGCACCGTGGGCCGCTTGCCGCGGCCGACGGTGCCGAGGTTGACCATCATCACGCGCTCGCTGTCGAGCAGGCGCAGGTAGGCGAAGCCGCGCGTGAAGTTGAGCTGGAAGGGCTGGCCCGGCAGGTCCAGCGTGTTCACGACCTCGTCGCTGGAGGCGTCGATCACGTAGGCCTTCTGCGCCGACGGATTGAGCACCACCGCGTGCCGGCCGTCGGGCGCGAAGCGCATCGGCCCGAGCCCCGGCGCGAGCGCGATGCGCTTGCGCACCGCCTGGCCTTCGCCGTCGATCACCGCCACGCTGCCGTCGCGGCCGTCGGCCACGTAGAGCGAGCGCGAGGCCTCGCTCCAGGCGATGGCGATCGGCATCGGACCGGTGGCCACGTCGTGCAGGCGGCGCTGCGTGGCGGCGTCGATCACCGTCACGGTGCCGCTCTCGCGGTTGCTCACGAACACGCGCCGGCTGTCGCCCGAGACGGCGATCTCGTGGTGCCCCGCGCCGGTGGGCACGCTGGCCACCACGGTGCGCGTGTCGGCGTCGATCACCGTCACGCCGCTGCGCGCGGCCTCGCGCGCGTCGTTGCCCACCCAGAGGTACTTGCCGTCGGGCTGCAGCACGGCGCGCGTCGGCTCGGCGCCGGCATCCACCGTGCCGGTGAGCTTGAACGACTCGGTGTCGACCACCGCCGCCTGCCCGGCCTTGGGCAGGGTGATGAACAGCGCCTTGCGCGCCGCGTCCTGCGCCCAGTCCATGCCGGCGGTCGGCAGGCGCAGCTGGGCCAGCGTGCTGGTGCTGCCGGCCATCGAGACGTTGGGGTCGATGACGGTGAGGCTGGCGTCCTTGTTGAGCACCACCATCGAGTAGCTGTTCAGGTCCACGAGCGGGCGGATGCCCACCACGCCCTTGAGGTACAGCGCGATCTTGTCGCGGCAGGAGCGCACGTGCGGACCGTCGCCGCGCGCGCGCACCAGCTCGGCCAGGTCCATCCAGGCCGCCGGCACGGCGTTGCGCACCGGCTGGCCCGTGGCCTGGTCGACGATCTGGAAGCGCACCTCGGCGACGCCGCCTTCCATCAGCTTCGCGCCTTCGGCCAGCGGCCGTGCGCTGAAACGCACCTCCACGCCGTCCTTGGCCACGCGCTGCGGTTCGGCGGCGCCGGCCGCGGCGGCGAAGACCGCCGCGGCCAGTCCTGCTGCAAGTGAACGTCGCTGCATGCGCACGCTCACTGCACCCGCAGGATGCCCCACAGGCCGCTCGCGTTGCCGAACGAGCCCTTGTCGCGGAACAGGTAGTCGCCCTTCACGCCGTTCTCGCCGCCGGCCTTGCGCAGCCGGAAGGTGAAGTGCGTGTAGCCCTGCATGCTCTCCTGCGCGTTCTGCTCGAAGCCCGCCGGGTTCTCGCCGATGTTGCGCGAGCCGACCAGCGGGTTGCCCGCGGCGTCGACCAGCCCGGCATTGGCCACCACGTTGCACAGCCCGGCCAGCGAGTACATGGTCTCGCCGGCGCAGACGTACGGGTCGCGCTGCCAGGTGTGGCCGTGGATCGCCATCGTGCTGCCGCGGCTGCTGCTGTGCGGCAGCGCGACGTGCACGCGCACTTCCTGGCCCGCCGCCGCGGTGATCACCGGGGTGGCCGGATCGGCACCGCCCGTGATCACGTTGCTGTAGGCCTGGTGCGCGTTCTCCACGCCGCCGTAGCAGCCGGGGCCGCAGCCCGCGCCGCCGAACGGCGCGTTGGGCGCCACGCCGAGGCGGAACCACAGCGGCTCGATGCCGTAGTTGATCGCCATGTTGGAGTTCTCCTGGCTGTCCTCCGGCATGCCCAGGCCCTCGCCGTTCATGTGCTCGACCGGGAAGCCGTCGGCATAGCGGTGGTTCAGGTCCTTGGTCATCACCACCGCCACGTCGCGGTACGGCGTGCCGCCGGGCGGCGTGATCGTCGCCTGCGCGTGCTGGCCCGGGTCCTCGACGATGGTCGCGCCCTTGGGCACCACCACCAGCGAGCCGACCAGCGACTTCTGCCCCTGCTTGATCTTGTCGGCCGGGATCAGGCTGACGCCGCCGAACTCCACCGGCGTGGCCACCAGGCGCACGCCGTTGGCCTCCTGCTTGGCGCTCACGTCGCCGGCGTACCAGCGGTAGGTCATGGCCTTGCCCGCCTTGCCGGTGGCAGGGTCGACCGGGTCCACCGTCTGCACGATGTTGCCGCCGACGTTGGCGCCGTCGTCCTGGGTCACGTCCATCGCGAGCAGCTGCGTGTGCAGGCCGACGGTGCTGGACGGGCGGATCAGGTTGTTGTCGAACGGCACCGAGCCCTGCGGACGGTCGCGGTCGCGCTTGACCACGCCGATCAGCGTGCCCAGCGTCGGCAGGTCGGGCGCGACCTGCGGCAGGCGGTTGTACAGCGTCACCTGCACGCAGTCGCCGGCCGCGGCGCGCAGCACCAGCGGCTCGACCTTCTGGCCGGCCTTCAGCCTGACCGGGCACGACGGGTTCACCGTGCCGGGGGTTCCGTCCTTGGCGGTCTTGCAGGCCGACAGCGACGGGTTGACCGGCTCGATGTCATCGAGGCGCACGTAGAGCATGGCCGTCGGGTCGTGGATCGGGCCCGAGTGGCCGCCGAGCACGAGGTCGGGTTCGCCGCCCTCGCCCGGGATGGTGGTCTGCGGGATCGCGCTGTTGCGCGGGTTGTAGACCAGCGTGCCGCCGTTCGGGTTCACCGCCGCGCCGTTGTGCTGCGTGCTGTTGCCCCAAGCGATGCTGACGCCGGCCGGCTTGCGGTCGACCAGCAGTTCGTTGGCGAGCATGGCCACCACGCCGTAGTTGCGGCGCGGCGAGACGGTGGTGCTGGCCGGGCAGACGCCCTGGAACTCCGCGGCGTTGACGATGCGCGGCGCCTTCGGGTTCGGGTTGTTGGGCAGCGCGAACAGGTCCGTGCGCGCCAGCTCGTAGTGGCGCAGAACGCCCCACATGCCCGTCCACCAGCCGTCCATCGAGGCGTCCAGGCTGTAGGCGTGGTCCTTCACGCCGCCGTTCTTGACCTGCTGCACGGCCGGCACGATGGGCGCGCTGAAGGTGAACTGTTCCGAGATGCCGGCCGCCTGGCCGTTGCGCCAGCCGGCGTTGGGCGCGCGGCCGAAGCCGGAGCCGCCCTGCAGCCACTTGACGCCGTGGATGGTGGCGTTGTGCTCCTCCTCGTGGCCGCCGGCCTGGATCTTCACGCGGATCAGGTCACCGCTGTAGGCGCGCATCATCGGCGTGAACGGATCGCCGCCCTCCACGGCCGTCGGCGCGTTCAGCGTCTTGCCCCAGAAGCCGAGCTGCGACTCGGTCTTGTTCATCGCCGCGATCTTGCGGGTGATCGGCGTCACGTTGCCGGCCTTGTCGATCACCTTGCTGGCCAGCGCATAGGCGAGGTCTCCCGCGATGCCGTCGGCCTGCGCGCCGCGCTTGCCGTCCGGCCCGGTCTTGTCCGGGTCGAACACGCGCAGCGCCACCGGCTCCTGGCGGTAGTTCACCACCATCACGCCCGGGTCCTCCACCGAGATGGCCTGCGGGCAGGGCCGCGCCGGGCAGCCGGGGATGATGCCGCCGGCCGCCTCGAAGGTGATGTCCGGGAACAGCGGCGTGATCTGCTGCCGCGCCGGCGGGTTGATGGCGTTGCGGAAGGTGTTGGCCAGCGCCGGCGCCGTGGCGCGCGACGGGTTGGCCGCGTCGACGACGATGGTCGCCGGCGTGGGCAGGCCGCGGCCGTCGGCGCCCACGTAGACGCCCGCCTCGTAGGCATGCTGGAAGTCGCTGTACTCGAAGTAGAACTCGCGGTGCGCCGGCACCGTCTCCGACTTCACCGTGCTGCCCAGCGGCGCGGTGGCCGGCGGCAGGATGGCCGCCTGCCAGCTCGTCGGGCCGCCGTCCCAGCGGCACGGCGTGGTGTTCGGCGCCAGCGTGGCGGACGGTTGCGTGGTGTTGTTCGCGCTCGTGCAGCCCAGGCCGGTGCCGGTCTCGTTCTGCACCCACTGCGAGCCGGCCGGCTGGGCCAGCACGGTGGCGTACAGGCCCACCTGCTGGTGCGACGACGGGCCGTAGTGGTCGTGCGTGAAGATGATGCCCAGGCCGCGGTCCACGCCCTGCACGTTCACCACCGGGTCGGCGAACCAGCGCTGCATGGTCGTGCGCGCGCCCTTCCACACCTCGGGGAAGCGGCCGCCGAGCGCGCCGGCCACGCCGCCGAAGTACGGGTGCGCCTTGGCCACCGGGCACTCGCCGGTGCCGTCGCGCGGGTCGCCGCTGTCGGTGCCGACGCAGTGGTTGAAGTGGCGGATGGCGTGGATGCGCTCGCGCACCGCGCCCGGCGACAGCGTGCCGTCCTCGTAGTTCCAGCCGTTGGCCGCGCCGTCGGTGGTGGTCAGGTCCCACTTCGGCAGGTGGATGTGCTGGCCGATGATGTCGGTCGGCGTGCGCACCTGGAAGTCGTCGAGCTCGTAGTACTCCGGCACCAGGTTGGTGTGGTGGAACACCGCGCAGTCGAAGGTGTTCAGGCGCATCACCAGCGGCTCCGGCGGCTGCTGCTTGGCGATCACCGGGCCGGCGTCCTCCCACAGCGCGATGATGCGCTGCTGCGGGAAGTGGTAGCCGGCCTTGTTCAGGATGGCGTCGAACTGGATGTTCGCGCCCTTGTAGATGCGCGGGTTGCTGGCGTTGAAGACGCTGGCGCCGCGCGTGCTCATCGCGGTGAGAGACTCGCCGCTGAAGAACTGGCCGAGCACGCCGGCGTTCAGCCGCGCGCCCGTGTCGTCGACGCAGGGCTCGTGGAACGGCGCGCCCACCGACGGCTTGCCGCCGTTGGTGATGAAGTTCGCCGCGCTCACGTTGCCGAGCAGGTCGACCTTGCTGCTGGCGTGCTCGCGCGTGCCGTGGAAGCGCATCGCGATCTGCTCGATGTCGGTGCCCTCCTCCGGGTAGTACACCGGCTTGGCCGCCTCCAGCGTCTTGGTGAAGTCCAGGTTGTTGACCGTCACCGCCGCCAGGCCGCCGGCCGAGTAGCCCTGCAGCGCGTGGCGCGGCAGGCCGCCGTCGAAGCCCGCGGCCTGCTTCGGATCCATGTTCACCCACAGCGGGTCACCGCTGGCCTTCAGCGCCGCGGCCTTCTCCGGCGTGAGCATGTCCAGCACCGGGGTCGGCGGGCGCTGGCCCACCACCTCCTCGATGCCGGCGATCCAGAACGGGTAACCGGGGTTCTTGGTGCGGTCGACCACCTTGGCGTTGGAGCCGACCACGGTGACGCCGTCGGCCGCCAGCTTGGGCACCACGGTCACGTCGCCGGGCACCGGCGGTAGCGCCTTGCCGGGCAGCGGCACGACGGCCGGGATGGGCACGCCCGCGACGATCTCGCCGTCGGGGTAGGCGCGCGCGCCGGCCGCCGGCGTCGCATCCGCCTTGCCCCACAGGTTGCTGTGGAAGCCGGCGCCGGAGACGGCCAGCCTCGTGCCCTTCTCGAAGGTGTCGAGGTTGCGCCAGCGGTACCACATGCCCTGCGCGAAGTGCGGGTAGAAGTGGCAGTGGAAGATGGCGTCGCCCGCGCTCTTGTTGCGGTTGCCCGAGCCGCCGAAGTTGATCTCGTAGGTGTAGGCGGAGCCGGGGCCCACGCCCTGCGCGTCGAGGTAGTTGGAGTTGTCGTCGTTCGGGTTGTACAGCCACTGGTGGTTGTGCAGGTGGAAGACGTGCTGCTCCTTGCCGATGTGCGTGTGGCGGAACTTGACGTGGTCGCCGATGTAGCTCATGTGCACGTTCGACGGGTCTTCCGGCCCGACCACGCGCGTGGCCTTCATGCCGGTGGTCCCCGGGGGCGGCGCCTGGCCGGGCAGCAGCGCCTCGAGGCCGAGGTTGGCCGGCACGTCGACGATCAGCGCCGGGTCGCCCACGGCAAACGAGGTCAGGAAGAACTCCTCGTAGGCGCACGACAGGCAGTCGTGCATCGGGCCCACGCCCAGGCGGTTGGCGATGATCTCGGAGCCGATGCCGCCCGAGCCGTAATTGATCATGAAGCCGTCCTTGACGCCGGCCAGCACGTAGCTGAACACCGGGTCGTCGACGTAGAAGCCGGGGAAGGCCTGCGCGGTGGCCGGCTCGTCGTGCCAGACCTGCGCGAAGTCGCGGAACGGCTCGAGGCGGTTCGGCACCGTCGGGTTGCGCCTGCCCGTGCTCTCCAGCGGATACGTGCCCGGCGGGAAGCTGCCGTCGGCGTTCGGGCCGACGATCAGGCCGTTGATCTCCGAGTGCACGATCTCGCAGCTGGTGCCGGCGCACTTCATCATGTTCAGCACCGGCAGCCCGGCCTTGCCCTCCTGGGCCCAGACCCCGTCAGTGGGGTAGGTGGCCTCGTAGTTCAGCTTGGGCTGACCGGTGGGCAGCGTGTCGACCGTGGCCAGCCGCATCTCCTCCTCGGTGACCTGGCTGCGGTAGATGCGCGCGCCGCGCGGCTCGACGATCACCTGGCCGAACAGGCCGGTGCCCGAATGGCCCTGGTTGGCGTCGTTGCCGACCGTGGCACCCTCGCTGCTGACCAGGTGCACGCCCTCCTTGGCGGCGTAGACCTTGTAGGTGCGCGTCTGCCCCGGCGCGGCCTGCGCGCCGGTGGCGCTGTCGGGCGTGCCCTGGCCGCCGGCGAGGTGGTTCTTGCCCACCATGCTGGCCATGTCGTCGATGCTGTTGACCGGCTGCAGGCCCGAGGCGGTGAAGCCCACCACGCGGCTGGCGATCTGCTCGTCGATGAAGACGGTGAACTGCTGCCCGGCCGCGTTCACGTGCGGCACGTTGTTCGGGTTCGGCGTGGGCGTGAGCAGGTTGGTGAGCCGCACCGTCAGGCAGTCGCCCTCGCGCACGCGCAGCACGATCGGGCGTACCCGCTTGTCGGGCCGCAGTTCCACCTGGCCCGGCGTGGCCGCGCCGCCGGCCGTCAGCGGCAGCTTGCTGCTGCGATTGATGACGTCGCGCTTGAGCGCGTAGATCGCGCCGTTGATGTTCGACGCGCCGAGCCGGTTGTACATGAGCGGCATGTCGAAGGCGACGACGTCGGCCGACACCTCGCGTTCGCAGGTGATGGCGGCCGCCGCCGGCGCGAGTCCGGCGAGGGCGAGCAGCGGCACGAGCGCGGCGCGGGTCAAGGTTCGCAGTGCAGTCATGGGCGGTCTCCCGATGCGTTCCTCGGCCCGCGAGTGCGGACCGGTTGCTCGGAAGTCTGGGAGAGACACCCACTGGCTGACCATGTGGCTCTTTGCCGCACTCGCCGCACCGCACCCGCCGCAGGCGTCGCGCATCGACGGCTCCACCGAGGCAAGCGCGTCAGGGGGGCCGCCTCGCCCCCTGCGCCTGCGGCAGATTGCCGCACGTGGATGAGGGATGACAGGCCCGTCATCAATTGAGCACCGTCAAGCCGGTTTCTCCGAATCAGGAGCGCTCGGAGGCCCCGATTTCCCGGATGTGAGAAATTGTATCCCCGATCAGCCCCCTGTTTGCGGGAAATCAAAGACAGACCGCGTGATCACTACTAGTTCTCCGGGGCACATACGAGATGCAACATTTGCCCATTCACACCGCCCACCCAGAGGCGGAAGCACGCGGAGGCCGGGGCAATCCCGCCGGCCATCAGGAGTGACGGGAAGGCACTTCTGACCCTGCCGCGTTCCAGGTAGGACCGCCGCGCTCGGATCTTGCGAGACGGGCGCGACGTGGGGGTGGAGCGAATGACGGCAACAGCGAGTCTCGATTTCGGGCGCGTCGGCACAGGCACCGATGGGCCGCCGATGGCCTTCGTGCAGGGCTCGGCCCGGCACAACCTGCGGCAGCTGGTGGTGATGCGCAACATCGCCATCGCCGCGCAGAGCGTGACGGTGCTGGTGGCGCACAAGGCGCTGGGCATGGCCCTGCCGCTGTGGGCGATGGGGCTGACCATCCTGGCGCTGGCGCTGTTCAACCTGGCCACCTGGCGGCGCCTGGACTCGAGCCACCCGGTCACCGACCGCGAGTTGCTCGTCCAGCTGCTGGTGGACGTGACCGCGCTGTCGATGCTGCTGGCCATGGCTGGCGGCGGCACGAATCCGTTCGTGGGCATGCTGCTGCTGCCGCTGGCCATCACCGCGGCCAGCCTGCCGTGGAGCTACACCTGGATCGTCGCACTCGTCACGGTGGCCTGCTACTCGCTGCTGGTGCTGTTCTTCCACCCGCTGTTCGAGGCCGGCGAGGAGGCGCGCTACCTGCAGTTGCTGGTGGGCGGCATGTGGGTCAACTACGCCATCACGGCCGGCATGGTGGCGCACTTCGTGGCGCGCATCGCGCTGGCGCTGCGCCGCAGCGAGCACGCCTTCGCGAGCCGCCGCGAGAGCGAGCTGTGCAGCGAGCACCTGGCGCGCGTCGGCGTGCTGGCCGCGGGGGCCGCGCACGAGCTGGCGCAGCCGCTGTCCACGGTGGCCGTGGTGGTGCACGAGATGGAGCGCCACGACGGCATCGACGCCGAGCTGCGCGAGCAGCTGCAGAGCGTGGCCACGCAGATCCGCCATTGCCAGGACACCCTGGGCGAGCTGCTCAGCTACGGACGCACCAGCTTCGACGCGCGCGGCGGCTTCCGGCCGGTGGCGCTGGACGAGTTCGTGAGCGACGTGCTGGAGGCCTTCGCGGCGCGGCGCCCCGGCGTGCGCGTGGAGCTGGCAATCGACACCGCGGGCGCGGCCCCGGTGCTGCACCAGGACCTGGCGCTGCGCCAGGGGCTGCTGAACCTACTCGGCAACGCGGCCGACGTCTCGCCCGGCGCAGTGGAGGTGCGCCTGCGCTGGACGGCGGACGTGATGGCCATCTCGGTGTTCGACCGCGGGCCGGGCTTCCCGCCGCAGCTGCTGAGCCGCGTGGGCAAGCTCTTCTTCACCACCAAGGGCAAGGGCGCGGGCAACGGCCTCGGGCTGGCGCTGGCGCGCACCGCGGTGGCCCGGCTGGGCGGCACGCTCGAGCTGCGCAACGAGGCGAGCGGCGGCGCCTGCGCCGAGATCCTGCTGCCGGTGATGGAGGGCCTCTGGGACGAACCGCCGCGGGAGGCCCGCGCATGAGCCGCAGCGCGGCCGGGCAGGCGCCGTCGCTGCCCCAGCGCAACTGGGGACGCCGGCACGACGACCTGATCGACCCGCACCTGGCCGGCCGCCTCAACCGGCGGCTGATGTCGCTGCTGATCGTCGAGCGCCTGCTGCTGTGCGGCGCCGGCCTGGCGCTGACGGCGCTGGCCCCGGACGGGCCGGCCTGGCCGCAGGCCGCGCTCGTGGGGCTGTGCACGCTGCTGCTCATCCTGGCCGTGCAGCTTCGCCTGCGCGACCAGGCGCCGCCCGGCGAGAACCTGCTGCTGCTGCACCTGCTCGCCGACATCGCGCTGCTGACCAGCGTGCTGCACCACGCCGGCGGGCTCAACAACCCGTTCGTCGTCTTCTACATGCTGCCGCTCTCGCTGGCCGCCTACGCGCTCGCCTGGCAGCGGCTCGCGGCCTGCGTGGGCCTGACCGCGCTGATGCTGCTGGTGCTCGGCCTGATGGAAGAGCAGCACACGGCGCTCAGCGCCCGGCTGCACGAGACCGGCGAACTGCTCGCCTTCGCCATGCTCGCGGTGTTCGTGTACGTGCTGGCGCGCCTGTCTCGCCGGCACGAGCGGCGCGTGGCACGCGCCCGGGAGGACGCCCTCAACGAGCTGAGTTCGCGCGCGCTCGGCTCGGTGGCCGCACGCGCGGCCGATGCACTCGGATCGCCGCTGTCGACCATGTCGGTGCTGGTGAGCGAACTGCGCCAGGGGCGGCTGAGCGACGCCGAGCGCGACGAGGCGCTCGACACGCTGGCCGCGCAGATCGCGCAGTGCAAGTCGCGGCTGTCCGATCTGCTCGCCTCGGTGGGACAGACGCGCGGCCAGGAAGGCGAGGCGCGCGACGTGCGCGCGCTGGTGCAGTCGGCCGTGCACGAGTGCGAGCTCACCGACCTGTCGCTGCAGGTCGACGTCGACCAGCCCACCCGGCCGGCGCCCCAGGTGGTGGCGGAGCGCTCGCTGCTCGACGCGCTGGTGCTACTGATCCGCCACTGCGGCGCGGCCGCGCCGCACCGCGTGCACATCGACATCCGCTGGAACGGCACCTGGGTCACCATCGGCCTGCAGGGCCACGAGTCGGCGCCCGCGCGGCGGGCCTCCGAGGACGCCCCCGACACCGCCACGCCGGATGACGGCCCGATCGCGCTCGCCGCCACGCTGATCGGCCGCTTCAACGGTTCGCTGAGCCGGCACTGCCAGGACAGCGAGTGCTTCCTGCAGGTGATCCTGCCTGCCATGCCGCCGCGGCCGGCGTCCGCCGGCGCCGGTGCCTGAGAAGGCGAAGAGGAAGTCCACGCATGAACCATCCCGCTGCCCCCCCGCTGAACTCCACCATCATGGTCGTCGACGACGACGAGGTGTTCGCGCGCACGCTGGCCACCGCCTTCGAGCGGCGCGGCTACCGCACGCGCATCGCCGGCGACGTGGAGGCGGCCATGGCCGCCGCCGCGGAATCGCCGCCCGACTTCGCCGTGATCGACCTGCGCCTGCCCGGCGGCTCGGGGCTGATGCTGGTGAAGCGCCTGCGCGAGCTGGTGCAGGACGTGCGCATGGTGGTGCTGACCGGCTTCGGCAGCATCGCCACCACCGTGGACGCGATCAAGCTCGGCGCCTGCTACTACCTGAGCAAGCCGGCCAACGCCGACGAGGTGCTGGCCGCACTGCGCCGCGAGGAGCCGCAGTTCGCCGACACCGAGCCGGTCAACGACGTGCCCTCGGTGTACCGCGTCGAGTGGGAGCACATCCAGCGCGTGCTCACCGAGCAGAACGGCAACATCTCGGAGAGCGCGCGGCTGCTCGGCATCCACCGCCGCACGCTGCAGCGCAAGCTGCAGAAGCACCCGGTGCGGCGTTGAACGGGAGGACGGCGATGCACAGCCAACGCTCAGGGACGCGCACGCGCGGCTTCACGCTGCTCGAGCTGATGGTGGTGATGGTCATCATCGGCCTGCTCGCCGCCTACGTGGCACCGCGCTACTTCGCCCAGGTGGGCAAGTCGGAGGCCAAGCTGGCGCGCGCGCAGATCGACGCGCTGGAGAAGGCGCTCGACCAGTACCGCGCCGACACCGGCCGCTACCCGAGCACCGAGCAGGGCCTGGCCGCGCTGATGGCGCGTCCCGGCAACGAGCCGCGCTGGGCCGGCCCCTACCTCAAGCGCGACGTGCCCAGCGACCCCTGGGGACGCCCCTACCTCTACAGGCATCCGGGCGAGCACGGCGAGGTGGACCTCTCCTCGCTGGGCAGCGACGGCCGCGCGGGCGGCAGCGGCGACGCCGCCGACGTGCACAACTGGTAGCCGATGCGCTACCGCGTCAAGGCCCTGGCAGCCGGCGGCACGCTCACCGTGCTGCACGTGGACGCGGCCGACCGCGCCCAGGCCGGGCGCATCGCCGGCGAGCGCGGCCTGAGCGTGCTGTCGGTGCGCCCCGAGCTCTCGCCCGCGCAGTGGCTGCGGCCGCGCGCCGCGCGCTTCCCGCTGGCATTGTTCGCGCAGCAGTTCGTCGCGCTGCTGTCGGCCGGGCTGGGCACGGTGGAGTCGCTGGAGGCGATGGCCGGCGAGGCGTCGCGCGGCGACGCGGCGACCCTGCGCGAGCTGCTCGGCCACGTGCGCGCCGGCCGCAGCCTGTCGTGGGGCATGGAGCAGCTGCCGCAGGCCTTCCCGGCGCTGTTCGTCGCGACGGTGCGCGCCAGCGAGCGCACCGGCGACCTGCGCGAGGCGATGGTGCGCTATCTGGCCTACCAGGAGCAGGTCGAGCAGCTGCGGCGCAAGGTGGTGAACGCCTCGGTGTACCCGCTGCTGCTGCTCGGTGCTGGCGCGCTGGTGTCGGCCTTCCTGCTGCTGTACGTGGTGCCGCGCTTCGCCGCGATCTACGAGGACATCGGCGGCCAGCTGCCGCTGCTCTCGCGCCTGATGATGGAGTGGGGGCAGCTGCTGTCGGCGCACGCCGGCACCGTGCTCCTGGCCGCGGGCGCCGTGCTCGCCGCGGCCGGCCATGCCGCGACGCGGCCGGCGCTGCGGCGCTGGGTGGCGCAGCGCCTGTGGGCGCTGCCGCGCTTCGGCGAGTGGCTGCGCGTGTACCAGCTCGCGCGGCTCTACCGCACGCTGGGCATGCTGCTGCGCAGCGGCCTTCCGCTGGTGGCGGCGCTGGACCTGGCCGAGGGCCTGCTCGCCCCGGCGCTGCGCGGCGCGCTGCGCGACGCGCGGCGCGCCATCAGCGAGGGGCGGCCGGTGGCGGAGTCGCTCGCGGCGCACCGGCTCACCACGCCCATCGCCGCGAGCATGCTCGGCGTGGGCGAGCGCAGCGGCGAGCTCGGGCCGATGCTGGACCGCGTCGCCGCGCTGTACGACGACCAGCTCGCGCGCTGGGTCGAGCTGGGCACGCGGCTGGTCGAACCGCTGCTGATGGCCGCGATCGGTGCGGTGATCGGGCTGATCGTGATCCTGCTCTACATGCCGGTGTTCGAGCTGGCCGGCAGCCTGCGCTGAGCGGCGGCCACGTCGCGTGCGCGTGAGCCACGTCAACGCGCGCGCCGACGGCCGGCCTAGATTGCAGCCAGGCGCCCCGGATGCGGCGCCACGGAGAAGAAGCGATGAAGAACTGGCTGGTCGTGGCCAACGGGGCGCGTGCCCGGGTGATGGAGCAGTCCGAGGACGCGGGCGGGCTGGTGCACGTGGCGGACCTGGTGCACCCGGCGAGCCGGCAGAAGGGCTCGGAGCTGGACTTCGACCGGCCGGGTCACGTGACCAGCGGCGCGCACGGAGCCGGCAGCGCCGAGTACCGGCCGCGCGCCGAGCCGCACGAGCGCGAGCTCGGTCACTTCGCGCGCGAGATCGCCCGCCTCGTCGACGAGGGCATCGCCCAGGGGCGCTGCGCGGGGCTGGTGCTGGTGGCCTCCAACCCCTTCCTCGGCCACCTCAGGGCCGAGCTCGGCGAGCGCGCACGCGAGCGCGTGCTGCGCAGCGTGGCGCACGACTACACGGCGCTCGGCGATGCCGAACTGCTGCAGCGCCTGGCCTCGGCCTGAGGCGGCGCGGGCATGAAGCTGCTCGTCGCGATCGACGGCTCGGAGCCCTCGCGCCACGCCGTCGAGGCGGCCGCGCGGCTCGCGCGTCAGGGCGTCGAGGTCGAGGCGCTGCTCGTGAACGTGCGCGAGGGCGCGGCCTACTACGGCGAGCTGCCGCCCTTCGACCACGCCTCGATCGAGGCGGCGCTGCGCGAACGCCAGAACGCGCTGCTGGAGGCGGCCCTGGCACAGGCGCGCCAGTCCGGCCTGCGGCGCGTGGGCACCGTGGCCGCCGAGGGGGTTCCGGCCGCGGCGATCGTGCGCCTGGCCGGGGAACACGCGGTGGACGGCATCGTGATGGGCACGCGCGGCATGAACGCGCTGGGCGGGCTGCTGCTCGGCTCGGTGGCCCAGCGCGTGGTGCACCTGGCCACCGTGCCCGTCACGCTGTGCCGCTGACGCGGCACGCGCGGCTCAGCCCACCGACAGCCGGCGGCTGGAACTCGTGGCCTTCTTGGGCAGGCGCAACTCCAGCACGCCGTTCTGGTACTTGGCGTCGGCCTTGGCGTCGTCGATGTCGCTGGCCAGCGCGAAGCTGCGGCTGGCGAAGCCGTACTGGCGCTCGCTGCGCAGCACGCGGCCTTCCTTCTTCTCTTCCTTCTCCTGCTTGACCTCGGCGCTGATCGTCACCTGGTTGCGGTCGATGCGCACGTCGATGTCTTCCTTCTTCACGCCGGGAATCTCGGCCTTGACCAGGTAGCAGTCGTCGTGTTCGCTGAGGTCGAGCTTGATCTGCGGCGCGCGCTCGGCGCCCTCGAGGCGCCAGGGACGCAGCAGGTTGCGGAAGCTGGACTCCAGCGGGTCCATGTCGAACAGGTCCTTCACGCGCAGTTCGTTCATCGTCGGTCTCCTTGCACACGAACGGGGCGCCACGCCCCGTGCAGCTTCCATGTTCGCGCCGGCACCCGGCTCGCGGCTTGAGCGCGCGCAACACGCACGAGCCTGCGTGCCCTGCGCCTAGGAATCCGCCGACCCGGCCATCGGAAACGCGCCCGTCCGGCGCGTGCGGATTCCGACGTCGGGGCGCGCCAGGCACCGATTGCCGCTGCGCGCACGAGGGAAGAAGCTGTGAAGAAGATCACACATGACGTCAGCGAGGAGACCCGATGAGCGCCCCTATCCCCCACCTCCCCGCCCCGCCGCAGTCGCACGGGGTCTGGTTCGTGCAGCGCTGTGCCGTGACCGCGTCGGCCCCTGCCGGGCTGGGCGAACTGCTGCGCACGCTCGGCGCCAGCGTGCCGGCAGAGGCCGAGGCCGCGTCCATCGGCATCGGGGTCTGGCGCGCGCGCAGCGGCGCGGCGCTGGTGCACGAGGGCGCGCCGGCCGAGGCGGTGCACGTGGTGCGCTCGGGCAGTTTCAAGTGCGTCAAGACCTCGGAGGACGGCTACGAGCAGGTGCTCTGCTTCGCGTCCCCCGGCGACGTGCTGGGCTTCGAGGGCATCAGCCGACACCAGCACACCGCCAGCGTGGTGGCGCTGGAGGACGCGACCGTGTTCACGCTGCCGCTGCGCGAGCTCGACCGCTGGCGCAGCCAGTTCCCCTCGCTCGACCAGGCGATGCAGTTCGCGCTGAGCCGCCAGCTCGCGCGCGGCGGCGAGATCGCCGAGATGATGGCGGCGGTGGCGGCCGAGACGCGCCTGGCGCGCTTCCTGGTGTGGCTGTCGCGCTGCATGGCCGAGCGCGGCCAGTCGCCGCGCCGCCTGTACCTGCGCATGAGCCGGCGCGACATCGCCAGCATGCTCGGCGTGGCGCACGAGACGGTGAGCCGCTCCTTCACGGCGCTGGCGGAGTGGGGCTGCCTGCGCGTGGACAACCGGGAGGTCGAGATCCTCGACGAGTCC
>Ga0073934_10006996_pt1 | contig 16021 bp, 25 predicted proteins | sample LarsenN4metaG_FD_76834 | JGI IMG/M metagenome (GOLD analysis project Ga0073934, IMG submission 76834) | Hot spring sediment bacterial and archeal communities from British Columbia, Canada, to study Microbial Dark Matter (Phase II) - Larsen... ...
CCGATTGTTTTCGCGCCCCCGCCGGAAATCAATATCGCTTGTGAAAGCCCCACGATGATTGCGGTCAGTGGCGTTGACAAAGAATTGGTGGGACAAGTCGCGGCGAAAATCCGCGAATTTAGACCCCCCGAACCCTATAAGGGCAAGGGGATTAAGTACATCGACGAAGTCGTCCGCCGCAAAGCCGGCAAGACGGCAGGAAGCTAATAGGGTAAGCCTGTGAGAGAGTCCAGAGATTACAAGCCGTACAAAAAAGAGTATGGCAAAGATTACAAGCCGTACAAAAAAGATTATCGAGACCGCGATTTTAGGTTCTCAAAAGACAAACCGTCGGGAGAAGGGAAGTTTATGGGTTTTAACCGTGTGGACAAGCGGGAACGGCGTTTCAAAAAGAAGCGGATGATCCGCAAAAAAGTGTATGGCACCACGGAACGCCCGCGTTTGGTGGTCTTTCGCAGCTTGAAAAATATCTACGGCCAACTGGTCGATGATACTGCGAAGAAGACCATTACCACCGTTTCATCCCGCACCAAAGAAATTTTGGAAGAGATGAAAAATCATCCGGACAAGAGCCAGGTCGCCAAACTGGTCGGCAAAGCGATGGCGAAAAAGGCCCAGTCGCTGGGCTTCAAGCGCGTCGTGTTTGACCGCAATGGTTATGTCTATCACGGCCGTGTCAAGGCGTTGGCCGAAGGCGCGCGTGAGGGCGGTTTGGAGTTTTAAGCTGGCCCCAATACCGTTGGTCTGGAAGAGGATGAGTTTTGACGCTGCATTTATCATGCTGGCGATGGAGAATTATTGTGCGCAAAGAAAGAAGCAGTTCAACTGAATTTGAATTAAAAGAGCATGTGGTGGCGATTAATCGCACCGCCAAAGTCGTCAAGGGCGGCCGGCGATTTGGCTTCAATGCGATTGTCGTTGTCGGCGATCGCAACGGCCACGTCGGTTACGGACTCGGCAAGGCGAATGAAGTGAGTGACGCAATTTCCAAAGGCACGGATAACGCGAGAAAGAACTTGGTGCGCGTGCCGATTTTGCGCCATACGCTGCCGCATGAGGTGAAAGCCAAATACGGCGCGGCGAAGGTGTTCTTGAAACCCGCTTCGCCCGGAACCGGCGTGATTGCCGGCGGCCCGGTGCGTGCGATTATGGAAGCCGCGGGCGTGCAGGATGTGTTGTCCAAATCCATCGGCTCCTCGAATCCGCATAACGTCGTCAAAGCGACGATGGAGGCGTTAAAAAGTTTGATGGACGCGCCGACGCTTGCGCGGCGCCGCGGCCTGAAGACGCCAGAGTTGTTCAACCGCAGCTTGGTCGAAGGGTGAGACGTTTGTAGTGGCGCCTTTAGGCGCGTTTACTCACTAAAATAGAAGCATTCGGCTCCTGGAGGGAGCGACTACGAAAAATTTCTGTGAATTTGATTAGCTACTTCGTGTATCATGAGCGATAAGAAGAAACTGAAAATCACGCAAACGCGCAGTTACATCGGCCATCCCGCCGATCAGCGCGCCACGCTGCAAGCGCTCGGCTTGCGCCGCATTCGTCACGCCGTCGTTCATAACGATTCGCCCCAAATTCGCGGCATGATTCGAAAAGTCATTCATTTGATTCGCGTCGAAGAGGTTTGAGATGGATTTAGGAAATTTGCATTACGCGCCGCGTTCGCGCAAAAATCGTAAACGTCTCGGCATCGGTGAAGGCTCGGGACACGGCGGCACTTCCACGAAAGGCCACAAAGGCCAGCTCTCGCGCGCGGGCATGAAGACCAAACCGGGGTTCGAGGGCGGGCAAATGCCGTTGCAGCGCCGCCTGCCGAAACGCGGTTTCACGAATATTTTTCGGATTGATTATCAAACCGTCAATGTGGAGAGCCTGGAGCGCTTGCAGAATGTGAATGAAATCACGCCGGAAGTGCTTTATCAAAACGGTTTGATCGGCAAAAAAAATCTGCGCGTGAAAATTCTCGGCGACGGCGATTTGAAGAAAGCGTTGACGGTTCATGCGCATGCGTTCAGCAAGAGCGCGCTGGAGAAAATTGAAAAGGCCGGCGGGAAAACGGCTGTGCTCGCGGCAGCGAAATAAATTTTATGCAGTCCGATCCCTTTGTGGGTCGCTGTCAAAGAAGAGTTTTGGATTGAAATAATGCCCCACGAGTGAGCAGGGCCACGATAAAGCGAAACCACATGCTCGAAAGCATTCAGAATATCTTCAAAATTCCGGAACTGAGAAAACGGGTTATTTTTACGCTGCTCATTTTGCTCGTCGAGCGCATCGGAACGCATGTGCCGGTTCCCGGAATCAACAGCCGCGTGTTGTTGGATTATTTTAGCAGTACGCAAGGCGGCGGGCTGCTGGGCCTGTATGATTTGTTTGCCGGCGGCGCGTTCAGCCGGGCGACGGTTTTTGCGCTGGGCATCATGCCGTATATTTCGGCGTCGATCATCATCCAATTGCTCGGCGCGGTGATGCCATTTTTCCAGCGCCTGCAAAAGGAGGGCGAGGAGGGCCGCAAGAAAATTACGCAATACACCCGCTATGGCACGGTAATGATTGCGGCGTTGCAAGCGTATGGCGTGAGCATTTTTTTGGAATCGATCGAGCTGAACGGTGTGGCGGCGGTTGTCGACAAAGGCTGGGATTTTCGTTTGTTGACGATGCTCACGCTCACCGCCGGCACGATTTTGATCATGTGGTTCGGCGAGCAAATCACCGAGCGCGGCATCGGCAACGGCATTTCGTTGATCATCTTTATCGGGATTATCGCGCGTCTGCCCGATGCGATTCTTGATGAAGCCCAACAAATCATGGGCAATAATCGTGAACTCCTGACGGAGGTCGCGCTGGTTGCGATTATGGTCGCGTGCGTCGCGTCAGTGGTGGCGCTTACACAAGGCACGCGCAAGATTCCGGTGCAATACGCCAAGCGCGTGGTCGGCCGCAAAGTTTATGGCGGGCAAAGCACGCACATCCCGCTGCGCGTCAACACCGCCGGCGTGATGCCGATCATCTTCGCGCAGTCGCTTATGTTTATTCCGCAAATGATCACGCAGTTTTTTCCGAAAAGCGAATTTATGCAGGGCGTGGCGTCAGTCTTTGATCTGCAATCGACGGTTTATTGGGTGGTGTATGGTATTTTGATCATCTTTTTTACGTATTTCTATACCGCCATTGCCTTTAATCCCGTCGATGTGGCGGATAACATGAAAAAACACGGCGGCTTCATTCCCGGGGTGCGGCCTGGCAAGCATACGTCGGAGTTCATTGATAATATTTTGATGAAGATCACGTTGCCGGGTTCGATTTTTTTGGCAGTGATCGCCATTTTTCCGCATCTGATTACGAGCACGATGAATGTATCCTATAATTTCGCCTCGTTTTTCGGCGGCACGTCGCTGCTGATCATCGTCGGCGTCGCCTTGGATACGCTGCAGCATCTGGAGTCGCATCTGTTGATGCGGCATTATGATGGCTTCATGAAGGGAGGCCGAGTGAAAGGCAGGCGTTTGGCATAAGCGCTTGTCGAGCTAATTTTGCCGGTCATATCCAAAAACTTCTTTGAGACGTATGGAGTTGATTTTTATTGGTTATCCTGGCGCCGGCAAAGGTACGCAAGCTGCTTTGTTGAGCCAGCATTTCAACAACATTCCAAAAATCTCGACCGGCGATATTTTGCGGGCGGCGGTGGCGGCCAAAACCGACTTGGGACTCAAGGCGAAGTTGTTCATGGATGCGGGCGAGTTGGTGCCCGACAATCTCATCATCGATCTGGTGGTGCAACGCATTAGCGAACCGGATTCGGCCAAAGGCTATATTCTCGACGGTTTTCCGCGCAATATTCATCAAGCGCAGGAACTGGATCGGGTGCTGTTGAACTATCAGCGCCCCATTGTCGGCGTGATCAGCCTCGAAATTGAAAAGAAGAAAGTGATCGAACGTCTCACCAGCCGCCGGGTGTGCAGTAAATGCGGTCATCTTTACAATTTAAGCAGCGACCCGCCGCCGGCGAATAATCTCTGCGCATTTTGCAGCGGCGACATTTACCAGCGTTCGGACGACAAGCCTGAAACGGTTCTGCATCGGATGGAAGTTTACGAAGAAGCCACACGCCCGCTCAAAGTTTATTATGGCTCGCAGGGCAAGCTGATTCCAATTGACGGCAGCTTGAGCATCGAAAAAGTTCATGAAGAAATCGTGAATCGGGTGACGAAAGCGCTGGCGCAGTTCGAGAGGTGGAAAAAAGCTTCGCCTTGACACCGTTGCAGGTGAGGCCATCAAGAGCAAAGTTGGACGTACATGAGTCGTACAAAAAGTGAACGTGAAATCGGTCTTATTCGTGAAAGCTGCCGGCTTGTTGTTGAGACTTTTAAGTTCATTGAGAAGATCCTTGCCGAGGGCATGACCACCGTTGAATTGGATCACGAAATCGACAAATTCATTCGTGGTTTCGGCGGCCGCCCCGCTTTTAAAGGCTATAAGGTCAACGACAAGGTTTTCCCGGCCAGCAGTTGCATCTCGGTTGAGTCGGAAGTCGTGCACGGCATACCCGGCAGGCGTAAATTGAAGGCAGGCGAGATCGTGAGTGTTGACGTCGGGGTTGAGTACAACGATTTTTTCGGCGATGCGGCGAAGACTTTTGCCATCGGCCAGATCGACGATCTGCGCCAACGCTTGATGCGAGTAACCTGGGAAGCGCTGTACAAAGGGATCGAGCAGGCGCGCGCCAAAAACCGATTGAACAATGTCTCGTACGCGATTCAAAGACATGTCGAAGCCGCCGGATTCAGCGTGGTGCGAGATTTGGTTGGGCACGGCGTCGGCCGCCATCTGCACGAAGAGCCGCAAATTCCGAATTACGGCAAACCCAACGAAGGCCCGAAACTGAAACCCGGCATGGTGTTGGCCATCGAGCCGATGGTCAACGCCGGCGGACACGAGGTGATTACCGCGGAGGATGAATGGACCGTCCTAACCGCCGATAAACAACCGTCGGCTCATTTTGAGCATACGATTGTCATAAGGGAAGGAGAAGCGGAGATCTTAACACAAGGTTTGTAGTTTTATGCCGAAAGAAGAATCGATCAAAGTTGATGGAACCATCATCGAGACCCTGCCGAATGCCACGTTTCGCGTCGAGCTCGAAAACGGCCACAAAGTGTTGGCGCACATTTCCGGCAAGATGCGCATGCACTTTATCAAGATTCTTCCCGGCGACAAAGTGACGGTGGAGTTGTCGCCATACGATCTCTCTCGCGGTCGAATTACGTATAGATATAAATAATAACAGGCAAAACGTAACACGTAAGCTCAGTGATCGCCCAGAAGGGGCGGGAGCTACAACGAGTTCCAACGAGGTTTGACATGAAAGTTCGTTCCTCGATTAAAAAAATTTGCGATAAATGCAAAATCATCCGCCGCAAAGGCAAGATGATGGTTATTTGCGACAATCCCAAGCACAAGCAGCGGCAAGGATGAAACCCGCAAAGCGCATAGCGCAAAGCGTAGAAACACGCCATGCGTCATGCGCTCTGCCTAATTTTCTGGAGACAAAAGATGGCGCGTATTGCAGGCGTCGACCTGCCACGCGAAAAGCGTGTCGAAGTGGCGTTGACCTACATTTATGGCATTGGCCGCAACAGTTCCAAAGTTATTTTGCTGCAGGCCGAAGTCAGCCCCGATATCCGGGTGAAAGATCTGAGCAACGAGCAAGTTGCGAAGATTCGTTCGATCATCGCCGCCGACCACAAAGTCGAAGGCGCGTTGCGCGGTGAGATCGGCATGAACATCAAGCGGTTGATGGATATCGGTTGTTATCGCGGCTTGCGGCATCGTCGCGGTTTGCCGGTGCGCGGCCAACGCACACACACGAATGCCCGCACCCGCCGCGGTCGCCGCAAGACCATTGGCGGTATGAAGAAAGTGGTCGGCAAGCAATAAGAAAAATTTTTCGCAGTAGCACCTTTAGGCTGCGCCCGCCGGGCGCGAAAGGTTTCCACTGCGATTGAACAGAGAAGGTTAATCAGGAGAAAATCCTTTGGCTACGGCAACAGGTGTCAAGAAGAAACGCGGCAAGAAAAAAGAAAAAGTCGAAGCGGTCGGCTTGGCGCGCATTCAATCGACTTTCAACAACACGATTGTGACGTTGACCGATGTGTATGGCAATGTGATAAGCTGGGCCTCCGCCGGTCGCGTCGGCTTCAAAGGCTCGCGCAAAAGCACGCCGTTCGCTGCGCAAGTGGCGGCCGAAAATGCCGCGAAAACCGCGATGGATATGGGCTTGCGCAGGGTCGAAGTCCTGTTGAGCGGGCCCGGGGCCGGGCGTGAAGCCGCCGTGCGTTCCTTGCAAGCGGCAGGCCTGGAGATTTCAGCCATCAAAGACATCACGCCGATTCCGCACAACGGTTGCCGGCCGCCGAAACGTCGCCGTGTCTGATTCAGACAAAATGAGGTCGCGACAAGATTATTGTTTCTCTGTATGAATGATTGGACAATTTAAAAAATCGTATAAGTTATTTTGATGACAGGGTTATCCTGTTGAATCACGGAGGCTTTAAGATTCGAATATGGCACGATACACTGGGCCAGTTTGCAAACTGTGTCGCCGCGAGGAGAAAAAACTTTTCCTCAAAGGCGCAAAATGTTTTTCGCCAAAATGTCCGTTGGAAAAGCGCCAGTTCGCGCCCGGGCAGCATGGACGCACGCGCCGCACGAAACTTTCGGAGTATGGCGTTCAATTGCGCGAAAAACAGAAAATCCGCCGAATTTACGGCTTGCTCGAGCGGCAGTTCCGCAACTATTACGAGAAAGCGCTGAAGATCAAAGGCGTGACCGGCGAGAACTTGCTCCGCTTGTTGGAACGGCGTTTGGACAATATCGTTTATCGCCTCGGTTTTGCCCCGTCGCGCAATGCGGCTCGGCAATTGGTTCGGCACCGCCATTTTATGGTCAATAACCGTTCGGTCGATATTCCATCCTTCTCCCTGCGTCCCGGCGATGTCATCAAGGTTCGCGACAAGAGCCGCAAAATGGAATTGATCCACGCCAGCATGCGCAAAATGAAAGAAGGACGCCTGTTGCCCTGGCTGGAGCTGGATAAAGCGAATATGGCTGGAACGGTTCTCGAGATCCCAGGACGGGCGGATATTCCCATCGAGGCCAACGAGAACCTCGTGGTTGAATTGTACTCGAAGTAATGAATCCCATTACGGGATTGAACCAAGATCGGAGATGCTTACTATGACTTGGCCCAATTTACAAATGCCGGACAGTGTCGAACTTGAGGAGTCGAGCTATTCGAGCACTTTCGGCAGATTTATTGTGCAGCCCCTGGAACGCGGCTTCGGCACCACGATTGGCAACGCCTTGCGCCGGGTTCTGTTGTCGTCGCTGCCGGGCGCGGCCATTACGATGATCAAAGTCGACGGCGTTCATCACGAATTTTCAACCATTCCCGGCGTCGTCGAAGATGTGTCGGAAATGATTTTGAATCTCAAGGAAATCCGCTTCAAGCTCATCAACAAGAAGCCGGACCGAGTTCTTTTGGAGCTTAAGGGGCCGCATGAATTCAAAGCCGGCGATATTCAAAACGGCACGACGGATTTTGAGATTCTCAATCCGGACCATCACGTGGCGACGCTGAACAAAGGCGCGGAAGTCAATCTCGAGCTGCGCATCGGCCGCGGCCACGGCTACGTGCCGGCGGAAGAAAACAAAATCCCGGACATGCCGCTCGGCTCGATTCCGATTGACGCCATTTACACGCCGATTAAGAACGTCAGTTATCGCGTCGAGAATATTCGCGTGCAGCAGCGCATCGACTACGAGAAGCTGATCATGGAGATTACCACCGACGGCAGCATCACGCCCGACGATGCGCTGACCTATGCCGGCAAAATTCTCCGCGATCACGTCAATCTCTTCATCAATTTCGACATCAAGCCGGAGGTCGAAGAAGAGCCGGCCCAAGTCGACGAAGAGGTGCTGCGCGTCCGCAAGCTGTTGAAGATGTCGGTGGACGAGCTGGAATTGTCCGTCCGCTCGTACAACTGTTTGATGGCCGCCAACATCAAAACCATCGGCGATCTCGTGCGCCGCGACGAGCAGGAGATGCTGAAGTTTCGCAACTTTGGCCGTAAGTCGCTGCAAGAGCTGACGCAAATTCTCGAAGAAAAGGGCTTGCGCTTCGGCATGGAAGTTGAGAAATATTTGAGCAACGGCCACGAGTAGCCCGCGAAATACGCTAAGCACACGAAATAAAATTTTTTGCCTTTTAGTTTCATGAATCTTCCGAATAATTTTTCGCGTGTTTCGTGTATTTAGCGGGCTAGAAATTAGACTATGTGAAACCAGGAAACAATGCGCCATTTAAAAGACGTAAAAAAATTAGGCCGCACCGCGGGCCATCGTCACGCGACGTTGGCGAATTTAGCCGTGGCGGTGATCGAGCATAAACAGATTCGCACCACGACCCCCAAGGCCAAAGAGACGCGCCGTTTTGTCGAGCGTTTGATTACGCACGCCAAGAAAAACACCGTGGCGGCGCGGCGTCTCGTGTTCAGCAAATTGCGCCAACGCGCTGCGGTCAAAACGCTTTTTGATGACGTCGCCCCCAAGTTTGCGGCCCGCAACGGCGGCTACACCCGCGTGATCAAATTGGGACGCCGGCAGGGCGACGGCGCCGAGCTGGCGATCATCGAGCTTGTCGGTTACGAAAGCGTGCAAGTCGAGAAGCAGCAAAAGGCCTTTGAAAAACGCGCCGAGCGCAAGAAACGCGAAAAACAATCCGCTTCCGAACGCGAGAAAGAAAAAGCGAAACAGGAAGAGGAAAAATAATTTTACACGTGCTGCGTGTTCGGAAATATGAAGCCAGAGCGAATTCCGGCGTTCCCTCAGACTCCGCCCAGAGAGAATGAGAAGTCGGAGGCCGCGCTGGCTTTTTTGTTTATTTATTGCTATATTAATTGTAGCACAGACTGCCGGTCTGTTGTGAGCCTGGTTAGTAGTTTTTATATCGAAGAAGGAAGTGAGGAGGCAAAATGGAAACTAAGCAATGTCAGTTTTGTTTTCAGGAGATGGCAGAAGCTGCAATGGTTTGTAACTATTGCACGCGTACTCAAGTAAAATCCGAACAAATAGACAAAGACGTCGAGTATATAGCAAATCAGCGTTTATTGGGCGGCGTTGATGTTTTCGAGTTTAAAGAAAAAGATACAAGATAAGCATTTGATGTAAATCTCAAATTTGGGTTAGTATAAAAAATGGTAAGAACTGAATACAAAATTACGAGTTGTTTTTAATGTACACGATGGCTTTAAAGCAACATCAAACCAGCAGCCCAAGCTTTGCCGTTTGTATTGATAATTCCGGATACCCAGCTTCATTAGAGCTGCATAAGATTTATCGCGTCTTGCCCGACGAGCAGGCTGCCGCTGATGACATGTTACGCGTGATTGATGAAAGTGGTGAAGATTACTTGTTTTCTGCCGAACGTTTTATTGTGATGGATTTTTCCAATTAGATAAAACAGCAAAAGCGATAATGTTAAAAGCGTGCCGTTGGAACTGGACTAATTTGGATGGTACCAAATGGATTTGAATTTTGAATGGGATGATGAAAAAGCGAAGAAGAATCTGAGAAACCATCAAGTTAATTTTGAAGAAGCAAAGTCGGTTTTCAAAGATCCTTTTTTGATAACATACCCGGATCCAAAGCACTCGATTGGCGAACAACGTTATCTCAATATCAGGCTTTCTGCGAGAGGGCAGGTTTTAATTGTCGTTCACACTGAACGCGGTGAGAATATTCGTATCATCAGTTGCCGTAAAGCAACCACAAGCGAACGGAGAGATTATGAAGAAGGCAATTTCTAAAAAAATCGATATCGAAAATGATGACGATATGCTGCCAGAATATGATTTTAAAAATATGAAGGGTGGTGTGCGTGGCAAGTATTATAAAGCGTATCGTGCAGGGCACACGGTCAAAATTCATAAAGCTGACGGCACAACTGAAATCCGTTATTTCAAGTTGGAAGACGGCGCGGTTATGTTGGAGTCGGATGTTCGAAGATATTTTCCTGATTCGGAAGCTGTGAACGAAGCCCTCCGCTGTTTGATTCCGATCATGACTAAACAACGCAATACAAAGCAAAAGAAGAGTTTGGCGGCACGGCGTAAACAGATTGCATAAACGAATCTTCGTCAATTTTTAGCAGATAAAAAACAGTTGGCAGCTTTTTATCCGTTGGCAAAAAAAATTGCGCTTTAGAGATTACGAGAAACTACCCATGTCCTCAACCGCACCTCGCCAGATCCGCGCGCCGCGCGGCAACACGCTCACCTGCAAAGGCTGGGTGCAAGAAGCGGCGATGCGCATGTTGATGAACAATCTCGATCCGGAAGTGGGAGAGAATCCCGCCGCCTTGGTCGTGTATGGCGGTCGCGGCAAAGCCGCGCGCAATTGGGCATGTTACGATGCGATCGTTCGCAGCTTGCGCGAGTTGGAAAATGATGAGACGCTGCTCGTACAATCCGGCAAGCCCGTCGGAATTTTCCGCACGCACACCGATGCCCCGCGCGTGCTCATTGCCAACTCATTGTTGGTGCCGGCGTGGGCCAATGCCGCCTATTTTCGTGAGCTGGAAGATCGCGGGCTCATCATGTACGGCCAAATGACCGCCGGCAGTTGGATTTATATCGGCACGCAAGGCATTTTACAAGGCACGTACGAAACCTTTGCCGCCGCCGCGCAAAAACACTTTGGCGGTTCGCTCAAAGGCAAGCTCGTCGTCACCGGCGGCATGGGCGGCATGGGCGGCGCGCAGCCTCTCGCCGCCACCATGAACGGCGCGGTCTGCCTCGTCATCGAAGTCGATCGCCAACGCATCGAACGCCGCGTGCAGACACGCTATTGTGACCGCCTCTCGGAAAGTCTCGACGAGGCGCTGCAAATGGTTTTAACCGCAAAGCAAAAAGGCGAAGCGCTGTCCGTTGGTTTAGTGGGAAATTGCGCCGACGTTCTGCCCGAGTTGATTCGTCGCAAGATCATTCCCGATATTTTGACCGATCAAACTTCCGCGCACGATGAGCTGAATGGCTACGTGCCGCACGGCATGCCGTATGAAAAAGCGCTCGAATTGCGCCAAGCGAATCCGGTGGAATACATCAAACGCGCCTACGCGTCAATGGCGGTGCACGTGCAAGCGATGCTCGATCTCCAAAAACGCGGCGCCGTGACCTTTGATTACGGCAACAACATTCGCGCGCAAGCCCAAAAAGCCGGCGTCGAGAATGCGTTCGATTTTCCCGGTTTCGTTCCGGCTTACGTTCGCCCGCTTTTTTGCGAAGGCAAAGGCCCCTTTCGCTGGGCCGCGCTTTCCGGCGATCCTGAAGATATTCGCCTCACCGACAAGCTCGTGCTCGATTTATTTCCCGAAAATGAATCGCTGCGGCGTTGGATTCAACTGGCCAGTGAGCGCGTTAAATTTCAAGGCCTGCCGGCGCGCATTTGCTGGTTGGGCTACGGCGAACGTGCGAAATTCGGCGTTGCGCTGAACGAGTTGGTTGCCAAAGGCAAAATCAAAGCGCCGGTGGTGATTGGCCGCGATCATCTCGACACCGGCTCCGTCGCTTCGCCGAATCGCGAAACTGAAAGCATGCTCGACGGCTCCGACGCGATTGCCGACTGGCCGATTCTCAATGCGCTGCTCAACACCGCCTCCGGCGCCTCGTGGGTGTCCGTGCATCACGGCGGCGGCGTGGGCATCGGTTACTCGATTCACGCCGGACAAGTGATCGTCGCCGACGGCACGAAAGAAGCCTCGCGCCGCCTCGAGCGCGTGTTGACGAACGACCCCGGCATCGGTGTCGCGCGGCATGTGGATGCGGGCTATGAACTCGCGTGGAAAGTCGCGCAGGAGAAGGGGGTGAAGATTCCGATGATGGGGAATGAAGCCGATTTTTCATAACAAGTTTTTTCATAATCAGAAAGGGAGAGTTCTTATGCCAGTCAAAACACGTGAGATTGCACCGTTTAAACGTACACTTGACGAATTGATCAAGCGTGCCAAAGTGCTCTCTGGACTAAAGACCAAACAAGAAATTCTCGATCAGGCGCTGCAACTTTTTCTTCAACATTTAGAGCAACAGAAGATATTAGGCAAACAAAAGTCATTTTACGAGTTAACGAAACATCTGGCGGGCAGTGTTGAAGGCCCGTCTGATCTTGCCCATAACAAACATCACATGCAAGGATTTGGGCAATGAAACAGAAAGTTATCGCAGATACCGGCGTGCTTGTGGCATATCTCAATCGTCGTGAGAAGTTCCATGAATGGACGAAAGAACGACTCAAGAATATTGCACCACCGTTGTTAACCTGCGAAGCTGTAATTGCCGAAACCTGCTTCCTATTGAGCAAAACGGATGGAGGAATTGAAAAACTAGTTGAGCTTTTTGAGTCTAGCTTCATCGTTCTTCCATTCCGACTTGAGAATGAAATAACAATTATCAAAGAATTCATTTTCCGTTATGCCAACGTTCCAATGTCTCTTGCGGACGCGTGCTTGGTTCGCATGTCGGAGCAATACCCAGATTCTGAAGTTTTTACTGTTGATAACGATTTCAGAATTTATCGGAAAAATAGACGGCAAGTTATTCCTTTGATCATTCCAGAATAGTTCGTCCGATGATATCGCGCTTGGGTAGAGTTTTGCTGCGAAAAAAGCTTTATACCGTTTTGCGCGCGTGTTGACGAACGACCCCGGCATCGGCGTCGCGCGGCATGTGGATGCGGGGTATGATCTCGCTCGGAAAGTTGCGAAGGAGAAGGACGTGAAGATTCCGATGATGGGGGAGTGATTTTGTTCGTAGTGACGTCTTGGCGTTAGATTCAAAGTTAAAGTTCATCTTTGGATTGTAGATTATGAATACTTCGATTCAATCAAAAACGACGTTTGCCCAATCATCAAGAGCAACCAGAGCAAGATTCAAGCTTTTGGTGTAAAAAGACTCGGCCTGTTTGGTTTATTTATCCGCGAAGAGTAACATTATCAAGAGATTGAACGAGATTTTCCGAAATAAAAAACAAACGAGGTGCGCTATGAACACAACAAGAATTGCTATCACGTTGGAACAAGCGCTTGTAAAGAAACTCGATCACTTGGTGAAAACGCGGGTGTTTCCCAGTCGTAGTAAAGCAATACAGATAGCGATTGCCGAGAAGTTGAGCCGTTTTAACGGAAATCGGCTTGCTGAAGAATGTTCTAAGCTTGATCCGAAGTTTGAACAAGCATTGGCAGAAGAAGGTCTAGCGGGAGGGCTTGACGAATGGCCCAAATATTAAGAGGTGATATCTTCTGGGCGGATTTGAATCCGGTTGTAGGGCATGAACAGCCTGGTTTACGCCCTGTGCTTGTTTTAAGCCACGATGTTTTTAATGAACGCTCGGGAAACAGTCATTGCGATGGCAATAACGAGCCAATCTCAACGTGCAGGATTTCCTCTTACCTTCGAGCTTACGAATGTTGAGCTGCCGAAGAAATCGTGGGTGAAAATAAGCCAGATTCGTACTCTTTCTGTTGAGCGTATAGGCAAGAAAATAGGAAAAGTTTCGTCGGAAGATCTGGATCAGATCATCAACGGTTTGAATGAGATAATCGGGTAAAGAGAGTATGCAAAGCGATTTAATTTATGCAAAGCGATTTAATTGTCGAAGAAACTCGAAAAATCCGCAATCGTTTAGCGGCTAAATTTAAATATGATCTCAAAGCGTTGGGAGTATGTGATCAGGCTAAACGGGTCGCGGAGAATCGTGTGGTGGTGACTCGTCACCTAAAATCAATAACAACGTATTCTTACGAAAAGACGGTGTGTAAATGAAGAACCACCAAATGTCAACGCATTTCGAGATAATTGGAAAGATTGATAATATTCAAATAATTGCCGTCAACAAGTCAATACGTGAACTCGCGCGTTTACGCGAACAATTTGGTGAAGGGCGTTGGCGAAAGCTAAAGGGAATCGCAACGGTTCGAATGCGTAATGGCGCGATAAGAAAAGTTGAAATACATTGGTACGAAGCGCATGGAATTGGCAAAAGAAAACTCAAAATCAAACGTTATTTGGATTAAATCATCATGAACAAGCGAAGTGTGCCTAAAAAACGTTTTGTGATCTGCTTAACGGATTCCGAGCCGGATTTGGAATGGCGGAAAGTTTATCAAGTCTTGCCGGATGCTGCGGCGGCCAAAGACGATTATATTCGAGTTGTCGATGAATCCGGTGAAGATTATTTGTATCCGGCAAGTTATTTTGTATTTGTTGAAATGCCGCAACCTGCAGAGCGTGCCTTAAGCACTGCCTTGAAAATGGTAAAAGCGAACAAGCAATCCACTCGCGTAGTTGCATAATGAGGTTTTGAAAAAGATAATGAGTGGGCAGGTAATGAGCGCTAAAGCAAGTACGACTGAAAACACAAATCCGCTCCTCATCCACAACGCCCGACTCGCAACGCCCGTAGCCTGCATTGATGGAAGGCCGAATTGGCAACTTCTGGAAATATTTCCAGCGGCGCTTTACTGCGAGAACGGAAGCATCGTTCGCGTTGGCAAGGAAAACGAAGTGGCAGCCGGCCTTCCGGCTTGCGAGCAGGTGGATGCGAAACAAAGATTGATCACGCCAGGCTTGGTTGATTGTCACACGCATCCGGTGTTCTTCAATCTGCGCGATCACGAGTTTGTTCAACGCGTGCAAGGCAAAACCTACAAGGAAATTGCCGCAGCCGGCGGCGGCATTCGCTACAGCGTGCGCGATTTGCGGCAGGCCGATGCTGAGGCGTTGTTGCAGCGAGTTTTGCATCGACTCGATAACTTTTTGCAATACGGCACGACGACGATTGAGGCCAAAAGCGGATACGGCCTTTCTCTCGAACACGAGTTGAAATCGCTGGAGATTTTACAACGTGCTGCAAACCAGCATCCGGTGGAAATCGTGCCGACTTTTCTCGGCGCGCATGAAGTGCCGGATGAATTTCGCGACCGTCGAGCAGATTACATCAAGCTCGTGATCAATGAGATGATCCCGGCCGTTGCGCAGCGCCGGTTGGCATGTTTCGCCGATGTGTTTTGCGAAGAGCACGTTTTCAACGCCAAAGAGTCGCGGCAAATTCTATCGGCGGCGAAGCAGGCGGGTTTGCGGCCCAAAATTCACGCCGATCAATTAACCGCGAGCGGCGGCGCGGAAGTGGCCATCGAAGTCGGCGCGGTTTCAGCCGATCATCTCGAACACACCTCGCCGGCGCTGTTTGAAAAGTTGCGGACAAGCGGCGTCGTGCCAGTGCTGTTGCCCGGCGCGGATTTTTTCATTCGCGCCGCCAAATACGCCGAGGCGCGCGCGATGATCGCCGCCCGTTTACGGGTGGCGATTTCAACGGATTTCAATCCCGGCACGTGCATGACGGAAAATCTGCCTATGATCATGACGCTCGCGTGCTTGCATCTGCGCCTGACGCCGGCGGAAGCGCTCGTTGCTGCAACATTGCACGCGGCGCAAGCCCTGGCCATGGGGAACCGGATCGGCTCGCTCGAAGTTGGCAAACAAGCCGACGCGGTGATTTGGCAGGCGGAGCGGGTGGAAGAAATTCCATACCACTTCGCCGTAAATCTCGCGCATCAGGTTATAAAAAAAGGACGCATGGTTTGGCCGCGCCATCATGCAAATTTGAATTGAACCATCTCCGGAGTTTTGGTTGTGCTCATGAACCTCAAAAGAAAATCGGCTGTGCCGCTTTATGTTGTTCTAGGTTTTGGTCTGTTGTTTGTGCTGGCCTGCAACAATGATAAAACCATCCCGTTGAGTTCGGATTTGGTTGATCCGGACCAGCTTGGGCGGCGTCTGCAAGCCGTGTCAACCATTGCCATTGATTCAACCGCGAATAAAATTACCAACACGTTCGGCACCACCAATTTGTGGCTGGGCAAATTTGACGACTTCGAAAGCCAGATTTTGATTCGCTTTGCCAGGCTGGA
>Ga0073934_10006997_pt1 | contig 16021 bp, 12 predicted proteins | sample LarsenN4metaG_FD_76834 | JGI IMG/M metagenome (GOLD analysis project Ga0073934, IMG submission 76834) | Hot spring sediment bacterial and archeal communities from British Columbia, Canada, to study Microbial Dark Matter (Phase II) - Larsen... ...
CGATCGCGCGCGCCGCGACCTCGGGAGCGAAGATCGGCGGAACCGGCTGCGCGCGGCGGGGCAGCCGGCTCTTCACCCATTCGAATTGCGGCGTGTTGAGTGCCGGAAGCTGGACCATGGTCACGCGCACGGCCGAGCCGTCGTGCAGCAGCTCCGTGCGAAGGGAATCGCAGAAGCCCTGAACGGCGTGCTTCGCGGCGCAGTAGGCCGACTGAAGCGGAATGCCCCGGTAGGCGAGCGCCGACCCGACCTGCACGACGGCGCCTCGGTTCCTCGGGCGCATCCGCTTCAGCGCCGCGAGCGTTCCATGCACGACCCCGAGGTATGTCACCTCGGTGACGCGGCGGAACTCGCCGGCCGTCATACTCGCGACGGGAGAGAACACGCTGGCCATGGCGTTGTTGACCCACACGTCAATCGGGCCGAAGGCCTCTTCGAGTCTGGCGGCGGCCGCATCGACAGCTTCCGCGTCGGCCACATCCGCCTGGAGCGTCAGGCCGCGCCCCCCGGCCGCCTCGACCTCGCGCTGCGCTCCCGCCAGTCCCGCCCGTCCGCGGGCGAGCAGACCCACGGCGGCGCCATGCTTCGCAAACTCGACGGCCGTGGCCCGTCCCACGCCGGCAGACGCGCCGGTTACCATCACCACGCGTGGGGGGGCCATATTCCTCCCGTCCCTATTCGGCCGGCCCGACCGTACCCGACGTCCGGACGTGCTGATCCCACTCGCGCGGCGCGACGAGGTCGGCGGACGAGCGGGCGATCACCGCGTCCCCGCCGAGCGAACGTACGGTCTCGAACGGCAGCACACGCTCACGGCCCAGCCATCCGCTTCGGACGACGAGTCCCGCGACCTGGTGCTCGTCGAGCAGCACGTCGGCGACGACGCCGAGCCGGTCCCCGGTGTCGGCCGACACGATCGGTTTTCCAATCAGGTCCTTGGCGCGATGCATGGCGAGATCTCCCTGGTCCGCCGGAATTGGCGACTATGCCTCGGCCCGCGCGAGGGTGCGGGCCGTCGCTTTCTTTCGAGATCGCGATGACGGTCGACGTCCGGCTCGTTCGTGCGCGCGCCGGCGCTCCACGCGCTGGACCGTCCGAGTCGGCGCAGCAATTGCCGAACGCGCGCTCGCATGCGGCACGCGCGTGCAATCGCCGCTCCAGCAAGGGAAGCTCGTCCGCCTGCGGCCGGCGTTCACCTGGTTTCCGCTGTACACCCGGGCTGGCTGCCCCCGGGTAGACTGTGGGTCGGAGGAACGTCGTCGTGAAGGTGGATCGGCTCCGCGAGCAGCTGGCACGCGCTCGACTCTCGATTTCTGCCTGAACGCGCGCTACGTCGAGGCGCTCGCGTGGCCTGCGGACTACTGGCCGAGCGTTGCCGCGCCGCCGGACGGACGCGCGTGGGCCGAGAGCCTGGCGGACTTCCGCGCCGATCGCGACAGGCTCCAGCAGCTCGCGTGCGATCCCGCCGTGGATCTGTGTGCGACCGTTCCGACCGGCAAAGGGCCGCAGACGTACCTTCGTGCGCTGCTCCTGGCCGCCGACCACACGGGGTACCACGTCGGCCAGCTGATCGATCTGCGGCGCGCGCTCGGGATCTGGAAGTGACCTTCGCGATCGCCGCTGGAGTCACCCGATCGCGCTTCGCCGCGCGGCATCGCATTCGGCGCATCCGGCGTCCGGATCGTGCAGGAAGACGAGTGGATCGCGGCTCAGGTGGTCGAGCGCGACGCGGACGACGTCTCGAGCGCGGAGCAGCCTGGCGTGCGCGTGGCCGACGCGTCCCTCGGTTTGGAGCCGGCCCGCTCGCAGCCAGTCGTCCGCGAGGGAGAAGCGGGCGCAGCAGTGATCGTTCTCCTGGTAGTCGATGCGGACCGGCCGCCCCTCGTGGAGGATGGTGCACTGCTTTGGCACCCGATACGGAACGTTCGCCAGTGCCTCTGCCAGGTGCAGCGTGGTATTCGCGTCGTGGCCGACACCGAGCAGCAGCACCTGACCGTCGAGCTCGTGCACGCGGCCGACAGGACTTTCGGGCCCGTGTGGCGGCAGGGGAAGGGCGCCCGACGTGATCCGGGCCGCTCGAGGACCGGCAGCGGCAAACGCGAACGGGTGATCGCTGCGCGCCACGCCCGGCAGCCGCCAGAACGTCTCGGCGACCACGCCGAGATCCGGTGACACGGGCGTGGTCACGGGATCGAACGGGCGCTCATCGTCTCCCGTCCAGGACGGCATCACGAGCGTGCCGCGGGGGCCGAGCGCACGCCGGAGTGCGTCGATCAGACCGGCCGGCCCTCCTTCGATCGGCCGCACCGCTCGAAATGACATGTGTACGAGCAGGACGCCTCCCTCTTCGACGCCCAGCGCGCGAAGCTGGTGCGCGAGCTCGCTTCGACTCATCTCCCGCCGGCCGGTTCCTTCTCCGCTCATGTGTCGTTCCTGCGCGTCACCTGCGGGCGTCTCGAGCTGGACGCCGCCATCAGCTTCGTCACCATGCTATTGGCGCGTGAGCGCCTGCCATTCGGCTTCGACTCGCAGTCTCCAATCATGCGACCGAACCAGGCCGGCGGCACCCGGCGCGAGATCTTCATGGCAGCTGCCGAAGCGCAGTGCAGCAGCCGCTCTCGATTTTTCCCGGTGCAGCTCCGAATCTCGCTAGCATCGAAGTCGAGGACCGTCAGGACAACGGTCTCCGAAACGCAACCAGGTGGACCGATGATCACAATCAGGCACCTCTTGGCGGAACCGCCGCGCTTGCACGGCAGCGAGGGGGCGACAACGGATGCGTGGCGTCTCGACGATGCAGGCGTGCTGTTCCTCGAGTCGCATCTTCATGCCGGAATGCGGACGATCGAGACGGGCGCCGGCGTGAGCACCCTGGTCTTACGCACCATACGTGCGTGGTACCGGATCGCGAAGTCGTCCGCCGAATCCGGCAGTACGGCGAGACGCACAATATTTCGGTGAGCGGCGTGGATTTCATCGTCGAGCGTTCTGAGTTCGCACTGCCGGCTCTCCCGACGTCGGCCTACGACTTCGCCCTCATCGACGGACGACACGGCTTTCCCGCGCCGTTCATCGATTGGTTCTATATCGCGAGCCGTCTCAACGAGGGAGGCCTCGTCCTGGTTGACGACACGTGGATCTGGACCGGCGCCGTGCTCGCCGCGTTCCTGGACGCTATGCCCGGCTGGCGGCGTTGCGAAGTACTCCCGAACTCCGCGGCCTTTGTGAAGGAGCGCGGCGGTGCGGAACACGCCGAATGGGTCGATCAGCCTTTCGTGTACCGACAGAGTCCCGCGGCTCGCTTCTATCCTGCCGCAGCGGAGCTGCCGGCCGCCCCGCAATCATCCGCCGGCCCAACCGAACATCCGACACGGCCCGACCGGGCTTGAGGGCGCCTGCTGCCGGTACGATGCAGCGGCGCAGTGCCGGCCTGGGTCTTACGCCCGGCGGGCCGCGACGACGGCTCCGACGCGTCCGATGCCTGCAAAGCTGCTCAGCTGGAGCCAGATGGGAAACGCACGCACGAGCTCGGAGGTCCGTCGAGACGAATGAGCCCGGTCCGGCTGGGCTCGGCGAACGGGACGTCGCCCATCCAGACGCGTGTCAGCGTCCGGAGCTCCGCGCTGACGACGAGATTCACCGGAAACCCGGGATCCTTGAGGCAGAGATCGACCTCGCGGCGGTCGAGCACGAGCCACCAGGTCTTCGGGCACCGCATGGCGGCCGGCGCGCCGCGAAAGTCGAACCGTACGACGACCCGGCGGGGCGGCAAGGCGTCCACGTTCACCCGCCGGTGGATGTCCCACATGAGCAGCCCGGCATCCAGATCTTCGCCGCTGATCTCGGCGCGGGCCCAACGCTGCCCCCACTCGCCACCGGCGCCCTGACAGACCCGGGGGATGAGGTCGTCGCCCGCATATTCATTCGCTGGCGCTGGTGCAGCACGAACAGAGGCTGGTCGCCGCCTCGCGCGACGACGACACCCTGCGGTTCCTGACGCGCGATGGAACACCCTTCGAGGTTGTGCCGGTCGATCCACGCCGGGCGCGATGGACAGGCCCGACAGCGTCGCAGCGAGCGGAAACCGTCTGTTTGTCGCGCTGCGCGTGAGCGCAGGCTCGCCGTCGTCTTTTTCAATCAGCGCCTCGTTCGCTACCTCGACGTGGCGGCGCCCGACATGACGCAGCCCTCACGGTACGCCGTTCACGGGCTGGCGCTTCGTCCGTAGCGAAGGAACCCGTTCGGGCTTGTTCGGGGGCCGGTCCTGCCTGGTGAGGGCACCATGAAGCGATCGTGCGGAAGGCGGCTCGCCGCACGCGTCGCGGCCGCACGAGGCAGGATGCACACCGACACCGCATCGACCCCAGCCCTCCTTCTTGGCGCACACACTCGGCAATGACAGGGCTCCACACTGGTGGACGCAGACCCACCAGGTCGACCGCGTTCGAGCGACTCGTTCACCACGTCGGTCCGCTCGGCGGCCTCATCCATCAGGGCGTGATGTCGACGCCGATTCGATCGTGCGTCGATTTTGACGGCAATCAGGTCGCTCGAGACGACCGTCATCTGGTTCCAGGCCGTCGGGGTTGGCGCGGGGTGCGCAGGAGCGCGGAGGAATCGAGGTTCGCGATCTCCGGTGTCGACGGACCGTCAATCAGAGCTGCGGCGCCGCCGGTGCGTGCGGAAAGCCTGGGCGGGAGCGTGAGATGGCGGAGAGAGTGGGATTCGAACCCACGGTAGGGTTTCCCCTACACACGCTTTCCAAGCGTGCTCCTTCAACCACTCGGACATCTCTCCGTATGTTTAGAATCAGCAGTTTACAGGCTAGTGGCTGAGCCGGCAAACTCGAATTGTGATAGCGATTGTGATAGACCCCTGAATCTCGCGCGATCACTTACGGCGATTTGGCACAGCTTGGCGAGGGCGTCCGCACCATCCGCGCTCGGCTTCGGCCTTCCAGTATAGAACGCCGCGGGCGTCGCGAATCGGGCTTGCTCTCGATCTTTACCCGCCTGTGGACCAGCGCTTATACCGGCCGCCCGTGCGGAAACCTGAAATCTCGACGTTTTGCAAGAGCATTTCGGGTCGGCTCCCGTGGTTTTGCCTCGTGATGATCTCCTCAAAGATGGTTCTGCGTGACGTGCTTGAGAGCTGGAAGCACCCACCCAGACCTGACACGGCCGACAAGGTTGTTCTCCGGATATTCAGCGCGCAGCCACCGAGCGGCTAACAACAGCGGAACAGACTGCATACGCCCGCACCCGTAGTCTCGATGGTGACAACGGAACTGCGTTCCTCTTCACCAGAAACCGGACACAGGGAGCGGGACATGAGCCACGAACACAGCATTCACGTCTTCATCAACAAGCAGAAGTACGAACTGGAGCATGCCGTCCAGACGGGATCCGCGTTGAAACAGCTCGCGGGCATTCCGCTCTCCGACGTGCTGTTCCTCCAGCGTCCTGGCGATGACGAGGTCATCGGCAACGACGCGAAGGTGACGCTCAAGAACGGCAATCACCTCCACAGCCAGCCCCCGGCCGATTACGGCCTGGGGCCGGCCCAGCTCGCCGAGGCGGGTTTGCGCGCGGAACGCGCTGCCGTTCATGCCGAGAGCGGGGGCTGGTCGTTCCTCGTGATCTCCGGCTACAAGCTTCCCGCCGGCTTCCAGCCGAATTCGGTGGATTTGTTGGTCAAGCTGCCGCCCGGATTTCCGGACGCAGCGCCCGACATGTTCTGGGTCTTCCCGCCGGTGCGGACCGCGGGCGGCGGCCAGCCGCGCGCGACGTCGAGCGAGCGCTTGCTGGGCAAGGACTGGCAACGCTTTTCGTGGCATCTCGCTGCCGGCGCCTGGAAGCCCGGCGTGAGCTCGCTACGCGATTTCCTGCGCTGCGTGAGCGGCCGTTTTCTCCGGATGGACTGAGGGGACGCCATGAACCTTCGCATCCTCGAATCCGACTGGACCCCGTTCGCCGAAGCGCTGCGCGAACGTCGCGACGTTGAGACCGCAGGTTTCATACTCGCCGAGCGCCTCGCGGGCGGCGACACTCTGCTGGCCCGCCGCGTCGCGCTCGTTCCCGATGACGGGTATCTCATTCGGTGCGATCATCTCCGCATCGATCCGGTCACGATCAACCGGCAGATCCGGCCGGCTCGCGACCAGGGCCTATCGGTACTCACGATCCACACGCATCCGGGCTCAAGCAAAGCGTGGTTCTCGAAATCAGATGACCGCGGCGATGCGCGGTTGATGCCGGCGCTGCTGGCGCAGATGGAGGGGCCGCACGGTTCTCTCGTGCTCGCCGGGGACACGGGCCACACGGCGGGACGGATCTGGCTGCCTTCCGGGGCTATGACTTCGCTGGATCTACGGATCGTCGGCCGGACGATGCAGTTCCCGTCGCTCAGCGGAAACGGACATGAGAGCGAGGCGTGGTTTCACCGGCAGCAGCTCGCGCTGGGGCACGGAGGCCAGGAAGTCCTGCGCGATCTCCACGTCGTCGTGGTCGGTCTCGGTGGCACAGGCTCCGTCGTCTTCGCCCAGCTTGTGCATCTCGGTGTGGGCCGCATCACCGTCGTCGACGGCGATCGTGTCGAAGCGTCAAATGTCAGCCGCATTCTTGGCGCAACCATCCGCGATGTGGGAGTGACCTGGAAGGTCGATCTGGCTGCACGCTACGCACAACACGTCGGGCTCGGCACACGCGTCGACGTGCTGCGGGGGCATCTCGGCGCCGGAGTGCCGGTCACCGAGATCGAGGCCGCCGACATCGGCCTGTCCTGCGTCGACCGCCATGTCCCGCGGGCGCTTCTGAACCGTCTTGCCTATGACAAGGCAATGCCCGTTATCGACATGGGCAGCGCGTTCCGGGTGAATACCGAGGGACGCCTCACGGCGGGGGCCGGCCGGGTGGTGGTGGTGGGTCCCGGGCGGCCCTGCCTGTCCTGCTGGGGGCATATCGATCCGCACCGGATGCGCGTCGAATCCCTGTCCGAGGGTGACCGCGCGCGGGAGGCGGCGGACGGCTACGTCCAGGGCGCCGACATTCCCCAGCCGAGCGTGGTCGCCTTCAACACCATGATTGCCGGAGCCGCCGTTATCGAACTTCTTCGGCTGACCACAGGCTTCGCCGGAACGGAGGATCCGCCGCTGCGCCTGTCTTTCGACTTCGCCAAAGGTACTGTCCGGCGCAACGCGCTAGCAGGGACCGAGCCCTGCACGATCTGCTTGCGCAACCCGTCGGAGCAAGAGAAACTCAAACTCAGCCGTGACGCAGTCGGCACGGCCGGCCATTTCTAGACGCCACCAGCAAGCCATGAAGCTATCCCTTGCGTATCTGACCGGGATGATCGACGAGATCCCCCCCGAAGCCTGGGCGGATCTCTTCGAGGCTGCTGGCTGGCCCGCTTCTCTCGCCCAAAAGCGTGGGGCGCCGAAGCACGAGCAGATCGTCACCGCGCTGACGAATGACGAGCTGAGCGATGAGCTGCTCGAAGCGCTCGAAGTGCTCGAAACGCTGGGAACGAGTGCTGGACGTGAAGCGATCGAGGCCGCACTTGCTGATCAGCACCTGTTACCGGACGTTCTCCCGGCCAACGAGGGCGACCGGGTCTACGCGCTTCGGCTTTTCATCGGGCAGCGGCAGGACACGGCCCTCGCCGATGTCCTCGCCCGGGCGCAGATCGAGATCCAGCAGAGTGTCGGAAGCCGGCCCGCCAATGAGTTTCTGGCCAAGGAGGCCAGACGGATCCCCGATGCCAAGAAGAAGGCCAAGGCTCTCCTACAGGCCACACTGGACTTCTGCCGCGAACGGAAGCTTGGCGACTACGTCCAGGTCAAAGCGGTTGAGGACGATGACGTCTGTGTCTTCCGCGTCCACCGCAGCCATCACACCAAGCGCCCGCTCGCAGTCGTAACGGGTCGGTCGGCGCATGCGACGATCCAATACCGGCCGGTGCACGTCGACATCTTGCGTTACGACAAGGTGCGCGGGCAGCTGCGCATCATGGCCAGCGCGGCGGCGGCTGTCGAGTTCTACCGCTGCACGCTTGGCCTCATCCTGTTCGGAGACAGTGCCTTCTTCGATGGCGAGACGACCTGCAGCCTGCGTGTGCTGCAGGAGCGAGGCCGCGCGGCGCTAACAGATCACACCGTCGACGATGTCGGCCGCGTCTGGATGACGGAATGTCTGTGGGAACACGGCGATCGCGATCGGCTGCACTTCCGCTCGACTGACTGCTTTCGAAAAATCGAGACCCTTGGGCTCCGCCTATCGGAAGGTGAGCTGGTGCAGGCGAAGCTCAAAATGCAGGCCACCGGCAAGAGTACGCGCCCTGTCACGATCACGATCCGCACTCCCAACCGGATCGAGGTGCGCCCGAAGTGGCAGGAACCTCTCGCCGAGCGCTATCTGCGCGCCATAGGCATCTACAACCCCAAGCCTGTGGAGGCTTCTCGCGACATCTGGTCCATGGCTCCTTGGCGGCAACCCACGGAGACCTGGCGTGAGCTCCTCGGCCGAGACCGAGACCTGCTCATAGCAAGCGGCGCTCTTGAGAAGACGCAACTCGAATCCATTCCACATCCCGAGCACAACGGAGCAGGGAATGTCCTTGAGGCGCATGATCTGGGCGACGGCGCCATCTATGGCGTCAGCCAAGTCGATGACATCTCCTCACGCTCGCTCACCCCGACCGACCTCGACGGCCACGAACTCCGGCCCGAAATGTTTCGCACTTTCCTTCGCACGCGCCTAAACATCAAGGATGGAGGAAAGGTATGGGACGGCCAGGAGCTGCTTCATCTGGGCGTTCTCGAACTCGGCGACCAGAGGATCCATGTCAGCTACGCGTTGCGTCCGTTGGCGCCTGGGGCAGGGGCGAGACTTCGGGAGGCAGCTGGGGCCGATCGGTTCGTCGTGCTCCTGCCCACATCGCACTGCGATGCTTCGGAACTTCCGGTCGTGGTGCTCGGGGCCCCAGTGCCCGTCCTTGACCGCGTGAGTCGCGAGGCCGTCAAGGTATGCGGCCTTGAACAGTTCGTCCCGCCGTTCCTGGTTGCGCCCGAGGGCACGAGGCTGATCGTCGACAAGCGGCATGGCGAGATCTGGCTCGATGGCGTGCTCGTGAGCGAGTTCCGACCCGAGACACGCGCATTTAAGTTCATCGAATGTCTCGTTCGTAGACGTCCATCGGCGATATCGTTTCAGGAGATTTCTGAGCATCTCTCCGCCGGACGCCAAGGCGAGGACATCGTCGCTCGGCAGGCGCGCACCGAAGCCAAGAAGTTTTTCCAGAATGCGCTCGTCGCTGCTAGGAAGGCCTTTGAGGACCCGCTCCAGACGCTAAACAGCTCGTATCGCTGTTGGGTGCGGAGCCACGTTATCGAGGCCGGAGGTCCAAGAATCGAATAGGGCGTCGCGGAATTGCTTCGGTCTTGCCTGAGAATATCCTCATGGAACGGTTGCGCCGAACTGTCGTCCAGCTCGAGGAATCGAAACGATTCATCCTCAATGGTGAGGTGGCGCGCCTACGGCTCGCAGTCATCCTGCTCGACAACGCCGTCGAGGTGATCCTCCATCGGAGAGTCAACGACACGCTTCAGAGTGCCAACATGTACGCACGCATGCTGCAACGGTTTCCGGACAGGCCGCTCGACGCCAAGGGGGAGGCACTGCGGCAGGAGATCGCTGCGAAGACAATCCCGCAGACGCGCCAGAAGAAGGTCGCGCGATTCTTCGGCGAGAAACTCGCCCTTCTAAGCGAGCATGGCGAGCTACCGGCAGCCACTGCGCGCGCGCTCCACCACCTGCACGACTACCGTAACGAGCTGCAGCATCACGACCATGTCCGGCCGGAATCGATCCGTCCTGCCGCCCTGATCCTCTTCGACATCGCGATCGATCTTATGGTGACGTTTGTGCCCGGCTCGATGTCTTTCGGCAGCGACGACAACATCGACTGGCTGAATGACTACGGAATAGAGCCCATCCCCTTTGGCCGCGATGGCCTGCGCGAAGTGATCGGCACGCAGCTGCGTCACGGACTCCCTCTGGATGTGGATGGCGTCCGCGCCGCGCTAATCGCGCATCTCGGAACGCGGCTCGATGCCATGGACGCCAACAGCGCGGAGCTTGCCGGATACGGCCTCAGTCCCAAAGACCTCGCCGGGATGCTGCAGCATCACCGGTGCTGGGAACAGGGGCTGCCAGATGCGCCATCGGACGCCGCGTGCACCGCGCCGTTTGACACGCTGGACTCTATCGTACGGTGGCGCTCGGACGTGGCCAGCCTGACATCCATCGACGACAAACTCGACCTGTTCGACCGCTTCGGCACACTGGAAGACGAACTCGAACCGCTCGAACGTGGTCTGCAGGAAGTCGTGGACGCCATCGAGGCGGCGGGCGAGGTCGCATCAGACATCGCGCGCGGCGCGTAGCCACCGCGCGGACGCCGCGCTCCTCAGCAGGCGGGCCAAGTCGAATGGGGATCCCTTCCCGGAACCCGCGACCCCGTCGTCGCGAATCACGGACGGCTCGGCCATACTGTTCAGCGCTTCCGGTGTGATCTACGCGCATTCAGAAGGGGGTTGGAGTTCACGATATGGAGCTGGCGCGGATATCGATCTCGAACTTTCGTAACTTCTTGGCACTGGATGTCGAGCTGGCGGGCAATGTGGTCGTCGTTGGCGAGAACCGCGTCGGAAAGAGCAATCTGCTCTACGCGCTCCGTCTTCTGCTCGACCCGACGCTGCCGGACAGCGCCCGTCAGCTGGCCTTCTCTGACTTCTGGGATGGGCTGACCGTGCCGGCGGCTGACAACAAGATCACGATCGCGGTGGAGATCTCGGACTTCGAGGAGGACCTCGACGAACTGGCACTGTTGACGGACTACCGGCTCGAGAACGACGCCCATCGCGCCCAGCTGGTCTACGAGTTCCGGCCGCGGCCAGGGCTCGAAGACGCCCCCACCTCGGAAGAAGACTTCGAATTCATTTGCTTTGGGGGCGAGGACCAGGCGAAGCGATTCGGCCATGACCTGCGCCGCCGAATCAGCATGGAGGTGCTGCCGGCGCTGCGCGATGTGGAGGGTGATCTTGCCGTTTGGCGGCGTTCGCCCCTGCGTCCCCTCATCGAGAAGGCGTTCAGCACCGTCGATGCCGACGACATCCAAGAAATCGCCGACGGCGTACAGGAAGCGACGGCGAAGATCACCGAGTTCGACGAAGTCGAGACGCTTCAGACGAACATCGGTGAACTCTTCGTGAAGATGAGCGGGGCGCGGCAGGACATCAAGCCGCGCCTTGGCTTCGGGCCGACGGAGAGCTCGCGGCTGTACCGCACGATTCGCCTCTTGATTGACGAGGGCACGCGATCCATCAGCGACGCCAGCCTCGGGTCAGCCAATTTGATGTTCCTGACGCTGAAGACCCTTGAGCTGCGCCAGATGCTCGCCGAGAACAGGCGCGATCACACCTTCCTCTGTATCGAAGAACCTGAAGCGCATCTTCATCCTCATCTCCAGCGCTCGGTGTATCGGCACCTGTTCGAGTCGGTCCAGGACGAGGAAGATGCGGAACCGCTGTCCGTCTTCCTGACAACGCATTCGCCGCATATCGCCAGCGTCGCGCCGATCCGCTCGCTGCTCCTTATCAAGGACGAAGGAGACAACGGCTCGGTTGGGTATTCAAGCGCCGACGCGGACCTGACGGACGAAGAGGCTCACGACCTCGCGCGCTATCTCGACGTCACGCGGGCCGAGATGCTTTTCGCCCGTGGGATCATCCTGGTAGAGGGCGACGCCGAGCGGTTTCTGATACCCGCGTTCGCCGCCGCTATGGACGTCTCGCTCGACCACCTCGGCATCACTGTTTGCTCGGTTGCCGGCACGAACTTCACGCCCTACGCGAAGTTCCTGACGGCCATGGGCATTCCCTTCGCCATTCTCACGGACTGGGATCTTCGGGACGGGGCGAACGCGCGCGGTCACGCGCGAGCCGGAAATCTCGTGCGGACGATCGAACGTGCGAAGAACGAGGGTCAGGTGCCTGCTGCCGTCGCCGCGCGCTTGGGCGACGACGACGAGGACGCACGCCGTACGCTGGCTGCAGAATACGGCGTCTTCACCAATTCCGACACGCTCGAAGTCGATCTTTTCCGCGACGACGACTTTCGTGACCTGGTGATCGCGACGCTGCGGGAGTACGGTTTCGGTCAGACGCGGAGCGCCCTGATCGATGGCTGGGAGGTCAACCCCGACACGCTCGACAACAAAGCCTTTCTTGCGTTGGTCGAGACAATTGGCAAGGGCCGGTTCGCGCAGCGCCTTGCCTCGCGCATGAACGGCGAAGCCCCGCTCACCTACATCCGCGACGCCATCCGCTTCGTGAGGGGTCGTGTCTGAGCCCGCACTGTATTTGCAGGCGGCAGAGTCCCTGCGCCGCAATCCGGGCCAGAGGGCAGCGTATAACTCTACCGGCCACTGCGTGGTCCTCGCCGGTCCCGGCAGCGGCAAGACGAAGACGCTGACGATCAAGATGGCCCGCATCCTCGCCGAGGATGTCCAGGAGCCGCGCGGCGTCTCCTGCATCACCTACAACAATGAGTGCGCCCGTGAACTGGCGATCCGCCTCGACGCCCTCGGCGTCCAGCGACGCAACCGGGTGTTTATCGGCACCGTGCATTCCTTCGCGCTGACGCAAATCGTCCTGCCATATGCGCGCACTGCCCAAATCGGTCTTCCAGATAACTTTCGGGTGGCCACGACAGCGCAGCAGCGCGCCGCGCTGCAGGTGGCGTACGAAACCGTCATCAACCGCGGCGAGGATCCGGACAATTGGCGACTCTCAATGGACCGCTACCGGCGCACGCACGTTAACCGTGACGCGTCGGGCTGGCTGCAGGATCAGGAACTCGTCTCACTAATCGAAGCGTACGAGCGCGAGCTGCGCCGCAACCGCCTCATCGATTTTGACGACATGCCGCTGCTCGCGTTGCGCGCGCTCACGCGCCATGAGTGGCTTCGGCGCGCGATTCTCGCCAAATACCCCGTTCTGGTCGTTGATGAGTACCAGGATCTCGGCACGGCCCTGCATCAGATGGTGATGGGCTTATGCTTCAGCACCGGTATCCGGCTCTTTGCGGTCGGCGACACCGACCAATCCATCTACGGATTCACCGGCGCCAATCCCGCGCTGCTGGAGCGCCTGTCGCGACGACCCGATGTCGAGACCGTTCAACTGCGCCTCAACTACCGCAGCGGCGCGCGGATCGTGACGGCGTCCGAATATGCGCTGGGAGAGAACCGCGGGTACGAAGTCCCCGACGGTGCAGGGGACGGAGTGGTGTACCTTCATCCGCGCAACGGCGACTTCGCAGACCACGCCGACCATCTGTTCTCAACGATGGTCCCCGACATTCTCGCGCGGACCGGCATCAGTCCAGGTCAGGCCGCGGTGTTATACCCGGCGGCGTGGATCGGTGACGCCGTGGCGGACGCTGCCCGCCGACACGGCTTCGATGTCATCCGCTCGGACACCAATGCTCTGTATCCACGAGGCAGCACGCTCATGCGTTGGCTCGAGTCTTGCGCGGTCTGGTGCTGCGGGGGATGGCGCACCGGCTCCCCGCGTTTCGCGTTGCTGTCGTCAGACGCTCACCGGATCTTCGCCGAGTCACTCGCCGACTCCGAGCGCCGTGTGCAGTTCGGCCGGCGGTTCATCGGTGCGCTCTGGAATCGCCGCGATCCGGCGATGCCGGTGCACGAGTCGCTGGAAGGCCTCAGCACGGACGTGCTCAACAGTGAGTTTAGACGCTGCCGGAGCCTGGATGAAGAACGGGCGATCCTTCGCGCTTTCATCGCGCGCGCCCGCGAGGGGGACGTCGCTGGGATGACGCTCGCCCAGTTCGCCGGCTTCGGCGATGGCGCCAACGGGATCAATCTCTCGAGCCTGCACAGCGCGAAGGGGCGTGAGTTTGAAGCGGTCGTCTTGTTCGGCATGAACGACGGACGCATCCCGAGGGCGAACGCCGGCGACGGCGAGCGCCGTGAGGCCCGTCGGTCGTTTTATGTCGGCTTCACACGTGCCAAGCAGGAGCTGCACATGATGTATTCGGCGGGCAATCCGTCGCCGTTCGTCACCGAGGTGCGGGATCAGCTGGACGAGTAATTTCAGGACGACGGTTTTGGATCGTCCGGCGATAAGGACCGCGCGATCACACAGGCATTCCGCGTGGTAAAGCCAACACATTTCTTGAGTCCTGCGTACGGCTGGTTACATCGCGGAAATTCAGGCGCAGGCTGACGAGGACGCTCCTGATGCTGGCCCGTACTCGGATGAGGATGAATGTAATGAAGTGCAGCGCCAACCGCGCAGTGTAACCAATCCGCTAGACTAGCCGCCCGCCGCCCCTTCAAGCAGATGCGTCGTCACCCGCAGTTTCGTAAACAGCTCGTCATAGGTCACGATTCGCACGCTGTTCATCTGCGCCCGCTGCGCCTCGAAGCTGTCACGCTTCTCCGGCGTGTTCAACTCCCGCCCCGCATCGCCCGCCAGCACCACGCAAGGGCATCCACCGAGCACGAGATCTCCCGTCGGCGTGCGGCACAGCCGCGAGAACTCCGTCGCGAATGTGTGCCGGTTTTTCAGCGACTGCGCGACCGCGCCAGTCAGCTCCGGCGACAGCGGGTAGGCGCCGCCGCGGTATTCCGGCCCGAGCAGGTCGGTCTGTGGCGTCTTGATCTCAACTAGCGCCACGCCGTTCGTTCGGCTCGCCGCCACCAGGAAGTCGAGATAGCTGCCGCCCTTGTCGTCAAGCGCCTTGCCGCCCAGATACGCCCGCTCCTGAATCACAACCACCGGGTGGGCGAAGAGATGCGACAGCACGAACGAGTGCTTCGACAGGGTGCGCTGCCAGAACGCCTCGGAAGGGTTCGAGGCATGCGCCTGCCATTCCGCCAGCGCATTCTTCAGGGCAGAGAGCCCGAGCAGTGCCGTGACGGCCGGCAACCGTCCGGGGTCGAGCGCAGCGAGCGCCTTCGATGCTTCGGCCGACACCGACGTCAGCCACGACACCAGCTTGCCGAGGACGGCCGCAGCGTCTTCCGGGTGGCTGTCGAGAAAAGCCTCAAGCTCGCGCTGCCCGAGTTTTAGGAATCGGGCAAGGCCCGCCTCCATCCGCACGTATGTGCGCGTGCCGAGCAGCGGGCCCCGTTCCTTCCACCGCGCCCGGTACAGCGGCACCAAGGTCGACAGCAGCTCCAGCAGCTCGCCCGAATGCAGTTCCAGCTTGTACTGCTCGCCCGACTTCACCGTCGCCAACGACAGCGTGTTCGCGGGCTCCCACAGGTCCTCCGTCTTCTGCCGCTTTTCGTAGACGAACTCGCCCTTGATGCAGGCGCGCGGATTCTCGTCGTTGACGAGGATCATCGGCCGGAACACCAGACGCACCCGCGGCGTTTCCCGCAGGACGATGGGTGTGCATTCTGCCGTGCGTGACGATGTTGATGAGGCTTCGAGCTGCTCCAACCCCCTGACCTCCGGATGCCCCTTTGTCTTCAAGTGCCGACAATTCTAAAGCACCGTCACCTCCGCGGCAGCCGGGCTGAACGAAACGGTCAGCGCCTGTTCACCGGAGGTCTTTCCGATGCGCACCCCGAGTTTCGTGAATCTGCCAGGCTCCCGTGGACCAGCCACGTAGACAGCCGTTCGATGACCGACGTTCTGGACGGCGTTGCCGGAACAACTGGCACGGATGTTCCTCGTGCGCCGGTCACGGTAACGTTGACGTACATACGAAGCAGTAACTCGCCGCGTGAATTCGGCACCTTGACGCGAATCTTGGCGATGTGCGTCTCGGGGTTGACCTGCGGATCGATGTAGGTGATACGGCCACGCAGCGACAGATCGGATATGCCGGCTCCGGCAGGTCAGCCCGGTTTCAGAGCAATCTGGATGGCGCCCGCAAGCATACCCATGCGGTTCTGTCACATGGCGTCTGTGAACTCGAATCGCACTCCC
>Ga0073934_10006998_pt1 | contig 16018 bp, 15 predicted proteins | sample LarsenN4metaG_FD_76834 | JGI IMG/M metagenome (GOLD analysis project Ga0073934, IMG submission 76834) | Hot spring sediment bacterial and archeal communities from British Columbia, Canada, to study Microbial Dark Matter (Phase II) - Larsen... ...
AAAGCTGCCCCGCTTCGTGGCTCGTCAGTTAAAGGTATATCTCATACCTTCGCCTTCCTCGCGCCTCGCCGGACAGCTTTCTGACCTCCAGCGCGGGCTTGTCCTATTTTTGAGATGACTTCTTGGCAAAAACCCGGCCGTCCCTGTGAAGGGGGATGGATTCCGTTCAAAACCGGCGGGTTTCCCCTTCTTCCTGGAATTCATCGGGCAAATCTTCCAGGTGCTCGGGGGCCAGGGGGCCGGAGATGCGATGTTCTTCATCCAGCCATTGCCCCAGGTCCAGGAGCTTGCAGCGCCGGGAACAAAACGGTCCGCTGGGCAGTTCCAGCCAGAGGCCTTTCTTTCCGCAGCCGGAGCATTTCACTTCACGTGCCATGGAAGGTATTTAACGCAGCCGACGCTTCCTCTTGAAACTTAATTCTGAAAACTTAAAACTCTCCCCGTGCCCTCTCCTTTGGAAGAACGCCTCGGCTATGCGTTCCAAAACCCCGCGCTGCTCACGCTGGCGCTCACCCACCCCTCCTGCCGCCATGAGTCCGGAGGCGCCGGCGGCGACAACCAGCGCCTGGAATTCCTGGGTGACGCGGTCCTGCAGATGGTCCTGACCGAGGCGCTTTACCGGCGCTTTCCCCGCTGGGACGAAGGCCGGATGACCCGCCTGCGTGCGCGCCTGGTCAACCGCTCCGCATTGGAAGCCCTGGCCGTGCACTACGGCCTGGGTGAGGCCCTGATTCTGGGCAAGGGCGAGGAAATGAACCAGGGCCGCAGCCGCGGCTCCAATCTCTGTGACGCTTTTGAAGCGGTGCTGGGGGCGATCTTCCTGGATGGCGGCCATGATGCCGCCACCGCCTGGGTGCGGGCCTGCTTTGAACGGGTGATCGAATCGGAAGCCGCCGCCCCGGATGAATTCAATGCCAAGGGCAATCTCCAGGAGTGGCTGCAAGGGCGCGGCCACTCCACGCCCACCTATCAATTAGTGGGCGAATCCGGACCGGATCACGACAAGCGCTACGAAGTGGCCGTGCTCTCATCCGGCCAGGAAATCGGGCGGGGCAGCGGGCCGAGCAAAAAAACCGCCGAGTCCCAGGCTGCCGCCCAGGCGCTGGAAAACCTCAAGAACAGCGGAGGCTGATCAGAAATTCCGCTTCAACCCGAGCATGAAGACGTTGTGCTCGAGGCTGCCGAAATCGGAACTGCCCGTGAAGAGGTCCAGTTCCAGGCCATCGTTGACCAGGTATTTGTATTCGGCAAAGAGGGTCCACTGGGAAGGCAGGTTGTATTCAATCCCGCCGATGAACTGATACGCCAGATTCACATCGTCCTGTTCGTTTCCGGAACCCGCTGTGGCCGCGCCGGTGGCGTGGGTATAGGCGACACCGCCGCCGGGGCCGGCATAAAGGCCCAGACGGTCCACGCTGCCTTTGAGCAGGGCGTTGATCATAAAGTAGGCATTGTCCGTGACCAGGTCCCGGCTGCCGCCGGGGCTGCGGATGTCGGTCTCGTTGCGCAGGTAAAAGGCTTCGGTTTCCAGGGCGCCGGCCAGGCGGATGCCCCGTCCGTTGGTTTCATCCATGAATTGGTCGATCGGCTGCTGGTCGAAGGGGTAAACGTAGCCGAATTTCAAGCCGCCCATGGGCTGGGTGCTGCCTCCGGTGTTCCCCAGGTCATCGTCCTGGGTGATGTTGGCGCCGGCCATGGCGCCGAAATACCAGGACCCGACGCTTTCGCGCAGCGGGGGTTCGGCTTTGAAAGTGGGGGCGTTGGCCTGCTCGGATTGGGCCACGGCTTCCGGGGGCACTTGGATGCGGCCACCGGCCGGCTCGGTCAGGGGCGCACCGGCACTCGATTCCGAAGCGGATTCCTGATTCCAAGGACGGGGCGCCGGCGGGAGCGCTTGCTGGGCAGACAGCTGGACGCTTCCAATCGCAGAAAATCCCAAAAGAATAAGGGCATGGGTGCGGACGAGTTGAGCCAACATGATGAGAGTATCTACGATCTAACGCGTGAAAAGTCAATCGTTTATACGGCTTGCACTTTAAAAAGTCACAAACGCTCCCGGGCCAGGCGCAGGATATGCCGGTCACGTGCGTCGAGGGCCCCCACTCCCTGGCTGGATATTTTATCGAGCACGCGGTCCAGTTCCTGGCGGAGGACCTCCGAGGGGAGGGATTCCCCTTCGAGCCAGGCCGGGCTGGCCTCTGAAGGGGGCAGGTCCGGGGCCAGATGGGGAGGCCAGGGCCGGGCGGGCGGACGCAGGTAGCGGCGGGCACACCACCAGCCGGCTGCAATCCCCCCCAAATGGGCCCCGTGGGCCACAAAATCCAGGCCGGGAACGAAAAGCAGCAGGACACTGGCCACCGCAAAACCCTGCACCAGCCGGATGGCCCGGATTTTGACCGGAATGAAAAAGAGCATCATCGGTGCCGAGGGATTCATGCAGGCAAAAACCGTGACCACCGCCAGAACCGCCGCACTGGCACCGACCATGGACAGCTCCGGCCCTCCCGCCAATCCACCCGCGGACGGCTCACGGACCGCCGCCTCCACCAAGAAGAAAGCCGCACCCGCCAGCCCGCCGGACAAATAAATCACCGCAAAACGCTGGGAGCCCAGCACCGGTTCGACGATCTTTCCGAAAGGCGCCAGGGTCATCATGTTGAAAAGCAGGTGCAGTGCACCCGCCCCGGCCACTTGGGCATGAATCCACATGTAAGTCAGCGGGCGCCACAGCTGCCCTTCCCGCAAGCTTTCCAGGCTGAGCGGCATCCACTGGCGCAGCACATCCGGACGGTCCAGCATGAAGCAGAGCAGGGAAACCAGCGCGACCGCCCCATTGGCCCAAATCACCACCCGGGTGAACGGCGCGCGCGGACTCATGGCTTCAGCGTGCCGCGGCCGTCCGGCGCGGCTTGCGGCGGAAACGGAAGACATTGTTCCAGGTCTTGCGGAAGGCGTCCTTGGGGGTCATGTAAGATTGCTGCAGGTCCGGGCCGCGCTTGACCGCGGCGAGCACCGCGGCCAGGTCCAGCCGCTCCACCTCCAGGATGCTGTAGGCCACGCCGAGTGCTTCCACATGATGGGCGTCGCTGCCCGCGGTCATCGGCAGCCCGCGGCGCTGGGCGTATTCAAAGGCAAAGCGGTTGTAGCGCCTCAGGGTGGTGGCGGCATTGAACACTTCCAAAGCATCGATTGGCAGCGTGTCCAGGACATGCTCGCGGATGCCCGCCCGGAACATGTCATAGGGATGGGGCGGCACTGCCAGCCCGCCCGCCTGGTGGACCAGCTCCACCGCCTCGGAGGGTCCGATCCCTTTCAAATCCGGCAGCCGCACCCCCAGCGCCAGAAGATGGCCCGCCGCTGTGGTGATTTCCTGTCCGGGAATGATCAGCAGCCCGTCCACCGGCTGGCCGTCCTCCCGCATGTGGCCGTGCTGCAAAAAATAGTCCACACAGGCGCAGGTGTTGTGGTCGGTGATGGCAAAGCCGTGCAGCCCCTTGCGCTTGGCCTCCACCACCATCTCCTCCGGGTCAGAGACCCCATCGGCGGAAAAACGGGAGTGGCAATGCAAATCGATGTGAACCTTCACCCGCCGATCCTAGGGCCGGAACCCGCACTTGAAAACCCCCAAACGATCCCCCTCCTCATTCCCCGCCCAGGCCCGAACCCGGACGGGCTTTTTGGATTTCGATGTAGGTGCGGCTGGAGGACAAATCCCTCCCTGGAATCACCGTGGAAATTTGCATCTCCTTGATGGTGTACACTTCCCCCACTTTCATGACGCCATTGACCTCCACCCGCTTGACCACCTGGCCGTTCTCATTGTAGGCATCCACCCGCAGCACCGCCAGATGGTCCTGGCTGATCCAGTAGCGGGCCTTGGCGTAATTGCTCATCACCGCCGGCACCGCCTCGTAGGCCCAGGCCGCCAGCGTCTTGATGGAATCGGTGCCCAGGGGGCGCACCTGCCGCCAGCGCAAAAAATCCAAGCCCAGGTCCTCATAGGCCACGTCCGAGTCCAGTATCTTGCCCAGGCGCTCCTTGCCGCTGACCGCCTTCCAGGGTTCGGCGCCCTTGCTCCGGCGCTGGATGAGGCTGCCACTTTCCAGCATCACCACCCTCACCTGCAGCGGCTGCTTCTGGAATTCATAGACCATCTCCCGGCCCCGGGTGCGCATGACCAGGGGGTGCAGGCTCTTGGCCGTCCGCACATTGCCCTCCAGCCGGAAATCCGATAAGGCCATGTTCTCCCATAGCATCTCCTGCATCGCCTCCGGCAGCGGAACCGGCTGGTTCGGATTGATCTGCCCCCCGGCACTAGCTCCAAAGACCAGCAGAGCCGGCAGCAGCATCCATTTCCCGCATTGCATGCCATCCAAGCTGCCCGCCCTGCCGCCCCCGGCAAGCCCGCATTCACCCCCCCCCTGTCTGCCACCGGCTTGTTGCCACGCCGCGGTTGACCAGGGGCCATTCCTCGCCTAATCATCCCGCATGCGCTGCCATTTTCCCGCTTTCTCCGTTTTCCTCGTCTTCACCGCAATCGCCCTGCCTCTCGGCCAGGCCGCAGCCCTGGAAACGATCCAGGGTTATTCCGGCATCCGCAAAATCGATCCCGCCAAGCTGGCCGAAGGTGACATCGAGGGCGCCCGCATCCCCGCTACCGGAGGCGAGCTTTCCATCAGCACCGAGACTCTCTTCGCCGTCCCCCTGCCCCCGGCCAAAGTCGTCAACCTCATGAAGGACACCGTCTCAGCCACCACCGTCCAGGCCAGCGATACCCTGGACGTTGAAATCCACCTCCCCATCAGCAAACCCGCCAAAGTGGGCGATTTCGAACTTCTCCACATCAGCAAGGACCCGGCCGGCAAATCCCTCCTCAGTGCCAGTGCCCGCGGCAACGGCAATGGCATTCATGTCAATGCCGTCGAAGCAGATGCCCTGGCCAAAGCCGGCTCCCCCGAGGAAGCCGAAGCCGCCTGGCGCAAACTCCTGGCCACCCGCGCCCGCAACTTCCAGGAACGCGGCTGGGTCTCCGCGCCCGCCTACGACCTCGGCAGCAAGGCCTTCAACCAGCACCAGGAAATGGTCCGCCTGCTCAAAACCATGCCCTCCATCCTCGACCACTTTAAAGACAGCATCGGCGCCGCCATGACCGCCCGCCCCGCCCCCGGCATGGACCTGCCCAAGTTCTACTGGGAAACCTCCAAAATCCAGGGAGACCGCACCATCACCCTGGCCGCCGTCTTCGCCCGCAAAGTCAGTGACCGCCACTGGCAGGTGGTGGAGCCCACCTTCTACGTCAGCAGCAAATACTTCACCGCACTCATCCTCTACGATGTCCACGCCTTTGAAGTCGGCGGCAAGCCTGGCAGCCTGGTCTGGCGGGGCGACTTCGTCATCACGCCTTCCATCGGCGTGGCCAAAGGCATTGAACGCATGGCCGCGGAAAACATCACCCTGCTGGAAGTGCGGAAATCCGTCCGCTCCTTTGCCGAAGAATGCCGCGCTGCGGCCCAATAAAACCCCAAAGCAGGAAACTGGGCGGAGGTGGATTCGAACCACCGAAGGCAAAGCCAGCAGATTTACAGTCTGCCCCGTTTGGCCACTCCGGAATCCGCCCGTGGAGTCGAGGAACCTAAAAAATTCCCGCCCAGCCGTCAAGGACTGGATTCAATGAACACGCCCGAGCAGCTGCCCTGCGGCAAAACCCAGCATCACCCCGCCCAGGCAGGCCGCGAGCGAAAGTGCCACGTAACCCGCCGCCCAGCCCCACTGCCCTTCCCTGGCCAGATGCAGCGTCTGCAAGCTGAATGAAGAAAACGTCGTGTAGCCGCCCAGCAACCCCAGCATCACAAAATCCCGCCATCCCGGTTCCAGCCGGAAGCGCCCCTCGCTCCCGCAAGCCACGAACACCAGCCCAATCAAGAGTGAGCCACTGGCATTGACCACCAGGGTTCCCCAGGGGAAGCCCTCCCCTGCCCGCTGCCCCACCCAGCCGCCGACGGCATAGCGGCCCATGCCGCCCAGCGCACTGCCCAAGCCGATGCCGATCCATTGCAACATAGCCGCTTTAAATACCCCGCTCTGACCCAAAAGACAGACGAAAATATCACACCCCGAATTTCAGGGTGTAATCAAGTTGGGTAGCCGCTGCGGGCTCACAAAGGGGACGGCTCTCGAACGCCTTCGGAGCTGTCCCCGGCTTGGCCGGTAAGGCCAATAGGCCAGCGTCTGTTCATCCCCCCAGGATGTCGAGTGCTGCCAAACCCGATTACGCCCATGGGTGCAGGGCCCGAACATTTTCCTCAGGGCAAACGCACTTAAGTTGTAGAGCAGGAAAATCTTGATCAGGAAGGAACGCGGACGTCCCGTCCGCTTCGCCGGACATCTTGTCCGGCGGAGGAAAAACGCCCGAGCAGCGGACGAGACGTCCACTCCTGCGGACAGGATGTCCTCGTTCCCCAATCCCTTGGAAAAGCCGGATTTATGTGCCTTGCCCTGACATTTTCCTTCGCGCCTCCTGCATTCTTTGCGGTAAGTTGGTTTCTGTGTTTGATCCCGTCCGCATCCGCGCCGATTTTCCCGCCCTCCACCAAAAGGTGCATGGGAAACCCCTGATCTACCTGGACAACGGCGCCACCACCCAAAAACCCCGCCCGGTGCTCGATGCCCTGGCCCACTTCTACGAGCAGGACAATGCCAACGTCCACCGCGGCCTGCATGAACTGAGCAACCGCGCCACCGCCGCCTACGAGGCCGCCCGAACCCGCGTCGCCCGTTTCCTCCATGCCGCATCCCCGGAAGAGATTGTTTTCACCCGCGGCACCACCGAGTCCATCAACCTGGTCGCCCACGGCCTGGCCGCCCGCCTCAAGCCCGGGGATGAAATCCTCCTCACCGAAGCCGAACACCACAGCAACCTCGTTCCCTGGCAGCTTGCCGCCCAGCGCTCCGGCGCCACCCTGCGCTTCCTCCCCGTGACTGCGGACACCTCGGGCTTCGACTACTCCCGTCTGGACGATCTCCTCACCCACCACACCAAGGTCTTTGCCTTCACCCATGTTTCCAACACCCTCGGGCTCCTGACCCCGGCGCGCGAGCTTTGCGCCCGCGCCCGCGCCGCTGGCGCCATCTCGGTCATCGATGCGGCGCAAAGCGCCGGCCATATGAAAATCGACGTCCAAGACCTGGGCTGCGATTTTCTCGCTTTCTCCGGCCACAAATGCGCCGGCCCCACCGGCATCGGCGTGCTCTACGGGCGCTTCGACCTCCTCGACAGCCTGCCCCCCTGGCAGGGCGGCGGGGAAATGATCAGCCAGGTCCGCTACGGCGCCAGCACCTACAAGGCGGCCCCCCAGAAATTCGAAGCCGGCACACCGAACATCGCAGACGCCATTGCCCTGGCCGCCGCCCTCGACTACCTCGAGTCCATCGGAATGGACGCCATCTTCGCCCACGACCGCGCCCTGGCCGCCCTCGCCCACCGGGAACTCGCCGCTCTGGGCTTCCTCCGCATCCTCGGCCCCGCACCGGATGAGCGCACCGGACTGGTCACCTTCACCATGGACGGCGTGCACGCCGCCGACATTGTCACCGCCGCCGACCAGGCCGGCATCGCCCTGCGCGGGGGCCACCACTGCACCGAGCCCCTCCACCACAAGCTGGGCCTTTCCGCCTCCGTCCGCGCCAGTTTCTACCTTTACAATACGGAAGAAGAAATCGGCGCCCTCTCCGCCTGCCTGAAAAAAATCCACACCCTCCTGGCCTGACCCGCCCGCGCTTCCGCCTCAAGCCGGACTTTTCGGCCCGGACTTCGCCGGATCGTAGAAAATCTTCACCTCCGCCTTCTGGTCGCCCAGAAGCGCTTGTGCCCGCTTGAGCGCATTGCGGGTGGACACATTCGGATTGGCCGGGGACCCCATGAAAAAGTTGTCCTTGCCCAGGATGTCGATCAGTCCGGACTTGAGGAAGACCCGGTAAACTTCCTTGCGTGCGCCGCTGACGATGAGGTGGCGCTTCTGCTCCCGCAGGTAGCGGATCAGCTCTTCCAGCGCCATCACGCTCGTGGCATCCAGATGATAGGCGTTTTTCAGCCGCAGGATGATCACCTTGAGGCTGGGGTCCTCGCTGACAAAGCGGATTTGGTCCCGGAACAGCTCGGCCGCGCCAAAGAACAATTCCCCCTCCACGTGCACGATGGAGATGCTCGGATGCGCCCGCGTGTCCTTGGTCTCGATCTCGTAGAGATTGCCCTGCTCGTTGAAGCTGTATTCCACCAGCGTCGGTGCGCTGGCCTTGCGCAGGAAAAGAATGATCGAGACCGCCACTCCCAGGTAGATGGCGAAATCCAGGGCAAAGACCAGCGCGCTGCCCAGGGTGACGATGAACGTCAGCCGGTCGGAGTTGGTCGAGCGGTAAGCGTAGCGAATTTGCCGCGCATTGATCAGGGAAATGCCCACCATGACCACCAGCACTGCCAGGACGGCTTTGGGGATATAGCCAATGAGGGGCCCGAGGCCCAGGGCGGCGGCGGCGATGAGCACCGCACAGAACCAGCTGGCCACCGGGGTGCGCGCTCCGCTGGAAAAATTCAGCACCGAGCGGGTGAGCGATCCGGAAGCGGGCATGCCGCCGAAAAACGCACAGGCGGTATTGCTTACCCCCAGGCTGAGCATTTCCTGGTTGGGATCGATGCGCTCCCCGGCCCGGTTGGCCAGGGATTTGCCGATTGAGGCTGTCTCGACCACGCAGAGAAACGCCACCGCCAGAGCCGCACTGGCCAGCAGGCTGATGGCCTGGGGATCAAAAACCGGCACTTCCGCTTTCCAAACCCCCATGGGAACTTTTTCCAGGAAGACCAGCTGGACCCCGGACGCCTGCATGAACGCTCCCACCAGCGACATCACCACCAGCGTCACCGCCACGCTCGGCAGGACACGGAATTTTCGATGAAAAAAAAGATAGGCCCCCACCGTGGCCAGGCTCAGCGCCAGGGAGGGCAGATGGGTCATCTGCACCTGCCTCACCGTCTGCACCACCACCTCGATGAAGGTAGCCGCCCCTTCCAGCCTGAAACCCAAGGCCGCGGGAATCTGGTTGGCAATGATCAGCACCGCGGCTCCGGTGATATAGGCCGTCACCACCGTCTGGGAAACATACTGCACCAGCGAGGCCACCCGGAAAAAAGCCCCCACCGTCAGAAAGATGCCCACCATGAGCAGGAAAATCCCGATGTAAGCCGTCCGCTCGCTGCCTAGGGGCAGCGTCATGAAGGCACTCAGCACCATGACCGCCGTGGCATTGGTCGGCCCCACCATGACAAAGCGCGAGCTGCTGAAAAAGGGCGAGAGCAGCCCGGCCACAGCCGCACCATAAAGCCCAAACTGCACGGGCAGGCCGGCGATCAGCGCATAGGCCATAGCCTGGGGAAAGGCCAGCAGCGCCACATTCAATCCCGCCCGCGCATCCTGCAGCAGCAGCGGCTTGTTGTAACCCTGCAGAGTGGGAGCCAGCGGAAACAAGCGCAGCCCGCTGTTGCTCAGCAGGGAACGGCCCACGCTCCACACACGGCGGGCCCAATCAGTTGCGCTTTTCATGGAGACAATCTTTCCAATATGCAGCCCGCTTGCACCCCTGCAAAGCAGAAACCCGTTTCCGCAGGGTGGAATTCCAATCGGCAGCATGTGCAGGCACACAACGGGGACAGTTTACCCGCCTGAGGCGGGTAAACTGTCCCCAGGCTGGGTCGCCAGGGCTTGAATGCCAGCATGTGGCCTTCCTCTGAAGCAGCCGGGGATGGCGCGCGCAAGCGTTCAGCCTTCCGCTTTCAGCCTTTCAGCCTTCCACATCCAGCGGACCCAACGCGGCACATCCTCCAGCCACTGGATATGGCTGCACCGCGCCCCGCGGGCATAGACACAAGCCACCGGCACCGGGCGGACGTCCATGCCTAAGCGAATGGCTTCGCGGATCATTTCACTTTCGATCTCGAACCGCTGGGCCGTCCACTGCCCTAACTCCACAAGCCGCCGGGGAGCCACCCGGAAGCCGCACTGGCTGTCAGGCACCCGCCGCCGCCACCGCCAGGAAACCAGCAGGGACATGGCCCAGTTCGTCCACCGGCGCAGCCAGGGCATGGGAGGGCCGAAGGGCGCGCGTGATCCCACCACCAGCCCGCCTCCCGCCGCCGCCGCCAGCAGCGCCGGGATTTCCGCCGGGTCATGCTGGCCATCCCCATCCATCAAAACCAGGTGAGTCCATGCGCCATCTTGCAGGAGCCTTGCCCAGGCCTCCCGCAGTGCCCTTGCCTTGCCCGGCTTGCCGGTGCTCCGCTCCCAAACCTCCGCCCCCGATGACCGCGCCAGCGCTGCGGTCGCATCCACACAATGATCCGCCACCACCACCACCCGCGGCACCCGCTTGCCGGCTGCCTGGACCACCGCAGCAATCGTCGCCCCTTCATCACGCGCCGCGATCAGCACCACGGCCCGGAGGGAGAGGTAGGCAGGCATAAAAAAACGCGCCGGAGCGCGGAACGGGTCAGGAAAATCAGGCCTGCCGCCAGAAAGCGCCCCTGAATGAGGAACGGCCTGTTCTGGTGCACCCTAGAGGACTTGAACCTCTGACCTCCACCGTGTCAAGGTGGCGCTCTACCACTAAGCTAAGGGTGCGCAGGAAGTAAAAAATAGAAAAATCAGCCGTCTTTGGCAACTTCAAAAGAAGATGGGAATCACCAGGATGGCCACGATGTTGACCACCTTGATCATCGGATTGATGGCCGGGCCGGCCGTGTCCTTGTAGGGGTCACCCACGGTATCGCCCGTGACTGCCGCCTGGTGGGCAGGAGAGCCTTTGCCCCCGTGATGGCCTTCTTCAATGTATTTTTTGGCATTGTCCCAGGCCCCGCCGCTGGAGGTCATGGCAATGGCCACGAAGAGGCCGGTGACGATCGTGCCCACCAGCACCCCGCCCAGCACCACCGGGCCCAGTTGCGGCACCGCCGCCACCGCCACCACAAAAAGGACCGGCAGCAGCGCCGGCAGAATCATCTGCCGCAGCGCGGCCGTGGTCACGATGTCCACGCAGCGCCCGTAATCCGCTTTCTCCGTGCCACTGAGCAATCCCGGCTTGGCCGCGATCTGCCGCCGCACTTCCTCCACCACCGCTCCTGCCGCTTTCCCAACCGCATCCATGCTGAACGCGGTGAAAACAAACGGCAGCATGCCCCCCAAAAACAGCCCAATGATCACCTTCGGCTCAGTCAGTGAAAACTCCAGGCTTTGGACCACGTGGCCCACCTGCTCCCAATGGAATTTCAATTCCTCCACGTAAGAGCCGAAGAGCACCAGTGCCGCCAGCCCTGCGGAAGCAATGGCATAACCTTTCGTCACCGCTTTCATCGTATTGCCGATGGCGTCCAGTTCGTCCGTGATCACCCGGACCTCTTTCGGCAGGCCGGACATGACGGCGATGCCGCCGGCGTTGTCCGTGATCGGTCCGAATGCGTCCAGCGAGATGATGATCCCGGCCATGCTCAGCATGGCCATTACCGCCACGGCGATGCCGAAGAGCCCGGCAAAGTGGTAGGAAACCAGAATGGCCAGGCCGATGCATCCCACCGGAAGCGCGGTGGCGTGCTGGCCCACCGCCAGGCCGGCGATGATATTGGTCGCATGCCCGGTCTTGGACGCTTCCGCGATTTTCCGCACCGGACGGTGCTCGGTGGCCGTGTAGTAGTTGGTGATGATGACGACGACAAAGGTCATGACCAGGCCCACCAGCGCGGCAAAGTAGATCGAGAGGGCATCGACCGCCTGGCCGCCGATCATCAGCGGCGCCGGGAAAGCCGCCTGCGTCACCGGATAGAGCAGGGCCGCGGTGATCAGCGCGCTGATCGCCACCCCGCGGCGCAGGGCCGCGTTCGCCCCCACCCGGGCGCTGTTGATGTAGAGCACACCGGCAATCGCCCCAAAGACCGAAACCGCGCCGAGGAGGAACGGATAAATCACTGCGTTGGCGGAACCCGCCAGGGTCAAAAAGCCCACCAGCACGGCGCCAATGAGTGTCACCACATAGGTCTCGAACACGTCGGCCGCCATCCCCGCACAGTCCCCCACATTGTCGCCCACATTGTCCGCAATGGTCGCCGGATTGCGCGGGTCATCCTCGTCCAGATTGGACTCGATCTTGCCCACCAGATCGGCGCCCACATCCGCCGCTTTGGTGTAAATCCCCCCGCCCAGGCGGGCGAAAACGCTGATCAGGCTGCTGCCCAGTGCCAGGCCGATGAGGCTGTTGATCGCCGTGCGGATGTCGGCCCAGTGATGCACCGCCATGAAAAAAGCGCCGACCGAAAGCAGGGCCAATCCGACCACGAGCATGCCGGTGACAGCGCCGCCATTGAACGCCACCCGCAGCGCCTGGCGGCTGGAAGTGACCGCTGCCTGCGTCGTGCGCACGTTCGAGAGCACCGCCACCCGCATCCCCACATAACCCGCCAGCAGGCTGAAGGCCGCACCCACCAGGAAGCCGCCGGCCGTGACCCAGTCCTTGGCAAAGCCGATGAGGACGAAGAGCACCGCAGCAATGATGGAAATGCTGTTCACCTGGCGGCGGAGGTAAGCCTTGGCCCCTTCCTCGATCGCCAGTGCAATCTCCCGCATTTTCTCGTTGCCGGCCGGCTGGGCCAGAATCCAGCGGATCAGCCATCCGGCAAAAACCAAACCCACCGCCCCTGCTCCCAGGGACAAGGCAATGCCATGCTCAACCATCCAATTCATAATAATAATCTCGTGAAGTTGTTCCCCCACAACGCCTGGGCGCACTTCGCCCGGACCAAGGGATTGGTGATCCTATGCCCCGCCCGCCGCGCCGCAACGCATTTTTTCCAGGCTGGCAGCTGCGGGGCGAACCCGCCCTACAGATACCCCGCCAGCCGGAAACTGTAATAGCCGGGCCGCGTGTCTGTGGGTTTTCCCAGGATGATATGGTCCAGGAATTTCACCTGCAGCAGCCGGGCCGCCTCCCGCACCTGCAGGGTGAACCGATGGTCCGCCTGGCTGGGCGAGGGGTCCCCGCTGGGGTGGTTGTGCACCAGGATGAACCCATAACCCCGCACCAGCACCACCGGCTCCAGCACATCCCGCGGATGCGCGGTCGTTTCATTCACCGTTCCCCGGCTCACTTCTTTGCTCCCTTTCAACCGGCAGCGCGTATCCAGCACGATGACCCGCAGGCTTTCATAGTCCAAAAGCCGCATTTCTTCCCCCCAGAACGCCTCCACCAGCTCCGGGCTGTCCATCGGCAGCGCCTCCGCCCGGTCCCGCGCCCAGCGCGTGCCCAGCTCGAATGCGGCCTTGATCTGCACCGCTTTTGTCCGCCCGATCCCTTTGACCCGCGCCAGGTCCCGCACATCCGCCCGGGCCAGGCCGTCCAGGCTCTGGAAGCGCCCGATCAATTCATCCGCGATTTCCACCGCCGAGCGCCCCGCCGTCCCCGTCCGCAGCAGGATCGCCACCAGCTCGGCCGTGCGCAGCCCTTCCGCCCCGCGCAGCCACAGCCTTTCGCGCGGGCGTTCGCCGGCGGGCAGTTCCTTGATCTTCGGCATCGGCAGGGACGATATAAGCTTGCAGCACCCCTTGCAACATGGGAGGCAAATGGGCCGTGACCACGGTGTCATCCCCCTCATAGGCCACGGAGAGCACCCGCCCGTTCTGGTAAATCCGCGCCAGCAGGGCCGATTCCGCCTGCGGAATGCGCAGCCGCAATTCCATCCGCCACTCCCGCAGCATCTGCTGCATCTCATGGTGCAGCCGGTCGATCCCCTCCCCTGTGGCCGCCGAGACCAGCACCGCATGCGCCGCCCCTTCCGCCACCCGCTCCAGGTTCCCGGAGCGCTCCAGCTTGTCGATTTTGTTATAGACCATCAGGGTCTGCTTTTCATCCGCCCCCAGCTGCTTGAGCACGTCGTTGACCGCCTCGATCTGCTGCTCATAGTGCGGGCTGCTGGCATCCACCACATGGAGCAGGATGTCCGCCTCCTGCACCTCCTCCAGCGTCGCGCGGAATGACTCCACCAGGTGGTGGGGCAGCTTCTGCAAAAAGCCCACCGTGTCGCTCAGCAGCACCTGCTGCTGGTTGGGCAGCTCGAAGGAGCGCACCGTGGGGTCCAGCGTGGCAAAGAGCTGGTTGGCCGCATAGACCTCGGCATGCGTCAGCCGGTTGAGCAGGGTGGACTTGCCCGCGTTGGTGTAGCCGACCAGCGCGCAGATCGGCCAATGGTTGCGGCGGCGGCCCTCACGCTGGATGCCGCGGTGCTTGCGCACTTCTTCCAGCTCCCGCTCCAGCCGGGCCACCCGTTCTTGAACCCGGCGCCGGTCCACTTCCAGCTGCGTTTCCCCCGGCCCGCGGGTGCCGATCCCGCCGGACTGCCGGGAGAGGTGCGTCCACATGCGCGTCAGCCGGGGCAAGAGGTATTGCAGCTGGGCCAGCTCGATCTGCAGCTTGCCCTCCCGGGTCCGCGCCCGGCGGGCAAAGATGTCCAAAATCAGCTGCGTCCGGTCCAGCACTTTCTTGGCCATGACCCGTTCCAGATTCCGCGCCTGGGCCGGCGTCAGCTCGTCATCAAAAATCACCGCCTCAACGTGGTTCATCTTGGCCAGCTGGGCCAGCTGCTCCGCCTTTCCCTTGCCAATGTAAAACGGCGCGGTCGGCCCCTCCAGCCGCTGCACGATTTTGTCGAAGACCTTCCCGCCGGCGCTCTTCACCAATTCGGCCAGCTCGGCCAAGGATTCATCCACCCGCTCGCGCGTGGTCTCCGGCGTCTCCAGAGCCACCAACAGGGTGCGCTCCGTCTGGCTGCGCGAAACCACTTCAATCATGGGCGGGACGGGCGCGCCGGATCGCTCCAATCCAAAAGGACGTCCGCTGCCGCATGGGGATCAAACCGATTATCAATCTCAATGTCCCGAAGATTAGGCTCGCGCCGCAGCCAAGTCAATTGCCGCCGGGCGTAGTGCCAGGTCCGCTGCACGATGGCCGCCCGCACCGCCGCCGCATCGCCGCCGCGCTGCAGCCACTCCCGCACTTCGCGGTAACCCAGAGCCCGGGCCGCGGGAGCATCCCCCCATCCCGGCAGCCGGGCCAGCTCCCGAACTTCTTCAGGCCACCCCGCCGCCCACAGGGCATCCACCCGCGCCTCGATCCTCCGCCGCAGCAGTTCCGGTGGCATCTTCAGCACGCAGGCCGCTCCCTCCGGCACCAGCGCCTCCACCGCATCCCCCTGCCAGGCCGAAAGGGGGCGCCCGGTCTGCCGGAAAACCGCCAGCGCCCGGATGACCCGCCGCGGATTGGCCAAGTCCGCCCCCGCCGCCCACACCGGATCCACCCGGCGGACCTCCTCCACCCGCGCCTCCGGCGCCAGCGCTTCCAGCGCCGCCAGCACCGCAGGATCACTTCCCGGTGCCGGCGCCAGCCCCTGACGCAAGGTCCGGTAATACAACCCCGTTCCCCCCACCCACACCACCACCCCGTCTTTCCGCCCGGCCAGCCAGCCCCGCGCCTCCCGCAAATAATCCGCCACACTGAATCCATCCAGCGACCCCGCCAAATCCAACAACCCATGCTCCACCCTCGCCCTGTCCTCTTTCGATGCCTTACCCGTCCCGATATCCAGCCCCCGATAAACCTGGAATGCGTCCATATTCGCCACCACTCCCCCCACCCGCTCCGCCACCGCCAGCCCCAGAGCCGACTTCCCCACCGCCGTGGGCCCCAGGATGAACAAATGCCGGATCATGCAATGCCCATCAAACTAAGTGGTCCGCTCCGGGACTGGGAAGGCGGAAGTTGGTCATTGGTCATTGGTCCTTGGTCATTGGTTCCACGCTGGGCGGGGTGATTACTGAGCTTCGTACAGGAAGTTAATGTTGGTACAAACCCTGCTGCAAGAGCAGGGCATGAAGATACAACAGACCAAGCGTCCGGAAAAGATGGAAAAGCGGCGGCTGGAAGGCTGTCAAAT
>Ga0073934_10006999_pt1 | contig 16016 bp, 23 predicted proteins | sample LarsenN4metaG_FD_76834 | JGI IMG/M metagenome (GOLD analysis project Ga0073934, IMG submission 76834) | Hot spring sediment bacterial and archeal communities from British Columbia, Canada, to study Microbial Dark Matter (Phase II) - Larsen... ...
AAAGGCCAACCGTATCGCGTGCGTGTGCGGCCGCCATGCTTTACGCTCATGTCGGGATTTCACAAAATGGTTGAAGGCGATATGATTGCAGATATCGTCGCCACTTTTGGCACGGTGAATATGATTGCGGGAGAATTGGACCGTTGAAACGTAACCCAGACTGCCAGTCTGGGCTTTAATGAGTATAGGAGAACTGAATCCTTAAATGAGTCTGAAATTATCCTCTCAGTCGATGCAGCGCGTCAAAGAAGTGATGACGCATTATCCGAATAAGCAAGCGGCGTTGTTGCCGATTCTGCACATCGTGCAGGAGGAAATGGGTTACGTTCCCGAAGAGTTGGAAGCCGATATTGCGGAAATCGTCGAAGTGCCGGTCGTAAAGGTGAGAGAAGTCCTTTCATTTTATACGCTGTTTAATCGCCGGCCGGTCGGCAAGCATCATATCCAAATGTGCCATACGATTTCATGCACGCTTTGCGGCCATCGTGATCTGCTCAAGTATACGAAAGAAAAGCTCGGGATCGACGTGGGCCAAACCACGCCGGACGGCAAGTACACCCTGAGCGTCGTCGAGTGCCTGGCGGCCTGCGAAACCGCGCCCATGATGCAAATCAATGATAAATATTACGGCAATTTGACGCCGCAGCGAATTGATGAGATTATGGCGAGTTTGGCGTAACGCAGACTTCTGCGAGAAATGAAATCATAAGTCACGACGCCAAATTTGAAATCGACGATTAGATAACTTTTCAAGCGGAGATGTGCAGTATATGGTAACCATTACTTTTCCCGATCGCAAAACCGAGAAACGAGCGCTTGCCTTTTTGCTTGGACGCTTTTCGGGTCGAGTGCTCCGTTCGGGCGAGCATTTAGTTCCCGAAGCAGCGTTGGAAGCTCTCGCAGACCAAAACATTTTATTTACCGTCAAAGGTAAGACGACCTATGAGCAGCAAATGGCGGCGATTCGAGGTGTTGCTGCCCCTTCAGTTCAATGACGGACGGGAGGTGCCGGCTGAATGGCTCGCCGAGGCCGTTTTGGAGATCGTGGATCATTTCGGCGCGGCCAGCTACGAAACACAAAAAGTCGAGGGCCACTGGCGTTATGGCGGTGTTCTTTACCGAGATAATCTGGTTCGCGTCGTCGTTGACGTGCCCGACTTAGCCAAGAATCGCGAGTGGATGAAAAAATTCAAAAGGCGCTGGAAGAAACGCCTCGAACAGCTTGAGCTTTGGATGGTGAGCTATCGCATTGAGATTGAATGATGACTCGCAAGCGATGATGCAATTTTGAGCAAATTCCTTATTCAATATGCCATTTCCAACACTTTTCACGGACAACAAAGGCGGCGTCTTAACGCCATACATTAATCAAGAGTGCAATAAACTCAAGAATTACTTGAATCTTGGCGGTTACGAAGCCGCTAAAAAAGCGCTGAGTATGCCTGCCGAACAAGTGATCGATGATGTGACAAAATCGAATCTTCGCGGGCTTGGCGGCGCCGGCTTTCCGGCTGGACGTAAATGGGGCTTTATTCCGAAAGATTCGCCCAAACCCAAGTATCTCGTCATCAATGCCGACGAGAGTGAGCCAGGCACGTGCAAGGATAAATATATTATCATGGGTGCGACTCATGCTTTACTTGAAGGCATGATCATCGCGGCCCGCGCCATCAATGCTCACACGTGCTACATCTACATTCGCGGCGAATATGTCGAGCCGACGCAGATTATGCAAGCCGCCATTGATGAAGCTTATGAGGCCAAGATTTTAGGCAAAAACGTTCTGGGCACGGATTATACCCTCGACGTTTATATTCATCGCGGTGGCGGCGCTTATATTTGCGGGGAAGAAACGGCGTTGCTCGAATCGCTCGAAGGCAAAAAAGGCTGGCCGCGCATGAAGCCGCCGTTTCCGGCCATTGAGGGTTTGTTTCGTAGTCCCACCATCGTGAATAACGTCGAAACCATCGCGTATGTGCCGATGATCATGAACAAAGGTTGGGAATGGTTTGCCAAGCTCGGCACCGAACGCAATGGCGGGTATCGGTTTTATAGCATTAGCGGCCACGTCAACCGTCCTGGCGTGTACGAGTTGCCGGTTGGCACCACCTTGCGAACGATGCTCCACGATTACGCCGGCGGCATTCGCGGCGGCAAAAAATTGAAACTCGTCGTTCCAGGCGGCTCCTCGTCTCCGCCGCTGCGTCCGGAAGAGATCGATGTGAAAATGGATTTCGACTCGCTGGCGGCCATCGGCTCGATGCTCGGCTCCGCTGGCATCATTGCCATGGATGAAGATACTTGCTTGTTGGACATGCTGATGGTGACGACGCGCTTTTATCACCACGAAAGCTGCGGCCAGTGCACACCGTGCCGCGAAGGCACCGGCTGGATGGATAAAATTCTCAACCGCATGTTGCGCGACGGCGGACGCCTCCAAGATGTGAACAACATGCCGGATATTGCCAACGGCATCATGGGCAACACCATCTGCCCGCTCGGCGACGCCGCAGCCATGCCGGTGCTCGGCTATTTCAAAAAATTCCGTGAGGAGTTCGAGTCGCACGCGAAAACCGGCAAGTGCCACAAGGGCGAATTTACGAGCTGGAAGCCGGCGGTGAAGGCGTGAGTTACCTGCGCCCGAAATTGAAACAGGCAGGATGCGATAATGACACCTTTACAGCTAAGATTCGTTGATAATGCCTTCAAACATGGTGTCACGGAAGATGAGATATGGGAGGTGTTCCTAAACCGTAATCTGTCCTGTGTGATTGTTCTTTATAGGAAGAGCGGAGCGGAAAAGATTTATAATGCTCTTGGGGCATCAGAGGCAGGACGATATTTGGTCATTGGATTCGTAAAAGAAACAGAACGGACTTATCGTGTTATCCACGCGAATGATATGAAAGATTTTGAGCGGAAACGTTTTAAGAAATTGAGGCATAAAAAATGAAAAGGCCAGTACCTTCAAAAATTCCAAAGTTCAAGAATGATGCAGAGATCGCCACATTTATGGAAAAGTACAGCGCGTTTGATTTGGTTGATGCGGGCCTCGCGGAAATCATCCCGACGCCCTTGTTTGTCCGTGCGCAAGAGAAGGAAAAAACGCTTTTAAAAAATAAGCGTATTCAAGTCGCTTTCAAAGATGAACGATCGCTGCGGAAGACTTTTTCTCCTTCTATTTCATCGGCGCGAATTTTTTTCGTCATTGACACGGATTCTGCTGGCATCCTTTTGCGCTTGCCGGATTCAGTAACGGCAGAAAATTTCTACGTTCCGTATCTAAATATTAGCGGGATTAAAATATTGGAGGGGACGAGGAAGAAGGCCGCATTCGTGAAATCGATGCCAAGAATGGTGCAAAGCTGAATGGCTTAGTCGGAGCAAGTATGAAACCTGTGATGAAAAGAGATTTTCTCATTGCCCTGATGAGAGACAAGCGGGATTTTAAAATCGCGCAGGAGCAGCATTGGTATCGGATTCCGGTAATAACCAAGCAGACGCCCAAAAGCGTCATTGACAAAAGTCTCCGGCACATCGCGTTTTATCATACAAATGTGTTCGGGCAATATGCCCATTCCATTCGTTGGTATGGCGAGGTTAAAAATATTTCAATCGTTAAGCGCAAGGAACTGCTGCCGGAACTGCCGAATGATCCGAAAGCCGAACATGACTATTATAAAATACAATTCGGTGAGCTGCAAGCTCGTGAACAGCCGATAATCAGCCGTCGCCCGCGTCGGATATTGTTTATTCCGACAACGATGTTGCACTTTGAGTTGGCGCACGAAATCAACGAAGTGTTTTATGAAAGTCCGCTTGAAGAAGAGTTTTGGAAGGCTTTACGCGGCGAAAAGATCGAAGCGGAGCGGCAGTATTTTTTTGAGGAAGGCAAAAAAAGATTTTGTCTCGATTTTGCCTTGTTTTGCAAATCGCGCAATATCGACGTGGAGTGCGACGGCGACCGATTTCATTTGGATGCGAGCGACGTCAAACGCGACAAGAAACGCAACAATATCCTTGAAAGTTTTGGCTGGTCGGTGCTGCGCTTTACAACGGACGAGATACAAAAAAATCTCGGCGAGGCCATTCAACAGATCAAAAAAACGATCAACCAACTGGGCGGTTTGCAGGACGTTATCGACCAAAAAATTTTTCGCTATGTGGATGACAGCTCGCCGCAGTTGAGGTTGTTATAAATTTGATGAAAAGCCAAAACGAAAATCCGCGCTTTGTGATTTGCATCAACAACAGCGGCTATGTTGATGATTTGAAAGTGAGAACAGTTTATAGCGTTCTGCCCGACGCTTCCGCCGCGCGCAGCAATTATCTGCGAATCATTGATGAAACCGGCGAAGACTATTTGTATCCGGCGGCTTATTTTGTTCCAGCGGTTGCGCCGAAATAAACTCTTAGGCGAGTGAAGGGAATCACAAATGGCTTGGCCGATTTACGTGACGGATCGTTATGGCCACACGATCTACATGACCGAAGAGCGCTGGCGGCATGCCAAGTTACATCGTGGCATAAGCGATGACATTCTGCCGAAAGTGTTGACAACGCTTCGCGAAAGCAAACGTCATCGAGATAAATACCAGTTTGATGTATTCAATTATGAAAAATCGTTTCGCTTTTTACCGTTTGGATACCGTAAAGTTTTTTGTTGTCGTCAAGTTTGCATTTAATCAATTCGATTTAACCAGAGAAAACAATTTTGTTTTATCCGCTTATTTGCGCTATTGAGTCGAGTGTTTTATGAAAGAGCTTTATTATGACGCCGAAGGGGATATATTGACGGTTAATTTTCTGCCGACAGAAGCGAAGAAGGAAACCGGCATTGAAATAACCGACAATATTGTGTTGTATTTTGACACCATCGATGAGAAACCGTTACAGATGATTTTAATTTCGTACAGCTGTTTGGTTGCTCATACACGACGAAATCCATTGTCATTAAATAAACTGGCTAAATATCCGAAACGCTTGCAACGGATCGCGCTCAAATTGATTCAGCGAGCTCCTGTTTCACATTTCTTGGAATTGAAAGCCTCGGATGCCGATGTATATGGAAAAGTCAAAGTAAAGAGAATAGCTTTGGCTCCCAAAATTTTGGAAGAAACCACATTAGCTTAAAAGAAGAAATCTCAAAGAAAAAATCATGCCCACAATCACCATAGACGGAAAACAAATCGAAGTTGAAAAAGGCACGACCGTCATTCAGGCGGCGGAACGCCTCGGCATCAACCTGCCGCGTTATTGTTATCATCCTGGTCTGAGTATCGTCGGCCAGTGCCGCATTTGTCTCGTTGAAATTGAGAAAATGCCCAAGCTGCAAGTCGCTTGCTACACGCCGGTGACGGACAACATGGTTGTACACACGGAAAGTCCCAAAGCCGTGCGTGGCCGCAAAGATGTGCTGGAGTTGCTGCTGGTCAACCACCCGCTCGATTGTCCGGTGTGCGACCAGGCCGGCGAGTGCTACTTGCAAGATTATTACATGAAAATCGGCCAGTATGACAGCAAAATGGTCGAGGACAAGAACAAGAAGCATAAAGCGCTCGATATCGGTCCGCACGTCATGCTGGATTCGGAGCGCTGCATTCTCTGCACGCGCTGTGTGCGTTTCTGCAATGAAGTGAGCAAAAGCTACGAGCTTGGCATATTCAATCGCGGCGATCATGCCGAGTTGTTGCCGTATCCTGGCCGTCGTTTGGACAACAACTACTCGGTCAACACCGTGGATATTTGCCCCGTCGGCGCGTTGACTGAGAAAGATTTCCGTTTTGAAGCGCGCGTGTGGTATTTGCAGCAAACCGAGTCGGTTTGTCCTGGCTGTAGCACCGGCTGCAACATTTCGGTTCCTGCCAACACGGTGCGCGATCATCACGCCGATGGCCGCCGCGTCGTGCGCTTGAAACCGCGTTACAACGCCAACGTCAACAAATGGTGGATGTGCGACTTCGGGCGCTATTCATACAAACCGGTTGATGATCCCTCTCGCATTACCGCGCCGATGCTCAAGCAAGGCTCAAATTGGATCGAGACCGCGTGGGACGTTGCGATGGAAGCGGTGAGCGATAAGATTAAAAAAGTTTTGCCGATCAAAAAGAGCGCGCAAGTCGGCATTTGGGCCTCACCGCAGATGACCAATGAAGATCTTTTTGTGCTGCGCCATTTTTCCAGGCAGCTTGGCATCAACGCCCTCGCTACAACGATCGATCCGAAGGAGAAACCTTTTAGCGACAATTATCTAATTCGTGAAGACAAAAATCCGAACACGCGCGGCGCCGCGGCGCTCGGTTACGATCTCGACATGCAGGCTTCGCGCGATCTGTATCGGCTGGCCTTTGATCGCTTGTTGAGCGTGTTGATCGTCTTTCATCATGACCTGGCGCTTGGGTTTGATCCGGCGCATCTGCCAACGGCTTTGAACAACGTCCCGACGATTATCTTTATCGGGCCGAACCGCAACGCCACCAGCGAGTTCGCTCACATTCTTTTGCCCTCAGCAGCGTGGGCAGAGAAAGACGGCACCTTCACGAACTTCGCCGGTCGGGTGCAACGGATTCACGCAGCGGTCGCGCCATTGGGCGACGCGCGTCCGGAGTGGATGATTTTGAAACGGCTCGGCAAAGATCTTGGCGTCTCGGTGCCTTATCTCGAAGTCGGTGATGTTTTTGCGGCCATCGGCCAAAGTGTGCCGGCGTTTGCGGGATTGAATTATGATGCGGTCGGCAGCAATGGCGTGATGTTGAAAGTTTAGTTTCGTAGTCGCGCCTTCAGGCGCGCACGCTCAATATTCATCAAACATCCTGCCCCTGAAGAGGCTACTACGAAAGTAACATGGAACATGACAGCGCGTGGAAAGAAGTTTTGGAAAAGTTGTTTGAAAGATTTCTATCATTTTTCTTTCCACAGATTCACAAAGATATCGACTTTTCTCGCGGTTTCGAGTTTCTTGACAACGAGCTGCAACAAATCGCCGTTGAGAGTGAAAGCGGCAAACGCATCGTTGATAAACTCGTCAAAGTGTATCTTCTCGACGGCTCGGAACAATGGCTGCTGATTCATATTGAAATTCAAGGTTACGAGCAGCAGGAATTTCCTGAGCGCATGTATGTTTACAACTATCGCATCTTTGACAAACACCGGCGCGAGGTGATCAGCTTGGCGCTATTGACCGACGAAAATCCGAATTTTCGCCCGAACGAATATTCCCGCTCGCGACGAGACTGGGGATTTGAAGTCGTATGCTGTTTTCCAATGGTCAAACTTATCGACTATCGTGAGCATTGGGCCGAGTTGGAAACCAACCCGCATCCTTTCGCGATCATCGTGCGGGCCTATTTAAAGGCGCTGGAAATAATCGGCAATGTTCAGGAAAAGTATTCGTGGAAAAAACATTTTCTGCTTGAGCTTTATCAGGCAGGCATGGATCGTGAAACTCTTTGGGTTATTTACAAGTTCATTGATTGGATGATCAGATTGCCAAAGGATTTGAACAAAGCATTCGTTACAGAAATGAAAACTATCGAGGAGGCAAAACACATGTCACTCATTACAAGCGCCGAAGAAGTTGGACTTGAGAAAGGGATCGACTCAATCCATCGAATAATCGCCACGCTTATTAAGCGTAAATTTGGCGCGCTGGGACAACAACTGGCCGAACGTGCCCGCGAAGTGAACCGTTTAGAAATTCTGGAAGAGCTATCAGAAAAATTATATGACGCCCAGAGCTTTTCCGAAGCTGAAAAAATCTTCGACGAAATCGAACTCGCGGCGAAATTGAATTAAGGTGATTTACACATGGCTGAAATCGGCATCGCATTAGCAAAAGGCTTCTTCTTCATTTTTATCTTTGTTTTTAGCACCGCGGCTTTGCTCACGTGGGTCGAGCGCAAGCAGAGCGCGGTGATGCAAGATCGCGTCGGCGCCAATCGCGCGGCCATTCTTGGTCTGCGCGTCTTTGGCCTCTTTCATATCATCGCCGATTCGCTCAAAATGTTTGTCAAAGAAGATTTCACTCCGCGTGGCGCGGAACGTTTTCTCTTTTCGATTGCGCCTGGCATCACAATGTTTTTCGCGCTGGTCGCGTTTGCTGCCATTCCCTTCGCAGACAAATTGGTGATTGGCGGGCGCGAAATCATTATGCAAATCGCCAACCTGAACGTCGGTATTCTATACGTCTTCGCGGTGATGTCGATGGCGGTTTACGGCGTCGTCATCGGCGCGTGGGCCTCGAACAACAACTATTCGCTCATTGGCGGTTTGCGCGCCTCGGCGCAAATGATCTCATATGAAGTCGCCATCGGCGTTTCCATCATCGGCGTGCTGATGGTTTATCAAACGGTTGATTTGCAGGAAATCGTCCGCGCGCAAGGCGCGCTCATCGGCGGGTGGCTGCCGAAGTGGGGCATTCTGTATCAGCCCATCGGCTTTCTGCTCTTTCTCACCACCGGCATCGCTGAGACCAAGCGCATTCCCTTTGACACGCCGGAGGGGGAGAGCGAAATTATCGGCTATCACCTAGAATACAGCAGCATGCGCTTTGGCATGTTCTTTCTCACGGATTTAATTGAGACCGTGCTCATTGCGTGCATCACCGTGACGCTTTTTCTCGGCGGCTGGCAAGTGCCATATCTGATGCCCAACGGTTTTCACTTTCCGTGGGGCGGCTTATGGTCGCTGTCGAATTTGACGATCACCATTTTACAATTTCTCAGCTTCTCTTTGAAAGTCGCCGTTCTGTTGTGGTTCATGATGCTCATCCGCTGGACCCTGCCGCGTTTCCGCTATGATCAAGTCATGTTCCTCGGCTGGAAAATTCTATTGCCGGTGGCGCTGGCGAATATCATGGTAACGGCGGCGGTGATCGCATTTTTATGATGTAACTCGTATAACTTCGAAAATTAACTGGATCAGTGGATTGATGGATTATTGGATTGATGGAACAATCACTCGCTCTGTGGTTTACAGCATCATTAATCCAAAGATCCAATAATCCAATACAATATTTTTTTAGATCATGAACGTCCATGACAAATACAAACCGCTCACCTTTTGGGAGCGCACCTATCTCCCGCGCATTTGGGATGGATTGAAAATAACCGCAAAGCATTTCTTCCGCAATTTGTGGCACTTCACGCTGGCGAGCCTCGGCGTGAAAAGAGAATGGAAAGGCGCGGTCACGTTTCAATATCCCGACGTGCGGCGCCTGTTCCATCCGCGGTTGCGCACGATGCACCGCTTGACCAAACGCGAAGACGGCACGCCGCGCTGCGTCGCGTGCATGATGTGCGAAACCGTTTGTCCGGCGAAGTGCATCTACATCGTTGCTGGCCAGCGTCCCGAAAAGGAGATCGAGAAAGTTCCGGTCGTCTTCGACATCGATCTCGGCATGTGCGTGTTCTGCGGTTATTGTGTCGAGGCGTGCCCCGAAGATGCGATTCGCATGGACACCGGCATCATCGAAATGGCCTCGTACTCGCGGCAGGATTTGATTTTAAACAAAGAGCGGCTGTTGAGCCACGTGCCGCATCCGGAATATTATACGGCGCGCAAAGATTTGGAAGCGGTGGCTAAGCCGGCGGTGCTACGCACCGAGAGCGAGGCCAGCATTTCCGCTCATTAAAAGCAAAAAATGGTAAGCTGATTTTGGGCAAAACAATTAAAAGCGACTAAAGCGTTCGGCTTATAATCGTTTTCCATTTATTTTTGATTGCTCATGATGAATGAACAAGGCATTATGGCCCAAATCCTCAACACGTGGAAAGTTCACAACGACATCAATCTTTATCTGATCGAAAAAATTCCCCTTGCCGGTTTCAAAGCCGTGCCTACCAGCTCCAAAGGACGCACGGTCGCCGAGCAACTTTTTCATATAAATCGCGTGCGCCTCGGCTGGCTGGAGTTTCATCGCACCGGCAAACGCCTCAAGCTTCCCCGCGCCAAAGATGCAAACCCCACGCGCGCAGAACTCAAGAAAACTTTCGTTGAGTCCGGCAAAGCCATTGCAGATTTTCTTGCGAAGGCACTCGCTGGAGAAGTCGCGCCAAAATCATTCGGCAAAGAAGCGGTGCGCTGGATGGGTTATTTGATTTCGCATCAGTCGCATCATCGCGGACAGATCATGTTGGCGCTCAAGCAAAACGGCATGCGGCTGCCGGAGAAGGTTGCAGTACAAGGGCTTTGGGGAAAATGGATGTGGGGGAAGTAAACCGTAAAGCGTAACGACGTAAAATTTGACGATGATTCTCTTGCAACGAATGCCGTTGCATATTATAATATTTCGACGTTGAGTTGGAGCAGTGTCATTAAAAAGGGAAATACAATGTTACCAAAATATAGACGTCCGACACATCCCGGAGAGGTTATTCGCGACATTCCGGCGAGTTTTGGGGCATACAAAAAAGGGAACGTGATTGAATGATCGCCAATACGTTTTAAAAAATGTAGATTTTGTTGGCTAACACTTGCTATTCCGTTCTAAATTTTATATATTGTTGCGTTATCGTTGCGGCAACTTTTCGCTTAACATATAACGAAGGAGGAGGAAATGGGTAGAGCTATGCAGCCGCTTCTATCCAAGGAGACCCGCTTCTTGGACGAAGGGCGTTATGGCGACAATGTCATCGTCACAAGTGTTGACAAACTTCTCAATCTCGCGCGTCTCAATTCCATCTGGCCGATGACCTTCGGCCTTGCCTGCTGCGCCATTGAGATGATGGCCGTCGGCGCTTCCAAATATGATATCGACCGTTTCGGTTCGGGCGTCTTCCGTCCGAGTCCGCGCCAAACCGATTTGATGATCGTTGCCGGCACGGTGACCATCAAAATGGCCGAGCGCGTCAAGCGTTTGTACGAACAAATGCCGGAGCCGAAATACGTGTTGTCGATGGGCAGTTGCGCGACCTGCGGCGGCCCGTATTGGAAGCACGGCTATCACGTGCTCAAAGGTGTCGATCAAATCGTGCCGGTCGATGTTTACGTCCCCGGCTGCCCGCCGCGTCCCGAAGCGTTGCTGGATGGGCTGCTGAAGCTGCAGGAAAAAATGCGCCGCGAAAGTTTGTTGCGCCGCAAATTCGAGGAAAAAGTCGCATAAAAACAAAAGCGCACACGAGACACAGAGACGCAAAAGATACGGAAAGAAAATAATGGCAAAACAATTTAATGGCAAAATGATTAAAAACTTTTAATGGTTTTGCCCTAAATAGTTTTACCATCCAAAAACCTTTTCGGCTCGCAGCTTTGCGTGAAATTATTCTGTATTGATTAAATTTAAAAGAAACTCATGGCCCCTGATCTCATTGCTGAAAAACTTAAAGCCCAGTTTGGCGACAAGATTGTGGAGTTTGCGAAAGACGTCACCAATCCTGTCGCCAAAGTTGCGCCCGAAGCGGTGCTCGACATTTGCAAGTTTTTGAAGAACGACGTCGAGTTGTATTTTGATATGTGCCACAATCTTTCCGGCTACGATCTCGGCGCGGGAAAGAACCTCGTCGTGATTTATCACCTCTTTTCGTTTAAACATCGCCATTGGTTCACGCTTAAAACCGAAGTCGCGCGCGACGGCAGCCATATTCCATCCGTCGCGCGGTTATGGCGCACGGCGGATTGGCACGAGCGCGAGGTGTTTGATCTGTACGGCATTTACTTCGACGGCCATCCCGATCATCGCCGCATTCTTTGTCCGGATGATTGGGAAGGTTGGCCGCTGCGCAAAGATTACGTCGTGCAGGAATATTATCACGGCATTCGCGTGCCGTACAAAGAAGATTGGAACAATTTCGACACGCTGGCCGCCAATCCCGAGCGCGGGCATTTTGTGTTTCAGTTTGAAAAGCGGCTGCCGGTGGTGAGTGAGAACGGCAAAGCGGCAGAAAAAAAGTAATCAGTATTCAGTGATCAATAATCAGTTACCAACAACCAGCGACAAGCAACCAGCAACCAGTATGCGCCAATATTTTTCCGATGTGTGGCGGGGCGTTTTCACCGTGCTGATCGGCATGCGTGAAACATGGAATCATCTGTTCCGTCGCCCCACCACGCTGCAATATCCGCATGTGAAATTCAATCTCCCGCCCGGCACGCGCCAGCAGTTATTCATGAATGCCGACGATTGCATCGGCTGCTACAAGTGCGCGCGCATTTGTCCGGTGAATTGCATTTATATCGACACCGTGAAAACGAAGCCGACCGAAGATCTCGGCAAAGCTTCGACCGGCAATCCGATTCGCCAGCATTTGGTGCGCTTCGACATCGACATGTTCAAATGCTGCTATTGCGATGATTGCACCATCGTTTGCCCGACCGAGTGTTTGTATATGACCGATAAATTTGAAGCCTCGGTTTACGAACGCAGCAACGGCATTTATCATTTCTCGAAATACGAGCCGGCGCTGGCGATCAAGATGCTCGCGGAGCAGGCGGCAGAAGAAGCCGCCGCTGCTGCTGCGAAGGCCGCGAAAGCTGCGGCAGCGCCGAAGAAAGAAGCGGCTCCGGCTGCTACGCTTCATTGATGAAATAACTTTTCATTGCCTGCGAAAGCTATCTATCACGACTTGGTTAGAAATGCGCTCGAACGCGAGGGGTGGACAATCACGCATGACCCGATGTTGCTTAAAGTTGGCGGCGTCGAGATGTCCGCTGATTTTGGCGCGGAAAACCTCTATAACACGGATAGCGAGGTGATTGTAGAATGGCTAAACTAGATCAATATCGCGCTTACGTTCAAGACGTGCTCAACCAATACGGCAGCTATAAATTAGCTTATGGAGATGTGGAAACGCAAATCATTGTTGACGCCGAGCACGACCATTATCAACTGGTTCGCGCCGGTTGGCATAACAATCGCCGCCAGTACGGTTGCATCATTCGCATGGATATCAAGAACGACAAAATCTGGATACAGTACGATGGAACCGAAGTCGGAATGGCGGATGAGCTGGTCACTTTAGGCGTTCCCAAAGAAGATATTGTGCTCGCTTTTCACGCGCTGTCGAAAAGACCGCATACCGGCTTCGCCGTCAATTAACAAAAACGCAGAGCGCTGAGAGGCGCTAAACGCCATGCGCTTCGCCCTCTGCTCCACGCACAAAAGGAAACCTCATGTCCACATTCGGCGCACTCGGCAATATTTTTAAAAAGCAGCGCTATTATTTTGAAGGCGAGGGCGAGATGGTCGTTGATCTCGATCCGTCAGCGGCATTGGATCAACACCATGATGAGCTGATCAAAGCGCGGCAGTCCGGCAATTTCCCCGGCGACGATATGATCGTCAACATGGGGCCGCAGCATCCGTCGACGCACGGCGTGTTGCGTTTGGAATTGGTGCTCGACGGCGAGATCGTCAAGAAAGTCACGCCGCACATCGGCTATTTGCACCGCAATTTCGAGAAGCATGCGGAGAACGTCGGCTGGAACGAAGTGATTCCGTACACCGACCGGCTCGATTATCTTGCGGCGATGAACATGAATCATGGCTATTGTCTCGCCGTTGAAAAATTGCTCGGCATCAAAGAACTGCCGAAGAAGGTCGAATACATTCGCGTCATTTGTGCCGAGTTTATGCGTATCTCCAGCCACTTGATGGCGATTGGCACTTTCGGCCTTGACGTCGGCGCGGTCACGCCGTTTCTGTGGGCGTTCCGCGATCGCGAGCGCATTCTCGATTTGTTTGAAGAAATTTCCGGCGCGCGACTGTTGTACAATTATATTTGGATCGGCGGCCTCTCGCGCGACATGCCGTCCGGTTGGATTAAAAAAGCGATGGCGTTTCTCGATGAATTTGAACGCAATATGAAAGAGTTCAATCGCCTGCTCTCCGGCAATCATATCTTCATCAAACGCACCGCCGACGTCGGCATCTTGCCGCCGGAAGTGGCGATCAACTGCGGCGCGACCGGCCCCGTTTTACGGGGCTCCGGCATTAAATGGGATTGCCGCAAAGACGAGCCGTATTCGATTTATCCTGAATTTCAATTCGACGTCCCCGTCGGCGAAGGCAAATACGGCCCGATTGGTTCGGCGTTTGACCGCTATTTCGTGCGCTTGCGCGAGATCGAAGAGTCGGTGAAAATTTTGCGCCAAGCGTTGCCGCAATGCCCCGAACAGGGCGACGTGAAAGAAGCGATTCCGCGCCGCATGAAACCGCCGGCGGGCGCCGAGTGTTACGTTCGCAGCGAAGCCCCACGCGGTGAAATCGGCTTTTATGTCCGCTCCAACGGCAGCGACATTCCCGACCGCGTCCGCTGCCGCTCCTCGTGCTTTGTGCATGTGAGCCTGCTCGATGAAATCAGCCGCGGCTGCATGATCGCGGACATGATCATTAATATAGGCAGCATCGATATCGTGCTTGGCGAGGTGGATCGGTAAGCTTTGCTTTATACAAAACAGGAAAGCATTGTCAAACGACCATGAACCGAATCGAACTTCAGCGCTTGTCTCGCCTTCGTATTCGCGACGCTAAAATTTTGTTGGCAAATGGCGCTTTTGAAAGCGCTTATTATCTTGCCGGTTATGCCGTCGAGTGCGCTCTCAAAGCGTGCATCGCCAAGCAAACGCAGCGACACGAGTTTCCAGACAAGAAACTTGCGGATGATAGCCATACGCATGATTTGAAAAAGTTGGTAGGATTGGCAAAATTAGCAGAAGCGCTGCAGCAAGAAATCAGTTCGAATAATATTTTTGCCGATTATTGGCGTGAGGTGCGAGCGTGGTCGGAAGGATCGCGATATCAAAGTGCAACACAGCTAATGGCTGAAAATTTATGTACCGCAATTGCTGATCGTAATCATGGAGTTTTAACATGGCTCAAGAAATTTTGGTAAAAGAGGCGCTCGAACGAGAGAAGATTGAAGCCGGCAGCAAGCTCGTGCAACGGCTTGCCAAAACGGAAATCAAACCCGTGGCAGCGCTGTGGCTATGGCGCGCGGAAAGCTTGGAGTGGTGGCTTGTGATCGCTTCACCATGGATAGACAAACAGGGCTCGTTCAAAGCTTATCGCAAAATCGATGCAATGATCGCTAGTAAGGACGATCCCATACCCGAGCTTCAACCTTTGGATATTTCCATTCTAGATACACGGACACCTTTGATCAAAGGCTTGCGCGCCCATGCGAGAAAGCATCACACCAACCTTGCCGGACAGCGATTCAGGGGCACTTGGTTCGGCGATGCATCTGTGGACGATGCCTATGTGTATTTCGTCAAATCACGGTGACTTGAACCGCACGAATCCAGTAACGCTCATTATTTTAGAAGACTGAGCCATTCAACATTCGCCGGATTTCGCTGAAGTGCGCTGAGTACATTTTCGCCTCAGCGAACAACTGCGAGATTCGGCGTTTTCATTTTAACAAAGATTTAACTTAACAAGAACGTTACACGTTTAACGTGATACGTGTAACGTTCTCTAACAAAAAATCACATTTATGCCCACGCGCGAAGTTCTTGAAGTTGACGTCCTCTTTGTCGGCGCCGGCCCGGCGAGTTTGGTTGGGGCGTTGTCTTTGCAAAAGCAGCTTGCGGCCAACGGCATGGACAACGTTTCCATTGCCATCATCGAAAAGGGCAGGGAGGTGCACTCGCACGCGCTCTCCGGCGCAGTGTTTATTCCGCGCGCCATTCGCGAATTGTATCCGGACTTCGATACCATCTGCAACATTCCAAAGTCCGAGGTAACAAAAGACTCAGTTTATTTTCTCACAGAGAAAAACAAACTAAAATTTCCGATCACCCCGCCGCCGTTGCAGAATCACGGCAGTTATGTTTTATCGCTGCAAAATCTCGTCGCGTGGCTCGGGCAAAAAGTGGAGGAGGCGGGCATCAATCTCTTTCCGTCCTTTCCGGCGGCGGAGTTGCTCTATGAAAATGACAACGTGGTCGGTGTGCGCACCCGCGATCAGGGCATTGACAAAGACGGCAAAGAGAAAGTGAATTATCAACCCGGCGTTGACATTCGCGCGAAAGTGACCGTGCTCGGCGAAGGCCCGCGCGGCACGCTGGCGAAAATGCTG
>Ga0073934_10007000_pt1 | contig 16016 bp, 15 predicted proteins | sample LarsenN4metaG_FD_76834 | JGI IMG/M metagenome (GOLD analysis project Ga0073934, IMG submission 76834) | Hot spring sediment bacterial and archeal communities from British Columbia, Canada, to study Microbial Dark Matter (Phase II) - Larsen... ...
CCGCGCCGGCGGCCACGCCGCCCCCACGGCGCAGATCGTCGGCGTCGTCGCCGACATCCGCCCGCGCGGCTTTGAGAGCACGGCCACGCCCATGGCGTATTTCCCCTTCGCCCAGCAGCCGCGCAACCGCCTCTCCGCCGTGCTCCACTTCACCGGCGACGAGGCCGCCCTCGCCCGCGCCGTGCAGCAGGCCACCCACAAGGTCGACAGCGACCTCGCCCTCGACACGCCCTCGACGCTTGAGGCCCAGATCAACCGCCAGAATGCCCCGCGCCGCGTCACCCTCATGCTCACCGCCACCTTCGCCGCGACGGCCGTCCTGCTCGCGGCCCTCGGCATCTTCGGCGTCATGAGCTACACCGTCACGCAGCGCACGCCGGAGATCGGCGTCCGCATGGCCCTCGGCGCCGATGCCCCCGCCATCCTGCGCTGGATGCTCCGCTTCGGCGGCCTCGCCATCGGCGCCGGCCTCGTGGTCGGCATCGGGCTCACTTACGGCACCAGCAAGCTCCTCCAATCCTACCTCACGGGCGTGACCGCCCTCGAAACTCCCGTGGTCCTGATCGGCGTGGCCGTGCTGGCGCTCATCGGCCTGGTCGCCTGCCTGTTGCCCGCCCTGCGCGCCTCGCGCGTCAATCCCGTGGTCGCGCTGCGCAATGAGTGAACTGGAGGGGCTGGTCCGCGCCACCTCCATCTCCCTCGTCAACCCATCTCGCCCTCCGAAGCTCATGAAGCGAAGGAGGGTGGTCGCGTTGCGCAATGAGTGAACTGGAGGGGCTGGTCCGCGCCACCTTCCATCTCCCTTGTCAACCTGGCACTGCCTCCGCAACCGGTGACCGCCGGGGACTTTCCCCGAAACCCGCCCCTTATCTCCGGCGGGTCGGGCATAATCTGACCAAATAACGCGCATTTTCGCGCAAATCTTGGGCTGACTTAATCCCCCCGGGCGGGCATCCTAAGGCCGTTATGGTCAGCCCAAATTCCCCCACGCCCGGCGCGGACGCCGGCGCCTCCTCCGCCACGGCCAGCATTTCCGATGTCGTCATCCGCCTCGCCGGCGACTCGCAGGACGGCATCCAGGCCGTCGGCGGTTTCCTCGCCCGCCTCGCCGGCCGCTCCGACCAGGACGTCATGACCTACATGACGATCCCCTCCACCATCTCCGGCGGCCCGTCCATCTTCCAGGTCCGCATGGGCTCCGGCGACATCCTTTCGGCCGGCGACCGGGCCGACGTGCTCGTGGCCTTCTACCAGCACAGCTACGAGAACCACCGCGCCTCGCTCCGCCCCGGCGGCGTGCTCCTCTACGACTCCGACCACGTCAAGCCCAACCCCGACGACCGCGAGGTCACCGCCGTCGGCGTGCCCATGACCTCCGCCACCGTCGAGGCCGTCGGCGGTTCGTCGAAGGAGAAGGGCAAGAACATCTACGTCCTCGGCCTCATCGCGCGCATGTTCGACCTCGACGTGCCGAAGCTCACGCAACTCATCAAGGAGCGCTTCGCCGGCAAATCCGAGGACATCGTGCGCAACGCCATGCTCGCCTTCGACGCCGGCTACGCCTACCCCGCCGAGCACCTCCGCCAGTGCCTCTACCGCCTCGACAAGCCCGCCGCGCCCGCGCCCGGCGGCCGCGCGCAGGTCACCGGCGACGGCAACTCCGTCCTCGCCTACGGTCTCATCGCGGCCGGCGTGCGCTACGGCGCCGGTTATCCCATCACGCCGTGGTCCTCGATCATGGAGATCCTCCGCACCGAGCTGCCGAAATACGGCGGCATCTTCGTGCAGGCCGAGGACGAGATCGCGGCCGTCTCCACCGCGCTCGGCTTCGCCTACGGTGGCCACCTCTCCGTCACCGGCAGCTCCGGCCCCGGCCTCTCGCTGAAGATGGAGGCGCTCGGCTGGGCCACCATGGCCGAGATGCCCCTCATCGTCATCAACGTCCAGCGCGGCGGCCCCTCCACCGGCATGCCCACCAACGTCGAGCAGAGCGACCTCCTCCAGGCCATCTACGGCTCGCACGGCGATACCCCCCGCGTCGTCCTCGCCCCCAAGGACGTCGAGGATTGCTTCTACATCGCCCTCGAGGCCGGCCGCATCGCCCGCGAGTTCAGCACGCCCGTCATCATCCTCACCGACCAGGCCATCGCCACCCGCATCGAGGCCTTCGCCGAGCCCGACCTCAGGAAACTCATGGTCGACGCCAAGCCCGACACCCGCCCGCGCGACCCCGATTTCAAGCCCTACGCCTTCGACCGGCCCACGCGCCACGCGCCGCCCGGCTCGTTCATGACCTCTGGCAAGTATCCCACCGTCACCGGCCTCGAGCACGACGAACACGGCCACCCGACCGGCAGCCCGAAGCTGCACATGCAGATGACCGCGAAGCGCCGCGAGAAGATCAAGGCCGTCGCCGCCACCCTGCCGGCCCCCGAGCTGGCCGGCGACGAGTCCGGCGACGTCCTCCTCGTCGGCTGGGGTTGCACCTACGGCCCGATCCGCGAGGCCATGGCCCGCCTCCGCAACGCCGGCGCCAAGGTCGGCCACCTGCACCTGCGCCACCTGCACCCGCTCGCCCCCGGCCTCGAGAAAACCTTCGCCCGCTACAAGCACGTCCTCGTCGTCGAGATCAACGACGAGGGCCTCTACGGCTACGGCCAGCTCGCCACCCTGCTGCGCGCCCGCTTCTGCAACCCCGCCATCGGCTCCATCACCAAGACCGACGGCCTCACCTACAAGGTCAGCGAGATCGTCGAGCGCACCGCCAAGGTCCTCGGCCTCGCCGACACCTCCGTCGGCATGCGCAAGCAAAGCATCCTCGCCGCGCCTCAGCGCTGATCCACCGCTCACCGCTCACCGCCAACTGCTCACACTTATGTCCGCTCCCGCACCCGCCCCCGTTGCCCTTTCCCCCGACGCGCCCCGCGCCCCCCTGTCCAAGAAGATCCTCACCGCCGACCACCCGACCTGGTGCCCCGGCTGCGGCGACTTCGCCGTGCTCGCCTCCTTCTACAAGGTCCTCGAGAAGCTCAACTACCCGCAGGAGAAGATCGTCACCTTCGCCGGCATCGGCTGCTCCTCCCGCTTCCCCTACTTCGTCAACACCCACGGCGGCCACTACATCCACGGCCGCGCCCTGCCCTTCGCCGCCGGCATCTCCCTCGGCCGCGACGACCTCCACGTCTTCGTCTTCGGCGGCGACGGCGACGGCTTCTCCATCGGTGGCAACCACCTCGTCCACACCGCGCGCAAGAACCCCCGCCTCACCTACGTCATCATGGACAACTCCGTCTATGGCCTGACGAAGAAGCAGACCTCGCCCACCTCCCCGCTCGGCTTCAAGTCCAAGACCGACCCCTGGGGCGCCATCGACCAGCCCATCAACCCGATGCGCACCCTCCTCAACAGCGGCGCCACCTTCATCGCCCGCTCCCACGCCACCCAGGTCAACCACATGGTCGAGATGATGCTCAAGGCCGCCCAGCACGACGGCTTCTCCGTCGTCGAGATCCTCTCCGAGTGCGTCGAGTTCTTCGAGGGCGCCTTCGACGGCGCCAACCCCCGCAAGGGCGGCGCCTGGCAGACCATCGAGCTCAAGAAGAACGACGGCTCCCCCGAGGACGCCGCCCGCCACGACCCCACCGACGAGATCGCCGCCTACAAGCTCGCCTCCGAGCCCTGGCCCGGGAAGTTCGGCATCTTCTACGAGAACAAGGCGCGCCCGACCAAGAACGCCCTCGAACAGAAACTTATCGCGACCACCCGCGAGAAGACCAAGAACGCCTCCGACCTCGACCTGCTCAGCAAGACCTTCGCGCGGATGCGCTGAGGCGGCTCACAGCGTCCGGCCGAACCACTCCACGGTCACCTGCACGGCGCGCTCGGCCAGTCCCAGCTCGGGCTGGAAGACATTGAAGATGTGGTCGGCCCCGGAGAGGAGCACCGCCTCGGCGGGCCGTCCCTTCGCCAGCTTCATGAACTGGGCCTCGTGCTGGGGCAGAAAATCCTCTGATCCGCGCACACTGAGGAAGGCCCCCGGATATTTCGCCAGCGCCTGGTCGACGTCCACGCCGCGGAAACTCTCGTAGAATTCACGCTTGGTCGTGATCTTCTTCCAGCCCGGCACCTCCTCGGTCGCCGCACCGTCGCGCAACGCCGTGCGCGCCGTCTCGCTGGTCTTGAGGTAATATTCGAGCATGTCTCCGCTCGGGCTCGACCATACGGCCATGGACTTTAACCAGCCGGGGTTGTTGCCTGCCGTCACGATGGCCGTCGTGGCCCCGAGGCTGAAACCGAGGGCGCCGATGCGCTCCGCCTTCACGCCCGGCCGGCCCAACAGCCAGGCCTGCGCCGCCGCCGTGTCGGCCAGCCGCAACGCGAAGGTCGACTCGATCTGCGTCCGCTGCTTGTCGCCCTCGCCGCGGAAATTGATGCGCAGCGACGCGATGCCCTCCGCCGCCAGCCTTTCGGCGAGCCGCTTCACGATGTCCGCCGGGCCATCCCTGTCGTCGGCGAAGCCGTGCAGCATCAGCACCGCGCGCCCGTCCCAGCTCTCCTTCGGCTGCAACCACGCTCCCGTCACGGCCTCGCCCGCCCCGCCCGGTTCGCCCGACGCCGCCACGATCACGACGCGCTCCTCGGTGAACTCCCACGCCCACGCCGCTGCCGTCAGCATCACTCCGAGCAAAATCTGTTTCATGCCCGCAAACTGCCCTTCGAGTCCGCGCATCGCCATCCAGAAAATCGCGGAATGCTATAGGCCAGCACTATCCGCTAGGCCACAGTCAACGCCTGAACGACCACCTTGTGTCATTCTGAACGAAGTGAAGAATCCATTTCTGCGAGTGGGCATGATCGCTACAGATGGATTCTTCGCTTCGCTCAGAATGACACGCTGAGCCGCAGGATGGCCCCCGTGTTTCCGGCCTTCCGCGCTTCCGCCTGGCCCGCTTGCGCAGAGGCGCGGACTGTGCAGCTTGCACCCATGTCCCGCTCCGCTTCCGCGCCCATCGATCCCGCCGTCCGCATCGGCCACGTCCACCTCAAGGTCGCCAATCTCCAACGGTCGCTCGATTTCTACTGCGGCATCCTCGGCTTCCAGCTCACGCAGCGCTACGGCCCGCAGGCCGCGTTCATCTCCGCCGGCGGCTACCACCACCACATCGGCCTCAACACCTGGGAATCGCTCGGGGGCACGCCGCCCCCGGCCGGCCACACGGGGCTCTTCCACACCGCCATCCTCTATCCGACCCGCGCCGCGCTGGCCGACGCCCTGCGCCGGCTGATGGCCGCGCCATGGCCGCTCGACGGCGCCTCCGACCACGGCGTCAGCGAGGCGCTCTACCTGCGCGACCCCGACCAGAACGGCGTCGAGCTCTACCGCGACCGCCCCGAGAAGGACTGGCCGCGCGCCGCCGACGGCTCCCTCGCCATGGTCACCCGGCCGCTCGACCTCGAAGCTCTGCTCCGGGAAGCTCGCTAGTTCGCGCCGTGGGGCGCGGGTTCCGGGCTCGTCTCCGGCGCATGCAGCGTGCCGCCGCCGAAGCGGGCGAGCAGGCCGCGCATCTCCGTGAGCAACGACTGGTATTGCCGCTCATAGACCTCGTCCGGTGCGCCCGGCGGCTGGGCGAAGGTGAATTGCACGAGCGTGGCGCCCGGCACGGTCCACACCCGGATCGGGAAGCGCCACACCTCGTCGTCGCTCGGCCCGCAACAGAGGTCGATCACGCCCGTGGCGTCATCGGCGCAGGTGTAGCAGAGCAATTCGCCCTGCGAGGTCAGCGCCCACCAGCGCCCGCGCCGCAGCTCGATGCGCTCGCAGAACTCCGTCGCCCAGCGCGGCAGGTTCTCGATGTCGGCGAGGAAGTTGAACACCGTGTCGCGTGGCGCGCGCACGGCGAGGTTGACGGTGCGGATCATGGCGGGGCTCATGGGGCGTAGCGTTGGTGGATGGTCACGCTGTTGCCGTCGGGATCGGCCACGACCGCCATCCGGCAGACGCCGCTGTCGAACGGTTCCAGCACGAAGACCGTCTTCTTCGCGCGCAATACCGCCACCGCCGCGTCGAAGTCGGCCACCTCGAGCGCCGCGCTCGGGCCGTCGGGCGAGGGTTTCCATTTCTCCGCGGACATGTTGCTGATGGCGAGGGTGGCGGGGCCGATCTCGTATTCGATCCAGTGCCGGCCCTCGTGCTCGAAGACGGCGGCGGACTTCAGCCCGAGCACCCCCTCGTAGAAAGCACGGGCGCGGGCGATGTCGGTGACGGGGTAGCCGGTGAAGGCGATGCCGGTGACCTGCAGCGGCGATGGCGGGGTGTTCATGCCATCACCCTATCACCCCGCCCTGACAGCCCTATGTCAGGAGCGGTGTTTCTCGATGATCCGGCTGGCCTGTTCGCGCACGGCCGCGCGCAGCTCGGGCGGGTTCAGCGCCTCCGCTGCATCCCCGAACGATAGCAGCCACTGCGCGAGCCACTCGAAGGACCACGTGTAGAGGGTGAACTCCGCCCCGCCGTCGCGCTCGCGGCCGGCGATGAGCGTGGCGTAGCTCTCGCGCCGGGCCTTCTCGTGCACGCGGCGGTGGAACCACACCTGCGCGGGCACCATCTCGGCCCGCTCCTTGTCCGCCTGCTCCGCCATGTGCCGCGCCAGCGAGAAATCCGGCCGCGGGGCGAACTTCTCCGGCTGCAGCTCCAGCCGCTTGATGCGGTCGACCCGGAAGTGCCGGTAGTCCTTCCGCAACCGGCACCAGGCCACCAGATACCAGGCCCCGCCATAGTAGACCACGCCCAGCGGCTCCACCTCGCGGGCCGTGTCGGTGTCGCGTTCGCGGCCCCGGTAAACCATGCGCAGCACGCGCCCCTGCACCACCCCCTGCTGCACCGGCATCAGCATCGGCTGCGAGGGCTCGGCGTTGGCCCCCGGGCCCTTGCCCAGCACCAAAGTCGAGCGCACGAGCCGGTCCACCTGGTCCTGGCTGTCGCGCGGCAGCACCGCCCGCAGCTTGTCCAGCGCCGAGGCCATCGGGGCCTGCAGCGACGGGTCGGTGAACTGCTTCACCAGCGCGCCCCCGACGAACAACGACGCGGCCTCCTCGCCCGTGAACATGACCGGCGGCAGGTGGTAGCCCTTCATCAGCGAGTAGCCCACGCCGGCCTCGCCCGCGATCGGCACGCCGGCTTCGCTCAACGCCGAGATGTCCCGATAGACGGTCCGCTCCGTCACCTCGAAATGCGCGGCGAGGTCCGCCGCGCGCACGACGCGTCGGCCCTGCAGGTAGAGCACCATGGCGACGAGACGATCCGTGCGGTTCATGGCCCCAGTCATTGCGGCGAGCGGAGCGGCGAGGCAATCCAGCACTTCGCCGCAGGTCCCGGCTTCGGCATCGACGGCAAGGGATTTTGGGGTAACTTGGCGGCGTGGCCCAACCCGCAGACGACCGCTTTCTCGCCGTCCTGGCCGGCGGGCTCGCGGTCATGGTCACGGCCTCCGCCATCGGCTGCCACTACCCGAGCGACTGGCTCCTGGAAAACGCCCTCGTCGTGGTCGCGGTCATCTACCTTGCCGCCACGCGCCGGGTCCTGCCGATGACGCGGCCCAGCTATCTCCTGATCCTGGCATTCTTCGGCCTGCACGAGATCGGCGCGCACTGGACCTTCGCCGAGGTGCCCTACGACGCATGGTGGCAGGCCCTCTTCGGCACGACGCTGAACGAGGTCTTCGGCTGGGAGCGGAACCATTACGACCGGCTCGTGCATTTCTGCTTCGGTTTTCTGCTGGGCCGTCCGTGGCGCGAGACCCTCGCCCACGGTTTTCACCGCTCCGGCTTCTGGCACTACGCCCTGCCCTGCGTCTTCGTGCTGGCGATGTCGGGCGCCTACGAACTGATCGAGTGGGCCGCGGCCATCGTCTTCGGCGGCGACCTCGGGCAGGCCTACCTCGGCACGCAGGGCGACGTGTGGGACTCGCACCGCGACTCCGCCCTCGCCACGGCCGGGGCCATCGTGGCCATGGCCGGTTCCGCCGCGTGGCACCGCTGGCGCCGGCCCGCTCCCGCGTGAGGAAAACCGTGCCAACGGTGCGGCGCCCTTGGCCTTTCGGCCACCCCGGACAACAGTGCGGCTTCTCCGCCGCATGAAAGCCGCTGACGAATTCGGCCGGCTCACGGTCTTGGTGTTGCGCACCCGCCGCCCGGGCCTAGCGTGCGGCCCTTCGCCGTGAACCAAGCCTCGTCAGGTTCCGCTCCCTTCCTCCCGGCCGCCGCGCCGCGCGAGAAGGTCTTTCATGTCCGCGGCCTGACCAAGACCTACGGCACCGGCTCCGCCCAGGTCCGGGCGCTGGCCGGGGTCGATCTCGACCTGCATGCCGGCGAACTCGTCGTCCTCCTCGGCCCCTCCGGCAGCGGCAAGACCACGCTCCTCAACCAGCTCGGCGGCCTCGACCTCCCCACCGCCGGCGAACTCCGCTACCGCGACACCGACCTGACCCACGCCACCGAGGAACAGCTCACGCTCTACCGCCGCCGCGCCGTCGGCTTCATCTTCCAGTTCTACAACCTCATCCCCAGCCTCACCGCCCGCGAGAACGTCGGCCTCATCACCGAGATCGCGCCGCACCCGCTCAGCCCCGAGGCCGCGCTGGAGATGGTCGGCCTGGCCGCGCGCATGGACCATTTCCCGGCCCAGCTCTCCGGCGGCGAACAGCAGCGCGTGGCCATCGCCCGCGCCATCGCCAAACGCCCCGAGGTGCTCCTCTGCGACGAACCCACCGGCGCCCTCGACGTCAAGACCGGCATCGTCGTCCTCGAGGCGCTCGAGCGCGTCAACCGCGAACTCGGCACCCTCACCGTCATCATCACGCACAACGCCGTCATGGCCGACATGGCCGACCGTGTCATCCACTTCGCCGACGGCCATGTGCTGCGCGAGCGCCGCAATGCCGTCCGCGCCGCACCGTCCACCCTCGAATGGTGATATGATTTTCAATCCGGCAGTTCAGTTGGTAGGGCGAATCCTCCGGATGAGCTGCGGCTCGTCGAGGACGACTCGCCCTACCCCCTCGCCATGATTCCCCACCTCGACCGCAAGCTGTTCCGCGACCTCCGCCGCCTCAAGGGCCAGGCCGCCGCGGTCACGCTCGTCATGGCTTGCGGGCTGGCGATGATGATCACCACGCGCAGCCTCATCACCTCGCTCGAGACCGCCAGCGCCGAGTATTACGAGGCCAACCGCTTCGCCGACGTCTTCGGCTCGGTGAAGCGCGCGCCCAACCACCTCGCGCAGCGCCTCGCCGCCCTGCCCGGCGTCGCCGGCGTGCAGACGGACATCGCCGGCCAGGTCACGCTCGACCTTGCCGGCGTGGACGAACCCGCCAGCGGCCTCGTGCGCTCGCTGCCCGATTTCGCCGAGCCCGAGCTCAACCGCCTCTTCCTGCGCCGCGGCCGCTGGCTCGCCCCCGGCTCGCGCGGCGAGATCCTCGTCGGCGAGGCCTTCGCCGACGCCAACCGCCTCCAGCCCGGCGACACCCTCGCGCTCATCATGAACGGCCGCCGGCAGCTCTTCCGCGTCGCCGGCATCGTGCTCTCGCCCGAATACATCTTCGAATCCCGCCCCGGCGCCGCCCTCCCCGACAACCGCACCTACGGCATCTTCTGGATGCCCTACAAGGAGGTCGCCACCGCGTGGGACCTCTACGGCGCGTTCAACCACTACGCGCTCAAGCTCGCCCCCGGCGCCGATCCGGCGCCCGTCATCGCCGCCGCGGACGACCTGCTGAAGCCCTACGGCGGCCTCGGCGCCTACGGCCGCAAGGACCACCCCTCGCACATCCGCGTGTCCGACGAGATCCGCACGCTCCGCATCCTCGCCGTCGGCTTCCCCACCATCTTCCTCGGCGTCGCCGCCTTCATGACCAACGCGGTGCTCTCCCGCCTCCTTGCCCTCCAGCGCGAGCAGATCGCCATCCTCAAGGCCTTCGGCTTCACCAATCGCCAGATCGTCGCCCATTACCTGAAGTTCGCCGGCGTCATCGGGCTCGCCGGCACCGTGCTCGGCGGCCTCGCGGGCATGCTGCTCGGCCGCTGGATGGTGCGGCTCTACGACTTCTTCTTCCGCTTCCCCGAGCTGCCGTTCCTGGTCGACCGCGCGGCCGTGGTCATCGCCTTCAGCGTGGGCCTGCTCGCCGTGCTCGCCGGCGTCTTCGGCGCCGTGCGCAAGGCCGCGCGCCTGCCGCCGGCCGAGGCCATGCGACCCGAGCCGCCCGCGAACTACCGGCCCTCGCTCCTCGAGCGCGCCGGCCTGCGCCGGTTCTTCTCGCATTCCTTCCGCATCGCCGTGCGCAACATCGAGCGCCGCCCCCTGCAGGCCTTCCTGACCGTCGCCGGCCTCGCGCTCGCCACCGCCCTGCTCATCCTGCCCAACACCATCCGCGCCGGCATCGCCGACATCCTCGACAACCAGTGGGACGTCGTCCAGCGGCAGGACCTCAACCTCGGCTTCGCCGAGCCGTCCGCCTTGCGCACCCTGCACGAGCTTGAACGCCTGCCGGGCGTGCTCCATGTCGAGCCCTCGCGCGGCTTCGCCGCGCGCGTGCACTTCCGCGGCGCCACCCGCCAGATCGGCGTCCGCAGCCTCGACCCCGGCGCCGCCCACAGCCGCGCGGTCGACAAGCACAACCGCGAGATCCCGCCCGATCCCGAGGGCCTCATCGTCTCCTCCAAGCTGGCCGAGGTGCTCGGGGCGCGGCCCGGCGACGAGCTGATCGTCGAGGTGCTCGAGGGCCGCCGCCCCGTCCGCGCCGTGCGCCTCGCCGGCCTCGCCATGGATTTCACCGGCATCGCCGCCTACATGGACCGTCGCGCCATCAACCGCCTGCTTGGCGAGGGCGATGTCGTCACCGGCGCCAGCCTCACCATCGACTCCGCCCGCCGGGCCGGGTTTCTCCGCGCGATCAAGGGCGTGCCCCGCATCGCCTGGATCTCCGTCAAGGAGACCCTGCGCGAGAGTTTCCGCGACACCACCGCGCAGATGATGGGCATGCTGATGACCCTCTACCTCACGCTCGCCACCATCGTCGCCTTCGGTGTGATCTACAACAACGCCCGCATCTCGCTGGCCGAGCGCGCGCGGGAGCTGGCCACGCTCCGCGTCATCGGCCTCACCCAGCGCGAGGTCGGCTCGGTCATCGTCATCGAGCTGGTCCTGCTTTCCGCCGTGGCCCTGCCGCTCGGCCTGCTGCTCGGGACGGGCTTTGCCACCGGCATCATCCGCTCCGTCAACACCGAGACGGTGCGCCTCCCGCTCGTCTTCACCAGCTACACCTACTCCTTCGCCGTGCTGGTGGTGCTCGTCGCCTCCACGCTCTCGGCCCTCGTCGTCCTCCGCCTCCTCAAGAAACTCGACCTCATCGGCGCCCTCAAGGCCCCGGAATAATCTCCCATGAATGCCACGTCACCGAACCGTCCTTCCCTCCGCCGCTGGCTGCCCTGGCTGCTCGCCCTGGCCCTGCTCGTCGCCCTCGGCTACGGCCTGCAGCCCAGTCCGACCGTGGTCGAGACCGCCCGGGCCGCCATCGGTCCGCTCCGCGCCACCGTGAGCGAGGAGGGCAAGACGCGCATCCGCCAGCGCTATGTCGTCTCCGCCCCCGTGGCGGGACAGCTCCAGCGCGTGCCCCTGAAACCCGGGGCGGAAATCGCGGCCGGCGCCGCGATCGCCACCATCACGCCCATGCCCGCCTCGCCGCTCGACACCCGCTCCCGCGCGCTGGCCGAAACCCGCCGCGCCGCCGCCCTCGCCGCCCTCGAGAAGTCCCGCACTACCCACGAGCTGGCCCGGAACGAACTCCGCCGCATCGAACGCATGTTCGCTGAGAACACCGTCTCGCCGCAGGACCTCGACAACGCCCAGCTGCGCGAGACCGCGGCCGCCCGCGAACTCATCAGCGCCGAGGCCGCGTGGAAGGCCGCCGAGGCCGAGCTCAGCATCCTCGCCCCCGCCGACGCCGGACCCGCTGTCGGGGTGCGCGCCCCCGTCGGCGGACGGGTGCTCCGCGTCTTCCAGGAAAGCGAGCGCGCCGTGGCCCAGGGCACTCCGCTGCTCGAGGTCGGCGACCCGGCCGACCTCGAGGTCGTCGTCGAGATGCTCTCGCGCGACGGCGCGGCGCTCGCGCCCGGCGCGCGCGTGCTGCTCGAGCAGTGGGGCGGCCCCGTGCCCCTGGAGGGGCGCGTGCGCCTCGTCGAGCCCGCCGCCTTCACCAAGATCTCCGCCCTCGGCGTCGAGGAACAGCGCGTGAACGTCGTCGTCGACATCGTCACCCCGGTGGCGGAGCGCGCCGCGCTCGGCGACAATTTCCGCGTCGAGGCCCGGGTCGTCGTCTGGGAGGATGCCCGCGCCCTCAAGGTGCCCGTCTCCGCGCTCTTCCGGCAGAACGGCGGCTGGGGCGCCTACGTCGTGCGCGGCGGCCGCGCCGAGCTGGTGAAAGTCGAGGCCGGCCGTGCCAGCGGGGCCGAGACCCAGGTCGTCTCCGGTCTCCGCGAGGGCGACGAGGTCATCCTCTACCCCGGCGACCGCATCAAGCCCGGCCAGCGCGTCGCCCCGCGCAAGGTGTAGCCGCAAGCATTGACAGGCCGATCGATCATAACATCGTTCAACGCATGGAAACCGTCACCATCTCCCCCAAGTTCCAGGTCGTGATCCCGCAGAGCATCCGCGAGGCGATGGGCATCCGCTCGGGCGAGAAGGCACACGTCATCCCCTATCGCAACCGCATCGAGATCATCCCGGCCCGCCGGATGCGCGAGCTGCGCGGTTTTCTCAAGGGCATCGATACGTCTTTTGAGCGCGCCCGCGACCGGGTATGAACGTGGTCGATTCCTCCGCTTGGCTGGCCTATCTGGCCGGCGAGAAGAACGCGGGCCATTTCGCCGCCGCCATCGAGGACACCGCCCATCTGATCGTTCCGACCATCTGCCTGAGCGAGGTTTTCAAGGTCGTCCTGCGCGAGCGCGGAGAGGATGAGGCGCTGCTGGCGGTTTCCGGCATGATGCAAGCCAAGGTGGCCGAGCTGGACATCTCCCTCGCTTTGGAGGCCGCCGCCGTCGGCCACGAGGAGGATTTGTCGCTGGCGGACGCAATCATCTACACCACCGCGCTACGGCATAAGGCGCTGCTCTGGACGCAAGACGCGCACTTCGCCGGCAAACCCGGCGTGAAGTTCAAGGCAAAGACCAAGTAGCCCCGGGCGTCTGCTTTCCCCATGGCCAAGCTCTTCTTCTACTACTCGGCGATGAACGCCGGCAAATCGACCGTCCTGCTCCAGTCGAGCTACAACTACCACGAACGCGGCCTGCGCACCCTGCTCTTCGTGCCCGCCGTCGACACGCGCGCCGGTGTCGGCCGCATCCAGTCCCGCATCGGCCTGCACGCCGACGCCCTGCCCCTGCCCGCCGACGAGGATGTCTTCGCCCACGTGAAGGCCGCCCACGCGGCGCAGCCCGTCGCCTGCGTGCTGGTGGACGAGGCCCAGTTCCTCACGCCCGCGCAGGTGGACCAGCTGGCCGACATCGTGGACCGGCTCGACATCCCCGTGCTCTGCTACGGCCTGCGCACCGACTTCCAGGCCAAGCTTTTCCCGGGCAGCGCGGCCTTGCTCGGCCTGGCCGACACCCTCACCGAGCTGAAGACCATCTGCCATTGCGGCCGCAAGGCCACGATGAACCTCCGCGTCGGTCCCGACGGCCGCGCGGTGAAGGAGGGCGCGCAGGTCGAGATCGGCGGCAACGACCGCTACGTCGCCATGTGCCGGCGGCATTTCCGGGAAGCGCTCGCCAACGCCGGCTGACCGGCAAATCGTGCGCAGCCTTCGCCAAGGGAGGCCGCGTGAGTGGCGCCGTTTCATGCCATGATATTGCTGCCGGGTCGCCCCGCGTGTGCCCGGTTTTCCGCCATGCATCAGCCCACCAACCGCCACGCTTGGTTGCAGGGCGGCGACGCGCACTGCGACCGCCCGCCCAACAACCCGCGGCTGCCGCGCCGCGTCGTGTTGCTCGGGGCTCCCGGCGTCGGCAAGGGCACGCAGGCGGCCATGCTCGGCGAGGCGGTCGGCGCCTGCTGCCTCTCCACCGGCGACCTCTTCCGCACCCTGCGTTCACGCTGCCAGCAGGGAAAACCCGATGCCGAGCTGAGCGGGCCGATGCGCGAGGCTTTGGAATGCATGGCCCGCGGCGAGCTGGTCCACGACCGGACCGTCATCGGCCTGGTCTACGAACGCTCGAAGTGCCTGGCCTGCGGGGGTGGCTTCCTGCTCGACGGTTTTCCCCGCACCGTCAACCAGGCCTGGGCCCTCGACGGCATGCTGGCGGAGCAGCGCATCCGGCTCGACGCCGTCATCAACTACGACCTGCCGGACGGCGAGCTGATCGCGCGGCTTTCCGGACGGAGGGTCTGCCCAAAGTGCAAGGCGGTCTACCACCTGCGGTTCAAGCCGCCCGCCCACGAGGGCACCTGCAACGCCTGCCGGACCGGCCTCGAGCAGCGGGAGGACGACCGCCCGGAGGCCATCCGCGTGCGGCTGGTGCTCTACCGCGAGTCGATCGTCGCCCTGCTGCGCTATTACCGACAGCAGGACCTGCTGGTCACCGTGTCCGCCGAAGGCTCGCCGGAACAGGTCTTCATGCGCACCGTGGCCGTGTTCTCGCCCGAGAGCACCTTTCCGCGCGAAGCACCGCCCTGACGGCAATACCCGCGCAGTCTTCGCCATTATCCGCCCAAGAACAGCGGTTGCCCGCGCCGGCGGGTTGGCTTTCAATCACCACGTCATGCACCACCACGACTGGGCAGAACTGAAGAAGCGCGCCGTCTCGCCGGCCGAGGCCGTCGCGCGCATCCCGAACGGCAGCCGCGTCTTTCTGCACGGCGCGGCCATGACCCCCACCCCGCTCGTCGAGGCGCTCGCCGCGAACCGCAGCCTCGAGGGCGTCCAGCTCTACCACCTGCATACGGAGGGGCCGATGCCCATCTTCGAGCCCGCCTGCGCCGGCCGCATCCGCTCCGTCTCGATGTTCACCGGCGCCGCCGCCCGCACCGCCGTGGCCGAGGACCGGGCGGACTTCATGCCCATCTTCCTCTCCGACATCGCCTACCTCTTCCAAACCCGCCGTGTGCCGCTCGACGTCGCGATCGTGCAGGTGACGCCGCCCGACCGGCACGGGTGGTGCTCGCTCGGCACCTCGATCGACTGCTCGCGCGCCGCCTTTGAAAACGCGCGCATCGTCATCGCCGAAATCAACGAACGCGTGCCCCGCACGCGCGGCGAGGCCTTCGTGCCCTTCGCGCGCATCGACGCCTTCATCGCCACCAACCGCCCCCTCCACCAGCACCACGCCGATGAGATCGGACCCGCCGAGGCGCGCATCGGCGAGATCATCGCCGACCTCGTCGAGGACGGCTCCACCCTGCAGATGGGCATCGGCGCCATCCCGAACGCCGTCCTCGCCAAGCTGCACCACAAGCGCGACCTCGGCGTGCACACCGAGATGTTCTCCGACGGATTGGTGCCGCTCTTCGAGGCCGGCGTCATCACCAACCGCTTCAAGGCCATCAACGCCGGCCGCATCGTCACCGCCTTCGTGGCCGGCTCGCAGCGGGTCTTCGACTTCGTCGACGACAACCCGGTCGTGAACTTCCTCGGCTCCGACAAGACCAACGACACCGCGGCCATCCGCAAGAACCCGAAGGTCGTGGCCATCAACTCCGCCATCGAGATCGACCTGACCGGCCAGGTCTGCGCCGACTCGATGGGCCATGCCATCTACTCGGGCATCGGCGGCCAGATGGATTTCATCCGCGGCGCCGCCCTCTCGCCCGGAGGCAAGCCCATCATCGCGCTCCCCTCCACCGCGCGCCGCGGCACCGTCTCCCGCATCACCCCGGAGCTGAAACCCGGCGCCGGCGTCGTCACGACCCGCGGCCACGTGCACTGGGTGGTGACGGAATTCGGCCAGGTGAACCTGCAGGGCATGAC
>Ga0073934_10007001_pt1 | contig 16013 bp, 21 predicted proteins | sample LarsenN4metaG_FD_76834 | JGI IMG/M metagenome (GOLD analysis project Ga0073934, IMG submission 76834) | Hot spring sediment bacterial and archeal communities from British Columbia, Canada, to study Microbial Dark Matter (Phase II) - Larsen... ...
GAGGAGGTAGCGATGTTCAAGCGGATCCTGGGGGTGGCCCTCGCTGGCGCGCTCGCCCTGACCGTGGGTGGTGCTGTGCCCGCGTCGGCCAAGGACGGCGACGTGATCCGGCGCGGGTCCTGCAGCGCCGGCGCCGAGTGGAAGCTGAAGCTCTCCGAGGAGGACGGCGGGATCGAGGTCGAGTACGAGGTCGACTCCAACGTGAACGGGCAGCGCTGGCGCGTGAGGATCTTCCAGAACGGCGAGCGGATCTTCCTCGGCTCGCGGACGACCACCGGGCCGAGCGGCTCCTTCGAGGTCCGCACGGTCGCCTCGAACACCGCGGGGACCGACACGTTCCGCGCGCGGGCCGTCAACGGCGACCAGGTCTGCCGCGGCTCCGCGTCGTTCTGACACCCCGCTCCATCCGCGGGGGAGGGGACCAACGACGGGTCCCCTCCTCCCGCGCGGGCGGGTACCGTAGGTGGTCGAGATGAGCCCGTTCGTCCGCCGGATCTTCGCCCTCGTCGTCGGTCTGCACGGGCTCGTGCACCTGATCGGCTTCGTCGTCCCGTGGCGCCTGGCCACGCTGGAAGGGTTCCCGTACACGACCTCCGCGGCCTGGGACGCCGTCGAGCTCGGCGAGGCCGGATACAAGCTCGTCGGCGTCGCGTGGCTGGTGGTCGCGACCGCGTTCGTGGTCGCGGCGGTCGGGCTGTGGTCCTCCCGCCCGTGGGCGTGGACGCTCACGACCGGGGCAGCCCTCGCCTCCCTCCCCCTCTGCATCCTCGGCTCGCCCCAGGCCCTCGCGGGGATCTTCGTCAACGTCGCGATCCTCGTCGCGATCGGGGTCGGGCGGAAGCGTTCCAGGCCGATGCAGGAGGCGACGCGATGAGCACGCCCGCACCGCCACGACCGGTGGCCCGGTACCTCGAGATCGCGTATCCGGACGGGCTGCCCGAGGTCGACACCGTGGTGATGCAGTGCTCCGGTCGCTTCCGCCGTCGGCCCCTCCCGTGGATCCCGATGCGGGACACGATCTCGCTGCGACCCGGGGTCGACCGCGTTTCGGACATGACCGTGGTGCTCGGGCCCCTCACGGTGATGGAGGTGCTCGACGCGTACGTCGACGGTCACGGGATCACGAGGTTCCTGCGCACCGCGGACGTCGGGGACGAGATCGACCAGGGCTCGCTCCACCCGATGCTCTGCGAGGCGCTGATGTTCCCGTCGAGCTGGTCGAGGATCGCGGGGCTCGAGTGGGAGCCGATCGACGACCGCACCGCGCGCCTGCTCGTCCCGTTCCGGGATGGGACCGAGATCGCCACCGTCGGCTTCGACCGAGCGACCGGCTTCCCGTCCACGTACGAGGTGCCGCGGTTCAAGGCCAAGGGGGCCAAGGTCGACTGGCGGATCGACATGGCCGACTGGCGGCCGTTCGGCCCCGCGACCGTCCCCACGCGCATCGTCGTCACGTGGGCCGACGAGCCCGGGCCGTGGCTGAGGATGCGGATCGAGCAGGTCACCACCGGAGAGGACATCGAGGAGCCACTCGCCCGGGCGAGGGCGGCGATCGCCGCCGCCCGTGGGGACCGACCCTCTCAGACCAGCGTCGCCTGATCCCGGCTCGGCCGCGGTCCGCGGCGCGGCGGTGGCGGCGCCGGGTGCTCGACCAGCGCGACCACGCGGTCGGCCATGAACCGCCCCGAGCGCACGGGCTCGCCGGTTCGGGTGACCTCCGTCACCTCGATCACGCCCCGCGAGGTCGAGACCTCGACGCGCCGTCCGGCCCGGGTCGCCGCGATCTCGTACGTCAGCACGCCCGAGCCGGAGTCCACCACGATCTCGATCCGGTCGCCCTTCATGGTCCGAGCCTACCCCTCGGCTCCGACGTCCGGCTCGCGGGGCTCGGTGGCGACGTTCAGGACCGACGTCAGGATGCCCAGCACCCCGAGCGTCACGCCGAGCTCCGGTTGACCCGCGAACCACAGGGCGATCGCCGAGGCGATGAACAGGTCCGACTCGATCGACAGGCGGACGGCGATCGACACGGGTCGGGTCGCTCTCGGCGCGACGAAGAGCCCCCACACGACCGCCGCGAGCGCCGGGGCGCCGATCCCGAGCACCCACGCCCACGCGCCCTCGCCCACGGTGAACCCCCAGTACATCAGGGCGGCGAGCATCCCGAGCTCACACATGAACCGCAGGAGCAGCACCGAGCCCCGGAACCCGCTCACGGGCTCACGATACGTGCCGGACCCCGCGCCCCCCGGTGTCATGCACCGGGCGGCGTGCCCGCGGTGGCCCGAGCCAGGACGTGGTGGTACGCGTAGCCCTCGCCCCACGGACCCTCGAGCTCGTCCACGACCTCGAAGCCGGCCCCGGAGAGCCACATGCGGACCTGGGCGATCGGTGGGTAGTGGTGGTAGTAGGGATCGGGGTCGCGCCAGATGACCTCACCCTCCACGACGGGCAGGCCCGCGGTCCGGGCATCCTCGTTCGCCGCGCGCACCTCCTCGGGCGGCACCAGCTCCACCGTGAGGTAGAGGTGCCCGAGGGGGCGGAGCGCCCGGTGGAAGCGCTCGAGCACGATGGGCCACTCCTCCGGTGGGACGAACTCCATCGCGTCCACGCACATCACGCCGTCGAAGGAGTCCTCGTACCGGAGGTCCTGTAGGTCGTGCACCTCGGTGGGGACCTGCGGGAGCCTCTCGCGCGCCGCGTCGAGGTACGCCCCCGTATGGTCCACGCCGAGCGGCTGGAGCCCACGCTCCAGGACCATCCCGAAGTACTTGCCGGTCCCGCAGGCCGCGTCGAGCACGCGCCCGCCGGCCGGCAGCATCGAGCAGAACCGCTCGACGAACGCTCGGTGCGTCTCGCCGATCTCGCCCCAGTGCTCGTCGAACGTCCCCGCGAGGGTGGCCTCCTGCTCGGCGTTCTCGCGACGGAGCTCGAGCAGCCACGCGGCTCGGTCTGGTGGTGTCCCGGTGGGGTTCACCGACGGACCGTACTATCGGGCGCACCCACGTGGGAAGGAGAGCGGTGCGAGCGTTCGAGTACCGGGGTCCGATCGAGACCGAGCGGCTGCTCCTGCGCGCGGTGGAGCCGGGCGACTTCGACGTCGTGTACGCGATGCGCTCGGACCCGGAGGTGGTCCGGTACCTCTACTGGGGCGTGCAGACCGCGGAGGAAGCGCGAGCCGCGCTCGAGCAGCGGATCTCGTTCCGAGCGATCCGCGCGGACGGCGACGTCCTGGCGGTGGTCGCCGTCCTCAGGGACACGGATGAGGTGGTCGCCGATCTCATCCTGCGGTGCCTGAGCTGGGAGCATGCCGTCGGCGAGATCGGCTTCATCGTCCCGAGCGAGCACCAGGGTCGCGGGTACGCGACCGAGGCGGCGCGCGCGATGCTCGCGGTGGCGTTCGACGGTGTGGGGTTCCACCGCGTCGAGGGTCACCTCGACGCGAGGAACGCGGCGTCGGCGCGGGTGCTCGAGAAGCTCGGGATGCGCCCGGAGGCCCACCTCGTCGAGAACGAGTGGGTGAAGGGCGAGTGGCAGAGCGAGCTCGTCTACGCGATGCTCGACCGCGAGTGGCGGGCGTCCCGTGCTTGATGGTCAGGCGCGCCTGTAGACGAGGACGTCCACCAGCAGGGCTCGCGCTCGTCCGTCATGGCCGAGGACGGTCGCACCACAGGTTCGGTACGTCAAGCGCGCCGGGTTGCGGTGGAGCCGGGGACCGTGCGAGCCTCACCCCTCGCACCGGACCGGCCCGACGCTCGGGGTCACGGGCAGGGCGGCGGACGGCGGGAGGGAAGCGGATGGCTGTGAGGCTGCGGTACCGATCGGCAACAGGCGGAACGAGGATGTGGACGCTGCGAGAGCTCCTGCAGGGTCGACCGATCGATCGCCCGATCCACCCGATGCTCATCCACTTCCCCATCGCGTTCTACATCGGGTCGTTGGGACTGGATCTGCTGTCGCGGCTCGGTGCCTTCCCCTCGGCCCCGCTCGCTGCGACGTGGCTCGTCATCGGTGGGCTCGCCGGGGCCCTCGGCGCCGCCACCACCGGGTTCGCCGACCGCTCGGCGATGTCGGCGGGCGCCAAGATCCGTCGGATCGCCACCCGGCACGCGCTGGCTCAGGTCACCGCGGCAGCGATCTTCGCCGTCAACCTCGCGGTGCGGTGGTCCGACCGCCACGCGTCGGAGGCCGATGTGCTGTGGATCGTCCTGGGCGCGATCGGGTCGCTGGTCGTGGGAGCAGGGGCAGACCTCGGCGGCAAGATGGTCTACGCGATGGGCTGGCGCCCGGGCCGAGAGGGCTGAGCCGAGCCGCCCCCGGGCTCGAACCGGATGAGCTCCTCCCGATCGGCACCGCCCGAGACACCCAGCACCAGCACCGGCCCGATGCCCTCCGCGTACAGCTTGTACTCGAGCACCCTGGGCTGCAGCGCCGAGAAGTCCTTGGTCAGCAGGACATCCCGGAAGTGCCCGAACGGCACCTGCGCCTGCTCATCCAGGCTGAGCACCTCGGCCGCGTCCTCGGCCTCGCCCGCCAGGTACTCCTGCCGGTAGGTCATCCCGACCTGCGGGGTCGCCGGCATGACGACGCCCGCCTGAGCGCCGTCCACCCCCGCCTCCCACGAGCCGGCGGTGGTCACGACCTCGCCGCCCTCGTACTCCTTCGTGCTCTCGCCCAGGTACCAGACGTTGCCGCACACGTCCTGCGCGAACCAGTCGCGCGTGTCCTCGACGAGCTCGCCGCCCTCCGTCACGGTGTCGCGCACGACGGTCGCGTCGATGCCCAGGATCGCCTTCGTCCGCTCTTTCACCTTCACCACGACGCGCTGCTCGTTCCCGTGCGTGTCGGCCTCGCGGTAGACCCACGTCGTCCCCGGCGCCATCGGCCAGTAGGGGTTGTCGATGCGCTCGACGAAGTCGGCCGGGTCGAGCTCGACCATCTCGGCCCCCTGCGGCAGCTCGATCGGGCACGTGACGGCGGCGCCGACGCTCGCCGTGGGCGCGACCGAGGCGACGAGCACCATGAGGATCGGCCATGCCAGCCTCCGGATCATCTGCGACCTCCTCGGGTCCTTCGGGGCACGATGGTCGCGCATCGCCCCTGAACCCAGGCTGAAGGCGGTTCAGCCAGGATCCAGCCATCGTTCAGCCCGTGGGTGGATGATGGGCGGACCACCGCTCTGGAGACCACATGCGGGTGCTGGTCGTCGAGGATGAGAAGCGGCTGGCCGCAGGGCTCAAGAAGGGGCTCGAGGCCGAGGGCTTCGCGGTCGACGTCGCGCTCGATGGCACCGAGGGGCTCTGGTTGGCGCGCGAGCAGGCGTACGACGCGATCGTGCTCGACATCATGCTGCCGGGCACCAACGGCTACCGGATCTGCGCGACCCTCCGCGAGGAGGGCAACTGGACGCCCATCCTCATGCTCACGGCCAAGGACGGCGAGCTCGACGAGGCCGAGGCCCTCGACACCGGCGCGGACGACTACCTCACCAAGCCCTTCTCGTCCGTCGTGCTGGTGGCACGCCTGCGGGCCCTCATCCGGCGAGGGGCCGGCGAACGGCCGGCGGTCCTGTCGGCGGGCGACCTCCGGTACGACCCGGCCGCCCGACGCGCGTGGCGGGGGCAGGTCGAGCTCACGCTCACCGCCCGTGAAGCCGCGCTGCTCGAGTTCCTCCTCCGCCGCAAGGGGGAGGTCGTGACGAAGTCCGAGATCGTCGACCACGTGTGGGACCTCGGGTTCGAGGGGGACCTCAACATCGTCGAGGTGTACGTCCGGCGTCTGCGCAACACGCTCGACCGCCCGTTCGGCCGGGACGCGATCCGGACCGTGCGAGGGGCCGGCTACCGGCTCGAGGCCGATGGCGGCTGAGGGGTCGTCGGGTCGCCGGGGCCGAGCATCTGGCATCCGCCTGCGGACGACCGCGGCGGCCGTGGCGGTCGTCGGGGTGGCGCTCGTGGTCGCCGCCGCGGCGATGGTGGTCTTCCTCGACCGCTACCTGCGGGGCCAGGTGCGCACGGCCGCCGTGGCCCGGGCGACCGCCATCGCCCGGGACCCCTCCGCCCATCCGATCGTCGCCGGTGGCGACCGCGAGGAGGAGTTCGTGCAGGTGCTCGGCCCGGACGGGAGCGTGCGCGCCGCGAGCCCGAACGTCGAGGCTCTGCCGGCGCTCGTCGAGATCCGGCCGGGCGAGACACGAACGGTCGAGGAGGTGCCGTTCGAGGATGGCCCGTTCCTCGTCGTTGCGATCGGTGATGGCGAGGAGATCGTCGTCGTGGGTCGAGCCCTCGAGGACGCCCGCGAGACCGTCGGGGCGCTCACCGGCGTCCTGATCCTCGCGATCCCGGTCCTCCTGCTGGTCGTCGCGGCGGTCACGTGGCGGGTGGTGGGTCGGGCCCTCGCGCCGGTCGAGTCGATCCGCGAGCAGGTCGAGTCGATCTCGAGCGCGGAGCTGCACCGTCGGGTCCCCGACCCCCTGGGTGACGACGAGGTCGCACGCCTCGCCTCGACGATGAACCGGATGCTGGATCGGCTCGAGGAGGCGCAGTCGAGACAGCGACGGTTCGTCTCGGACGCGTCGCACGAGCTCCGCTCGCCGGTCGCCTCGATCCGACAGCACGCGGAGGTGGCGCTCCGGCATCCGAACCGAACGGACCTCGGCTCCCTCGCCCGAGTGGCACACGAGGAGTCCCTGCGGCTCCAGCGCATCGTGGAGGACCTCCTCCTCCTGAGCCAGATCGACGAGGGGACGGTCCGGCTCCGCGAGGAGGCGGTCGACCTCGACGACCTCGTGCTCGAGGAGGCGGCGAGGCTCCGGGCGGCGACGGACCTCCGCGTCGAGAGCGAGCGCGTCCAGCGCGGGCGGGTCCTGGGGGACCGGGACCGGCTGGCGCGCATGCTCCGGAACCTCACCGAGAACGCGGCCCGGCACGCTCGGAGCGTCGTCGCGCTCTCGCTGGCGCGTGAAGGTGAGCTCGTGGTGCTGGCCGTCGAGGACGACGGCCCGGGCATCCCCGAGACCGAGCTCGTCCGCGTCTTCGATCGGTTCGTCCGCCTCGAGGATGCCCGGGAGCGGGACTCGGGTGGGAGCGGCCTCGGCCTGTCGATCGCACGTGAGATCGCTCTGCTGCACGGCGGCGAGGTCGTGGCCGGTCGAAGCTCGCTCGGCGGGGCACGGCTCGAGGTGCGCATCCCCGCAGTGGGCTGACGCCCAGGTTCAGCGTGGCGTCAGGGTTCGGGTCGCATGATGCGACGGGCATCGACATCGCAGGAGACGAGCCATGCAGCGGCGCACGAAGGTGGCGATCGCGGCCGGAGCCGTGGCCGCGGTCCTCGCGATCGGGACGGGTGTGGGCATCGCCGCGAGCGGTGACGACGATCGGCCACTCACGGGACGTGACCTCGAGCGGGCGACCGATGCTGCGCTCTCGCACACGGGCGGCGGCACGGTGATCGAGACCGAGGCCGGTGACGATGGCGCCGCCTACGGGGTGGAGGTCCGGCTCGAGGGCGGTCGCGTGGTCGAGGTGTCGCTGAACGCCGACTTCGAGGTGATCGGCAGCGCGGCGGATGACGACGCCCCCGGCGACGAGGAGACGGACGAGACCGACGACTGAACGCGCCGACGGACCCGCGGTCGACGGTTCCCGTCGCGTGACCGTGAGCGGATCCGGCCCACGGTGTCGAGCACCGCTTCAGCCGGACGGGCGCCACTGGTTGGCACGGACGTTCTCCTCGGCGAGGCGTGCCGTTTCCGCGACGCGCCGTGCACGGGTCTCCGGTCGCTTCGCCGCGTCGATCCACTCGAGGATGCCCCGCCGCGTGGACGGAGGGAAGGCGTCGAAGTGACCTCGCGCGCTCGGATAGGCGGCGAGCGCCGAGGCGAGGCCCCTGGGGACCTCGAGGGAGTGGCTCGCGTCCAGGCGCGCCCATGAGCCGTCGGCCTTCGCCGCCTCGATGGCGGCGAGCCCTGCCGGGGCGACGAGACCCTGGTCGATCAGCCGCTCCAGCCGGCGCTTGTTGACCGCCGACCACCCGCTCCCGCGCTTGCGCGGGGCCATCCACAGCTTGTACCGGTCCGCGCCGACCGTGTTCGCCTTGCTGTCGATCCACCCGAAGCACAGCGCCTCCTCGACCGCCTCGGTGTAGCTCACCGTGCGGAGCGAGCTGCCCTTCTTCGCGAGGACGAGCCACACGGCATCCGAGGTGGCGTGGTTCCGCTCGAGCCACCGTCGCCAGGCGGCTCGATCCCTCGCGAGGACCTCCCTCGCCGGCTTGGAGGTGTTCACGCCACCTGCAACCACCGCAGGCGCGGGTCCCTTCCCGCGGGGCCCCGGACATCGGTACCGTTGGGGTCATGGAGGACCGGATCCGTCAGGCCGGATCGACCCCCGGTGGGTTGAGCGACCCGGTCATCGTCGACTTCCCGCTCCGAGGCGAGTGGACCGCGGTCAACACGCCCGCCCACAGGATCCCGAGCCACGGGACCGACCAGCTCGGGCAGCGGTACGCCTACGACCTCGTGAGGACCGACCCGGCGAGGCGCGGGATGCACCTCCACCCCGCGGGGACGATCCGCTCGTACCTGATCGGCGGTCGCACGCGCGAGTGCTACGGGTGGGGCCAGCCCGTCCACGCCCCGTTCGACGGCAAGGTGGTCCGGGCGGTCGACGGGGTGCCGGAGCGGGCATGGCTGCACGTGACCCGCGAGCTCGCGCTCGTCCTGAAGAACGCCGTCACCTTCCGCCCCGACGAGCAGGGTGTCGCCGCTTTGGCGGGGAACCACGTGATCCTGCGGATGGACGACGAACCCACCATCCACGCGGTCGTCGCCCACCTCACGACCGGCTCCGTCGCCGTCGAGGAGGGCATGGCGGTGAGGTCAGGGGACCTCATCGGGCGCGTGGGGCACACCGGGAACTCCACGGCGCCCCACCTCCACTTCCAGCTGATGGACGGCCCCGACCCGCTCAGGGCTGGCGGGATCCCATGTGCGTTCCGCGCGTACGAGGCGCATCGCGGGGGACGCTGGGTCCGGGTCGAGCGTGGGTTCCCGCGGAAGGGAGAGCGCATCCGCTCCGTGTCGTGAGCGCTGGCGTCCGGAGGCGAGCCGGGTGGATCTCAGCCCGGGTCCCCAGCGACGCTTACCCCAGCACGTAGAAGTCCAGGAACGGCGTCGTGAGGTGCCAGGTCGTCTCGGAGCCCTTCGGGATGCACGCCATGTCGCCGACGCCGACCTCCAGGGTCGGACCGCCCGCGATCTCGACGCGCGCCGAGCCCTCGAGCACGTAGAAGGTCTCGGTCGCGGGCAGGGTCCAACGGATCGGCTCGACGAGCGGCTCCGTGAAGCGCGACAGCCCGGCCTCGGCGTCGCCGTCTCGGTAGAGCACCTTCATCTCCCCGCCGACGTCCGGGTCCGGTTCCCACGTCTCATCCGTCGCCCTGGAGATCAGCACCTCCGCGGGGGCTGCGGTCATCTTGGCCTCCTCTCGGTTCCTGCCGCTCGCTCGGTCGGAGGCTACCCCGGCAGCTCGACAGCACTCAGACGGCTCAGGTGGGTCGGCTACCATCCCCAGATGCGCGTCTTCGTGGCGGGCGCGAGCGGGGTGATCGGCGTCCGGCTCGTGCCGCTCCTCGTTGCCGACGGGCACGAGGTCGCAGGCCTGACCCGCTCACCCGGCAAGGCAGAGCACCTCCGAGCGCTCGGCGCCGAGCCCGTCGTCTGCGACGTGTTCGACCTCGACGCGCTCTCGCGAGCGGTCGCCTCGTTCGCGCCCGACGTCGTGCTCCACCAGCTCACAGATCTTCCGGATGCCGTCGCACGCGTCCCGGAGATGATGGCCGCGAACGCCCGCATCCGGCGGGAGGGGACCCGGAACCTGCTCGCCGCCGCGGTCGGCCTCGAACGGTTCGTCGCGCAGAGCGTGGCCTGGGAGATCCCCGGCGACGGCGGGATCGCCGTTGAAGAGCACGAGCGCGCGGTCCTGGATGCCGGTGGGGTGGTCGTCCGCTACGGCCGCTTCTACGGACCCGGCACGTACCACGAGGTCGAGCTGCCCCGCCCGCCGCGCGTGCACGTGGACGACGCCGCGCGCCGGACGCTCCCACTCCTCTCGGCCCCGAGCGGGATCGTCGTGGTCGCCGACGGAACACGGTAGCGCGTCGGCGGGCAGCCGAGTCGACGAGCGCATCGAGCTCAACCACTCCCTCCCTCCACCCCACCCGCGTGCGGGGTCGACCTCCACCCGCCGGTGCGCCATGATGAGTCCCCTTCATCACCAGGAGTCCGATGCACAGGATCTCGGCCGGAGCGGTCGCCGTGGGGCTCGTCGCGACGATGACGATCGCCGGCGGGGTCGCCGGTGCCGAGGGACCGGACCTGATCCTCCACGACGGGGTCCTCATCACGATGGACCCGGACCGCCCCAGGGCGGCCGCCATCGCGATCGCCGGTGAGCGGATCCTCGCGGTCGGCACGGACGAGGAGATCCTCGCCCTGGCCGAGGCGGGGACGACGGTGATCGACCTCGACGGGCTGACGGTGACGCCGGGGTTCATCGACTCGCACTCGCACTGGATCGGCGACCGCGAGCTCTACGGGGTCACGAGCGCGGACGAGGCGATCCAAACGGCGCTCGAGGGCGGATGGACGAGCATCAACGAGCACTTCGTGAACCAGGATCGCCTGGACGAGCTCACCGCGCTCGACGCGGCCGGGGCGTTGCGGCTGCGCGTCAACGCCTACCTGCCGGTGAACTACGGGCCCGACCAGCGGTTCGGCATGTGGTTCGCCGAGCACACACCGGGTGAGGTGATCGGTCCCCGGCTGCGCCTGGCCGGCGTGAAGTTCTTCATCGACGGGTGCGGTCCCGACACGATGTACCTGTCCGCGCCACACGCGGACGATCCGTCCAACCTCGGCGAGTTCCACTGGGGGCGTCGCGAGCTCCGTCGGATGGTCCGGCGCGTGCACGACGCGGGGTGGCAGATCGCCGCCCACGCGTGCGGAGACGGAGCGACAGACGAGATCCTCGACGCGCTCAGGCTGGCGTTCGACGGCGCGAGCGGCAGGCGGTTCCGCCCCCGCATCGAGCACGTGATCGCCCTCCGCGACGACCAGCTGGCGCGGATGCGACGGATGGGCGTGCTGCCGTCGTTCCAGCTCACGTTCGTGGACTCGACGTGGAAGGTGGACCTGAACCGGGCGTTCGGGCCCGAGCGGTACGACCTGCTGGGCAGGTGGCGCGACCTGATGGACGATCCGCGCCTGCACGCGATCGGGAGCACCGACACCCCGTACGGCGAGGGCTTCGACCTTTCGCCGACGACCGTGATGGACGCGCTCGCGCAGGCGACGACCCGCGTCGGCGAGCCGGGGACGAAGCCCGCGCCCTACATGCGCGCGCAGCGGCTCACCGTGATGCAGGCGCTGGAGGCGCTCACGGTGCGCGGGGCGTACGGCGTGTTCGCGGAGGACGACCTCGGGATGCTCCGGGCCGGGATGCTCGCCGACCTCGTCGTCCTGTCCGAGGACCCCCGCGACGTGCCGAGGGCCCAGCTCGAGCGCATCGACGTCGCGATCGTGCTCGTCGGCGGCCTCCTGGAGGTCTGCGCCTCGGGGTACGAGGCGTGGTGCCCTCCGGCGTGAGGCGCCGCCCGAGATCCCAGGTCCACCGACGGCGGCCTGCCTCAGGCCGAGGCACCCGTCCGCTCGAGCTGGAAGGTGCAGTCGTAGACGTCGCCGCTCGGCGCGGTGGTGTGGAAGCTCGCCGAGGCCGTGTCACCCGTGACCGGGATCTCGAAGGCCTCCTCGACGAGACAGACGACGGAGGACGCCAGGAACCCGTCGGTCGCGTCGACCGAGAGCGAGAACCCCTCCTCGTCGAGCACGCCCGAGAGCCTCACCGAGCCCGACGTCGGCGTCTCGATGCCCGGGTCGCACGTGTACGAGCCCGATGCGTCGAACCCGCCGGTGACGTCGGTCCCGGCGACCGTCAGCGTGACGGTCCCGTCCTCCACCCCCTCGCAGGCGGAGCCCCGACTCGTCGCGTGGACCGTCCCGGTCCAGGTCTGCCCCGTCGAGAAGCTGACGCAGTGCTCGGCCTCGGTCCCGTCGAAGCCGGTGGCGTGCGCGCAGATCTCGATCAGCGCCGGCGCGTCCTGCGGCACGTCGTAGTGCGTGTACGTGACGGCGCCGTACCGGCCATCGTCGCACGGCTCGGGCGAGGAGGTCTCCGAGACGTTCCCCACCCGTTCGAGCTGCTCTCCGTTGACGCTCAGCGTGAGCTCGCGCACGCCGAGCGCCGTCGGCATCACCATCGCCATCCCGCGGAGCGCGATCCGCTGGCCGGGTTCGACGTGTCCCGGGTCGGGGACGGACGCGATCTCGGCCATCAGGGTCTCCCCGAGGTCCGGCACCGTGTAGGTGGCCGAGGCGCTCGCGCCCTCCGAGCCGGTCGCGGTCCACCGCACCACGGCGCCGGGGAGGTCGCTGCCGCCGGGGAGCTCGCAGAGGTCGATCGCGCCGTGGATCCAGGCTGGCGTTCCCGCCGGGATCGTGGCCAGCGAAGCGATCACCGTCGGCGGCCCGGAGACGGCCGCCTCGAGCGCCATCGTCGAGCACTCGCCGATCCAGGTTGCGCTCGCCTCGGCCGTCCGCATCGGGTCGAACGAGGTCGTGAGCCCGGCGATCTCGCACGGGCCGGGCGGCGGGGGTGGCGCCGTCGGGGTCGGCTCGTACCACGAGCTCTCGCCCGGCGAGGGCACCTCCCAGTCCTCCACCGCCTCGGCGGAGCTCGCGGTCGCAGATCCTCCTGCGGCGACCTCGACGCGGAACGGGAGCAGGACGGATGCCTCGCCGAGCTCGACGGCGACCTCGTACCGGCCGGGCGCGAGTCCGGCCTCGGCGACCCCGACGGAGACGACCTCGCCTCCCGGACCGACCTGGACGTCGTGCGTGAAGAGCGCCTCGCGTTCGTCGATCCCGCTCAGGCTCGACCAGGTGAACGAGACGGTCGAGCCCTCCTCGACCTCCTCCCCCAGCGAGACGATCGCCGCCACCTCCGTGTCGTCCGTCGTGAAGACGAGGTCCGGCTGCGCCACGACGTCCTGGACGGCATCGGTCGTGAGCATCGCGCCGAGGAGCGCCCCGTCGCTCAGCCGGAACGGGGCGTCCTCGTCCATGGTCGCCGTGCCGTCGGGGCTCCCCGACGCGGCCTCCTCACCTGGCGAGCCGGCGCTCGAGCACGCGCCCGCGACGAGCGTGAGCGTCAACACGAAGACCCGGACCCGCAACCGCGACCTCCTCGAAGCCTCGGACGATAGCCGGTGGCCGGCCGCCGAGCGAGTCGGGGCGATGCCTTCGAGCGCGTCCGTCATCGCGACAGACGCGGTCCGCCCCTGTACGCTACGGCCTCGCCCCGACGGGGCACCGGGAAGGAGCAACACCATGGAGGCCATGGCGGTGCCGATCGAGCCGGGCAAGCTCGAGACCTGGAAGGCGTGGTGCGGAGAGCTGACCGGCTCCCGCAAGGCGGAGTTCGACGACATGAACCAGCGTCACGGCCTGACCACGCACGCCTCGTGGCACCAGGCCAACCCGGACGGCAGCGATCTCGCGGTCGTCGTGATCGACGGCCCGGGAGCGTCGGCGTTCCTCGGCAACATGGCGCGTTCGGATCACGCGTTCGACATGTGGTTCCGCTCGAGCATCGAGGACATCCACCCGATGGCCTTCTCGGCGCCGCCCCCGCCGATGCCCGTCCGCTACCTCTGACACGCCGACCCCGCGGGCGACCGTTCGGTGGCCGTCGCCCGCGGGCAGGCGATCCGCTACTCGAGGTAGCCGAGCCCTCGGAGGTGCTCCTCCATCTCGTCGGCCTCGGTGTCGCTGACCGTCGCGTCCTCGTCGATCGCGCCGGTCATGCCGGGGATCGTCACCGCCGGAGCCTCGGCCTGCTTCACCTCGGCCTCGCCGACCAGCTCGTGCAGCACGCGCCCCGTGTGCTTCACCGTGGCGGGCGCGTCGAGCGCGGCGAGGATCGTCGGCGCCATGTCGATCAGGAACGGCGGCTCCTCGAACGGTTTCACGTGCGGCCCCGCGGCGACGATCACGCCCTCGGGCCGGTGGTCGCCGCTGATCCAGTCGGCGTCCTCGAGCGCGGTCTTCGCGTGGGTGAGCGAGTAGCCGACCTCGGGCTCCATCAGGATGTCGGGCGCCGTGTCGGCGTGCTTGCCCTTGAAGATCTCCTCGCGCCTGTAGATCGCCTTCACCGGCCTGCGGCCGGTCTTCGGGTCCACGAAGCTCGCGAGCCTGTCCATGACCTCGTCGCGCACCTTCTCGAAGTCGGCGGGGTCCACGATGCCGTCGGGCTCGCGCCCGGCGAGGTTGATCGAGACGCCCTCGCCCGTCGAGCGGATCGTCGTGAAGGCCTTCGTCTTGGTCCAGTTCACCGACTGCGGGAGCGAGATCTTCCCGTGCAGGCCCAGGATGTCGTACGCCTTGCGCGCCACGTTGCGCACCCACCCCCACTGCATCGGCCCGAAGACCACGTTCGAGGCGCTGAACTCCAGGTAGCCGAGCTGCTTCAGCAGGTGGTCCATGTGGATCGTGCGCGTGACCGACTGGAACCCGTGGTCGCTGATGAACAGCACGAGGTCGTCTGAGCGCGTGCGCGAGACGAACGAGCCGATCGCGTCGTCGAGCTGCTTGTAGACCTCGCGCACCTTCGCGCCGAGCGCCGTCTGCGAGTTCCTCGCGTAGTCCGGGTGATCGGGCGAGACGTGGTTGGAGAGAGCGTGCTGCGTGCGGTCAACGCTCACCCACACGCTCGCCATGAGGTCCCAATCGGTGTTGCCCATCAGCCACTCGGCCGCGCGGATGCGCTTGCCGGTGATCTCGAGCGCCTCGGCCAGGTACGGCTCGGGCCGGTTGCGGTAGGTGGTCCACGACATGCCGTTGATGACCCACGGCACGCCCGCCTTCTCGAGCGTCTCGGGCAGGTCCGCCGGGTGCGAGTAGGTCCGCCCCTTCGGCAGCACGCCGCCCGCGAGGACCTTCCCGTCGATGGCCGGCGGCGGGAACATCAGCGGCACGTCCGCGTACACGCCGACCTTGCCGGCCGCCGAGAGGTCCTCGACGAACGTTCGCTCCTTGATCGACCTGTAGGTGACCGGGTACTGCTTGTGGGTCCCCGGCACGGTCTCGAGGATGTCGTAGACCCCGTGGTCCGCGGGGTCCACCCCCGTCAGGAACGACGGCCAGGCCGCCCACGAGTGGGTCGGCACGGTCGAGCGCAGGACCGCCTTCTGCCCTCGGTCGATCAGGGCCTGGAGGTTCGGCAGGTCACCCCGCTCGAGCAGGGGGTCCAGGATGCGCCAGTCGGCGCCATCCCATCCGATGAGCAGCACTCGCGGCATGTCGGATCACGTCCTCAGCAGGGGTTTTCGGGTCCGGGGAAGTGTACCGAAGCCCCTCCAGTCGCCACCCCCAGCTGGGCAACCAACACGCGGTTTGTCGTTACCTCGGGGTACGGTCGTGTCCGTGGCCCGCTCCGCATCCCGTTCCGCATCCCAGGGTGCTAGCCTGAAGGATGTGCCCGAGCAGTTCGCGATCAGGATGAGCGACGAGCTCGCCCTCGCTCTGGACGAGCTGGTCGCCTCTGGGCGGTTCGCCACCCGCGCCGAGGCGGTCCGCACCGCCATCGAGCGCTTGCTCGACGCCGAGCGCCGGCGCGAGATCGGCCGCCGCATCGTCCAGGGCTACGAGGCGATCCCCCAGACCGATGCCGAGCTCGCCTCGGCGACCGAGGCCGCCATCGCCTCCATCGAGGAAGAGCCCTGGTGACGCTCCCCGCCCGGGGCGAGGTCTGGTGGGGCGAGACGCCCGATGCGAGGGGCCGGCCGTTCCTGATCCTCACCCGCGACGAGGCCATCCCGGTCCTGCGCACCCTCCTCGTCGCGCCGGTCACCCGCACGGTCCGGCGGATCCCGACCGAGGTGCCCCTCGGCCCCGAGGA
>Ga0073934_10007002_pt1 | contig 16012 bp, 17 predicted proteins | sample LarsenN4metaG_FD_76834 | JGI IMG/M metagenome (GOLD analysis project Ga0073934, IMG submission 76834) | Hot spring sediment bacterial and archeal communities from British Columbia, Canada, to study Microbial Dark Matter (Phase II) - Larsen... ...
GCGGCTCTGCGCTGCGGCGTCTCCGCGCACAGCGTAATCCGCGCCTTGCGAAATGGAGGTCGGTCTTTTTCTTTTGTTACGGACGCGCATAGTCGTTCGGCTCAGTGCGTCCATAGTGACTGAAGAATCCGTAGGCTTCGCGGAGGTGCGGGCATGCCTGATCGCCCGACGTACCGTCCCGTGTACAAGGCGCTGCATCGGCCCCTGACGATCTGGGGCGTGGATAGGCGTCTGTTCTTCCTGTCACTGCTGCTCGGGGCGGCGACGTTCAACCTGTTCTACTCGTTCCTCGCCGGACTGCTCATGTTCGGCGGGCTGTACGGGTTTGCCCTGTGGGCGACGGCTCGCGACCCGGAGATGCTGCGGATTCTACTCGCTTCCTCGAAAGCACGCAGGCGATACGACCCCGGCAAGCACGATCGTGTGGATGTGGAGGTGACGTCGTGGTGAGCGTCGGCCGCATTCTGCGCGATTACCGCGATGCCGGCAGCGTGAACGGCCTGCTCGCGCTCTGGGGATTCGTCGACGAGACGACGTTCCTGACAAAGGCCGGTCACGTTGGGGTCGTCTTCCGAGTCCGCGGCGTGGACTACGAGGGCGTGTCGCATCCACAACGCCAGGCGCTCACGCACCGCTTCGAGGCCGCGCTGCGGCTGCTCGATGACCGCTGCCGCGTCTACCAGTATCTGCTGAAGCGCACGGTCGCGCCGTTCGTTGCCGCGCCGTGTCCGCAGCCAATCGCGAACGAAGCCATCCAGCGGCGCGCCGCGTACTTGAACGAGCGGCGGCACGACCTGTACGACCTCTCGCTGTATCTGGTCCTGCTCTATGAAGCGCCGCACGTGGTGCGAAAGAGCACCGAACTGCGCGGGATGTGGCGCGCACCAGGCGAGGCGCTCCGCGCATGGCTGTCTCCGGACCACGCCCTGCGGCTTCTCGAATCGGAGCTCGATCGCGCCATCGGCACCCTGCACCACAAGGCACAAGCCTTCGAGGTGCAAATGAGTGAGTTCGGACCCGTACGCCTGGCGAAGCGGGAGGGCTTCCGGTTCTTCCGGGAACTGGTGAACTACGCGCCGGCAGTCGTCGACGCGGCTCGGCTCACACACGACACGCATCTCGACTACTTCGTGTCCGATTCCGCCGTCGACTGCCACCGCGACCACCTTCTGGTCGGCGACCGCATGGTCAAGGTGCTCTCGATGAAGGAACCGCCAAGCCAGACCTTTGCGTTCCTTCTGCAGGACCTCTACGAGATCCCCGGCGAGTTCGTCGCATGCCTGGAGTGGCAGCGCATCCCCAGCGACCGGATGCGCCGCGACATCCAGACCCGGCGGCGGCACTTCTTCAACAAGCGGGTCTCCATCGTGAACTACGTGTCGCCCGAGACAAGGCCGGAGGAGATGCTCGTCGACGATTCCGCGAGCACGATGGTCAAGCAGCTGGGAGACTCACTGACGGAGCTGGAAGTCCACGGCCACTTCTTCGGCAACTGCTCCCTCACGCTGGTGCTGCACGGCATGGACCCTCGTGCCCTCCAGCATCAGACCGCCGAAGCGATGAAGGCGATGGCCGTCCACGACGGCAGCTTGTTCGAGGAGACCTACAACCTGCTGAACGCGTGGTTGGCCATCGTTCCTGGCAACGGTGCGCACAACCTGCGGCGGCTCGCGATCCTCGAGACGAATCTGGCGGATCTGAGCTTCCTGTTCACGCTCGATCACGGTGACGCCCTCAGTCCGCACCTGCACCAGGAGGCGCTGGCCGTCTTCGAGACGCCGCACAGAACGCCGTACGCCTTCAATCTGCATGTCCAGGATGTGGGCCACACGCTGGTACTCGGCGCCACCGGCAGCGGCAAGAGCTTCCTCCTGAACTTCCTGATCACGCAGGCGCAGAAATACGTGCCGCAGACCGTGGTACTGGACGTCGGACACAGCTACCGGAAGCTGGCCACGCTGTTGGGTGGGCGCTATCTCGAGCTCGGTCTCCGGCAGCACGGGGTCACGATCAATCCCTTCGCGCTCGAGCCCACGCCGGAACACCTGCACTTCCTGCACGCGTTCGTGCGCGTCCTGCTGGAGGGGGACGACGGGTACCGAATCAGCGACCTCGAGGACAGGGAGATCTACGAGGCCGTCGAGAACCTGTACGTCCTCGACCGCAGTCAGCGTCGTCTCTTCACGCTGGCGAATCTGCTTCCGCGTGCTCTGGCCGCGCGCCTGCACAAGTGGATCGGCGAAGGCCGGTACGCCAGCCTGTTCGACAACGTCGACGACACGCTCACAGTCGAGCGGCTTCAGGTCTTCGACTTCGAGGCCATGCGTGCGTACCCGGTAATCCTGGAACCGCTGTTGTTCTACGTGCTGCACCGCGTCGTCGCGCGCATTCAGGATCCCTCGCAGGCCTCGGCGCTCAAGATCTGCGTGATGGACGAAGCCTGGCGCTTCATCGAGCATCCGACGCTGCGCGCATACGTCCAGGAAGGTCTGAAGACCTGGCGCAAGCGCAACGCTGCGATGATCCTGGCCACACAGACGGTCGAGGATTTCGCATCGGCCGATCTGCTGCGGACGGTCGTCGAGAGCTGCCCGACGAAGCTCCTGCTGGCGAATCCATCGCTCGACCGCCGCCATTACGCCGAGCTCTTTCAACTGAACGAGATGGAACTGGATCTGCTTACGGGACTCATTCCGCGCCAGCAGATCCTGCTCAAACGTCCGGACCTGGCCAAAGTCCTCACTCTTGCTGTCGATCCAAAGAGCTACTGGATCTACACCAATACCCCCATCGACAACGCGCGGGTCACGGAGACGTTTCGCGAGTACGGCTTCGAGGCGGGACTGGACCGTCTCGTCGCGTCTGCGTGATTCATGGGAGGTGCACTATGCCGCGTTATGTCGTCGCTCTCGTGGTCGTCTTGGCGTTCGTTGGAGCGCCGTCAACGTCGGTGTCGCTCCGTGCACAGACGACGGGCATTCGGGAGGTGTCCGCGTCGCCGCGCAGCTTGATCACGCTGCAGACACGGCTTCGCTACACCACGATGATCGTCCTCCCCGACGGAGAGGAGATCCTCGACGTCATCTGCGGCGACAAGGACTTCTGGGTCATCACATCGACGCAGAACATCGCGCACGTCAAGCCGGCGAAGGAAGGAGCCGCCACCAACCTGAACCTCGTGACGGCCAGTGGCGAGGTCTACTCGTTCCTGCTCACCGAGAAGAACGGTGCGGCAATGCCGGATCTCAAGGTCTATGTGAACGCCGACCCGAGTGCGCCGAAAGGCCGACCGAAGTTCTACAGCGCAACGCAGGTCGAGGCGATTCAGGCGCAGCTCGAGGAGGCCCGCGCGGGCGTGGAAGCCGCGAACCGCCGGGCGATCGAGTCGATCGCCGCGTTTCAGCAGGAGTACCCGGCGAAGCTCGAGTTCCCGTACGCCATGCCGAAGTACGAGCGTCCCTTCCTGGTGCGGTCGATCTGGCATGACGGCCGATTCACGTACATCAAGTCCGACGCCACCGAACTTCCGGCACTCTACGAGCTGAAGGACGGCAAGCCGGCTCTCGTCAACTTCCAGGTGAACCAGGGCACGTACGTCGTGCCCAAGATTGTCGAGAACGGCTACCTCGCGCTCGGCAAGGAGCGGTTCTCGTTCGCGCAGCAGGGGCGGTGAGGTATGGCCGACACGCCTCCTGTCGCAACCAGTTCGGCAAGCCCGCCCGCAGCCACGGTAACGGATCGCAGACCCGTTCCGAGGGGCGTGATGCCTCGCGGTGTTCAGACATGGGTGATGGCGGGCGTTGCAGTGTTCATGCTCGCGATCATGTTGATCGTCGGACGACCAGACCCTCCGGCGAGACCCGCGTCCGCGGCGGCGCCCGCGATGGCACCGAGCGCGGACCGAGTTCGCGATTATCAGGAGCGTATGCGCCTGCTCGAGGCGCAAGCGCTGCAGGACGCACAAGCCGCCGCCGGCGCGCCGTTGGCTGCGCCACCCGTGATGTACCAGGAGCCGCAGGCACCAGCGCCGCAGGACCCAATCGTGGCGGAGCGACGTCGCCGAGAATACGAGAGCCTTTTCGCCAGCAACGTCGTCCTCAGCCGGCGTCCTGAGAATGAGCGGCCGGATGTCGGACGGCCGCCGTCGGAGGCCACCGCGGTCCCACGGTCGGATCTTTCGAATCCGTCCGTGGAGGAAGTAGCTGACGCCGTCGTACGGGCGACCACGCGTGTTGGCGGACTGACCTCAGGAGCCGTGACCCCACAGCCCCAGCCGTTCGCGTCCAGCCAGCTGCCGAGCGCGCAGGCGCAGCGGGGTGAGGCTCCGCGGACGCCCGACAGCACCGGTCCGATCAGTCCAGCCGGTCCCCTGCATCGAGTGCTCGAAGGCACGGTGATCGACGCCGTCCTGACGAACCGGCTCGATGGGACGACGACCGCTCCCGTGAACTGCCTGGTGACCAATCCTCTCTACTCGCATAGTGGGCAGCACATCCTGATTCCGGCTGGCGCGCGGTTGCTTGGCGAGACGAAACCCGTCCAGGCGTTCGGTGAGACGCGGCTTGCCGTGTCGTTCCATCGCCTGCTGATGCCAGACGGACGCACGTACCGCCTCGACCAGTTCCTTGGGCTGAACCAGATCGGAGACGCGGGGCTGAAGGACCGGGTCAACCAGCACTATCTCTCCACCTTTGGAGCAGCTGCGGCCGTGGGTCTGATCAGCGGGCTCTCGCAGTTTCTTGGCGGCGTGGGTCTGGGGAGTGGCGATGGTGATCGCACCGTTGTGATCGCCGGCGGCGTAGGCGATGCCACTGCGCAAGCCACCGCGCAGGTGATGAATCGGTTTCTGAACCGCTTACCGACGATCACGATTCGAGAAGGACACCGCGTGAAGGTGTACCTCACCAGCGACGTCGAACTGCCAGCGTACATTTCGCCCGGCCGGCCGGGTTCGTTCTGACCAGAGGGAGGGCACTATGTTCCGGAAGCTTCTGTTGACAGCACTCATCGTCGCAGTCGCCGCAAATCCGGTCGGCGCACAACTGGCAGTGATCGATCCCGGCAATCTGGTGCAGACGACGCTGATTGCCATGCGCATGCAGCAGCACTACGCCGAACTCCGCGCGCAGTACCTGACCGTCCTCCGGATGGCGCAGGGGCTCGGCAACATGGACCGCTATCGAATCCCCACGATCGCTCTCAGCAGGCACGATCCGAGCCGATGGGAGTACGGCCAAGCGTGGATTCAAGCCCTGAACAGCGGGGACGCCACCGGAGCGGCCTACCTCTCGACGGCTCTGCCGGTGCTACGACCCACGGTCACGCCGGCGAGACTCACGGCGACTGCACGACAGGCACTCGAGCGCCAATACGCGACGATCGAGATCACGGACTCCGTCGCCATGATGGGCGGCCATCAGGTCGCCCTCGCACGTGGCTATCACGGACAACTGCAGGACGCGGTGCAGTCTCTCGAAAGCGACGTTCTGAACGAACTCGCGCGATATCACGAGATGACGGCCATCCTCGACAAGATCGCGGCCGGCGAGCTACTCGGACGCCGGCAGGACATGCTGTCGAATCAGCTCCTGTCACATGCCCTCGAGCAACTCCTGGCGAGAGGCAAGCGGCTGCGGGACACCGAGGCCGCGACCATCAACATGCAGCTCGTGACGTGGCGAGATGCGCGTGGGGCGAACGAGGCATTCGTGGCCGGCAGCGGAGACGCGCTCCGTACCTGGCGCCAGCCGTAAGGCCGTGAGTCAGTGAACAGGAGAGACATCATGCGACGTCATTTCGTTCTCGTCATGGCCGTGCTGCTGGTTGCACAGCCGTTGGCTGCGCAGATCGCCGTTCACGACCCGGCCAACACCGCTCGGAACGCGATCAGCGCCGTGGTCAAGGAATACTTGCTGAACACGCAGCGGGACCAACACGCACAGCTCCGCAGGATGGCCCAGCGACTGAGCCTCTTTACGAATCTCGCCAAGTACTCGCTGCCCGATCCGCCTCGATGGCGAACGCACGGCGGGGACTTCCTGTATGCGAACGGCTACAACGAGGCACTGATCTTCGGTGATCGGGCTGGCGCCGCATACCTGGCCGTGAGTCATCCGCTTGTCAACGCACAGCCCCTTCTGGGGCGACTCAGTCCGGCGGCCAGGTTGGCGTTCACGAGGCGACTCGCGACCGTGAACCTCGCTGATGCAGCCGCCATCGCTGCCATTCACGACACCGGTCAGCTCCGATTCAACGGCCGGAAGGAAGAGTTGCCGGCGATCGATGCCCTCGACGCTCACGTCATCGACCCATCGAACGAGCAAAGCACAACGGCGGTCCTCGACAAGATCAGCGGCGCCGTTCTAATCGGAGCGCATCAACGCCAAGCTCGAGGACAGTTGCTTGCCGCGTTCGTGGAGCAGCTGCTCGTCGACTCGAAGCGGGCCCGCGATGTCGACGCCACCGCGATGAACATGCAGCTCGTGACGTGGCGGGACGCTCGCGCAGCCAACGAGGCGTTCGTGCACGGGACAGGGCACGCGCTGAAGACCTGGCGCCAGCCATAGCCCTGCGGATCGGAGAAAGCCCATGCAGCCGTCGCTCAACCTCCTACCGACCATCCAGCAGGCCATCGCAAATCTGCTGACGGTCTACGAACCGGAGTTCCTGCGCTTCGGGCATGGGCTGTTCCTGTCGTTCGCCACGATCATCATCTGCTGGCAAGGCATCCGGATGATGCTCTCCCACGAGGGCCTCGGCGACCAGATGTTCGAGTTCGCCAAGCTGCTGATGACTGTGGCGTTCGGCTACTCGTTCATCACGTTCTACGAGGCGCCGCTACCCGGCATCGGGGTGTCGTTCAGCAATCTGATTACCGACCAGGCGCACTACTTTCAGAGCGTGCTCGAGGCACGTTCGTTCGACAACATCTACCGTCACTTCGACGAGCTTGCCGACCACTTCATGCAGCCTGATGCCTGGTCGATTCTGGCGAATCTGATCTACTGGACGGTCCTGCTCCTGATTGCGCTTGCGAAGGCTCTGTCGCTTGCCGTGATTGCCTTCGGCCTCATCGCAAGCGCCGTCTGCGCGCTTCTCGGGCCAATCTTCGTGCCCTTCTTCATCGTCCCCAAACTCGAATTTTTGTTCTGGGGCTGGTTGAAGTCGTTCATCCAGTACTCGTTCATACCGGTCGTGGCGATCGCCTTCCTGATGATCTTCGAGCAGTTCGTGTTCCGGTACGTCACGACGCTGCCGCCAACGATCACGTCCGCCGAGTACGGCGTCTACGCTCTGCAGGCGGTGGCGGTCATCGGCACGTTCTGCGTTGGAATCGTGCTCGTTCCGTCGTTGACGAGCTCGATCTTCTCCGGTCACGGAGGCCAGACGATGATCTCATCCGTCCCTCGGATGATTCGGTTGCGGTGAGAAGGGAGCATCGACATGCCTCGTCGATTCACTGACATTCCTGACCACCTGCGGGAACCGCACGAGATCGAAGTGCGCGGGTTCTGGAATGTCTACTTCATCGCGATTGGCGTCGTCATTCTTCTGGGCCTGGTGACAGGGTTTATTTGGATTGCCTGGCGTTTGCTGAGCGCCCGCCTCGGACTGTAGGAGGGACCGGTATGGGTGCCACGGTGGCGGATATCAATCCCAAGACCCTTGAGAGTGCCAAGCGCCAGTACGTGGAGCTGTACGGCTCGGCACTCGTCATGAACACCTATCTCAAGATCGCGTTGGTCCTCGTGTCCATGGTCGCTCTTGGGCTGCTCGCGCTCAATTTCCACACCGCCGCGAAATACTCCCAAGTCAAGCCCCTGGTGATCCGGATAGACGATGTGGGCCGAGCCGAAGCGGTGCAGTACGACGCGACCGCATATCAGCCGCAACCGCCGGAACTCCGATACTTTCTGACGCAATTCATCGTCAAGCATTTCAGCCGGCTGCGCGCCACCGTGCAGCGCGAGTATCCGGATTCGCTGCTATTTTTGGAGCCCACGCTCGCCGATGCGACCATCGCGCAGAACGAGCAGAGCCGGGCTCTCGAGACCTTCCTGACGAACCCTTCCGCCGACGAGGTCGACATCGTTGTCCAGAACGTCAGTCTCACCGAGCTGGCGAAGCCTCCGTACAAGGCATCGGTGAGCTTTCAGAAGGTGCTGTACACCCCTGGGACGCGGCACGAACGGACGCGTCAGACCCTCATTGCGCAGGTCGACTTCGTCCTGCGCGAGCACGTGCCGAATGAGTTCGTGAGAGTGAACCCGCTCGGCCTGCAGATCACCTACTTCCGTGTGGACCAGGCATTCGAGGAGCAGAAGCCATGATCGCGAACGTCGCGTTTCTCGCGGCTGTGACGACGTTCTTGGCCGTCGCCTGGCTGGCAGGCGAACTGTCGTACTTGGCACCGTACAAGGCGGGCATTTTCCGCCGCCACGGCTGGACGATTGTCCTACTTGTTGGGGTGCTGTTCCTGAACCTATGCGCCCTCTACTACTGGATCGCGCGGTGGCTGTTCCTCCGCGACGCCGGACGAAAACTGTCCCACATGGACCGCCAGCTCGGTTCCCGCGATGCGGTGCTGACGGACCTGCATCGTGACTTGAAGGCATGAGGGTGTGCCATGTGGCGTGACTACGATCCTCGGCCCGAAGACCGCGAGCGTCCGGATCTGAGTCGTGGCAGTCGAGGCGCGTCCGATGAACGAGCCTTGAACTCCACGGACCCGCGAGACGTGTTTACGCGGTCTCTCGATCTGCCCCGAGGCACCTCGAGACGTCCTGTTCGAGTGCGGGATCACTCGTTCGAACTGCGGGCGTCCGAGGTCCGGATCCTGGCCACAACGGGGGCGTTCCGCGTCGTGCCCGCGAAGGATCTGGTTGACCATCGCCGGAAGCCGGCGGACGCACGGACCGGCGACCTCCGCCGCCTTCGCGAGGCCGAACTGGTCCATACGATGCCATACGTCGTGGGACGCGAGAAGACCGTGCTCGTCACGCTCTCCGAGCGTGGCCGAGAACTCCTGGAAACGCACCGGAATCGCGAGACCCATGAACCACGGCAGGAGTTCTATGCAGGGATTGTCAAGCGTCGGGAACTCTCGCATGACGCACAGCTGTACCGCGCGTACCTCGACGCCGCCGACCGGCTGCAGACGCGTGGTAACAGCGTCCGTCGTATCGTGCTCGATTACGAACTGAAACGGGACTACCAGCGCTTCCTGGGCGAACTGAATCGGGAGCGCCGGCGCGGGCAGCGCGACTCCGAGTCGTTCGATCGCGAGGTCGCCGAGTGGGCGCGGCGGCACGATCTGCCCGTGGTCGACGATCAGGTCCACTTCCCGGACGTTCGCATCGAGTACGAGCGGCCCGATGGCGAGCGGAAGGTCGAGGACGTCGAGGTCATCACACCGCACTACCGAGGCGCCTACGCTGCCGCGAAAGGTCGCACGGGCTTTCGCTGTTACCGCATCGACACGGGCGTCGGCGGACGCAGCGGCGGCGGACGTCGGACCCGTGATCCTCGAATCATGGAGGAGTTCCTCGGATGACGCACCAGGACCGTGTCAGCGCCGTGGCTGCTCTAGGGTTCACCGAAAGACAGGCGGACTTCTTGGTGCACGTGATGCTGCACTCGGGCGTCTGTCTCGGCCGCCAGTACTGCACGTTTGCCGGCATCGCCCGCGGTCAGAAGATGGTCGACTTTCTTCAGAAGCTCGTGTCGCGACGCTACGCGACGCCGCATCTGTGCGGCCACAACAAGGCCCGTGTGTACCACGTGCACAACGTCAAGCTCTACGATGCGATTGGTCAACGTGACGCACGCTTTCGGAAGCGGTCGACCGTGGCCCGCGCTATCGAGCGGCTGATGATTCTCGACCACGTGATCGCCCACCGCGACCTCACTTGGCTCGGCGCCGAACAGGACAAGGTCGCGCATTTCCTAGCGACCACTTCACTACGGCAAGAGGAGTTGCCGCGGCTGGCCTTCGGCAAGGGCGCGGACGTCACCATTCGGTACTTCCCCGACAAGCTGCCGATTGGCGTGGCGGCGGATAAGCGCTCCCATGTCTTGCTGTACCTGCTGCTGGACCCAGTCTCCGACGACTTTCGCATCTTCCTGCGCCGCCATGCGGAACTCCTGCGGGCACTCCCCGCCTGGTCCATTCGCCTGATGGTCCCGACAGGGGTCGATGGCGAAGTGGTCGACGCGTACCAGCAGGCGTTTCGAGAGGAGCTCGCGACGCCGTTGCACCCGCAGGTCGCCAACGAATTGCGGTGGTTCTACCAGGCGGCGGACGTGACGGCCTCGATCGATCGTGCGCGGCTCCGGAGGGCACGCCGCGCCTTCCGTGCGCCACGCTTCCGTGCGCTGCGTCGCGCCTGGCTCCTCGATGGCGATCGCGTCGTGGACGTGGCGATGTCGAGGAGTCTGGCTGACGCGATCTCACGTGACGAGGGCCGATTGGAATGCCATGAACTGTCGCGCCAGTACTTCCATCTCTCACCCCTGGTTGGCTCCGCGTGAGCTAGCGAGAGGGGGAACAGGAAGGGGAACAGGGCCCGGCGCGGGGTGTTCCCCCTCCTGGCAGCGGCCTGCCGACCGCAAGTGGCGCGGCAGTGATCGCGAGCATGCGCCGTGCAATGCGCCCAAGTCATTACCGGCGCTGGAGTTGCGGCAGTGCAGTCCGGGCGGCGTTTTATGCCGCCCGCCGGCGCTCGCCTGGCTGGCGTCGCGATTAGAGGGGCAGCCGTGGCGTGAGCGACCACGAGTTTTGTCGCGGTCGGCTATCGCCTCCGCGACCAGAGGTGGTCGCTCACGCCACGGCTGCCCTGCCCAAGTGGAGGCCCTGTGGCTCGCGTTTCTGTGCGTGGACACCACCGCGAAACCGCGCCGGTTTTCGCCGCCGTTTTGTCGCGCCGAGTGCCGCGAAATGAGCGGGTGATGCGTTCATGTCAACCCGTTCATGGAGGTCCTATGCCGCTCATCAAACCGCGCACGCGAGGCAAGCAGTTGGTCCGTCACATCGCACGGCTCGATCGCGAAACGAACGAGACGCTGTACGCCTACGCGCATTTCCTCGGCGAGCCGACCGATTACGTGCTGAACCAGGTCATCGACACCGTGCTCGCGAAGGACAAGGAGTTTCAGGCGTGGCGCGCCGAACATCCTGAATCCCATGTCCCGCGACCAGGACACCGGGCACATCGCCCAAGGCGGCGCCGTGGTGATCCGGTCCACGTACGCGACACGCACACGCCGGCCGTCTCGGGGGTGCTGTCCGCGCTCTCCTGATTCAGATCGAGAGAAGGAACACGGTCATGTTGCGCGTACTTCTGGAACAACGGACGCTGGTTGCGATGCTGGTTGCCGTCGGCGCCGGCGCACTTGGCGTGCAGGCGTATCCGGTCGATCGCAGCATCGTGTATCTGCAGTTGATCGAGCTGCGCAGCCCGACCGTGTTTCTCGTACTGGTGTACGGGTACGCGACGCTCTGGTTCACGACGCCGTTCTTCGCGGCCTCGATGCTGATGTCGGTCGGAACCATCGTCGCGTACCGCTATCCGGAGAAGGCTCGCGTTCGACCATTGCCCGCGTACGTGCCACCGGAGAAGCGTGCGAACCCAATGCTGGTGCTGGGAGAAACGCATTTCGAGACGGCGACGGGACGCGCACCGACACCGTCCTGGCTCACCATCCCGCAACGTGGCTTGTACACCGGGGTAATGATTCTCGGCGCCGTCGGCACCGGAAAGACCTCGGCGTGCATGTATCCGTACACCGAGCAGCTGCTGAAATGGCGGGCGCAGGATCCCGAACGCAAGATCGGTGGGCTCGTGCTCGAGGTGAAGGGCGACTTCTGCACACAGGTGCGCGGGATGCTTGCCCGCGCCGGGCGCGAAGATGACTACGTCGAGATCCGTCTCGGAGGCCCGGTCTGCTACAACCCGCTGCACAACGATCTGGACCCGTATGCGGTGGCGTTCGCGATCGCGACGCTGGTCAACAACCTGTTCGGGAAGTCGAAGGAGCCGTTCTGGCAACAGGCGTACACGGACCTCCTGAAATTCGTGATTCTTCTCAGGCGGCTGGTCGATGGGTACACCACGTTCGCCGAGGTCTATCGTTACATTCTCGAAGACACGAAGATCGAAAGCGAGATCAGCAAGCTGAAGGCGACGCTTTCCGACTCACCAGAGGTGATCGTCGTCCCCGTTCCGAACTACGAGTTGCAGCTCGCCGGAAAGCCGTGGACCAACTGGTTTCCCGACGGTCCCGAGCACATGGCGCACCAGTACAACGCCGAGCTCGAATCGTACCTGCACCAGGAGGACGTGCCCTTTCAGGTTCGACGCGCGAAGGGCACGGCGTGGATTGAGCGCAAACACCAGCTCGAGGCGGTCGATCGCTGGTTCACCTACGGCTGGAGAAAACTCGATCACCGCCTGCGCTCATCGATCACCGAAGGCATTGTCGTGTTCCTGTCGCTGTTCGACGAAAATCCGGCCGTTCATCGAACGTTCTGCCCGCCGCGAAGCGCATACGCGGAACCCCCGAAACCGGGCGACCCGACACCGCTGCCGCCGCTCGAAGAACTGCTCGAATCGGGCCGAGTGCTCGCCCTGAACTTTCCGGTCGGTCTCAACCCAGGCCTGGCGCGTGCGCTCGGTGTGATGCTCAAGCTGGACTTCCAGCGCGCAGTGCTCCAGCGCATTCCGAAGATCGCGGCGCATCCGAAGCAGGTCTGGCGCGACCTATTGTTCGTGTGCGACGAGTATCACGCGTTCGCGACCGTAGGCGAAACGGACCCGACAGGCGACGAGCGTACCTTCGCGTTGTCGCGCCAGGCCCGCCTGATCCCGATCGTCGCGACCCAGAGCATCAGTTCGCTCCGCTCCGCACTCCCCGGTGACGAGAGCTGGCGGACGTTGCTCCAGTGCTTCCGCACGAAGTTATTCCTTGCGACCAGCGACGAGTTCACGGCGAGGGCTGCCGCGGATCTCTGCGGCCGGCGTGACCGCCTCAAAGCGCACTACACGCTTTCCGAAGGCGGCCAGGGCGCGCACATTTCGTTGCTCACGGGCCGCGCGACGGCGACGAAGCAGACGGTGAGCGCCAGCAAGAGCTACGCACCGCACCACGAGTACATCTTCTCGCCGCGAGTGTTCACCGAACTTCAGAACTCCCAAGCGATCGCGTTGCCGTACGACGGCCTGAATCCGATGCGCCCCCAGTTCTGCTACCTGAAGCCGCATTACCTCGACGTGCAAACCAGCTACTTCGATCACGTGGCGCGAGGTGCGTTGTGAGCAGCCTGGATCGCATTCTGCCGTTCCTCAAACCGATCGAGGATCTGCTGCTCGATCCCGATGTCACCGAGGTAATGGTGAACGAGGGCGGCCGGCGCATCTTCGTCGAGCGTGACGGCACGATTGAGACAGTTTCCGGGCGCACGCTTGAAACGCGGAACCTGACCGTTGCGATCAAGAACATCGCTCGGGCATGTGGCGACGAGATCTCGGAGATGCAGCCCCTGCTCGACGCGCGTCTCGAGGACGGGTCGAGAGTCGCAGCGATGTTTCCGCCATGCGCTGTCGGCGGACCGGTGCTAACGATTCGCAAGTTCACGCGGCGTTACAGCCTGCAGGACCTGGTTGACGTCGGCGCGCTCACTCCAGCGCTTGCGTCGGACCTAGTCGCCGCCGTTGCGACGCAACAGAACATTCTGATCTCCGGCGGAACCGGCACCGGAAAGACGACGCTGCTGAACGCGCTCGCGGCTCACATTCCCGAACGCGATCGTGTTGTCGTCATCGAAGAGACCGCTGAGATTCACCTGGACAAACCAAACGTGCTTCGGCTCGAAGCGCGACGTGCGCAGGCGCCGCTGGGGCAAGAGGCGCCTTTGCCACCGGTCACGATTGCAGATCTTCTCCGAGCCGCGCTTCGTCATCGGCCCGATCGCATTCTCGTCGGTGAAGTCCGCGGCGCCGAGGCGTTCGACCTTCTGCAGGCGTTGAACACGGGACATCTCGGCAGCTTGAGCACGATCCATGCGAACTCCGCAGAGCAGGCGTTCACGCGGTTGGCGCATTGTGTGCTCGCGTCCAACGTCGCTCTGCCGCATCGCAGCACCCGTGAAGCCATCGCGCTCGCGATCCACCTGGTGGTGCACATCGCGCGAGTTGATGGACATCGACGGGTCACGGAACTCGTCGCCGTTCGGGGGTACGACGGGGGTGCGGACCGATTCAGCCTGGAGACGCGCCTCAAGGAGCGGTCCGTTCTGGAAGGAGCCGCCTTATGAACGCCAAACTCGCCAATATTTGCGTCGGCATGTCACTGCTGGCGCTGTCGGCCTGCGGCGGAGGTTCACCAGGTCCGACGGCGCCGAGCGGGCCGCAGTCGTTCCTCGCCGGAACCTGGCGCGGCACGATGACGATCCAGCCGAATCCCACCGCGCCGCAGCCACCATCGCCGGTCAGCGGCGCGGTGACATGGACCTTCGAAGTCGTTCCCCAGACGAACCTGCAGACGTTCAGGGCGACGATTCAATCCCAGAACTCGTGGCTCCCGATCACGTTGACGGGATCGACAGCCATGATTCCCGGCAACACGCCCCCGGCACAAATCAGCACCCAAGGGGAGTACGACTCGCCTCGCGGATGCCGCGGGACGTTTGGGAGCTTCGGCACTGCGGAGGCGACGCGGATCCAGGCCGACGTGACGGGGGTTGATTGTCCCGTCCCGTTCACGGGTTCCGTCGTGCTCACCAAGAACTGAAGGACGGGACGAGATGGTTCAGGTCGACCGGAACGCTCCGTCGCGGTTTCTTGCAATCGGCTACGAGGAACACGACTGGGTCGCTGTGTTGGTCAAGTCGCACGAGACGGGCGAAGCCGCGCAGCGGATCCTACCGGTGTCCGCTGTCGCAGCGCCGCGCTTCCAGGCATGGCTGCGGTTTCGGAATGCGGCGCGGTGGAGCGTGTACGTCAGTGCCAACGCCGTCAAGCCCGGCCGTTCGCGACGGAAGGATGCGATCGCTGCGATCCGGCATGTCGTTCTCGACATCGATCATGACGGCCCGCGCGTTCTGCGCCAATTGGATGCGAGGCGAGAACTGCCGCCGGTTGCCTACGTCCTCCGTACGTCGCCAGGACGACTTCATGTGTTCTGGAGGGTGAGCGGGTTTACCGCAGATCGTGCGGAAGACGTGCAGAGAGGCCTCGCGCAGGAACTCGGAACTGATGCCGCAGCGACGTCGTGCTCCCAGATGACGCGCATGCCGGGCTTTGTGAACTACAAGCACGACGTTCCACATGTCACGCGTATGGAGTATCGGATGTGGGACCTTGTGCTGACACCTGACGATTTCCCGCCGTCGTCGACCGTCGCTCCGCAGGGTGAACCGCGTTCCACTCCCACGCCAACCAGAGCAGGCCGCATGGATGCTCTCAATCGTGCTCGCCGGTTTCTCGCGCGCACCCCACCTGCGGTCGCTGGCCAGCATGGGGACCTTCTCACATTTCGGATCTGCTGCCGCCTCGTGAGGGGATTCGCGCTGAGCGATGACGAGGCCGTGGATGTCCTGCGCGAATGGAATGCGCGATGCGCGCCTCCATGGTCGGATCGCGAGCTGCTCGAGAAAGTGCGGAATGCCCGGCGGTACGGTCGGGAGCCATTCGGTGGGTTGGTGGATGGAAGCGAGAGCCCCAGCTCAGCCAATGCGTAAGCTTGCATGATTAGATGCAACGATGTTCCGATTCTATTGACATTAGGCATGGACTGTTGTATTGATGACGAATCCCGTCACCACGCACTCGCCCCCAGGGCCGTGCGTCTCACCCCTGTTCGCCGGCGTCCCCAGGACCCGCGCGAACCAGCCGCTGCCATCGGTCTCAGGCCCTCGGCAGTCTTGGAGAACAACCATGTCCAAGTCGAAAGGCGAACTCGTGTCCGTGAAGATCATTCCGAACGAGCAAGGCAATCCCCCAGGGAAGCTTGCTGA
>Ga0073934_10007003_pt1 | contig 16010 bp, 13 predicted proteins | sample LarsenN4metaG_FD_76834 | JGI IMG/M metagenome (GOLD analysis project Ga0073934, IMG submission 76834) | Hot spring sediment bacterial and archeal communities from British Columbia, Canada, to study Microbial Dark Matter (Phase II) - Larsen... ...
CGTTCGCGATCAAGTCCCCGAGCCGATCTCAATTGCATACTTCGGTTCCGTGCCGCCGCACGCGGTGGGCTTGAACGGCGATCCGCCGCCGCAGTTTTCGCCGTCGCCGGGCTGGCACGCCGTGAGCGTGAATTTCGTGCAGGGCCGCCCGCACACGCTGCGGCTGCCGAACGGTGCGTTCGACATTCGCGGCCTCGATGCCTATGGCTACTTCCGTTTCTTTACGCCGCGCGCGCGGATCGGGTATTCGATCGACGTGTACGAGCTGACGCCGGAGGACGTCGCGCGGTTTCACGCGGCACGGGCCGCGGCACAGTGAAGTGTCCCGGTCACTCGGAAGTGACCGGGACACAGTTCACATCGCGACCATAGAAACCTCGCAGCCGTTCGCAGCAGCGTTCGATTGCGGCGGGGACTTCCTCGGCGCGCAGCTTGGCTTCTGCGACCAGGCAATCGGCGAGCGCGCGCAGAAACCGGTCCGTCAGTGTGGGCGCGAAGACGGCCATCAAACGGCGCTCGACGAGGTCTTCGAGCCGCGTCACCCACTCGTGGCGGATGATCCATCGCACGACCGCGGCGGACCACGGTGCGTCGGGCAGCGATTCGTGCGATGCGCCTCTCGTTTCCTCCAAGACCGTGCACAGCCGCGTGCCGAACAGCGGCCACAGTGCGGCAACCTCCTCGGGCCGCGTGCCGAATTCCGCCGCCCAATGCCGCCACAGTTCTGGGCCGGGAAGGAGGCCTGCCGGCAGTGGGTCGTTGCCGGGAATCGGCCGTGCTAGCGTGTTCTCGGTCCGCGGTTTCGGAACGCGCGCGAGGACTTCGTCGCACACGGTTTCCGAGAACGCGCGCCACGTGGTGAGCTTGCCGCCGATGAGCGTGACCAGCGGGATGCCGTGGCAATCCTCCCAGACGATATCGTGGTCGCGGCTGATGGCGGCGTTCGGACCGCCCGCCGGTTTCGGGAGCGGCCGCACGCCGCTGTACTGCAGCGCAATATCCGCGGTCGTCAGCGACAGTGCGAACACCTCGTTCACCATGCGCAACAGGTATTCTTGCTCCACCGTTGTTACAGTCGCGGACTCGGGTGAACCGTTGAACGTCTCGTCGGTTGTGCCGATGAGCACGGCGTCGCCGAACGGCAGCACGAACACCAGGCGGCCATCGTCGGCCTCTGCATAGACGGCGTGTCCCGCCAAGGCTTCTTTCAGACCGACGTGATAGGTCACGAGGTGACTGCCTTTGGTTCCGCCGAAGAACGGTTCACGCTCGACGCCCAACTGCCGACACGTGAAATCGCCCCAGGCGCCGGTGGCGTTGACGATCACGCTTGGCAGAGTGTCCCGGACACTCGGAAGTGTCCGGGACACTGGAGAATCGGACCACGTGTGCACGGTGAAAGGCACGTCGTTCGCGCGCGCAATCTCGACAGCGTCGGCGAGCAGCGCCAGAACAAAGCGTTCGGGAAAGAGCATCTGTGCGTCGGAGTAGGCCAGCAGGCCGACGTAGCGCGCGGGATCCACGCGCGGCGTTCCCGGCGCGCCAATCTCCACCGCCTCGCTGCCGGGTAGTCCGGTGTTTCCGCCAAGCCAGTCGTACAGCTGCAGACCGATGCGCGTGGGCCAGAAGCCGCGCGGCTCGGGGCCGGTGTTGAACCAGTGGCCCCACGCGGCGCGATGTCCGCCGAGAAATCCCACCGCCGAGCGCACGAGTCCCGACCAGCTCGACCGCACGGGGATGAAGAGCCGCAGCGGACGGACAAAATGCGGCGCCAACTCCAGCAGTCGCTGCCGCTCGTGCAGCGATTCGCGCACCAGCTTCACATCGCCATATTCGAGATACCGCAGCCCTCCGTGAATCAGCCGCGATGACTTGGCCGTGGCGCCGAATGCGATGTCGGCCGAGTCGATCAGGCGCACTGGCACGCGGTTCAGCAATAACTCGCGCGCAATCGCCGCACCGTGAATGCCGGCGCCAAGAATGAGAACGGAGGACGAGTGCCTGGTGAGAGGGGTGTGGTGAGTTGTTGGAAGTTGCGGGGCTGCGTTCCCGTGGTCGGCGCGATTCACGAGATCATCCACAATCGATTGCTCTCACAACACAGGCCCACGGGACGCAGCCCGTGGGCTTCGTGTGGCTTACTTTTCCGACCGCAACACCCGCAACATCGCCCGGCAGAAGTCGGGCAGGTCGTCCGGCTTGCGGCTGCTGACGAAATGGCGATCCACCACAACCGAGGCGTCGTCGTACAGCGCTCCGGCATTGATCAGGTCGTCCTTGATGCCAGGCGAGCCGGTCACCTTCACGCCACGATACACGCCCGCCGAAATGGGCATCCAGCCGCCATGACAGATTGCCGCCACCAGTTTGCCTGCCGCGGCAAACTCGCGAATCAGGCTTTGCACCTTCGGTTCGCGGCGGAGCTTGTCGGGCATCCAGCCGCCGGGGCAGACCACGCCGTGAAAATCATTGGCCTCCATGACGGCGATTTCCGCATCAGCCACGCAGGGATAGCCATTTTTCCCGCGGTATTTGTGCCCCGACTGCATTCCGGCGACCGTCACGTGCACGCCGGCCTCCATCAGCCGCAGCTTGGGATACCATAGTTCCAGGTCCTCGTAATCGTCCCCTACGAAGATCAGTACGCGCTGGACGTCAATGGGATGTTTATCCGCCATGATCAAGGCTCCTTCCGTCGCAGAACAGCAGTTGCCGCGTCTCTTCGTTATGATACGGCATCGGGGGTGGCCCGACCATTCCGATGGTCGGGAGCAGCCGCAAGAGGCCCGTCATCACGCGCTCAGCCAATTTTCAATGTCGATCTCAGATCGAGCGCGGCAAGACAGACCTCTTGTCGCTTCGCGATCCAGCCATCGGAATGGCTGGACCTCCCGTCGTTTGATGATGCCAGATTCTCTGTTGGAATCACCTCGATGCTTCGCCTGACGTTGCCGTGCGCTCTCGCGCTGTTGCTCGCATCTGCGACGTTTGCTCAGACCAAGGCGGACCTGCTGGCTTCCATCGACCGCCACGCCGACCAGACGTGGAGTGTTGCCCGGCAGATTTGGGAATGGGCCGAGCCGGGCTATCAGGAAGTTCAATCCGCCAGGCTCCTCGCCGACACGATGGAACAGGCCGGCTTTCAGATCGAGCGCGGCGTTGCGGAGATCCCCACGGCATTCACGGCAACCATCGGCGAGGGCCGACCAGTCATCGGCATTCTCGGCGAGTACGACGCCCTGCCGGGCCTCTCGCAGGACCCGATTCCCGAACGGCAGCCGCGTCCCAACGGCAACGGGTACGGCCATGCGTGCGGGCATCACCTCTTCGGCAGCGCGTCGATGGCGGCATCCCTCGCGCTGGCTGAAGCGCTCAAAGCGAGTGGACACCCCGGCACCATCCGGTTCTACGGCTGCCCGGCGGAAGAAGGGGGCGCGGCGAAAGCATTCATGGTGCGCGCGGGGTTGTTTGGCGATTGCGACGTCGTGCTGCATTGGCACCCGTCGTCGCGCAACTCGGCCGGTGACGCCAGTTGCCTCTCGCGGATCGCGGTGAAGTTCCGCTTTCTTGGCAAGAGCGCCCACGCGGCGGGTTCGCCCGACCAGGGCCGCTCGGCCGTCGACGCCGTCGAGCTCACCGCGCATGCCAGCGAGTTGTTGCGCGAGCACACGCCGGACCTCACGCGGATCCACCACACGATCACCGGCGGAGGTGGAGCACCGAACGTCGTGCCCGACTTCGCCGAGATCTACTACTACGTCCGCCATCCGCAGTCAGAAACGTGCCGCCAACTCTACCCCCGGCTGCTCAAATGTGCAGAAGGCGCCGCACATGCGACCGAAACGAAGCTGGAAGTGAACTATCTGGGCGGCACCATGGAACTGCTGCCGAACAATTCCCTGGCGGAGGTATTGGGCACGAACCTGCGTTCGCTGGTGAACCTGAAATACTCCGCGGAAGAGACACAATTTGCGCTCAGGCTGCAGGAGTCGATGATCAAGCCGCAGCCGCTGGACAAGATCACCGAGGTGCTCGACACGAGCGGTGATGTCAGCAAAGGCTCCACCGATGTAGGAGACGTTTCGTGGGTGGTGCCGACCGCAGGATTCTCCACGGCGTGCTGGGTGCCCGGGACACCAGGACATTCGTGGCAGGCGGTGGCGTGCGGCGCGACGAACATCGGCCGGCAGGGGATGCTGTTGGCCGCGAAGGTGCTGGCGACGTCGGCATGGGACCTGCTCGAGCAACCCAACCTGATCGCCGCCGCAAAAGAGGAGCACACCCGCCGCCTCGCGGGCCGCAAGTACGAGCCGCTGCTCCTGCCCGGCCAGAAGCCGCCGCTCGACTACCGCAATGCGCCGGTACCGTGATTCTTTCAGTGCCCCGGTCACTTCTGAGTGCCCGGGACACGTTCCGGTCGCTGACCCATTGACACGCAATATATCGTGTGGCAACATATTGGGCGTCCTCATCGGGAGGCCCTTATGACCGATCGCTTTGGCCCCGACCTGTTACGCGGCAGCCTAGACTTGATGGTCCTGTCGGCACTGGTGCCCGGCCCAACCTATGGCTACGAATTGCAACAGCGGCTGCGCGAAGCCAGCGGCGACCTCGTGCAGGTGCAGGCAGGCACGCTGTATCCCCTGCTCCATCGTCTCGAGACCGACCGGCTCATTCGCAGTCGATGGGACGAATCGACGGGCCGCAAGCGGAAGTGGTACGAACTCACCGCTGCGGGCCGCCGCCGCCTGGTGAGCCAGACGCGCGAATGGGACCGTTACGTGGCGTGCATTCAGACGTTGCTCAAGCCAATTCGTACTGCACTGCCGGAGCTTGCGTGACATGAAAGAGACCCAGGGATGGCCATCCCTGGGCTTCTGGGGAGAACCCGCCATGCCCGAGCCGGAGTTTGAAGCCTATCTGACGCTGTTGTCGAAGCTGCTGCATCTCACGAAGGCGCAGAACGCGGAGATTACCGCCGAGCTGCGCGACCATCTCGAAGTGCGCCTGTACGAACTTCAGGTCCAGGGCCACGATCGCAGTCGCGCGATCGCCCTGGCCCTGGAGGAGCTTGGCGACGCCGCCGTGCTCGCCGTCGACTTCGCCCATCCCCATCTCACCCGTCGCCGGAGACAACTCATGCGCTATTCGCTCGGTTCGATCGCCGTCATCACCGTTACGTTTGTGCTCGCCGCGTTGTACTGGCCGGCCCAACGCCACGAACCCAACACGCTGCTCATCGCCCAGGCGCCGCCTCAGCCGTCGGATTCTCGCGTTGCCCAACAACTCGTCGCCGCGGCGAAGGACGCGTCGAGGGACGAGTCTCGTCAGCAGGTCGAGGTGAAACTGTCGCGCCGCGATGTGCCGGTGGAGTTTGTCGAGACGCCGCTGGGCGATGTGTTCGATTTCCTCAGCGAAGCCCTCGATGTCGACTTCGTGCTCGACTACACCTACCGGAACGATAACGGCATTCCCACCGACATGCCGGTGTCGCTGAAGCTTCGCGCGAATTCGGCGACCGTCCGCACCATTCTGGAGCTGGTGCTGCGGCAAACGCAAACGCCACTGTCCTACGTCATCCGCGACGGCATGGTGCTCATCACCAGCCCGGAGGAAGGCTACGAAGTGCAGGTGTACGACTGCCGCGACTTGCTGGCGAAACGTCAAAATCGAATCGCAAGTTGGACGCGCAGGCGGGTTCAATCCCGTCGGCGGCGGCGGGATGTTCAGCGTGCTCCCCGAAGTGGGCGCCGCGCTCTGCGCGCAGCTTGGAGGATCGCCTGTGCCGTCCGGCAATGCTCCCGGTGGACTCGGAGGATCGTCGTTGACTGGTGAAGGCGTCTTAGGCGGAATGGGCGTGGGAGGTGCCGGAACCGCGGCGACTTCCGCGGCGGCCTGGGCGCTCATCAACGTCATCATGGCGGCCACGGGAGACAACTGGCTCGATCGCGGCGACGGCGACGGGGGAACCATCACCGAGTTCGACGGCCTCGTGATCGTCCGCCACAGTCAGCGCGCACATCGCAACATCGAAGACCTGCTCGCAAAGTTGCGCGAAAAGAAGAGCAATACGCGAGGGCCGACGTACGTGCCGGGACCGGTAAAGCCGCAAACGCCGAGCTTCGGTGCTCCACCTGCGGCGTCAGTCTTGCCTTCCGATTCCACCATTGTACCTGCGAGATCGCCTCTTAACTGAGACCTGCGAACGTAGCGCCGGTGATACCTCCGAAAGCACCATCTCCGAGCAGCGTGCCGTCCGACCCCGCACGGTCGCGACGAGTGACGCCGCCGGATGTTGTGCCGACTCCGTTCGATGCCGAAGGCCCAGGAGGCCGCCCGAGATAGAGCGGCTGGTGCCGAAACGAGCGTGCCGAGTACCGAGTACTCTGTACTCACCTTACTCCCACGCCAGGCGTCGAACGATAACGACGTCGCTTTCGGCGTCACGGCACGTCGGCCTTTGGCGCCGGCGGTGTCAATGCTGGAGGCGCTTCATAGGGCGCTGTCGGTGGAGACGCACTGGCCTCGGGCGTCGGCGGCAGATCCGCTCTCGCCGGCGCGCCCGGGAACAGGTCCGTTTTCGGATACGGCACCGGCGAGGCGTACTCTTCCGGCTCCGTCCACAGATGGTCGTTGGGCTTGCCGAAGCTGCGCGCCCACGCGCGGCGCAGCGCTTCGTCCTGGGCTTCGCTGGTCCAGGCTTCTTCGAGCAGCGTCACGTTGTCCACTTCCAGAAGCATCCCACGCCGCAGGTTGAGGTCGGCGATCGCCTTGTTGTAGTTCACCAGGCTGGTGAAGTACGCAATCTCCGCGGCGGCCTTGCTGGCTTGCGCTCGCAGCACCAGGTCGACCGACGCGCCCTGCACGCTCACCCGGAGTTTCGCTTCTTCCGTCGCCACGCGCAGCTCGGAGGCCACGCGGCGGTCGAAGTTCGTCCGCGCTGTCATGTACGCCACATCGACGCGCTGGATCGCATCCGCCAGATCGTGGCTGATGTCCAACTCCTGTGCGGCGAGCGCCGCCCGCGCCTTCGTCAATTGCAATTCCGTATTGTGCAGCTGCGCCCGCGCGGCCCGCAGGCCGATGGGCACGGCGAACTGCAGTCCCAGTTGCCAGCCAGTCTGGTCGCCGCGAGTGAGCGTGGTGTACGCGCTGTTGTAGCCCGGACCGGTGATGCCGTCCGCCGACTGCTGCGAAATCAGCTTGTCGCCGAACGCGTTCACGTGGTAGTCGGAGACGAAATTGAGCTGTGGGTTGCACACGTTCTGTGCGGCGATCCGCTGCAGCTCGAGGCTCTGGATCTGCCATTTCTGGCGTCGCAGCTCAACTCGCCGCGTGAGCGCCTCGGAGAGCGAAGTCTCCCAGTCGATCGTGTACTCTGCGCGGATGGGGTCGTCGATGGGGCGAATGATGCGGCCGTCGCTCACCGGCAAGCCGAGCTGACGACGGAGCTGGTTCTCGGTGGAAAAAATGTTGGACAGCGACGTCTCGACCCGTGAGCGCACCTCAAAATAGGCCTCGCGGGCCTGCGCCTCTTCGCCGGCGCCGCCGCCTTCCGCCCCGGCCTCCATGAACGCCTTGACCCGCCTCCAGGTCTCGAACGCACTGTCGCGATTCTTCGAGTCGGCGTCGAACTGGCGGTAGGCGAGGTAGAGATCCCAGTACAGGTCCTCCACGTCCTTCACCATGTTGATGACAGCGTTCTCGAAGTCGGCCAGCGAAATGTCTTCGTTGATGCGAGCGATCGCCACGCCCTGGCTCACGCCTGTCACACCGCCCAGCCCGGCCCGCAGCGGCGCGGCAATTCGCGTGTACTCGACGCCCGCGCCCGCCCACAATGGCTGCGTGAACGTGGCCCGCGTCACGCCGCTGTACGCGGACGGAAACAGCAGTCCCGTGGAGTTCGATCCCAAATAATTCCAGTCGTGGCCAAGGGCGAATGTGCCGCCCGTGGCGAGCGTCTTCGCCAGTTGCGAGGTGAACAGCCCCGTTTCGCTGGTATTCACGAAGCCTGGCGCCGCGGCGCTGTTGGCCACTGTCTCGTTCCGCCCCCAGATCATGTTCGTCGTGAACTGAGCGTCGAAGTCGGCCAGCGCTGCCTCCACGCCGCGGTTGCCGAACAGGAAACCGGTCGAGCGCAACGCCGGGTCGTACACCGACGGCGATTGCGTCGGATTCGCCAGCAGTTGCGGCTGCGTGGCCCGCGTGCGGATCATCTTGTTGTTGGTGAGTGCAATCTGGATCGCCTCGGCGAGGGTTAAGTCCCAGGCTTCAGGCTCTTCGCGGTCCTTCACTGTGTGAGGCCGCTGGGAGTAGACCACTTCCTGCGGAGTCTCGTCGTAGACGTTGGGGTACTCGATGGCGAGTGCGGCATTGCGATAGTGCTGCAACTCCGCGTCGCCGAAGTAGTGCAGTCGATCGGCACCTCGGCAGCCCAGAAGCGCGCCGCCGGCGAGCAGTGCGTGCAGCCAACGAATGGAACGCCTCCGGCGCATCAATGCCGCCCCCCTTGACGGACACCCGCTCGAACCGGCCGCGTGCGCAGAAAAACCGGCACGCCCGGTACAACCCGTAACGTCAGTATCGGCGGCAGATTTGGGGGATCTTCACCGGTTTCGCATCGGCTACTGGATTCCCCGAGGCCGTTTCACGCGAGCTTGCATCGCCGTCGAACGTCGGTCACGATACGTCGCATCTTCCGTTCTCATCACGCGTTCTGGCCAGGGAAACGTTCATGTCAGACCCCGTTTCACCGAGTCGCCGCGACTTCCTTTACGGACTCGGATTCGGTTCCGCGGCCCTGGCCGGCGCGATGGCAGGTTGCCAGCAGAGCGCCGGTCCCGCCGGGGCGAGCGGGTCGGCGGCAGCCACTGGCGATCGCCCGCTGCGGGCCTGCTTCTCCAATGCGGGACTGCAAAGCACGTGGTGTGCGCTCGGCAAAAAAACTGCCGAATTATGGGGCCAGTTGCTCAACGTCGAAATTGAATGGCTCGACGGCGAATTCGATCCCGAGAAGCAGCGCAACAAGGTCGATGCCATTGTGCATCGCGATTGGGACTTCTGCTGCTTCCAGGCGGTGCAGATCGATTCGCTTGCCGAGCCGGTGAAGCGGCTCAAAGAGCGCGGCATCCCCGTGATCTCGATGGATACGCTGCTGGTCAGCATGGACCAGATGCGCGACACGGGCGTGTGGTGCGAGGTGACGCCCGACCACGTCAACATGGCCGAAATGGCCGTGAAGTACATGATAGACAAAATTGGCGGCCAGGGGCGCGTGATCCACATCGGCGGCCTGAGCGCCCACAGCGGCGCGCAGGGCCGCAAGGAAGGTTTCGAGAAAATCATCGCGAACTATCCCGACGTGCAGGTGATCGGCGGCGGAGTGCGGTGGTGCGACTGGAAGAAAGAAAAGGCTCGCGACACATTCGAATCGCTGCTGCAGCAGGAGCGAGAACCGATCGCCGGCGCCTTCTTCCACAGCGACGACATGGCCCTCGGTTGTGCCGACGCCATCAAAGGCACCATTCACAAAGACATGGTCATCACCGCCGTGGACGGCCAGCGGGACGGGTTGGACGCCGTGAAGAACGGCGTGCTGGCCGCGACATCGGTCAACCCGGTCTGCCGAATCCATCGCACGTCGCTGATCATCGGCCAGTTCATCGCAAGGAACAAAGAGCCGGTGGAGAAGGTGCCGCAGGAGATCATCACGCCCGGCCCGCTCGTGACCCGCGACAATCCGCGCGTGCTGGAAGCGATGTACTACCTCGCTGACGAAACGCATTGCATCGTGTAACGCACTCCCGGAAGCCCCGGGATCGCCATCCCTGGGTCTCTTCGATTCTTCACCCATGAGCGTACCCCTCCTCGACTGTCGCGGCATCACGGTCCGATTTGGCGGCGTCGCGGCGCTGGAGAATGTCGACTTCGACCTCGCGCCGGGGGAGATTCACGGCCTCGTCGGTTGCAACGGCGCCGGCAAAAGCACGCTGATGAAAGTGCTCGCCGGCGCCGTTCCACACTATGAAGGCCGCGTCCACATCGATGCGGCCGCCGTGCACCTCGACTCGCCGCGCGAGGCGCTCCGCCGCGGCATCGCTATGGTGTATCAGGAGCTGTCCGGCATTGGGCAACTGTCCGTGGCCGAAAACTTGTGCCTCGGGCGACAGCCGCTCACGCGTTATGGCAGCATTGCCTGGGGCAAGATGTACAGGCAGGCGGAGGCGGCACTCTCAGAGTTAGACGTGCACATAGACGTCCGCAAGAAACTCGCCGAGTATCCGCTGGTTGTCCGGCAAATGGTCGAGATTGCCCGCGGGCTGCACAGCGGGGCCCGCATTCTCATTCTCGACGAGCCGACCAGTGCGCTCAGTTTGCCCGAAGCGCGGCGGTTGTTTGCGCTGATGAAGAAATTGAAGGACCGTGGCGTCGCGCAGGTGTTCATCAGTCACTTCCTCGAAGACGTGCTGGCCGTGTGCGACCGCGTCACGGTCCTGCGGGACGGGCAACGCATTGCGACGAAACCGGCCGCCGAACTGACGCGGCGGTCGCTGATCGACGACATGGTAGGCCGCCGCGTCGATGCCGCCGGGCAGGACAACCTCGAAGCGATGCTGCCGGCTCCGAGCGCATCTCCGGTCAGATTGCGTGCCGAGAAGTTGAGCCGAGCGGGGTTGTTCGACAATGTGTCGCTGCAGGTTCGTGCCGGGGAATGTGTTGGTCTCTACGGCTTTGTGGGTGCGGGACATCAGGAACTGGCCCAGGCGATTGCCGGGGCGCGCACGGTCGATTCCGGGCGGATTGTCGTCGAAGATCGAGCACTGCGAACGGGCCATGTTCCGGCCGCCGTGGACCGCGGAGTGGTCTTCGTCGCGGCGGATCGGGGCCGTTCGGTGGCGCGGCGGGCGCCGGTCGCGCACAATGTCACCCTGGCTCATTTGAATCCGGCGCTCGGTGAATGGCTCACGCGCGCGAAAGAAGCCGCGGTGGTGCGGCCCATCTTGGAGCGCGTCGGCTGCAAGCCGCCCGATCCGCGGAAACTGGCGGGGTTGCTATCCGGCGGAAACCAGCAGAAAGTCGTCCTCGCGAAATGGCTGTTGGGGCCGATTCGGGTGCTCGTGCTGGAAGAGCCGACGCGCGGCATGGACGTGCATGCCAAGCGCGAGGTGATGCAGCTCGTGGCTGAACAGAAGGCATCCGGCGCGGCGGTGCTGCTGGCGTCGACCGAGCCGGAGTTGCTTCTGGCCTACGCCGACCGCATCCTGACGTTCAATCGCGGCCGCATCACCCGCGAGTTCGCCGGAGTGAAAGTAACGAAGAGCGACCTGATGCACGCCGCGGAAGAAACGTAAACATCGCCGCTTTCGGCTTAGCGGTAATCTTCAACATGTTCGACCGTTCGCGATTGCACCTCGGAGACTTCGCGCCGCTCATCACCTTGGGCGTCCTTGTGCTCTTATTCGCCCTGATTGTGGACGACTTTCTCAGTCTCGGAACGTTGTCGCTGATCCTGAAGCAGTGCGCGGTCCTGGCAATTGCCTCCGCGGGCCTGACGTTCGTGCTGTTATGCGCGGAGATCGACCTTTCCGTTGGCATGGTGGCGTTGCTGTCGGCTTGCCTTTGCGGTGTCTTATGGGAGCAATCGTGGGCGGCTGGACCTAAAGGAGCAGATGCGAACAACGCCGGTGCGGCAATTACAGCACTGGTGGTCGGGGCACCGTTGTTGATGGCGCTGGCGATCGGTTGGCTGTCGGGCAAGTTGACCGTGTCGTCGGGACTGCCCAGCTTCATCATCACGTTGGCGATGATGAACATCGCGCTGGGACTGGCGCGGTTCCTCACGCGCAGTGAGAAATTCGCCGTGCCACCGGCCCTCACCGGCTTGGGCAACGACACCTGGAAACTGCTGGGCGATCTGCGGTTACCGAAGAGCGCCGTGTTGGCGGCCGCGGTGGTGTTGCTCGCGCACCTGGTGCTGCAGCACACGCGGTTCGGGCGATACATCTACATGACCGGAGGCAACCGCGAAGCCGCGCGGCTGGCCGGCGTGCGCACGGATCGCATCGTCGTCGCGTGCCTGTCGCTGTGCGCAGTGACGGCCGGGCTCGCCGGAATGGTGAACGCAGGGCGGCTCAACAGCGTCAGCCTCGATCAAAACGCCGAGTTGCTGCTCGATGCCGTGGCTTGCGTTGTCCTCGGCGGAACGAGCCTGTTTGGAGGCGAAGGAGGCATCGGCCGCACGGTGATCGGCGTGCTCACCTTCACCACCCTGAAGGTGGGCCTCAACCTCACCAACGTCGAGCGACTCATCAAATCGTGGCCGTTGCCGCCGAGCTGGCGCGAGAGTTGGCTGAAAGCGAGCTGGGTCACGCAATTCGACCTGCTGCGTCCGTTTCTGCTGGGGATTGTGCTGCTGTTGGCGCTCGTGATTCACGGACGATTGGTGAAAAGACGCGATTGAGTTTTATGAAGCCCAGGGATGGCTATCCCTGGGTCTTTTTGACGGTACATTGTCATTTCGCGCGCGGGACGAAAAATCGCAAGCGTTGTTCGAGGACTTCAGGAGCTCATGATGTCTGTCTCTCGTCGCGAGTTCCTCGCCGGCTCCTCCGCATCATTGTTGACGGGCGCCGCGCTGTCACAGGCGTCTGCGTCGGAACCGGTCACACGTCCCGCGAAGCCTGTTCGCGTCGCGGCCATCAACTCCGTGTTCCGCCTGCGTTCGCACGCCTACCACATCGTGGGGCGGATGGTACACGGCTACACGCGGAACGGGTTTCACCATCGGCCCGCACTGCAGGTCGTGCGGATGCTCAACGATCAGACGCCGAAGGATGACCTGAGCGTCGACTTCTGCCAGCGCCACAACATTGAATTGTGCAAGACCGTTGCCGAAACCCTCGGCGGCGACTCGCTGGATGTCGACGCCGTCGTGCTCATCATCGAGCACGGCGACTATCCGATCAATGCCCGGCAGCAGGTGCTGTATCCGCGGTTTGAGTACTTCGAGCAGATCACCAATCACTTCCGCAAAGCCGCCCGCAGCGTGCCGGTGTTTGTGGACAAGCACCTGTCCTACGATCATCAGAAGGCCGCCAGGATGATCGCGCTGTCGAAAGAACTGAAGTTCCCGATGATGGCCGGCTCATCGCTGCCGGTCACGTGGCGCCAACCGGAGTTGGATCCGCCGCTGGGCACGCCCTTCAGGGAAGGCCTGGTGACGTTCGGCTTCGACCGCGGGGTGCCGGAGATCTATTTCATTCACGCGCTGGAATCGCTGCAGTGCTTTCTGGAACGCCGCAAGGGGGGCGAGACCGGCGTGAAGAGCGTGCAATGCCTGCGCGGCGACGCCGTGTGGAAGGCCGGCGACGACGGCCGCTGGAACTGGAAATTATGTCATGCGGCCTTGGCGAGATCGCCGAGCGAAAACGTCGGCCCCCTCCGCGAAAACGTGCTGGACCCGATGGCGATCCTCGTGGAATACAATGACGGCACGCGGGGCACGGTGATCAATCTCATCGAACAAACGTCCGAGTTCAGCTTCGCCGGCTTCGTGGAAGGCGAAAGCGATCCGGTCTCAACGTGCCTGATTCTGCCGCCACCCCCCGCCGCGAAGTTCTTCAACCCGCTGACTTGGCACATCGAGCAGTTCTTCCTCAGTGGAAAGCCCACCTATCCGGTGGACCGCACGTGGCTCACCAGTACGATGCTTGACCTGGGTCTGCAATCGCTGCAGGAAGGCAGCCGCGTGCTGACGAGCCCTGCGCTCGACATCCGCTACCAACCCGCGGCCGACAGCGGGTTTGAAAGAGGGGCGTGGGTGAATGACCCGTAAGGCGCTGGCATCTGTGCCATTTTCATGGATGGCCGATAGAATGTCGCCACTTGTTTCAACATTGCGCGAAAGGACGCCATGAGAACCTTGCAGACCTTCCTGATGCTGGCGGCAGCCATTCCAGTGTTTGCGCAGGACTCCAAGGCACAGCGGGAGCGACCGCGCGGTTTTGGCGGCCCGATTGTGCTGAATCCCGATGACGTCCCCGCTTTTCCCGAACCGCCCGCCGGTTTCGATGTGAAACGCGGCGACATTCCGCACGGACAGCTTGAAATGATCGAATACGACTCAAAAACCGTCGGCACGAAGCGCAAGATGCAGGTCTACACGCCGCCCGGTTACACGAAGGACAACAAGTATCCCGTGCTGTACCTGTTGCACGGCATCGGCGGCGACGAAACGGAATGGCAGCGATTCGCACAGCCGAACGTCCTGCTCGACAACCTGATCGCCGACGGCAAAGCGACGCCGATGATCGTTGTGATGCCCAATGGTCGGGCGCAGAAGAACGACCGGGCCGAGGGAGATGTGTTCGCCTCCGCGCCAGCCTTCGGAGTCTTCGAGCGTGACCTGCTGGACGATGTGATTCCTGCCATCGAATCGCGCTACAGCACGCACACCAACCGGGAGAACCGCGCGCTGGCCGGGCTGTCGATGGGCGGAGGGCAATCCCTGAACTTCGGCCTGGCGCACCTCGACACGTTCGCCTGGGTCGGCGGCTTTTCCTCCGCTCCAAACACCAAACCGCCGGCCCAACTGCTGCCCGATCCCAAGGCCGCGGAGCAATTGAAACTGCTCTGGCTCTCCTGCGGCAGCAAAGACGGCCTGATCCGCATCAGCCAGGGAGTCCACGCCTACCTGAAAGAGGAGAACGTCCCGCACGTCTGGCACGTGACCAACCACGCGCACGACGCTGCGGAGTGGAAGCAGGCGCTGTTTCATTTTGTGCAGAAGCTGTTCAAGTGAGCATGCCGCTCTAAGCCGCCGCCAGCGGCAGCAGGTCAGCTATGCCGAAATGTGTTCGCGGTTGCGATTTCGCTCAATGAGCCGATTGGCGGCGGCGAGCAATTCCTCGTCTTCCGAATCCCAAATTGTCTTGGCGTTCGGCCCGCGAGCAGACGTAGCCACGTTGGCCACGAATTGGCCAAACCGCCACTCGGGAAACAGCGTCCCCAATTCAGCCAGGGCCGCTAGCAGTTCTTCGCGAGAGGATTTCATGGAAGGGTGTCTCCAATCGTCGGCAGATGGCCCACGGGCGTGCGATAGTCATCGATTACTTCGACGTGCACCAACGTGCCCGGCAGCAGCTTCGCGATCCGCGTGGCGCGCATGACGCCATCGTTGATCATCAACTCACCGTCCGAACATCGGCTGACTTCGATGGTTGGCATTCCCGTCATGGATTTGCCGAATCTGGCGATCTGTCGCCGCAATTTCGTTGGATCGGCACCGGTTCGAGAATCCCCATCGCAGCCGGCCAAAGTGCTCGGAACTCGATTGGTTCGTTTGTGGTAGGTTTACGCCCAAGGCACTGAATGATGTCGCGACGCACGAGGTGCAATAGCGCGTACATGTTCGGAGGTAGGTTTTCGATGAGATGTCGGAGGTTCGAAGAACCTGTCTGCGTCCGTTGAAAACATCGGCCAATCACCCTCCCAGTTCCCGCTTGAGCGCCTCCAGTTCCGCGTCCACCTGCGACAACCGATCCGCGGCGGGGGTGGCTGCCGCGGTGGGCGTGGCGGGGGTCGCGGTTGGGGCGTCGCCGCAGAGGGCGGCGCGCTTGCGCTGGGCCTCCGCGTAGCGGGCCTCGACGGCGCGGTGCATCGTCGCTAAATGCTCGCGGGTGGCGACGGCGTGCTCGTGTTGTTGCTGGAGGCCGGCGATGAGGTCCTCCACTTCGCGCTTGCGGAGGAGCGCGTGACGGGCGTCTTCCTCGCGATGCTGGCGGAGGTGTTCCTTGGCCTTTTCGGCCCAGGAGGCGGCGAGTGTGCGGTGTTCCTGAATCTCGCGGGCCAGCCGCTCTTCGTTGGCGGCGGCGGTGGCCACGGTGCGGCGGGCGCCGCTGAGGCCCTCCTCCATCTCGCGGAGGATCTGCTCGATGGCCGCCTTCGGATCGGGCGATTTGGACAAGAGGTCGGACAGGTTGCAGGTGACGATATCGGTCAGCCGACTGAAG
>Ga0073934_10007005_pt1 | contig 16009 bp, 13 predicted proteins | sample LarsenN4metaG_FD_76834 | JGI IMG/M metagenome (GOLD analysis project Ga0073934, IMG submission 76834) | Hot spring sediment bacterial and archeal communities from British Columbia, Canada, to study Microbial Dark Matter (Phase II) - Larsen... ...
CGCGGTCGCCTGGGGCATCGGCGGTCCGCTGATTGCGAGCGGCAATCGGCGCAACTACTTCTTCATCGCGCTGGTGCTCGCGCTCGGCGCCGCCGGCCTCGCGCTGCAGGCCTGGCCGCGCGAAGCGCTCGCGATCGGGCTCGACCTGGTGCTCTTCATCATGGCGGTCATGGCAGGCCGCGTGGTGCCCGCCTTCACCAACAACGCCGTCGCCGGGGCCGGAGCGCGGCGCATACCGGCGATCGAGCGCGCCGCGCTCGGCTCGATCCTCGCGCTGATCGCGCTCGATGCGGTCGGCATCGCCGCCGAAGCGGCCGTGCCGGAGCCACTGGCTACGGCCGTCGCGTTCGCCGCCGCGGCGGCGCACGCCGCGCGGCTCGCGCTCTGGGCGCCGCTTGCGACGCGCGGCCGCCCGATCTTGTGGATCCTGCATGTCTCCTACGCCTGGATCGTCGCGCACCTTGCGCTCCGCGGCCTTGCCGGCCTGGGCCTCGCGCCCGCGGTGCTCGCCACTCACGCGCTCACCGTCGGCGCGATTGGCGGGCTCACGCTCGGCATGATGACGCGCACCGCGCGCGGCCACACCGCGCGGCCGCTTGCCGCCGGGCCGATGGAAGTCGCCGCCTATCTTCTGGTCCAGGCCGCCGCTGCGGTGCGGGTGCTCTTGCCGGTTGCGCTGCCAGCCTGGTATGTCGGCTCGGTCTTGCTCTCCGCCGTGCTCTGGTCGGCGGCGTTCGCCCTGTTCACGATCGCGTTCTTCCCGATCCTCGCCCGCCCCCGGCTCGACGGGCAACCGGGCTGAAGAAGCGGCCGCGCGCGGGCGCCGGCGATTTTTGCTAAGTTGCCGGCTCACCCAGCGATTCCCGCCCGATGAAGGTCTCCGATCAGCCGGTCCTGCGCGACATCGTGCTCGTGGGCGGCGGACACAGCCACATCACCGTGCTCAGGCGCTTCGGCATGCGCCCGGTGCCGGGCGTGCGCCTCACCGTGATCTGCCGCGACACGCACACGCCCTACTCCGGGATGCTGCCCGGCTACATCGCGGGCCACTATTCCTACGACGAAGTCCACATAGACCTCGCCCGCCTCGCCGTCTTCGCCGGGGCGCGCTTCTTTCACGACGAGGCGCTCGGCATTGACCGGGCGCAGAAGAAGGTGATCTGCAAGGGGCGCCCGCCGGTCGCCTACGACAAGCTCTCGATCAACATCGGCTCCACTCCGTGCATGAGCCGCATCGAGGGCGCGCAGGCGTACGCGGTGCCGGTGAAGCCGATCCACAGCTTCAACGAGCGCTGGCTCGCGCTGCTGGAGCGCGTGCGGCGCCATCCCGGCGAGACGCGCATCGCGATCGTGGGCGGCGGGGCGGGTGGCGTCGAGCTTGCGCTCGCGATGCAGTACCGCCTGAGAAACGAAATCGCCGCGCTCGGGCGCGATCCGGCCGCGCTCGCCTTCCACCTGCTGGAGGCCGGCCCTGAAATCCTGCCGACTCACAACGCCGCGGTGCGCCGCGCTTTCATGCGCGCGCTCGCCGCGCGCGGGATCGCGCTGCACCTCGGCGCCGAGGTGACGCGCCTTGAGCCGGGACGGCTGCGCACCGCCGCCGGCGAGACGATCGCGGCCGACGAAGTGGTCTGGGTGACGCATGCCGCGGGCCCGCCGTGGCTCGCGCAGACCGGCCTTGCGCTGGACGAGGAAGGCTTCATTCGGGTCGAGGACACGCTGCAGACCGTCACCGACCCGGACATCTTCGCCGCCGGAGACATCGCCTCGATGACCCGCTACACGCTGGAGAAGGCCGGGGTGTACGCCGTGCGCATGGGCCCGCCGCTCGCGGAGAATCTACGCCGCGCCGTCGAGGGCCGGCCGCTCGTCCGGTACCGGCCGCAGCGGCGCTTTCTCGCGCTGATCAGCACCGGCGACAAGGCCGCCGTCGCCTCGCGCGGCGCGCTGTTTCTGGAAGGGGCATGGGTGTGGCGCTGGAAGGACTGGATAGACCGGCGCTTCATGGCGAAATTCTCCGACCTGCCGCCGATGAAGGACGCACCGCCCGCGCAGAGCCTCCCCGCACTCGCGCTCGAAGGCGAGGAGGCGGCGCAGGCGATCTCGGCGCTCGCGATGCGCTGCGGCGGCTGCGGTGCGAAGGTGGGCGCCACCGTGCTCGAGCGCGCGCTCGGGGCGCTGCGCCCGATCGAGCGCGCCGACGTGCTGATCGGCCTGCACGCGCCCGACGACGCGGCGGTCATCCGCGTGCCGCCGGGAAAGGCGCTGGTGCACTCGGTGGACTTCTTCCGCGCCTTCGTGGACGACCCCTACATCTTCGGCAAGGTGGCCGCGAATCACGCGCTCGGCGACATCTTCGCGATGGGCGGCGAAGCGCAATCGGCGGCCTCGATCGTCACCGTGCCGCCGGGGCTGGAGGCGAAGGTGGAGGACGTGCTCCTGCAGATGATGTCGGGAGCGGTCGAGGTGCTCAACGAGGCCGGCTGCGCGCTGATCGGCGGCCACACCGGCGAAGGACGCGAGCTTGCGCTCGGTTTCGCGGTGAACGGCCTCGTGGACGAGGACCTGCGCGGGGTGCTGCGCAAGGCGGGCATGCGCCCGGGCGACGCGCTCGTCCTCACCAAACCCATCGGCACCGGGACGCTCTTCGCCGCGCACATGCGGCTTGCCGCGCGCGGACGCTGGATTGACGCCGCGCTCGAATCCATGTGCCAGTCGAGCCGCCTTGCAGCGCGCTGCCTCGTCGAGCACGGTGCGACCGCCTGCACCGACCTCACCGGCTTCGGCCTGCTCGGGCACCTGGTCGAGATGACGCGCGCCTCGGGGATGGATGCCGAGATCCATCTCGGGGCGCTGCCGGTGCTCGAAGGCGCCGAGGAGACGGCGGCCGCCGGGATTCTCAGCTCGCTTCAGCCCGCCAACGTGCGCCTGCGCCGGGCGCTGCGCAACCAGGCCGAGATGGCGCGGCATCCCCGCTATCCGCTCATCTTCGACCCGCAGACCGCGGGCGGGCTGCTCGCGAGCGTGCCGGCCGATCGCGCCGCGCCTTGCGTCGAGCGCCTGCGCGCGCTCGGCTACCGCAGCGCCGCGATCATCGGCCGGGTGCTCGCGCCGGGCGAGGCGCCCGAGCCGATCGTGCTGCGCGACTGACCGGGGCCTTTGACGCAGGTCAAGCGCGCCGCGCATCCCCCGGCTATCGTTGCCGCTGAAAGGAGAACCTTCCATGTTCAAGCACATCCTCGTCCCCACCGACGGCTCGCCGCTCTCGAAGCGCGCGATCCGCATGGCGGTCGCGCTCGCGAAGACGACCCGCGCCGCGCTCACCGGCCTGTACGTCACCGCGCCGTACGCACCGCCGATTTACGGCGAGGCGGCGGTGTACGTGCCCGAGATCACCCAGAAGCGATGGGACGAGATGATGCAGCGCGAGGCGGACAAGGCGCTCGCGGTGCTCGACAAGGAGGCGCGTGCCGCCGGCCTCTCGGCCCGGCGCATCGTGGTGACGCACGACAGCCCGTGGAAGGCGATCATCCGCACCGCGAAGGCGAAGAAGTGCGACCTCATCGTCATGGCCTCGCACGGCCGCAGGGGACTGGAGGCGCTCGTGCTGGGCAGCGAAACCACCAAGGTGCTCACGCACTCGAAGATCCCGGTGCTCGTCTGCCGCTGATGCGCGCGCCCGGCGCGCCCCGCCACATCCTCGTCGCCACCGACGGCTCGCGCCTGTCGCTGCGCGCGGTGCGCGTCGCCGCCGCGCTGGCAAAAGCCTGCGGCGCGCGGCTCACCGGCCTGCACGTCGTCGCGCCCTACTTCGAGGCCGGGCGCAACGCCGCGGTCGCCGCGTTGCCCGGCTTCAGGCGCGCGGTCGAGCGCGCGGCAGAGGGCGCTCTACGCGCCTTCGTGCGCGAGACCCGCGGCCTCGGGGAATCGGCGCACGCGGTCTCGGTGGTGGGCGGCGAGCCGTGGAAGGACATCCTGCGCGTGGCGCGCGCGCGCCGCTGCGACCTGATCGTCATGGCCTCGCACGGGCGGAGCGGCCTGGCCGGAGTCCTGCTCGGCAGCGAGACCCGCAAGGTCCTCACGCACTCCAGGATTCCGGTGCTCGTCTGCCGGTCGTAGGCCCGCCGGGTTTGCAAATTAGAAATTGACTTCTAAATTGCAAATCCCCTCGCCGCTTGCGGGGCGCGGCAGCGCGTCTCAGTCGCCGAGGAACGGCGGATCCGGGTCGCGGCTCCAGTCCGGGTCGGGCGGGGGCACGCGCTGCATCCATTCGCGGATGAGGCGCTGGTGCTCGCGTTCCTCCTCCGCCATCTCGGCGGCGAGCTTGCGCACCTCGGGCGGGTTCTTCGGCGAGCGCGCCACCCCGGCGAGAAACTTCTCGGCGCGCTCCTCGTTTCTGAGGGCGAGCGCGAGCGCGTGCCAGGGCTGCATGCGGTAGTGCAGTTCGGTCACCGGCGCGGTCTCCGGCGGCTCGGGCGTCTCCCATTGCAGCGCGTACACCGGCGGCGGCATCTGCGGCCAGCCCATTTCCTCCAGGATCTGCTTCGCGTGCAGACCCTCGATCTCGGCAAGCTGACGAAAGAGCTTTGCCACCTCCAGGTTGTTGTGCACCTCCATCTGGTCGGCGAACTCGGTGTAGCGCTCGGCCGCGTCGCGCTCCATCGCGTAGGCCCGCGCCATGAATTCCTCGCACGCCTTGCTCGCCGGCCGGCGCCGCCGCGCCTGCGCGCGCGGCTTGTTCGCCTTGCGGCCGCTGTTCGTCATACCTCGAACTCCTTCACCAGCTCGGCAAGCGGCGCCCGCCCGGCGCCCGCGGGTGCGTAGGGCGGCCGATTGCCCTTGTAGAGAACGCCGAGATTGAATCCGTCGTCAGTCATCAGCCGCCGCGCGGCGCGCGCCGGATCGTCGGTCGGCGCGACCGGCGCCGGGCGCACGAGGTCCTTCCACGCGCGCTGGTCCGGGCGGAACGTCACGCACGGCGAGAGGATCTCGACGAACGAGAAGCCCGGATGGCGCACCGCCTCGGCGATCAGCCGCGCGCAGCCGTTCGGGTCGCCCGAGAAGCCGCGCGCGATGAAATTCGCCCCGGAGGCGAGCGCGATCACGAGCGGATGGAACTCGCGCACGCCGGTGCCGCCGGGCGCGAGCTTGGAGGACCAGCCCGGCTCGGTCGTGGGCGAGGGCTGGCCTTTGGTCATGCCGTAGACGTGGTTGTCCATCACGACGTAGGTGAGGTCCACGTTGCGCCGGCAGGCGTGCAGGAAATGGTTGCCGCCGATCGAGTAGCCGTCGCCGTCGCCGCCGGCGACGAGCACGGTGAGATCGGGTCGCGCGATCTTGAGGCCGGTGGCCGCGGGCAGCGCCCGCCCGTGCACGCCGTGAAAGCCGTAGCAGGTGGTGTAGGCCGGAATGCGCGAGGAGCAGCCGATCCCCGAGACGATCGCCACCTGCTCGGGCCGCAGCCCGAGCATCGCGAGCGCGCGCGTGATCCCGGCGAGCACGCTGAAGTCGCCGCATCCCGGGCACCAGACCGGCTTGATGTCGGACTTGAAGCTCTGCGGCGTGAGCGCCGCGGTGTCGGGTGCGTTCATGCTCGGGCCCACTCGATGAGGCGGCGGTGGATCTCGCCCGGCCGGAAAGGCAGCGGGCCCGGCCGGCGCAGGCTTTCGACCTCGCCCGGCAGCTCGTACGTCGAGCGCAGGTGGCGCAGGAACTGGCCGCTGTGGTTCTGCTCGACCACCAGCACCCGGCGCACGCCTTCGAGCGCCTGCGCAAGGCGCGCCGGCTGCGCCGGAGAAAGCAGCCGAATCGAGACCAGCCGCGCACGCACGCCGTCGGCCGCCGCGCGAGTGAGCGCCTCGCGCACTGCGGCGGTGGGCGAGCCGAAGGTCACGACCGCCAGATCGCCCTCGCCCTCGACGCTCGCCCAGCGCTCGCCGCAGTCGAAGCCGGCGAGCTTCCGCGCGCGCTTTTCCAGTTGCGCAAGGTGGTCGGCGGCGAGCGACGAGGGCGTGCCGCGCTCGTTGTGCTCCAGGCCGTCGGCGGTGTAGGTCACCCCGGGCGTGCCCGGGATCGCCATCGGCGAGACGCCCGACGGCGTCACCGCATAGCGCCGATAGCCGGCGCCGTTTGCCGGCGCCACCAGCCGCATCGGGCCGCTTTCGCGGCATTCGGGCCGCTCGACCACGCCGCGTGCCTGGCCGAGATACTGGTCGGAGAGCACGATCGCCGGCACCTGGAGCGTTTCGGCGAGCTCCACCGCCCACTGCGTCGCCGCGCAGCAATCCGCGAGCGAGTTCGGCGCCACCACCACGTGCGGCGCATCGCCGTGCAGCCCATGGAGCGCGATGTTGAGATCGGCCTGCTCGGTCTTGGTCGCGATGCCGGTGGAGGGTCCCGTGCGCATCACGTCCACCACCACGATCGGGATCTCGGCCGCCACCCCGAGGCCGATCGCCTCGGTCATCAGCGCGAGACCCGGACCGGAAGTGGCCGTAAGGGCCGGCACCCCGCCGTAAGAGGCGCCGAGCGCCATGTTGATCGAGGCGAGCTCATCTTCGGCCTGCACCAGCGCACCGCCCACCTTCGCGAGCGCCGGCGACATCCATTCGAGCAGTTCGGTCGCCGGCGTGATCGGGTAGGCGGCGACGAAGCGCACGCCGCCCGCGAGCGCGCCGAATCCGGCGGCCTCGTTGCCGGTGACGAGCCAGCGGGCCGAGCGCGCCGGCGGCGCGGCGAGCGGGAACGAGACGTCGAGCTTCGCGGCCTCCGCGAGGCCCGCGCGCACCGCCGCAAGGTTCGCCTCCAGCGCCTCGCCGCCCTTGCGCGTCGCCTTCGTCACCGCCGCCTCCAGCGCTTCGCGCCCGATCCCCATCAGGCCGCCGAGCAGCCCCAGCGCCACCATGTTCGGCCAGGCGCCGCGGATGGCCTTCGCGATCGCCTTGAAGGGCACCGGCACAAGGCGCGCGCCGCTCCGCGCGAAATGTTCCGGCGGCTCGCCCTGCGCCGGGTCGCCCACCAGCAGGCCGCCCGGTCCGATCGGGATCTCGTCGGCGAAGCGCGCCACGTTCTGCCAGTCAATCGCGGCGAGCACGTGGAAGGCGTCATCCGGGCCGTCGGTCGGAAAGGTCGCCGCGCGCACCATCGCGACCGCCTCGCCGCCGCGGATCTGCGGGCCGCTGGAGCGGGTCATCAGGCCGTAGTAGCCGGCTACCGCGACGGCCTCCAGCAGCATGTTGCCGGCGGTCATGACGCCGGCGCCGCCGGAGCCGGCGAGCGCGACCGAGACGCTGGAGAACGGGCCTGACATCGGTGTCGTTTGCCCGCCGACTGTGCCGCAACGAAAAGCGCTTTCCTTGCTCTAGATCAAACCGGCGCGCTCGCGCCGGGGGAAGACTGCGATCATCGGGAAGGCGGGCGCCGCGGCGCGGCAGGGGGCGGTCCCCGCAAAAACCAGCAATATAGTACTTGATTACCTATTTTGCCCTGCCGGATTGGAGGGGAACGCGATGACCGCCATGCCTGTCGCCGCCCGGCCCGGCGCCCGGGCGCTCAAGGACCATAACCTCGCCGAAATCGTCGTGCCCGGCGTGCGCTTCGAGAAGCGTCCGGCGCGCACCCCGGACGGAAAGCCCGCCGCCGGCTTGTACAACGCCTGGATCTGGCTCGACAACCCCGCGCAGTACAACTCCTACACCACCGAGATGGTGAAGGGCGTGATCCACGCCTTCCGCGCCGCCTCCAACGCCCGGGACGTCAACTGCGTCGTCTTCACCGGCGTCGGCGACAAGGCGTTCTGCACCGGCGGCAACACCAAGGAGTACGCCGAGTACTACGCCGGGCGGCCGCAGGAATACCGGCAGTACATGCGCCTGTTCAACGACATGGTGTCGGCGATCCTCGCCTGCGACAAGCCGGTGATCTGCCGCGTCAACGGCATGCGCATCGGCGGCGGCCAGGAAATCGGCATGGCGTGCGATTTCTCGGTGGCGCAGGACCTCGCCCGCTTCGGCCAGGCGGGCCCCAAGCACGGCTCGGCGCCGATCGGCGGCGCGACCGACTTCCTGCCGGTGATGGTGGGCGCCGAGCGCGCCATGGCCGCGTGCGTGCTCTGCGAGCCGTTCTCGGCGCACGAGGCGTACTGGATGGGCCTGCTCACCGACATCGTGCCGGCGCTCAAGGTGGACGGAAAGTTCGTCCCCAATCCGCTGGTCGAGACTTCCCGCGTCGTGGACGAGACCGGTCGCTTCGTCTTCGGCAAGCCGAAGACGGGCGAGGCGTTGAAGGAAGGAAAGGCGCTCCTTGCGCGCGGCACGGTGGACCTTGCGCTCCTCGACGCGAAGGTGGAGGAGCTGTGCGCGAAGATGCTCCTCACCTTTCCGGACTGCACGACCAAGACGCTGGAGGAGCTGCGCAAGCCCAAGCTCGAGGCCTGGAACCGCAACAAGGAAGACTCGCGGGCGTGGCTCGCGCTCGACATGATGACCGAGGCGCGCGCCGGGTTCACCGCCTTCAACGAGGGCACGAAGGACGACCGCGAGGTGGACTTCGTGCTGCTCAGGCAGAAGCTCGCCGAAGGCGCCTCGTGGGTCGGGCCGCTCGCCGACGACATCCAGCCCAAGGCGAGGCGCAAGTGACCGAGTCGCCCGTCAAGGTCTGGCTGGAGCGCGAGGGGCGGCTGCTGCGCCTGCGCCTTGCGCGCCCGAAGGCGAACGTGCTCGACGCGGCGATGATCGCGGCGCTCGATGCGGCGCTCGCGGAGCACGCCGGCGCGCAGGGGCTCCTCGCCGCGCTGGTGGACCACGAAGGGCCGCATTTTTCCTTCGGCGCGAGCGTCGAGGAGCACCTGCCCGAGCGCTGCGCGGCGATGCTCGCCTCGCTGCACGCCCTGCTCGGGCGAATGCTCGACTGGCCGCGGCCGATCCTCGTCGCCGTGCGCGGCCAGTGCCTCGGCGGCGGCCTCGAATTCGCCCTCGCCGGGCACCTGCTCTTCGTCGCGCCGGATGCGCAGCTCGGCCAGCCGGAGCTGAAGCTCGGCGTGTTCGCTCCCGCCGCCTCGGTGCTGCTGCCGCTTCGGATCGGCCAGGGGCGCGCCGAGGATCTGCTTTTTTCCGGGCGCTCGATTGACGCGCCGACGGCGCTCGCCTGGGGACTTGCCGCCGCCGTGGCCGAGGACCCGGCGCAGGCGGCGCTCGACTGGTTCGACCGGCACCTTGCGGCAAAGAGCGCGAGCTCGCTCGGCTACGCGGTGCGCGCCGCGCGCGCCCCGTTCGCCGATCTGGCGAAGGCGCGCCTGGACGAAGTCGAGGCGCTCTACCTCGAAGACCTCATGCGCACGCGCGACGCGGTCGAGGGCCTGCGGGCCTTCCTCGAAAAACGCCCGCCGCGCTTCCAGAACCGATAGGGATGACCATGAGCCTCGCCGAGATCGTCAAGCGCTGCGAAACGCTGTTCGAGGACCTGCGCTTCAACGCCGTGAGGGAGTGGAAGGCGGCGCATCCGGGCGCGAAAGCGATCGGCTACATGCCGATCTACGTGCCGCGCGAGATCATCCACGCCGCCGGCATGCTGCCGGTGGGCATCTTCGGCGGCGGTGATCAGCTCGAGGTGATCCAGGGCGACGCCTACTACCAGAGCTACATCTGCCGCATCCCGCGCTCGACGCTGGAACTGGGCCTCACCGGGCGGCTCGACTGCCTGGACGGCATGCTCTTTCCCTCGATCTGCGACGTGATCCGCAACCTCTCGGGCATGTGGCAGATCCTGTTCAAGGACAAGTACGTCAAGTACTTCGACGTGCCGCAGAACTACGACGACGCGGTGGGGGGCGAGTTCTACCTGCACGAGCTGCGCACGCTGCGCGACGATCTGGCGGCGCTCGCCGGGCGCGCGGTCACCGACGACGATCTGCGCGCCTCGATCGCGGCGTACAACGAGAACCGCCGCGCGGTGCGCGACCTGTACGCGTACCGGGCGGCGAAGCCCTGGCAGGCGCCGACTTCCGAGGTCTATCTGCTGCTTCGCGCCGGCTGCGTGCTGCCGGTCGAGGCGCACACGCGCCTGGTGCGCGAGTACCTCGCCGCCGCCGAGGCGACGCCGCGCCCGAGGCGCGACAACGCGCGCGTCGTGCTCACCGGCGCGTTCTGCGAGCAGCCGCCGCTTTCGCTCATCAAGTCCATCGAGATGGCCGGCTGTTATGTGGTGGACGACGACTTCATGCTGATCTCGCGCTGGCTGGTGGAGGACGTGCCGGAGACGGGCGATCCGCTGCAGGAGCTGGCGAGGGCGTTCCTGCACCGCTCGACGCAGACTTCGTCGAAGTACGACGAGAGGAAGGAGGACAAGGGCCGGACGCTGCTTGCGCAGGTGAAAGGACGCGGCGCCGAAGGCGTCATCTTCGCCGCGCCCTCGTTCTGCGACCCGGCGCTCCTTGAGCGGCCGATGCTGCAGGACGTGCTGGCGAAGCACGGCATTCCCTACACCGCCTTCAAGTACGCCGAGAACACCGGGCAGATGGCCCCGATCCGCGAGCAGGCGGGGACCTTCGCCGACTCGATCAAGCTGTGGAACGCCGCGTAGGAGGACGCACCCGATGAGCACGCCCGCAAGCGCGACGCCGAAGACCGCCGCGCCGAGAAAGCCGCAGACCGTCGTCAAGGAAGACGCGATGTGGCTGCAGAAGGAGATGATCAACCGCAACTACCACGACCTCGCCACCGCGCGCGAGCGCGGGCGCAAGATCGCGGCCACGTTCGTCCCGGGCAACCTGAACGAGCTGCTGATGTGCTTCGACTTCGCGAGGAGCCTGCCCGAGACCAACGCGCTGCAGAACGCGCTGCGCAAGCGCTCCGGCAAGCTCGTCATGGAAGCCGAGCGCGACGGCCAGTCCGAGGACGTATGCACCTACGTCAAGGCCGACATCGGCATGTTCCTGCAGGGCGAGATCGGCCCCACCGGCGAGCCGCTGCCGCGCCCGGACGTGCTTCTGCTTTCCTACACCGGCTGCTTCACCTTCATGAAATGGTTCGAGCTGGTGCGGCAGAAGTTCGGCGGCGAGACCGTGATGCTGCACGTGCCGTATCAGGGCGACGGCCGCATCAGCCCGGCGATGCGCGACTATGTGGTGAAGCAGCTCCGGGAGAGCGTGATCCCGGCGCTGGAGCGCATCTCGGGCGTGAAGTTCGACATTGACCGGCTGCGCGAGTACCTGAAGGAATCGCAGAAGGCGGAAGAGGACCTGGTCGCGGTGCTGCGGACGGCCAGGCACCGGCCGAGCCCGATCGACGGCTACTTCGGCGCGGTGTACTACATCGGCCCGATCTTCACCGCCTTCCGCGGCACGCCCGAGGCGACCGAATACTACCGGGTGCTGCGCGCCGAGATCGAGGCGCGCCTGCGCGAGGGCAAGGGGCCGGTGACGCCCGAAGGCGACCACCCGGGCGAGAAATACCGCTTGGTGGTCGAGGGCCCGCCCAACTGGACCCACTTCCGCGACTTCTGGAAGATGTTCTACGACGAGGGCGCGGTGGTGGTCGCCTCCACCTACTCCAAGGTGGGCGGCGTGTACGACTTCGGCTTCCGCCACGACCCGCAGCGGCCGCTGGAGTCGCTCGCCGAGTACTGCCTCGGCTGCTACACCAACCTCAATTTCCCGCAGCGCATTGACATGATCTGCCGCTACATCGAGGACTATCAAGCCGACGGGCTACTCATCAACTCGATCAAGAGCTGCAACAGCTTCTCGGCCGGCCAGCTCCTCATCCTGCGCGAGGTGGAAAAGCGCACCGGCAAGCCGGCCGCGTTCATCGAGTCGGACCTCGTGGACCCGCGCTATTTTTCCGCGGCCAACATCAAGAACCGGCTGGAGAGCTACTTCCAGATGATCCGCCAGAAGCGGCTCGCGGCGGGGGTGCACTGACCATGCGCTGCTTCATCGGCATTGACCTGGGTTCGACCACCACCAAGGCGGTGGTGATGGACGAGGCGCGCGAGGTGCTCGGCCGCGGCATCACCAACTCGCGCTCGAACTACGACACCGCGGCGGCGGTCGCCAAGCAGGAGGCGCTGGTCGCGGCGCGCTTTGCGCTTTTCCGGCGCGCGCTCGCGCAAAGCGGTGCGCTCGGCGAGGCGCTGGAAGCGTTCATGGCGCAGCTCGAACGCGATTTCCGGCTGGAGCAGTTCCTCGAGCAGCTCGGCGACCTGGAGGCCGAATGCGCGAAGAACGTCGCCACCGCGCGCTTCGGCGAGGCGGCCGCCGGCGTCGCGCAGGCGCTCGCCGAGGTGTTCCGCCGGCTGCGCGAGGAGGCGCCCACCCTTTTCGCCGCGGGCGCGAAGCGCAAGAGCGACTTCTTCCGCGACATCGCCGGCAGCCGCTACCTCGCCGTCGGCGAGCAGGTGGCGAAGGACGCCGGCATCCGCTACGACATGCTGCTCAACGTCTTCGACCGCTCGATCCTCGCGGTCGAGAACAACGTCTACGGCGCCAACACCCGCCGCAATCTGCTGGCGGCGCTCGAGCGCACCTTCGGCGCGATGCCCGACACGGCGGCGCGCGCCGATGCGGTGCGCGCGCCGATCCGCGAGGTGCTCGACACGCCGCTGGAGGAGACCTACGTGGTGGGCACCGGCTACGGGCGCGCGCGGCTGCCGTTCTCCAAGGAGCACATCCGCTCCGAGATCCTCTGCCACGGCCTCGGCGCGCACGTGATGTACCCGGGCACGCGCACCGTGCTCGACATCGGCGGCCAGGACACCAAGGCGATCCAGGTGGACGCGCACGGCATCGTCGAGAGCTTCCAGATGAACGACCGTTGCGCCGCCGGCTGCGGCCGCTACCTCGGCTACATCGCCGACGAGATGAACATGGGCCTGCACGAGCTGGGGCCGCTCGCGATGAAGGCGACCAAGACCATCCGCATCAACTCGACGTGCACGGTGTTCGCCGGCGCCGAGCTGCGCGACCGCCTCGCGCTCGGCGAGAAGCGCGAGGACATCATGGCGGGGCTGCACCGCGCCATCATCCTGCGGGCGATGTCCATCCTCGCGCGCTCGGGCGGCATCCGCAACGAGTTCACCTTCACCGGCGGCGTGGCGAAGAACGAGGCGGCGGTGAAGGCGCTGCGCGAGCTCGTGTTCGAGAACTACGGCGAGATGACGATCAACATCAATCCGGACTCGATCTACACCGGCGCGCTCGGCGCGGCGACCTTCGCCTGGCGCGCGGTCACCGAGGAAGGCAAGGTCGCGCAGCTCAGGGAGGCGGCATGATCCACACGGTCGGCATTGACATCGGCTCGGGCGCGGTGAAGACCGTGCTCTTTCGCCAGGGCGAGGACGGCCGCACCGAGTGGCTCGCGCGCCGCTGCGAGCGGATCCGCCGCCGCGACCCGATGGAGCTCGCGCGCCAGGGCTACGACGAGGTGCTCGCCGAAGCGGGGCTTGCGCCGGAGGACGTCGCCTACGTGGCGACCACCGGCGAGGGCGAGAACGTGAAGTTCGCCACCGGCCACTTCTACTCGATGACCACGCACGCGCGCGGCGGCGTGTACCTCGTTCCGGCCGCGCGCGCGGTCGTGGACATCGGCGCGCTCAACGGGCGGGCGATCTACATGGACGAGCGCGGCAAGGTGCTCTCGTACAAGATGACCAGCCAGTGCGCCTCCGGCTCCGGACAGTTCCTGGAGAACATCGCGCGCTATCTCGGGGTCGCGGTCGAGGAAATCGGGCCGCTGTCCAAGACCTCGAAAAACCCCGAGAAGGTCAGCTCGATCTGCGCGGTACTCGCCGAGACCGACGTCATCAACATGGTCTCGCGCGGAATCCCGACGGCGGACATCCTGAAAGGCATCCACCTCTCGATGGCCTCGCGCATCGCCAAGCTGCTGAAGGTCACCGGCATCACCAAAGGCACCGTGCTGCTCACCGGCGGACTCGCGCTCGACGAGGGGCTCGTTGCGGCGCTGCGCGAGGAGCTGGTCAACGAGAAGATCACCGGGCTGGAGGTGGTCAACCATCCCGATTCCATCTACGCCGGCGCCATCGGCGCCGCGCTCTGGGGCGCGTATCGCCACGCGCGGCTCGCGGAACTCCAGGCGCGCGCCGCCGCCTGACACGGAGAGCCAACGATGGCACTGATGATCAACGATTCCTGCACCGCCTGCGACGCCTGCGTGCCGGTGTGCCCGAACGAGGCGATCTCGAAGGGCGATCCGATCTACGTCATTGATCCTCTGAGGTGCACCGAGTGCGTCGGCGCGCACGACGAGCCGCAGTGCAAGCTGGTGTGTCCGGCCGACTGCATCGTGCCGCACCCGGACTTCCGCGAAAGCCCGGAGGAGCTGCAGGCGAAATACGAGGCGCTGCACGGCTGAGCGGCGGCGCGGCGATCGCCCGCCGCGAATGCTCAGCCGGGCGGCGCCGCCTCCCGACACCGATCGCACACCCCGCAGCGCGGCGGGTCCTGCTCGCCGAAGTAGCGGCGCAGGAAGACGCTGCGGCATTCGGCGCTGTAGGCGTAGTCGCGAAGCGCGCCCAGGCGCCGCTCGTCGGCGAGGCGCGCGATGTCGAGCCGGCGCGCGAGGTCCTCGGCGCCCGCCTGGAACTCCTCGGGGCCGGCCTTGATCGCCCACTCGCTGCCCGCGGTCTGCTCGATCAGCCCGACCGCCTCCAGTTGCGCGCAGAGCGCGCGCGCGGCGGCGACCGGCACTGCCGCCGAAAGCGCGAGATCCGCCGCGCTCACCGCGCGGTGCTCGCCGGCCCAGGCCTTCAGCGCTTGCGCCAGGCGGCGAAGCTGGTCGGGCCGCGCGCGACCCTCCGCGAGGAGATGGCGTTGCACCTCCAGGTCGGCGGGATCGAAAAGCAGCACGCAGTGGCAGGTCCGCCCGTCGCGCCCGCCGCGGCCGGCCTCCTGCACGTACTGCTCGAGCGACGACGGCGTCTGGAAGTGCAGGACGTAGCGGATGTTCGGCTTGTCAATGCCCATGCCGAAGGCGCTCGTCGCCACCATCACGATGCGCCGGTTCGGACGCATGAAGCGCTCCTGCGCGGCGGCGCGCTCGGCCTTGCGCATCCTGCCGTGGTAGCGCTCGGCCGGGATGCGCGCGCGCTGCAGAGCGCGGAACAGGCGGTCCACCTCGACGGTGGTCGCGCAGTACACGATCCCCGGCCGCGGCAGGCGGCGCAGCAGCCGGCCGGCGGCGGCGAGCTTGGCGCTGCCCTCGGCGATGCGCACCGAGAAGCGCAGGTTCCTGCGGTGCGGCGGCGCGAGGACGAGCACCGGCTCGCGCATGGCGAGGCGCGCGACGATGTCCTCGCGCACGCGCGGCGTCGCCGTGGCGGTGAGCGCGAGCACCTGCGGATCGCCGAGCCGCTGCCTCTGCCGGCCCAGGCGCAGATACGCCGGCCGGAAATCGTGGCCCCACTCCGAGATGCAGTGCGCCTCGTCCACCGCAAGAAGCGCCGGACGCGCCACGGCGATCGCCTGCCCGGTGTGCGCCGACTCGAGCGTCTCGGGCGTGGTCAGGACGACGAGCGGCCCGCCCTGCGCGAGCCGCGCCAGAGCGCTGCGGCGTTCGGCGGCGCGCAGACTGCTGTCGAGCCGTATGACGGGCAGGCGGCGCCTCCTGAGCGCCTGTTCCTGGTCGGCGATCAGCGCGATGAGGGGCGAGACGACGACCGCGGGGCGGTCGGCGAGCAGCGCGCTCACCTGGTAGAGCAGCGATTTGCCGTATCCGGTCGGCAGCACGGCGAGCACGTCGCGCCTCTCGAGCAGGGCGCGCAGCGCCCGCTCCTGCTCGGGCCGCAACTGCGCGACGCCGAGCTTGCCGGCTGCGACCTCCCGGGCGCGCGCCAGCGGATCGGCCGGCGACTCGCGCCGGCCGCGTCGGCGCCCTCGCCGCCGGCGCCAATGTCCGCTCCTTCGCCCCGGTTCGCCGGTTTCCTGCATCCGATCCTTTCCCCGGATGATGCGGCAACACAGTAACGCGAACGCCCGACCGCCGCTCGCGGGCCC
>Ga0073934_10007006_pt1 | contig 16006 bp, 15 predicted proteins | sample LarsenN4metaG_FD_76834 | JGI IMG/M metagenome (GOLD analysis project Ga0073934, IMG submission 76834) | Hot spring sediment bacterial and archeal communities from British Columbia, Canada, to study Microbial Dark Matter (Phase II) - Larsen... ...
AGCCGCCCAGCACCTTCGTGCGGTCGGGCCCGTCAGGGCGGAACGAGAGCCAGTTGTTGGTGCCCGGCCGCATCGCCATCGTGAACGCCGGGAAGACGTAGACCATGTAGCCGGTGGTGAGTTCTTCCTGGGTCAGCCCGCGCAGGTCGCCGCGCGGGTTCATGGGATGGTCGGCCCCGCCCAGAAACTTCTCGCCCATCTTGCAGCGCTCGTGGGTGAAGGTCTCGTCCGTGCGCGGCTGCTCGGGAATGTAGGTGCCGCGCGCCGGCATCTGCACCCCCACCGTCGTGATGTGCAGCGCGATGTGGTGGTAGTACTCCATCGAGTTTTCGGCTGAGAGCTTCCAGTTGCCGTTCCAGGTCGTCTCGTAGTGGAAGACCTCGGTCTGCTCCGCGATCCGGTAGTTGGCCACCGCCTTGTCCATCGACGCGAACGTGGGCGCCAGCGGCGCCGCATCGTCGTCCAGGTTGACGAACAGGAAGCCCATCCAGCTGTCCAGCCGATACTGCGGCAGGCTGCACTTGGCCCTGTCGAAGGCCAGGCTCCTCTCCATGTGCGGCGCGCCCATCAGCCTGCCGTCCAGGCCATAGGACCAGGCGTGGTAGGGGCACAGAAAGGCCCTGGTGTTGCCGCGGTCCTGCACGATCGGCATATAGCGGTGCCGGCAGATGGCATTGAGCGCGCGCACCTCGCCGTCGGCCCCGCGCACGATGACGACCGGCTCGCCCATGACGTCGATGGTGTAGTAGTCGCCCGGGTTGGGCACGTACTCCTCGCGCCCCACGCACAGCCACGACTTCTCGAAGATCGCCTTGACCTCGCGCTCGTACAGCTCCTGCGAGGTGTAGGCCTCGCGCGGGAGCGTGAGACAGGCCGCGTCGGGCGTTCCCAGGTAGCCGCCCAGGTCGTCGAGCAGCGCGTCGAGGCTCTTGGTCATCGGAGCTGTCCCCGCATCGGAGCGATCGTCGAGACGGCACAAACGCCGCCCGACGTACCACCGGATGCCGGGTCTGGCTAGGCTCCCCCACGGAACACCCTGCCCGGGTGTAGGGTGGGGGTCGGCAGGCTGACCCTGCCCATCCCCAGGAGGGCCGCCATGAATGATCCCAAGTCTATGCAGAGCGCCATGCTCCTCGGCAACAAGGCGGTTGAGCTCGCGCGGCTCAACGACATGCTTGCGCGTGGCGGCATGGTGAAGTTCGCTGTTCCGGTAGGCAATGCGGTGCTCGTCGTTACCGAGACGCTGCATGAAGGGGGCGCCTACCTCGCCGCCCAGACCGCCGCGGCCGAGCAGGCGCGCACCGCCGAGGAGGCGGCCTCCAAGGATCAGCGCGGCAGCTACAACGCCAGCTCGCGGGTCTAGCGCGCAACACCGGGTCGACCGGTGCGGACGCCCTGTAGCGAACCTGCCTCCGGCAGTGCATCGTGGCACGGCACGGAGGGGGAGATCATGCCAAGCGAAGCCAGCAACACGGCCGAGGTCCCGGGCGTACTTGCGACGTTGCGCCTGTACGACGAGGGCATGATGGCGGGGACGAAGGCAATCTGAAGCGGGCGTTTCACGCCCGTGCCTGCATCGTCGGCTTCTGGGAAGGCGGTCTCAACTGGGAAGCGCTCGACGGCTTCGCTGCCGGCTGCAAGCAGCTTGCGGCCCGGGCCGGCGCCTGCGACTCGCGCGTCGAACGTCTATCCCTCATGGGCGACAACGCGCCGGTGACGCTGGGCAATCAGTACGCCGGCGTGTGGTACAGCGACGACCTCTCCCTGTTGCGCATCGACGGGTTGTGGCGGAGATCGTCCACAAGACCTACTACGCTCACCCTGCCTAGGCGGCCTAGCCCGGTACGGCCGAGGTCAGCGCTCCCAGGCGCTCCACCGCGTCGCGCACCTCGAGCCACATGGCCCTGACCGGACCGCCGCCGGCGCGCCGGGCCTCGGCGCCGGCGATGCGGCGGGCGCGCCGGAAGCCGTGCGAGCGCACCAGCCGCCGTGCCATCAGGGCTATGTCGTGTGCAGCGGGAACCATCGCCTTCTCCGTGCATCGCGCTCATGGAGGCAATGCACGGAGAGGGCGTCCGTCCCAGCGAAGTGAGCTAGGCCGCCTTGCCGCGCGCCCCGTCGACGCTGAAGGCGCCAGGGCCGGCGCACGACAGGTAGAGGAACAGGAAGCAGTAGAGGATCGCCGCATCGCCGCCGTTGTTGACCGGAAAGAAGCTGCTGGGCGCGTGGGCGATCCAGTACGCGAAGGCCATCGTGCCCGACGCGATGAAGGCGGCCGGGCGCGTGAACAGGCCCAGCGCGATCAGCGCGCCCGCCACCAGCTCGATGATGCCGGCGATCCAGGGCAGGCTTCCCGCATCGGGAACGAAGGCGGCGTCGGGCGGGAAGCCCAGCAGCTTCTGGGTCCCGTGGGCCAGGAAGATGAGCCCGGCAACGATGCGCGTGATGCCCAGGACCTTGGGCGCCCAAGGCCCCAGCGTCGCGGCTAGATTCATTTTATCTCTCCACTGGTTGGTCGACGGCGCTCACCCTGGCCGCCAGCCTGCAGGATGGCAAGCTGTCGCTGCGCCGCCGCATCACGATTGCGTGGGCTGGCCTGTGCGCCTCAGGGCGTCCAGTTGACCTTGTGTTCCGTCAGGTAGGCGTCCACCGCGGCACCGACGGTGGGGAAGAAGCCGGCCTCGCCAAAGGCATCCAGGATCTCGAAGCGGCGCAGCTTGTCCTTCACGGGATCCTTCATCTCGGCGAAGCGCAATTCGATGCCGCGGCCGGCAAGGTTCGACTGCAGCTCCACCAGCATGTCTGCCGCCGTCACATCGACGCTGGTGATGGGCTCCGCCGCGACGATGATGCGGCGCAGCGGTTGGGGCGCCTCGGCGATCGCCCCTTCCAGGCTCTGGCGGAACAGTTCGGCGTTGGCGAAGAACAGCGGCGCGTCCCAGCGGAACAGCAGCAGGCCCGGCACCAGCCGCGCCTCGGGATAGCGCCGGACGTCGTGATAGCCGCGCAGGCCGTCCACCCGACCCAGCACGGCGAAGTACGGACGCCAGCCATCCCATAGGAACTCGATCACCGCCAAAACCACCGCCAGCACGATGCCTTGGATCGCGCCCAGGAACGCGACGCCAGCGAAACAGACGATCGAGAGCCAGAACTCCCAGCGCTGGATCCGCCAGATGCGCGCCAGGTCGCGGAACTCGAACAGCCCGATGGCGGCGGCGATCACCACGGCCGCCAGCGCGCTGGACGGAAGGTCGCGCAGCAGTTCGGGGGCCAGCACCAGCAGCAGCGCCACACCGGCCGCGCCCACCACGCCAGTCAGCTGCGTCCGCGCCCCCGCCGCCTCGGCCACAGGCGTGCGCGAGGAACTGCTGCTGATCGGGAATCCCTGGAAGAACCCTGCCGCCAGGTTGGCGGCGCCCAGGCCGATCATCTCCTGGTTCGGGTTCGCCTCGCACTTCAGGCGCGCCGCATAGGTCCGCGACAGCACGCTGGTATCGGCGAACGAGACCAGCGCCACAGCCACCCCGCCCAGCAGGATCGGCACCACGTCTTCGGGCCGGATCCAGGGTATGGCGAACGCCGGCAGCCCCTGGGGCATGGGTCCCAGCACCTTGACGCCGTGGGTGGCGTCCAGATCCAGGATGGCAACCGCCAGGGTGGCCCCGACCACCGCCAGCAGGATGCCGGGGAAGCGCGTGAACCGCTTGGCCAGCATGATCGCCGCGAACGTGGCGGCCCCGATGGCGAAGGCGGCCCAGTTGGCCTCGCCCCCGGCAACCGCCTGGACAATGCGAACCGTGTCCTGCAGCGGTCCGGTGCTCTCGAACGACACCTCGAACAGCTTGGGCACCTGGCTCACGATGACGGTCAGCGCGATGCCATTCATGTAGCCGTAGCGGATCGGCTTGGAGAGCAGCTCGGTCACGAAGCCCAGGCGCAGCAGGCCGGCGAGGATGCACACCGCGCCGGCGACCACGGCCATCATCCCGGCCACCGCCACCGCCCGTGCGGGATCGCCCGCCGCCAACGGCAGCACCGTGCCCAGAATCAGGGTAGCCAGCGCCGAATCCGGACCCAGCACGAGGATGCGGCTGGGCCCCAGCAGGGCATAGACCAGCAAGGGCACAATCGTGGCGTAAAGGCCGTGGATGCCCGGCAGGCCCGAGGCTGTGGCATAGGCGATGCCCACCGGCACCAGCATCGCGGCCAGTACCAATCCCGCCGCCACGTCGCGTGGCAGCCACGCGGCCCGGTAGGCGCGCACCATCGCGATCCCAGGCAGCCAGCGGCGCCAGCCCGCTGCCGCGGTGGGACCGGATCCCGCATCGGGGTACGTCGCCTGCGTCATGCGATGCACCCAGCCAGTGGCGCGACGGCCGCGTCTAGCCGCCGCTCCTGCGGGAGCGGCTGATGACGTAGCCGATGACGAAGAATGCAGCGGCGGTGACGACCGTGATGCCGCCCGAGAAGGGCGCCAGGATCAGGCTGATGACGCCCAGTGCGTAGAAGAACGTGGTCATCGGCGAACCCTACACGCTTTGGAGGCTCGCGTGCAGGCTGTCACCCACAGCGCCGCAATGGAGAGAGGGCCGCCACGCCATCGGCGCGGCGGCCAGTGGGAGGGACGTCCGCCAAGGGGGTGGGCGGACAGAGGGTCGGGGAAACGACCCTGTGCGGAAGGTCACACAGGGCATCGCCCTGCTGCATGATCTGCATCAACCGACGGTGGGCCTGAGGGCACCAGTCGCACCCCCGCGGCCTAGTCCGGCAGGCACCGGCAGGAGGGAGTGGCGAGCGCCATGCGTCGCGGCGGGGAGACCGGTCGCGGAAGGCAATGCCCGTGACGAAGTCCCATGCGTAAGCTACTGGTTTCCTGCATCGGATGGGTGGCCGAGCGGTTGAAGGCACCGGTCTTGAAAACCGGAAGGAGTGCAAGCTCCTCGTGGGTTCGAATCCCACCCCATCCGCCAGCACCGGCAAGCGTCCACCGCGATGCGGAAGTGCTCGCCGCGGGCCTCGATTCCCCTTCGTGGCGATGGGGTAATGGCTCGTCCAGACCCGCGCCGCCATCCGCGACGCGGCGGTTGCGGTGCAGCGGGCCATCGCCGCAGGCCAGGAGCGCACGGCGTCGAACCGGAAGCGCCGCCTTCCCCATGTAGCTCTGGCCGCCGAGGGCGATCGGCCCGATCATGAAGGCCTTCGACGAACGCATGCGAGAAGCGTCCCCATGAAGTCCCGTGCCGTGGTGCAGGTGGCCGACCGCCGCCTGGAGATGATGGAGCGCGAGGTGCCCCGCGTGGGCACGGGCGAAGCGCTGCTGCGCGTCGAGGGTTGCGGCCTGTGCGGAACCGATATCGAGCAGTACCGCGGTCACATGACCGCCAAGGGCATTGTCGCCTATCCCCTGATCCCCGGCCACGAGCCCGTCGGCATCCTCGAGGAGATCTCGCCCGAAGCGGCACGCGCCTGGGGCGTGGCCAGGGGCGACCGCGTGGCGCTGGAGCCGCACCTTTCCTGCGGCCTGTGCCCCACCTGCCTGTCGGGCTCCTACCACCTGTGCAAGGCGGTGCGCGACGTCGGTCTTCCCAGCTATGGCTTCCTGCCGCTCGACTTCGGGCACGGGCTGTGGGGCGGCTATGCCGACTACGTCCACCTGCACCCGCGCACCGTGCTGCACCGCATCCCTGCGGCGATGCCGCTCGCGCTGGCCACCCAGTACCAGGCGCTGGCCGCCGGTGTGCGCTGGGCGGTGCAGGTGCCTCGGACGGCGCTCGGCGACAGCGTGCTGATCCTGGGGTGCGGCCAGCGCGGCCTCGGTGCGGTGGTCGCCTGCCGCGAGGCCGGCGCGGGCACGATCATTGTCACCGGGCTGGAGCGCGACGCGCACAAGCTGTCGCTGGCCAGGGCGCTGGGCGCGCACCATACGATCGTCGCCGACCGCGAGGACACGGTCGTGCGCGTGCAGGCCATCACCGGGGGCCGCGGCGTCGACGTGGTGGTGGACGTGGTGCCCGCCGCCCCGCACCCCGTCCTGCATGCCGTCGAAGCGGTGCGCGTGGGCGGCACGGTCGTCATCGCCGGCGTCAAGGGCAAGGACACGCGCGTGCAGCTCGATACGGACAAGGTGCTGTTCAAGGAGCTGACGATCCACGGCGTCTACAGCCAGGGCCGCCCCGCCTACGATCAGGCGCTCCGCATGCTGGCCGAGAACCGATACGACCTCGCACGCCTGCACACCCACGCCTTCCCTCTCGAGAAGGCCGAGGAAGCCCTCCTCACGCTGGGCGGCGAGGTGCAGGGGCGCGAGGCCATCTGCGTCTCGCTGCATCCGTGAACAGCCAGGGCCCCCTCTCCGGCTTTCGCCGGAGAGGGGAGCCCGAACCTACGAGCCCGCGGCGGCGCGGGTTTCCTCGAACAGGTTGATGTACTTGGCGCGGATGTCGCCGGGCACGGGCTGGAACAGCACGCCGTTCTGCAGCATCACCGAGGGATCGGTGCTGAAACCCAGATCGGCGATCGCCTCGGGCGTGGCGATCTCGAAGGCCCGGGCGTTGCCGTGGCCATAGCCGTACTGCTCGATCATGTACTTGCCCACCTCGGGGGCGAGCCAGGCATCCAGGAAGTCGTAGATCATGCCCTGGTCGCCCGTGCCGGTGTTCAGCACGGTCAGCCCGCACAGCCAGATCAGCATGCCCTCCTTGGGCACCATGTACTTCACCGGCACGCCCTGGGCGCGCAGGTTCTTGACCGACGAGTTCCAGGCATAGGCCGCCACGATCTCGCCCGACGCCATCGCCTGCTCGAACTCCGACGGATCGTCCCAGAACACGCGCACCACCCGCATCAATTGCTCCACCAGCGGGCGCGTCGCCTCGATCTGCTCGTCGGTCATCTTGAACACCTGGAACTTGTCCAGGCCCTGAATCAAACCGGCGATCTGCACGTTCACGTCGCCCTCGCGGCTGGCGATGCGCCCGGCGTAGCGCTCGTCGAACAGGATCGACCACGATTCCGCCTCCAGGTAGGCCGGGTCCACCAGGTCGGTGCGATAGATCACCGACGAGTTGCCCCAGTCGGTGGGAACCATGATGACATTGCCGTCCAGCGTGACGCCCTGCGTCGTCTTCAGGGAAGGAATGACGTCCTTCCAGTTGGACAGACGCGCCGTGTCGATGGGAACGGTCATGCCGGCCAGATGGAAGTCCACCACCGTGTCGGTGCAGGGGTGCATCATGTCGGCCTGGAACCCGGCCCGTACCTTCTGGAACGCCTCGGTCTCGTCGCCGAAGATGGCGAAGTCGGGCTTCGACCCGTACTTCTCCACATAGGCCGGGAACATCTCCGGGATGTCGTAGCCGGTCCATTCCAGCACCATCGGCGTATTGGCCGCGCGGGCACGCACCGGCATCGCCGCGACACCCACGCCGAACGCCGCCGCCGCGCGCAGCATGTCGCGCCGCGCCACCTTCCCTTGTGCCATTCTGTCGAGGAATCGAATCCGCTTCGTGTTCATGCCTACCCCCTGTGTTGCCCCGGAGCGTTGCGCCCCACGCCAGCGTTCTGCCGGTCGAGCGATAGTATGGAACCGATGTGACGGTTCCGTCACGCGGCGGGGGCGCGCTTGCGATGCGTACGCAGCCGCGCCAAGGTCCGTCCGCGCAGGGAGAAGCCATGCGGATCGTCACGTACAACGTCCAGTACGGCCTGGGAAAGGACAAGCGGATCGACCTGGAGCGCATCGCGCGTGCCGTCGAGGGCGCCGACATCATCGCCCTGCAGGAGGTCGAGGCCGGCTGGAAGCGCACCGGCAACCGGGACCAGGCGGCCGACCTCGCCGCCCTGCTGCCGCGCTATCACTGGGTCTACGGACCCGGCTTCGACATGGACGCAAGCCAGGTCCTGCCCGACGGCACCGTGCGTCACGGCCGGCGCCTGTTCGGCAACATGATCCTGGCGCGCGGGCCGATCCTCTCGTGCCGCGTGCTGCCGCTGCCCAAGATCGACGTCCACATCCTGGGCTCGATGCAGACGGCAGCGGTCGAGGGCGTGATCCAGGTCGCTCCGGGCTCCTTCCTGCGCGTCTACAACGTCCACCTCGACGATGTGCTGGCGCGCGAGCGCCTGCTGCAGATCGACGCCCTTCGCCGCTGGGTGGCGGCCGCCCCCGCCGAGGGCGGCGTGATGACGGGGCGCGTGCCGCGCTATCCCAGCATGCCCGAGGAGGACTGGGGCAACGACGAGCCCTACCCGCCCATGCCCGCGCCGGCGGTGATCCTCGGCGACTTCAACAGCCGCCAGGACACGGCCGAGATGGACGCGCTCGTCGGTCCGCGCGATCCGCGCCACGGCCGCGTCGTGACACCCGACTTCTGGGTGGATGCGGCGGTTGCCGCCGGCCGGCCCGAGGACGAGCCCACCTGGTATCCCGACGCCCCACGCGACGGCCGTCCGCCGCGCCGGCTGGACTATGTGTTCGTCACGCCGGATCTGGTCGATCGCGTGCGCGGCGCCCGGGTCGACCATGACGCCCAGGGTTCCGATCACCAGCCGGTATGGATCGAGATCGACCTGCCCTGAGGCGCCAGCCAGGCCTATGATGGAGCGGACACCGACCCATCCAGGCCCCAGGAGGCACGTTCATGGCCCAGGCCGCCACTCGTTCCAACAAGGCTCCCGGCTACGAGAGGAATCCCGCCCACCGCGTCGACCTGAAGCCCGCGGGTCAGCGTGTGCGCGTCGTGCTGGCTGGCGAGACGCTGGCGGACAGCCGCAATGCCACGCTGGTCGAGGAGACCGGCTACGGCCCGGTCTACTACTTCCCCCGCGCCGACGTGCGCATGGCCCTGCTCGAGCGCACGCCGCACTCGAGCTACTGCCCCTACAAGGGCACCGCCGCCTACTGGACGCTCAAGGCCGCAGGCCAGAACGCCCAGGACGCCGTATGGACCTACGAGGAGCCCTACGACGAGGCGATGCCGCTCAAGGGCCTCGTCTCCTTCTGGCTCCAGAAGATCCCCGGCGCCGAGATCGTGAAGGGCTGAGACCAAGGCGGCTCCGAACCGCCCCTCGCTCCGGTTCCGGAGAGGACAGCAGGCCCTACGCCAGCCCCAGCTCGCGGTTGACGATGGCTGCGCCGGCGGCCAGCGCCCGCAGCTTGCCTGCGGCGGCGCGGCGCGAAAGCGGCACCATGCCGCAATCGGTGCAGGCGATCAGGTGATCGTGGTGGCTGTGGGCCAATGCCGCTCGCAGCCGGGCGGCCACCTGCTCAGGGGTTTCGACCTCCTCGGTGGAGACGCTCACCACGCCCAGCATGACCTCCTTGCCGCGCATGGGGGCAATACAGGATACGTCCACGCCCGAGGCCGCGGTCTCGATGGAGACCTGGTCCACGCACGACCCGGCGATCAGGGGCAGCGTCGTGAAGTAGTGGGTCCACTCGCGGTTGCTGGCCTTCCACGCCTTCACGATGTCGATGCCATAGCCGTAGCACACGTGCAGGGCGCGCTTGACGCGGATGCCGGCGAAGGCCCGCTCGACCGCCGCGATTCCCCACTCGGCAACCTCGTCCAGGTAGATGTTGAAGCACGGTTCGTCGAGCTGGATCACGTCGGCGCCGGCCTCCTGCAGGGCCAGCGCCTCCCGGTTCAGCACCGCGGCGATCGTCATGGCCACGTCGGCGTCGCTTCGCTTGCGGTGCACGTCCAGCAAGCTGTCGGCCGACGTCATGGGTCCGGGCAGCGTCACCTTCACCGGGCGGCGCGTGCGCGCCTTCATGTAGCGCAGCGCCTCCACCAGCACCGGCCCGCGCCAAGCCACCTCGCCTACGATGCGCGCCACCGGCGTCTCCTTGGCATAGCGTTGTCCGCGGCTGGCCTTCATGGCCAGGGTATCGGTGTCGATGCCCTCCAACCCCTGCAGGAAGCCCCAGATGTAGTGCCGCCGACGCTGTTCGCCGTCGGTCAGGATGTCGAGCCCTGCCCGCTCTTGCTCGGCGATCCATAGCCCCACCGCATCGTCCTGGCCCTCGGCCAGCTGCGGTCCCTCCAGGCGCCAGGGGGCATAGAGGACGTTCGGCTGGGCCAGCCAAGTGGGCTTGGGCAGGCTGCCTGCGATGGTGGTGCGGATCATGCGCTCTCTCCCCCGGAACGGTGCCCTGTATACCATCGACACCCCGGGGCGGATCGGCAAGAATGTCGGCACGACAGCGGGCGGCGCAGGGGCCGTGGGGCTACGGCCGCCGCTGCGTCAGGAAAAAGGGGAGGACTGTCCACATGGTCGATTGGTTCAGGCTGCCGCGCCGCGGCGTGCTGGGCGGTGCGGCCGCGCTGGGCGCCGCCGCTGCGTCCAAACCGCGACTGGGCGCTGCACAGGACAAGCGCATCGCGCGCGTTCGCTTTACCGCCGATATCAAGGTCATCGAGCCCGCCGGGAACTTCGTCATCGACGAGCAGTCGGTCATCTACGCCACACAGCGCGGGCTGATCCGCCACGGGCCCGGCGAGAAGTGGGAGTGGGTCCTCGACGCCGCCGAGAAGATGGAGCAGATCGACGATACCCACGTCGCCTTCACGCTCAAGAAGGGCATCCAGTTCTCGCACGGCTATGGCGAGATGACCGCCGAAGACGTGAAGTATTCCTTCGAGCGCATGGCCAGCGAGGCCCTGCAGGCCACCGACCGCCAGGAGTTCGAGCAGCTCCAGGAGGTCCAGGTCACGGACAGCCATTCGGGCGTCATCGTGACCAAGGCCCCCATCGCCGCCATGTGGACCACCTTCCTGCCCCGCTACTTCTGCACGATCGTCAGCAAGAAGGCGTGGGAGGAGAAGGGCGGCACGACCAAGTCGCTGGAAACCAGCATTCCCTGCTTCAGCGGCCCCTACGTGGTGAAGGAGTGGGTGCCCCAGCAGAAGGTCGTGCTGGCCAAGAACGATGTGTGGACGGGAGACCCGGTCGACTTCGACGAGATCCACTGCATCGTCATCGAGGACGACAAGGCGGCGGAGCTTGCCTATCAGGCGGGCGACATCGACGTGACCCGCATCTCCATCGGCTCGGCGGCCGAGTTCAAGAAGAATCCGCCCGCGGGCACGCAGCTCGTCGTGCGTCCCACCACAGGCTTCATTTGGCTGGGCATGAACGTCGAGCACGAGCCCTACCAGAACAAGCTGGTGCGCGAGGCCGTACGCATGGCCATCGACGTGCAGCAGATCATCGACGCCGCCTATTTCGGCGTGCCCAGCCCCTCCACCGGCATCATCGCGCCGGGCCTCTTGGGCTGGCGCGACGCGCCCATCCCGCCGCGCGATGTCGAGGGCGCCAAGGCGAAGCTGGCCGAAGCCGGGCTCCCCGATGGGTTCAAGACGACGATCACCTGCCTGCAGGCAACCGAGGACCAGACGGCCGCCCAGATCATCCAGGCCAATCTGGCCGACGTGGGCATCCAGGCCGAGATCATGGCCTACGAAGAGGGCGTCTACTGGAACCTGGGCCTGGAGTCCGCGGGCGAGGACTGGAAGAACCTGCAGCTCATCTACCAGGATTGGACCTCGGCCGCCGATCCGCGCCGCGCCACCATGTGGTTCGTCAGCGACCAGGTGGGCGAGTGGAACTGGCAGCGCTGGAGCAACAAGGAGTACGACGAGCTCGATGCGGCCGCCGCGGTCGAGATGGACCAGGCCAAGCGGGCGGAGATGTACCGCAAGATGATGGATATCATGTACGACGACGCGGCCTTCGTGAACATCACGCACCGCCCTTGGGTCGTGCTGGTGCGCGACAGCATCGAGCCCAACCCGATGCCTAACGGCTACGTCGAACCGCGCTGGATCAAGGCCAAGGCCTGATCGGCACCGCTTACCCTTCTTCACCCCTTTGGGGGCGGGCTTCGGCCCGCCCCCTTTCGTTTCCGGCCGATGCGGGCATGTCGGAGGGGGCTACATGCATGCCCTTGTTCGCCAGTCGCGGAAGATTCATCGGCAAGCCCCTGATCCCACGTCACTTTTCCCTCGATCCGTGCATGTAACTCAGGGGTTTCGTACCGTTCTGTATGTGTTGGCTAGCTTTACAATCTGGAAGCGATCTAAGGAATAAAATCGTGTCAATTCAGCCACTTACAACTTCGGCGTGGATCTTGCTTAATGATTGCGTGTACGAGACCATTCGCGGAGCTTTCCATGCATGCCTCTTTGCGCGCCGGGCTGGGCGCGGTCCTGGCTGTGTTCCTGGTGGCTCCGGCCGCCGAAGCCGCTCCCTGTGACGGCGTAGCCTTCGGACCGGACTTCGGCAGCTATACCTGCGACGACCTCAGCACCCCCGAGGGTGTTCCTGGGCCGCTGGGCGGCATTGCGTTCCTGAACAACAATACGATCCTGATTGGCGGAGCCGCCAACCAGGGTGGCGCTTCGATCTTCAGCGTCGGCGTCGTGCGCGGCGCCGGCAACCACATCACCGGCTTCAGCGGCCCAGCCTCGTTGTTCGCCCAGGCGCCCTTCATCGACGGCGGCCTCGCCTTCGGTCCCGACGGCGTTCTGTTCGCAACCGGGTTCCCGAACAACACGCTGATGCAGTTCAAGCCCGGCAGTGCCGCGCCCGACAAGGTGATCGACCTGACCGCACTCGGAGTCACCTCTTCCGTTGGCACCCTCCAGTTCGTGCCCGACGGATTCGGTGGTGCCGGCAGCCTGAAGATCGCCAGCTTCAGCGGCAACACGTGGTACGACGTCGACCTCACCGCCGACGGTCTGGGCACGTTCGACGTGACGCCCACGCTCGTGACCTCCGTAACCGGCGGCCCCGAAGGCATCGTCTACATCAGCGACGCGAACGACGGCTTCGACGTGGACAGCATCCTGCTGGCCGAATGGAGCGTCGGCCGGGTGGGAGCCTACGAGATCGACGCCAACGGCGATCCCATCCTGGCCAGCCGGCGCGACTTCATGACCAGCCTCTCCGGCGCGGAGGGCGCGATCATCGACCCGCTGACCGGCGACTTCCTGTTCTCCACCTTCGGCGGCGGCGACCGCATCCTGGTCATCAGCGGCTTCGTGGCGCCCGAGCCGCCTACCCCCGGCATCCCCGAGCCCGCCACCCTCGCCCTGATCGGCCTGGGCCTGCTCGCCCTCGCCCGCCTGCGCCGCGCCTAGCGCAACGCAGAACCTCGAACGGGAACGGGCCGCCTTCGGGCGGCCCGTTGCGTCTTGGCCAAGGCCGCACCGCCCTTAGGTCAGCGGGCGGGCATACTTGCGGATGATCTCCTCGTTCAGCTCGATGCCCAGGCCCGGCGCGGTGGGCAGCGCGATGTAGCCATCCACCACCGCGGGCTCGGGGCTCACCAGGTGGCGGCGCAGCGGGCTGTCGAACAGGTCGGGCGGGAAATACTCGATGACGGGGGCGTTGGCCGTGGCGGCCTGCCACTGGCGCGCCGCCGCCGCCGTGATGCCGGTGTGCCAGGCCAGCGTCACCACCTCGGCGCCGTAAAGTTCCGCCATGTCAGCGATGCGGCGCAGCTCGGTGAAGCCTCCCGCGCGGCTGATGCCGGCCTGCACGACCGACACCTTGCCGCGCTCCAGCCACTCCAGGCACTCCCAGCGCGTGGCGGCGAACTCGGCCCCGCCGATGCGGATGGGGCTCTGGGCCGCCAGCCGGGCATGGCCCGCCAGGTCGTCGTGCTGCAGCGGCGCCTCGGCGAAATAGACGTTGGCGTCGGCCACGCGGTCCAGCACCCACTTTGCGTCGTGCCAGTTCTTCCAGCGATAGCCGAAATCCACCGGCATCAGCACGTCGTCGCCCACCATGCGCCGGCCTTCCAGGATCAGGTCCACCAGTTCGCGGTCGGTGACGTGCTCGTAGAACAGCACCTCGAACTTCAGCGCGCGGAAGCCAAGCGCCAGCGCCTGGTCGAACTGCTTCTCCACGATCTTCATCATCTGTTTCATGGTGCGGTCGCGCACCAGGCCCGGAAAGATGGTGGCGTAGGGCATAACCTTCTCGCGCCGGTTGCCGCCCAGCAGCTTGTAGACCGGCACGCCGATCTGCCGCGCCGCGAGATCGTGCAGCGCGATGTCCACCGCCGAGATCGCATGGATGGCGATGCCGCGGCGGCCGGGGAACAGCGTGCCCTCGTACATGCCATCCCACAGCCGCGCGGTCTCTAGCGGCTCCTTGCCGATCAGGTACTCGGGAATGTTGCGCGACCACATGCTGGTGGTCGGCTGCGTCAGGAACGCCCCCACGGCCGGGGCCGAGGCGTAGGCGTCGCCGAAGCCCACCAGCCCGTTCTCGTCGGTGATGCGCACCACGATCGTCTCGTCGAAGCCGCTCTCGAACCACGTCTTGTCAGCCGGCATGGCGATCGGCAGCACTTCCACCTTGGCGATCTTCGCCATTCTTCCTTCCCCCCACTCCGTGTGGACGTCGTGGCCGGGCATGTCCCGGCCATCCGCGCCCTGGCAAACGGCAGGCTCGCCCGTCCGCGGATGCCCCGGACAAGCCCGGGCATGACGCATGCTGAAGCTGAAATCCGCCCCTACTCCGCCGCCGCCGCGGGCTTCACCTCGCGCCACGCGCTGCGGGGCTTTCGGCCCACCACGCGGCGCAGCATCGGCTCGAACGTGGCCAGCGGCAGCGTGTCGTAATCGGGATCGAACGACGGGCAGTCGTACTGCTCCACGAAGCGCTTGGTCTTCTCGTAGGCGGGGTGCCCCTTCAGCTCGCGGTGCTTCATGCGGTCCATGCCGACAAAGCCGAAGAAGTAGTAGCCCGTGAACACGACGTGGTTCTTCAGCAGCCAGAAGTTGTCGTCCGAGATGTAGGGCTTCAGCACGCCCGCCGCGATGTCGCAGTGGTTCTCGGGGGCGATCAGGTCGCCGATGTCGTGCAGCAGCGCCACGACCACCGTCTCCTCGTCCTCGCCGGCGCGCAGGGCCCGCGTGGCGGTCTGCAGCGAGTGCTCGTAGCGGTCCACGAGGAAGCCCAGCTTGGGCCCCTTCAGGCGGTTCAGCATGTCGATCAGGTCGTTCGGCAGATGCTGGGCATAGTGCGCCTCGTGGTGGCGAACGATGATGTCCCAGTCCTCCTGGGTGATCCGGTCCATGCTCCTGAACTTGACCGTGCCGAAATCCATCACGGCTCTCCGTCGTTGCATGCGGTCGGGCTCGGACGACGATCGTAGCAGGTTTGCCCCACCGTATACAGGCGAGCCCCCTCCCCCTTCTCTGCACGCGCGAAGGTGACTAGAGTTCCATCCCTCAACCGGAGGGGGGCAAGCATGAAACACCTACGTCTCGGCCGCCGCGGCTTCCTGGGCTCGGCATCGGCGGCGGCTGCGCTGGCGCCGCTCGCGAGGGGCGCCCGCGCTGAGGGCTCCACGCTGCGCATCCGCTCGCTGGTCGACATCCAGACGCTGGATACCGCGTTCACGTTCTCGGTCCATGAAGCGAACATCAACCGCGCCCAGCTTCACAACCTGCTGACCTGGAAGAAGCACAATTCCTGGGAGTGGGAGCTGGACGCCGCCACGATGGTCGAGCAGGTTGATGCCACCCACATCAAGTTCGCGCTGCGCGACGATCTGGGGTGGACCAACGGCTTTGGCCCCATGACCGCGGAGGACGTGAAGTTCTCGTTCGAGCGGATCATCGACCCCGCAATGGGCACGTCCTACGCCGCCGACTGGGCCCTGCTCGACAAGGTCGAGGTGACTGGAGAGCGCGAGGGCACCATCGTGATGAAGGGGCCCTTCGCCCCCCTCTGGGGCTCCACCCTGCCCTGGGTCTCGGGCTTCATCCTGTGCAAGAAGGCGGTCGAGGCGCTGCCGGGAAAGCGCGTGGAGACGGAGCAGCCGGCCACGTCGGGCCCCTACCTCGTCAAGGAATGGCAGCCCAAGCAGAAGCTGGTCATGGCCCGCAACGACCTGTGGGGCGGCGCCAAGCCCGACTTCGACGAGATCGTCTACTTCCCCGTGGACGACGAGCGCGTGGCGGAGCTGGCCTTCGAGGCCGGCGAG
>Ga0073934_10007007_pt1 | contig 16005 bp, 20 predicted proteins | sample LarsenN4metaG_FD_76834 | JGI IMG/M metagenome (GOLD analysis project Ga0073934, IMG submission 76834) | Hot spring sediment bacterial and archeal communities from British Columbia, Canada, to study Microbial Dark Matter (Phase II) - Larsen... ...
AGCGCGGGATACCTGTATGGGGCACTGGCCTTGGGTTCAGTTGGATCTTCGCCTCGATTACCGTGTACGTAATACAGATGCTCGGCCTGGGTGTAATAGGGTTCGAGGTCGTCGTATGAAATCGGCCATTCGGGCGAGATCCCGCCGTAGTGTTTTATCTCGCCGAAGTCCTGGGCGCGCATCCGCAACAGCGCCGCGCCGTAGACTTTGCTGTTCCCTCCGACGTTGTAATGGATGCCAGGGTGAAAGGTGTTGCCGTTCTTGTCCTTCCAGGTTTCCTTGGCCTTATAGCGGTTCTCGATGAAAACGGTTTTGGAGTTCCAGTTGTCCTTCTCACGCGGCAGATAACCGCCGCGTTCGAGCAGGAGAATTTTCTTCCCCGACGGCGCGAGTTTATAGGCCAGCGTCCCCCCGCCTGGGCCGGTGCCGATAATGATAATGTCGTAACGGGATGGCATGGTGCTATGTCGAAAGAGAGGATGTCATCTTACAGAGAATGGGTGTTCGTTAAGATCTCTCCTGCGGACTGTTCAATTGAGACCAACATTGATCCCGGAGGGGGTGTTAGAGTGATTGAGTTACAAAACAATTTCAAACTTGGAGGTCCTGATGCATGTGATGAGTCGTATTGTGTTCATGGGGTTAGGCATCGCATTAACCGGCTATCTGAGCGGAGCACCAGTCTTCGCAGCCGATAAACCAATAGAGGATGGGTCAAAGATCGTAATTACGTCACCCAAAGCCGGGGACAAGGTCAGCGACAGCTTTGAGCTGAAATACGAGTTGACCAAGGGTTCGCAAGCGGCTCACGCCCACGTCTTCGTGGACAACGAGTATCAGAAGGGGTTTGGCGGAACGGTGAAGGGTCTGAGCAGAGGCCCGCACCAGATCACCGTGACGGGCGCCACGAAGGACCACGCCCTCGTCGCAGCCAGCCAGACCATCACCGTCGAAGTGCAGTAGCACTCGAACCTGCCAGTGTCACGCCGTCAGGGCTTCTCACAAAGGAGGCCCTGGCGCGCCTGGTTCCTCAGCCCGTGTCCCCACATTCATTAACAGCCACTGCATTCTAGGCTGAGCAACCTCGGTCCATCCGAGAGGCAACCAGCTTCAATCCCTGGAAAATCCTGATACTCATGCCGACATGTGTACCTGTTCCATCATTTCCACTCAGCGTGGTGGGGCAATCGTGTTTGCCTGGTTGAAGGAAACCACCGGTGCATCCATCGGATTGATTAAAAGCCTCGATAGGCTTAAGCCGTATCAAGTTCCTAGCGCGATTGTACGTCTCGTGTTCGAGTGCGGTGAGAACGTATTTTTTTCATAGTCCTGGTGGGACAGCTTAGACTCTAAGAGTCAACAAATGATAGAGAATCGGGCAAATTCTTTGACGGACAAGCCTCCCAGTACATTACTCGATGATGGGTGCAGGCCTGTTCTTTGGTCGATCGTATCGAAGTCAATATCCCCAACTCTCCAGATTGGTTATTAAAATAGTTGCCAAACCTTGAAGGAGATATACCCCTATCGCGGCGTGCGACGGTTGAATGAACCATGATGATTCCTGCCGGGTATATGGCAAAACGAGTGGTGCGTAAGCCTGACTGGCTGAAGGCCAACGGCGTTGAAGATATCTACTCGGTGAGCGGATGTATTTCCAAAGACTTTGCCGATTACATCAAGTTCTGGAAGCACAATGGCTGCTGGTTCTTCGATTCTCCAGAAGTCATTGATCAGGTGGCACGAGAGCAATCGATTGGCCTTGCCGGCACCACGATGTTCTATTACGAAGTCTACGAACAGGAATTCGATGATGGGAAAGGCCAATGGTGTCCGTGCGAGAGAGAACGGTCATTCCCCACGAACATCCGCACCCCCGAGAAGAAGATTCTTGCGGGATTTGATGTGGTCAACAGCGTCACGAGAAACAGCCCGGAATGTTCCCCACTTTCATGCAACTCGCTGACTAACGAAATTCAGACCAATTCACATTGCCTACTCGCCGATTTCGAGACCGCCAAGCAGCTTATCGAAACAGGAAAGTTCAACAATTCAGAACCCGGTCCCTACAGAATCTTCGCCGTGTACACCCTTGAGTAGGAGCTCAGTCTCTGTTTCCCGGCACGCAGCGGCCATTCCGACATCAGGCAGGTAGAGTGATGAGATCGCAATGACCGGCGATGCGGGAGAAGTCCTTATCGGCAGTGAGCAGAGGAAATCCGTGCTGACAGCAGGTAGCGGCAATCAGGAAGTCGATTGGACCGGCATTGACTCCCTTCGCACGACAGCCGGCTCGTAAACGAGCGGCGGCGACATAGGTCTCTCGATCCAGCTCAAGGAGTGGGTATGGATCGAGGAGGGTCAGCAAGCGATCGAACTGTTTCGTCGAGCGGAGTCCATCGAGGAGTTCCTGCAGGATATTCCCGATCAGAAAGAACCCATCGCCTGACTCAAGATGCCGGCGAAAGGCACGGACATGCGGGTCATCTTCATCGACCCGCGGCCTCCGAAGGACCAAAGACCACACGGAGGTGTCAACGACCAGATTCACGGTCGCGACGGTCCTTCTTGTAGTCCCAACCCTTCCGGAATTCGATCGTACCGAGCGCCTTCAGAATCTTCCGCTGCCGACGGCGTTGGATGAATTCGGTCAGGGCTTGCGTGACGGTTTCTTTTTTGGTGCGAAGCTTCCCGACCCGGCGGGCACGCTCCAGCAATACATCATCGATCGCGAGATTAGTGGCCATACCTCCTCCATGTGTAGCAGCTACACAGAGCGTACGCCAGGTCGACGCCGCTGTCAAACCATAGCGCGAGTAGGCTGCATTGCTTGAGTGTGAGGGTGAACACAACGATGAGAGGTGAGGATAGCCCGATTTCTCGGCGCACTGGCTAGAAGCCCACGCCTTTCGTGGCAAGTCGTATCCGATACACCGAACTCCCGCCCGCCACGAACAACGTCCTGCCGTCCTCGCCCCAGGCTACATTCGAGGTGGGCTGGCCGGTTTCGATGTCACCCAGGTGCGTGCTGTCTGGAGCAAAAACGCTGATGCCGCCAGGACGTGCGCCGAAGAGATTACCGTCCGTGTCGATCTTGAATCCGTCCGGGCCAAAGAAAGGATCTTTACGCCAGCGAGTCGCATCGAAGAAGACGCGGCCGTTGGTCACGGTGCCGTCCGATTTCACGTCATAAGCGAGCCAGGCCGCCCGCTTGGGGTCCACATCCGAAATATACAAGGTCTTCTCATCCGGCGAGAACGCAATACCGTTCGGTGCCTTAATGTCCGAGATGAGCAGGGTCAGCTTCCCATCTCGCAAGACACGATAGACACCCTGCACCGGCGCCTTGTTTGGATCGTCAAAGGCCTTGGGTAATCCAAACGGCGGATCGGTGAAATAGAGATCACCGTTTGATGTGAACACAAGATCGTTGGGGCTATTGATCCGATGGCCATTGTAGCGGTCAGCCAACACGGTCAATGTCCCGTCCGCTTCGAGCCTGGCAATCTGGCGATCGCCATGCTTGCAGAGCACCAGTTGCCCCTTTTCGTCAAAGGTCAAGCCGTTTGATCCCGGCTCCTTTCCCGCAAAAGGCGCTGATCCAGAATAACCGCTCGGTTTCAGAAACGGCCTGACTCCCTGACCTTCCTCCCACCGATAGACTGTGTTGGCGGGAATGTCCGAGAACAACAGCGCCCGTTCTTTCTTATCCCACACCGGCCCTTCTACCCAGGTGAAACCGTCCGCGATCTTCTCTAACTTAGTACCCTTCGGCACCAATGCATCGAACCGTGGATCATGCCGAACGATCGTCGCAACACCGGCCGGCTCCCCATTCGGTGATTGCGCCCAGGTTGAGAAACACGGGAGCAGGCCAAGCCATAGAACATTTGAAATAATGATGCCGATCTTCACGGCCTGATCCCTGCCACATTGGTCCTAATACGATAGATGCTGCTCAGCGCCGTGACGTAGAGAGATTTGCCGTCCTCGTCGCCCCAGGCCATGTTATGCGCCTCTTCCGGCGGTGTGATCGTGCCGAGGTGTTTGCCCTCGGGCGAGAGAATCCAGATGCCGCCAGGTCCACAGACATAGACATTCCCCTGCTGATCTACCTTGAGCCCATCCAGCGCCGTCTCGCCTGGTACGAAAGTCATATCAAAGAAGACCGTGCCTTTCCCAAGCATTCCGTCAGGCAGCACTGGATAACGCATCACGATTTTATTTTTCTCGTTCCAGTTGTCCACATAGAGATATTTCTCGTCCGGCGAGAAGGCGAGTCCGTTCGGCGCATCCAGATCGGAGGCCACAAGCTGCACCTTGCCGTCCGCCACACGGTAGATACCGCTGAACGGAAGTTCTTTCCGTGGATCATTGAAGACTTTCGGCAAACCAAACGGCGGATCGGTGAAATAGAGCGATCCGTCAGACTTGTAGACCAGGTCGTTCGGGCTGTTGAGCTGCTTGCCGTCGTAACGGTCGGCGAGCACGGTGATGTTTCCGCGCGGTTCGACGCGAATCACGCGCCGGTTGCCGTGCTGGTCGATCGTGAGCCGCCCCTGCCTGTCCAGCGTGAGACCGTTGGAGCCTGGCTGGTGATACTCGCCGATATCGAAGCCGCTGTAGCCGCTCTTGGTGCGAAAGACCGACGCCTCTCCGTCCGCCGTCATGCGATAGATCGTGTTGTCGTTGGGCACGCTGAAGAGCAGATAGCCTTCCATGCCGTCCTTGCGCGGCACCCAAACAGGCCCCTCCGTGAAGGAGAAGCCGGTGGCGAGCTTTTCGAACTTCGCCGACGGCGACACGATCGCATCGAGCGCCGCATCCTTGCGCGTGATGACACCACCCCATTCGCGCGCCTCCTCGAAGCGGGCCGCTCTATAGAAATCGAGCGAGGCCGACCGGACCCAGATGAAATTCCCCGGTGGATTCGATAGGGGACCGTTGGCGCCGAAAATCGCCAGTAGAATCTGCTGTCCTGGTCTCACATTGCGGGCTACGATGACGCGGTTGGGAGCGTTGAACCCTTTAATGAGCTGCCCGCCGGTCTGACCCAGCGCGACCGGCAGCTTGCCATTCACCCAGATCTCCGCATAATCGTCGACGACAACCTCGAAGACAATGGTCGAACCGGTTGGATCGAAGGAGCCGATTCTGTCCGGGATCGTGACATTAATCCGGTACCAGTTGAAGCAGAGCCGTCCAGGAGCTCGCCGTTTCTCCAGCGACATCGGTTCGATGACTTCCCATGTCGTATCATCGAATTCCGCGGTGCCGGCATGCGGCACCAAATCCAGCGTGCGATTGGGTGGTCCACTCGGACCCAGATCGGCGCCCGGCCAATGGTGATTGACCTCAACTACCTTCGCATCGCTGTAGCGCCACTGGCTCTGCACGAGTTGGACTCCCTCCGCCGTCATCAGGTCCACGATGGCATCGGGTTTCTCGGCGAGGACATCTTTCTGCGCATGGACTGGCGGCCCACCGAGCAGAACGACGACGAGTACTCCAAAAACAAGTCGAACACTCATGGCACGTCCTGGCGGACCTTGACGACATAATAATCAAAGGGCGCATCAACGTCCTTGAACCAATGTGGGACGCCATGGGGAATGATCACGACATCGCCGGGCACAAGTCTTCTAGCCTCGCCACCGTTTGTATCGGTCCCCCGGATTTCATGAGGCGCAACGGTCTTGGTCCCGACAGGAGTCCCGCCTGTCACCAGCACGGCTGAGCCCTTGAGCACGTAGACAATGTCCGTATCCAGTTCGTGAATCTCCACCACACCGGGCTTGTCGCGGTGACTCGCGTGGACCATGTAGCTCCGAGACGCGTGCATTATATTTTCGTCTTCTCCGACCAGTACTGCCCCCTTGTCGAAGGCCGCTTTCACCGCCTTGCTCTCGATGTAGGTCACCGGCAGCACGTGGCCGTTCGCCACCACCGCAGCCTCCATCGAATCGAGCGACTTGGCCCCGGCAAGAGCCAGCTCCTCGTCCTGCTGAGCGCTGGCCGCTCCACTCACGCCGATCGCTCCAACCACCTTGCCCTCCCATTCAAGCGGGATACCTCCTTGCAACGGCGTGAAATTGGGGAGATCCGCCCCCAACGTGACCATTGACGTGCGCCCCGCCTTGATCGCGTCTTCAAATACTTTCGTCGGCTTCTTGAAAAGCGCTGCCGTCCTCGCCTTGCCGATCGAGATACTTGCGCTTGCCGCAAACGATCCATCCAGCCGCTCCATCGCCAGCAGATTGCCCCCCTCATCCACCACCGCAATCGACCCACCCGGTGCATTGACGCGCTTCGCCTCCGCCACCGCCGCTGCGACGACCTTCTTCGCTCCCTCCAGCGTGAGGCCTTGTTTATCGGAAACTGAGCCGGCATGGCTGATGGAGTTCAGCAGTATGATCAGGGTTGCGGCGGCTGGCGCCGTTGTAAGTTTCATGACTTCTCCCCTTTTCTCAACATCCAGCGGTCAGCATTCAGTCACAGCTTTCAGCTCCGGATAGACGTTCCAAAGGATAAAGGCCGATGACGGGCGGCTACTGCTTCGTAAACGACGCCGCGATCGCGGCTCCGGCCATGGCAATGTCTTCGTCCTGTTGAGGCGTCTCTCCACTGACACCGATCGCCCCGACCACCTTTCCATTCACCGTAATCGGCACACCACCTTGCAACGCGACCGCGCCGTGCAGCGCGAGAGCTGAGACACGCCCGTTTTTCACTTGGTCCTCGAATACCTTGCTGGGTCGGCGGTAAATGGCTGCGGTTCGGGCCTTATCGATCCCGACATTCACACTGGCGACCTGCGTGTCGTCCAGCCGTTCCAACAACAAGAGGCTGCCTCCGTCATCCACGACGGCGATCACCACCCGCGCCCCATCGGTCTTCGCCTTCGCCTCAGCCGCGGCCACGATTTTTTTCGCCCCATCGAGTGTGAGTGCGGTTTTCTCGACCAACTGTGCCCGAGCTTCCGTGAGGAGCGATATCAAGCCGATAGTCAGCGCACACAACGACATCCTCTTCATCGTCTCTCCTTCATCGGAACGGACCAGGGAGCGGTGTGCCACTCCCTGGTCCGTTCAGGACCGTATTATCGGTTCATCGCCATGCCGTCATGCTTCATGCCGCTGTCGGCCTTCAGTCCATTCCCGCGAGCTTCGCCTGATGCCGTCACGATCGGCTTGGCGAAAGATGCCTCACCCAGCAACACTTCCGCATAAGCGCACCAGATCTGGACCTTGGCCACGTCGTTGATCTGGACCGGCAAGGTAATCGTGCGGTTCTGCTTGTCGCCTTTGATGACGAGGCGGTTCAAGAGATACACGTTGCCCTTGGTGTCCACCACCTGCCAGTGCGGTGCAGGCGTATCGGGAATCTTGAAATCCTCCGACCAGGTCAAGGTATCGTTGTTGCCGGACCGACCATGCGTGGCGGTCCCGCTGTTGGCCTTCACACCCTCGAATTTGCCCGTGGTATGGATATCGGCCGCAAAGCCATTGGCTGCGAACAACAATCCGGTTGCAGCGACCAGGGAGAGGAACCCCATTTTCGATACAGACTTACCACCCATCGCGCCCTCCTTATGTGTTGATGATTGAATTGTGAGATCCATCGAACATCTTCATGGCCGTCAGTCGACCGGCACCGTGAGTCCTTACATGCCTTCAAGAAACGCATGGCTGATGGCTGAGAGCACACGCGTCAGAGGACGCGCATACGTTTCGAAGGCGTGTCTGACGAATGACCGATGACGGTTGACGAAGACGCGGCGCTCAAGTCATGTAGCGGCAGTGGAAGATGCAGCGGGCGCTGTTGTGGTGGTGCAGCTTCGCGCAGAGGACTCGGTGGGTACCGTTGGTTCGCACGTAACATTCTGCCGCCAATAACATTCCACCGAGCGGAGCGATGAGATAGAGCCAATAATCGGTCCAGAGCCGTGCGGGAAGCGCCGAAGCAAACGTGCGCGCCGGATTCATGCTCATGCCGGACAACGGCGCCTCCACGGCAATGTATGTCGCCACCAACGCTCCCGCGAAGACTCCGGTCCAGCGGTTGAGCGACGGCCGGTTCGAGACGATCAGGACGACGAGCATAAGCCCGAATGAGATCAGCGCTTCTGCTGCAAAGGCGATCACCGCCCCGTCAGGTCCGGGCACCGTGGCGACATAGTTGACGGCGGGATGCTCAATCGCCACACCCAAGATCTGGGCTGCCAGCCACAGGCCGATGATACCGCCGGCGAACTGCGCCACGACATAACCCAGCGCGTCTCGCCCCTCGATTTTCCCGAGCCGGAAAAACGTCACGGTGACCGCCGGGTTCAGATGGGCCCCGGAGCGCTTGCCCCATGGAGAGTAGATCAGCCCGATTGCTGTGAACCCCATGGCAAGTCCGATCAGAATCCGTCTGAACGTCGGATCGGTGAACAGGCCATGGAGAGGTGAATGAGGATATTCAAGTGCGACCGTTACGATCGCGGCGGAGATCATGAAGAGACCAAGGCCGGCCGCTTCCATACAGTACTCAGGCCAATGGCCATGCTCTGTGTCCGTAGCGATCTGCATGCACGAGTTTGCCAATATCCTGTCCGAGGTGTTGCAATAGCGGCGGCGCCACTGCGACGCCTACGACACCGGCGATTGGTCGCACGATAACGCACCTTCTTACTGAGAGACTCACGAGATAGGCCGGCTCTGCTCGAATCCCCATCTCTCAGGTCAGAGGGGAATTGCAACTTTTCTAGAGCCGGCCTCTTGCGGATGATGTTTCCTGAATATGGCAGCGCTGTTTGACAGCCGTCACGATTTGCTTGGCTTCCTCCTTGTCAAGGCCTGCCCCAAATCGATAGGTTCTCTCGCCACATTCAAAGGCGATCACACCGCCGCCTACTCCCCACAATTGCAGGCTCGATGAGAAATCCACCGGATTAAACTCAACATGACCGACGCGGAGATCCCTCACCTGGATGAGGTTGTACTCCTTGTCAAACCCGAATCCTCCAATGTCGCGTCGAATTTTGAACGTCTGCCCACGCACGGTGAGAATTTCCTTTCCCATGATCTGCCATAACCAGGCGTAGATGGCGAACACTCCACCAATGGTCCATACGCCGAACCATGCCAGCATGAAGAATTCTCCCTCCGGCGGGGCATCGCCGTTCAAAAGCTGTTTAGCGACCATGACTTCAGCCACTGCCCAACCACAAAGCCAAAACGCCACGAAGAGGATCACGAACCAACTACGTCGACAAGGTATGACGACGCGGAGGCCTTCCAACGTATCTGCGATGGTGACTCGAGAGTCAGTTGGTAATATCTTTGCCATCAGATGCCCACTGTAAAACTGTCGCCATTATTACATGGATAGCTGGTGAGTCGCACAGAATAGAGCAGATGGACCTTCGTGTTGCTGAGATAGTAGTTCCCATCCATTGCCCACTCAGCGGCTGGAGTGCAGAAGACATGCAGCGGAATGTCTATGAAGTACGGAGCAGCCGTGAGCTACGTGACGCGGCTGAGCAACTGGTGCCCCTCGCTGCGGACATGGCGCGGTTGATGGTGGCAGGACAGGTTCCGGATCACCCTCTGGCTGGCCGTGACCGCAAGGCGCACACACTCGACAGCGAGCCGAGGGGATAGCCATTCCGCAGTTTGTGACAAATCGGTAATGGTCAAGACCGTTTCTCGACGCGCAGAATCGTCGGTTCAGTGAGCCGGAATGTTTGGACCGATCTTCTCAAGGATGACTTGTTTCACCTGCTTCGCGAAGCGCTTCGAGATCTCCAGGTTCCGCAAGACATGACCGGACTCCGACACGTTGTACGTGGCCGGTGGAACCTGTGAGGTGATGGTCGCTTCAAAAACCACCGCCAGCATCTTACTGGGCTTTCCCGTCTTTCGATCAATGCCGTAGGCTTCCTTCAGCGAGACCTTCGGCGACACTTCGACATCGGCACTCGCCGTTGCATGCGGCTTTAACAAACCGGATTGACTCCGATTGTCCTCGATGAGCCTGATGATGGGATCTGCCTCAAACTCATTTCGAATCTGTTCCGCCACCGCCCCTTTTGATCGTTCCGCCTTCTCCATTTGCGCATCCAACACCGGTGGGGCAAGACTGACATAAATGGGATCCGAGGGTTGCCGTTTCGGAGCCCGGCTCAGCTGTTCCAGTTGCTCAGTCCGCTTCGCGGTGAGCTGTTCCGCTATCTCTTGCGCTGCAACCTGCCGCTTCGCCATCGGATCATCGGTATCGTGGATGGTGGTTTTGCCGTTCTGGTCGATTTCATACACGAGCGTCTTGGCGCCATGTTCATCCACGCGATAGACCTTCTTCTCGCCGTTCACATTGGCCGTATAGTAACCACCGGTACAGGCCGCAATCGCGGCTGTGAAACAGACCCAAATGATCATCTCTATAAAGTGACGGGCTTTGACGACCATGAGATGTACTCCTTTTTCCCTCTCCGTGCGGATGAAGCCAGTACATGAAAGTCTTTATGCAATGAGGTAAGTGTAGCAGCACCAATACCGCTGTCTAATCCCCACCTGGCAGTGTGGGGATGAGTGCAGGGAGCCGCGAACCGGCTCACGCGGAGCATGAAACAACAGAGGCCACGGCTGTCAGGCCGTAGCTCCTCAGGTTATTGGATTATCGTTACGAATGGATTCAAGAAAACACCGAACCTGCCGATTCTTAGAGAGTGACTGCTCAAGCAGGTTTGGAGGAAGTCTTTGACAGTTTCTTTGTCGCCAAGTAGCCTCATGCATATCTATGCTTGTGAAGTGGAATTTTGATTGAGCCTACCTTCTGACATCATCCCATGACTCGAAAACGTGTGGTCATTATTGGGGGCGGGTTTGGAGGCATGACGGCGGCGCGCTTCCTGCGCGATGCCGAGGTCATCCTGATCGACCGCACGAATCACCATGTCTTTCAACCCTTGCTCTACCAAGTGGCCACCGCCGCCTTGTCTCCGAGCGACATCGCCTGGCCGTTGCGCACGCTCTTCCGCTCACAGCCCAACGTCCGTGTGGTAATGGATGACGTCGTGGCGATCGATCGGATTGCTCGGGTGGTCCGACTTCGGGACAGCGCGCCTATTTCTTTTGATACCTTGATTGTTGCCCCAGGCTCGCGCCACGCCTATTTCGGGCACGATGAGTGGGAGCCGCTGGCCCCGGGACTGAAGACCATGGCTGATGCCGTTCATCTGCGCGAACGGATGTTACTGGCGTTTGAAGAGGCGGAGCGGCAGCGGGCCGAGACCGGTATGCAGAATCGCCTCACCTTCGTGACCGTTGGAGGAGGTCCGACGGGAGTCGAGTTGGCCGGTTCGCTTGTCGAAATCGGCAAAAGGGCCATGGGTCCGGATTATCCTCACCTGCGCCTTGATGATCTCTCAATCATTCTCGTGGAGGCCGGTCCTCGGGTTCTGCCCGGATTTGACGCCAAGCTGTCAACAAAAGCACTGACCGCCCTCGAGCGCATGGGAGTCACCGTCAAGCTGAACAACCCTGTGAGTGCTGTCCGTGCGGACGGGGTGATGGTTGGAAGCGAGTGGGTCCCGTCTGCCAATGTTATTTGGGCAGCGGGCAACAAAGCATCGCCCCTCCTGAACACTCTCAAGGTTCCCCAAGATTCATACGGTCGGATCAAAGTTGGAGCCGATCTGACCATCCCGGATGAGCCCTGGATTTTCGTCATCGGTGACGCCGCCCATTGTCTTGGCCGTGACGGCAAACCCTTGCCAGGAATCGCTCCAGTTGCCATGCGAGAGGGGCAATATATCGCCGAGTTGATTAACAAAGACCTTCCTCCAGAACAACGCGCACCGTTTACCTATAGAGACCGAGGCATGTTGGCGACGATTGGCCGCGCCCAAGCCGTTGCCCAGATCGGTCCAATCCGCACATCCGGCCTCGTGGCTTGGGCACTCTGGTGTATTGTCCACATTTTCTTCCTTATCGGTCTCAGGAACCGGATACGCGTGATGTCGGAATGGACGTGGTACTACCTCACCTTCAAACCGGGGGCGAGACTATTATTTGAACAACCTCCCAGTGCGCGCCCTCTGCCGTCACAAGACCATGTATGCGAAGCCGCCGTCGAGGATCGCTCGCCGCTAGGTCGTGCGGCGTAAACGTCACCAATCGTTGGACCAGCTCACTTCTACATCTATTCGTCTCTGATTCATTTTCATTTGAAGTGCCGCCCGTAACCTTCCGGTAGAGCCGTCACCAATCTCAGCCGATACAGTTTTGATTGTGACTGTCTTGGGCCTTCCCTATCCATAGGCCGGCGCGATAAAGTGCAAGACATGGTGCGAGGCTGCAGATCTTGTCGCCGTGAAATCCGAGTGTCGGCTTGATGATTCCCGTTCACCACTCACGCGGATAGAGTCGGGAAAACACAAATTAAACTATGTCAAAGACCCACCACCGCTATCGCCTGTGTGAAGCTGCACCACAGATCGCCGGAGACCGTAAGATCCACACCTTCCGTAGCAAGCCGACGGGATACTATCTTCGCAGAGCACGGTAGAATGGCTGGCAAGCAGGTCGTCATTATTGGCGGTGGATTCGGAGGTTTAACGGCTGCACGGTCCCTCCGCCACACCGACGTCACGCTCATCGACCGTACGAATCACCATGTCTTTCAACCCCTGCTTTACCAGGTAGCGACTGCCGCGTTATCCCCCGGTGATATCGCCTGGCCTCTGCGCACACTCTTTCGTTCGCAGCGCAACGTCCGCGTCATGATGGATGACGTTGTGTCAGTCGATCGGACGGCTCGGATGGTCAACCTACGAAACAGCTCACCGATTGCCTTTGATATCCTGATTGTGGCTCCCGGCTCGCGCCACTCTTATTTCGGACACGACGAGTGGGAGTCCTCTGCACCCGGACTCAAAACGATGACCGATGCCGTCCAGCTTCGAGAAAAGATGTTGCTCGCGTTTGAGGATGCGGAACGACGGAGGACCGCGACCGGTGTCCAGAGCCAGCTGACGTTCGTCATCATCGGAGGAGGGCCTACCGGGGTTGAATTAGCCGGGGCGCTGGCCGAGCTCGGTAGAAAGGCCATGGGACCGGACTTTCCCAGCCTGCGTCTTGAGGACCTTTCCATCATGCTGGTGGAGGCCGGCCCCCGCATCCTACCCGGGTTCGATGCCGATCTTTCGGCAAAAGCCGCCGACGCGCTTACTCGCATGGGTGTGATAATCAAACTCGGGAGCCCGGTGAGTGCCATCTATGCCGACGGTGTGAGGGTTGGACAGGAATGGATCCCCTCGACGAATGTCATTTGGGCGGCGGGCAATCGAGCGTCTCCCCTCCTGAACACTCTCTCGGCTCCCCAAGATTCCTTTGGACGGATCAAGGTTCGACCGGATTTGACGATCCCCGATGAACCGTGGATCTTCGTCATCGGTGACGCTGCCCATTGCATAGGACACGATAAGAAGCCGTTGCCTGGAGTAGCACCTGTCGCAATGCAACAGGGACGGTATGTTGCCGACCTCATCAATCAGGACGTCGCTCCGGCCCAACGATTACCGTTTGTCTACGCAGATCGCGGCATGTTGGCGACGATCGGCCGTGCCCAAGCCGTCGCCCAGATCGGTTCAATCCACGCTTCGGGGCTCTTTGCCTGGCTGCTCTGGTGCGTCGTCCATATTTTCTTTTTAATCAGCTTCCGGAACCGACTTCGAGTCATGTCCGAATGGGTGTGGTACTACATTACCTTTAAACCGGGAGCGAGATTGATTTTTGAACGGCCCGCTACCACCCATCATATGCCATCAACCGATCATATGCAGGAGTGAGTCGTTAAGGACCGCATACATTGATGGAAAACTGTTCTGCGTGCGGCGCGAATCGATTCGACGAAATCGCCCATAACCCAATAAGCGAGTCAGAGTCTGTGCCTGTCCAGTTCCTAAGTGGTGCATGGAGCATCGCATTGAGTGAGTACTGTATCCGGCCAATAACCTTGCCGGTGTGTCGCAATCGCGTGGTTCGATTAGACCGGCGATTGCAGAAAGAACAACCCTCAGCGAGCGTGAAGAAACTTGCTGCCGGCCACATGCCAGGCTTTGCCCCTTATCGATCCACCAACTAACTTTTTCGCTATTAACATTTAGCGTGAACTTATATTTATAAGTAATTGTTAATTATACATACTATGTTCATTACAGTATTGCTTGTTTCGACGATATAAGAATCACACTGATGCCTCTTTAGTTCAGTCCTTCCACCTACTAGGGTACTAGCTGTAACTCCTTTCCTATATTACCGTTTCCTCACCATTCAGACTTTCCAGGAGAGAGGAGAAACCAATGCCCCCAGGACTCCTATCAAAAATTGGGATCGACTGTATGCTTTCAAAAGGAGGCGACGGGTTGCGGGGCGATGGCTGCGTGTATGAATTATCGTCCCCTCATCCTGCCATCTTAAACCCTGAAAAGTTGCGACCTGGCGATTATGTCAAACTCCGTCTGTGGTTTCCCGACGAAAACACGTATAGCGTGATCGAATTGGCGGAGGTTCAGTGGGTCAAGAATGAGTGGATCAACATCGAGCTTCTTCTTGTCTCACCTAGGGACCAAGCGAGGATCAGACAATTCGCGGTTTCTGCAGGGAACCACTTGCCGGCATCAGGCAGAACAGGCGAACGCATCATGATTCGTGCATGACCCAACTGCCTGCTTAAGCAGCCGTCGGACTGGGAAAACTACGACCTTGTCATCGACAAACACATTTGATGGAATGATACGTGGTGAAGGTAGCTGTTTGTGGATGCCCACCCGCGAGCAGCAAGAGATTTCTTCTCCCTCCAGAAGAAATCTACCTTCACCCATAATTTTACCCCTCCAGATTCGGGCCATGGTGCAGGCATGGTTGATGCGAACCATGCCTGGCTCTACACCGGCTATGCATGAAATCGATCATTCCCCCTTGGCTCGGTATGATCATACGTTAACGGTATTTCCATCGCACAAGATGCGGCTTTATTCTGACTCCAGTTCGATCACAACCTACCAACGGATTGAGGAAAGATAATGGAAAAGCAGCTCAACCGGTTAGGACCTATCCAACAGAACCTTCATGGAAAGGCGTGCCCTTTCTGCGGAGGAAAGGTATACCAGCTTGTCCTTCGAGCTGCCGGGACATCCGACGACTCGAGCCTATTCGTTCGCTGCCGCCAGTGCGGACACCCACGAAGTCTGGATACGGACTTCAAGAGCGTCCTGTGGATCTGACTTCCGCAGTTTGGGCGTGATGAACGAGAATGGAGGTGATTGTATGCTGCTTCGTCAACTGAGAACTTATATAGAACGCACACGACAAAAACGAAAAGCCCTTCACATGCTGGCCCTTAGCGGTGTCGTACGGCCAAGCCACGTCGAACTTCGTTATGCAATCCCTCTCCTGAATCTTGAAGACCACTTGAGCGCGCTTCAAGAAAAACCTCTAACCGCAGTCCGACCGCCAAACCGGCTACAAAAGTTCTTCGAGCTGGTGAGCAGGCCCACGAAGGACGATAGATCATTCGGGCAGCATCTGCTCAGCGACACCTGGCTCAGACTTCGAAAAAGTGTATCCACGAGTGTCAGTTCTTCACATTAGGACCTAAGAACCTCTTTCGAAATTGCTTCAGTGGCAGATGAACGCGCAACTGATACGGCTGAAACAGTCATGACCATCTCTGGCGAGCAGCTAGTGACGTGTAATCTTTCGTGCGATGAATGAACCCTTTTGGTCCAACGACATACGATCCAAACTGTAGCACTAAGCCCGTAGCCCACCCAGTTATCTGGGGTCAAAGAGTTTCATGACCGAAACCAGCACCGCGATGCCCCCCCTCACGATCGCGATTCTGAGCAGTCAGTGTCTCGTGTGGTTGGGCTTACAGAAAATCCTCGAGGGCCGCGCGACCGTCCCGATGGTCGTGCACCCGCACCCGTGGCGCCCCTCGAAGCGGCTCCCCGCCGCG
>Ga0073934_10007008_pt1 | contig 16005 bp, 15 predicted proteins | sample LarsenN4metaG_FD_76834 | JGI IMG/M metagenome (GOLD analysis project Ga0073934, IMG submission 76834) | Hot spring sediment bacterial and archeal communities from British Columbia, Canada, to study Microbial Dark Matter (Phase II) - Larsen... ...
CGGATGTCCGAGCAGGTCGCAGTAGTGGACTCGCGAGCGGCGGCACAGCTGACGCATCGCGTCCCGTAGCTCCGGCTCGACGAGCGTGTAGACCATGACCGCCGGCCGTCCGCGCGCTTGCTGCACGGCGATGTGCAGGTCCTCGACGTTCTCCACGCGCGGGTGCCGGATCTCCTCGAACGGCTGGTCCGGGAACTGCGCCTCGAGCGCGAGCACAAGCCTCGCCGCCGTCTCCCCGGTCGAGTCGGAGACGATGTGCAGCTCGACCGGCTCGCGGTCGCCGTCGTGGTCGGCCATGCGTGCAGGCTAGCCCGGAGGCGTGGACGCCGTCGCCCGCCGGGAAGCGGGACGAGTAACGTCCCGCCGATGGCGGACGTCGTGACCATGGAGAAGATCGTCTCGCTCGCGCGCCGGCGCGGCTTCGTCTTCCCTTCGAGCGAGATCTACGGCGGGCTCGGCTCCGCCTACGACTACGGCCACTACGGCGTCCTCCTGAAGGAGAACGTGAAGGCGCGCTGGCTGGAGGCGATGGTGCGCGAGCGGGAGGACATCGTCGCCCTCGACTCGTCGATCATCCTGCACCCGCGCGTGTGGGAGGTCTCCGGGCACGTCGAGGGCTTCCACGACCCGCTCGTCGACTGCCGCACCTGCAAGCTGCGCTTTCGCGCCGACCAGCTCGACCAGGCGCAGTGCGGGCGCAAGCCGAGCAAACGCCCCGGCGAGACGCCCGACTGCGACCTCACGGAGCCGCGGCTCTTCAACCTCATGTTCAAGACGCGGATCGGGCCGGTCGAGGAGACGGGCCTCGACGCCTACCTGCGCCCCGAGACCGCGCAGGGCATCTTCGTGAATTTCAAGAACGTCGCCCAGCTCGCGCGGCGCAAGCCGCCGTTCGGCATCGCCCAGATCGGGAAGGCGTTCCGCAACGAGGTCACGACCGGGCACTTCATCTTCCGCACGCTCGAGTTCGAGCAGATGGAGATGGAGTACTTCGTCCCGCCGGCGGAGGCGCGGAAGTGGTTCGAGTACTGGGTCGAGGAGCGCCTCTCCTGGTACACGCGCCTCGGCATCCGGGAGAGCCACCTGCGCGTCCGCGAGCACGCGCCCGAGGAGCTCGCCCACTACTCGCAGGCGACGAGCGACATCGAGTACCTGTACCCGATCGGCTGGTCCGAGCTCGAGGGCGTCGCGCACCGCGGCGACTACGACTTGCGCGCGCACTCGGAGGCCTCCGGGACGAAGCTCGAGTGGGTGGACACCGAATCCGGCGAGCGCTACACGCCGCACGTCGTCGAGCCGGCGGCCGGCGTGAACCGCTCGATGCTCGCCTTCATGGTCGACGCCTACGACGAGGAGGTCGTGGCCGAGCGCCCGCGCACCGTCCTCCGGCTACACCCGCAGATCGCGCCGGTGAAGGTGGCCGTGCTCCCGCTCATCCCCCGCAACGAGGACATCTCCGCGAGGGCGCGCGCGCTGTACGAGGAGCTCCGCCGCGCGGTGGCCGCGGAGTACGACGACTCGGGCCAGATCGGCCGCCGCTACCGCCGCCAGGACGAGATCGGCACGCCCTGGGCGCTCACCATCGACGAGCAGACGCTCGAGGACGACACCGTCACGATCCGCGACCGCGACTCGCTCGCGCAGGAGCGCATCCCGATCGCGGGCGCGCGCCAGGCCGTGCTCGACAGGCTGGCGCAGGACTGGAAGACGCCGAAGCCTGATTGATCGTCTCCAAGGCGTGTGCTACAAGTAGCTCATGCCGCTCTCGATCGGGATTCGCGAGCTGCGACAGAACGCAAGCAAGTACCTCCGCCTCGTCGAGGAGCGCGGCGAGCCGATCCAGATCACGGACCGCGGCCGGCCGGTCGCGCTTCTGACGCCTGTTCCCAAGGCTGCGAGCCGGTACGAGCAGCTCGTCGCGAGCGGGCGAATCCGGCGCGGACGAGGTGGGCCACTACCCCGTCCGGTACCGCCGAAGCCGGGCGTTCCACTTCCCTCCGAGATCCTCGCCGAGATGCGAGCCGACGAGCGTTGACGTGAGCGCGTACTTCGACGCGTCGGCGCTCGTGAAGCTGGTCGTGCCCGAGCGCGAGTCCTCGGCCTTGGCTTCCTGGGTCGAGGGTCGCTCTCCTCTGGTCTCTTGCACGCTGGCTCGCGTAGAGGTTGTCCGCGCGGTGCGCCCACACGGGTCATCCGCGGTGCGTACCGCACGGACGCTGCTCGACGAGATGGACCTGACTCATCTGGACGACGAGCTCCTCGACCTGGCCGGGGAGCTCGAGCCGCCGCTGCGCAGCCTCGACGCGATTCACCTCGCGGCAGCCCTCGAGCTCGGCGACGAGCTCGAGGCGGTCGTCACCTATGACGCTCGGATGACTCGTAGCGCCGAGGCCCTCGGGCTCCCGGTTGCCGCGCCCGCATAGTGGAGGACGCGCAGAGGCGGGCCGCACGGCCCGCCTCTGCGGAGCTCATTCCGTCAGAAGGACCCTCCGACCTTGATGCTCATCAGGTCGGCGCCATGGGGGCCCAGACCTCCCTGCTGCCCGCCACTATTCCGGCACCAGAGACTGACGGCCTGGCCGCCTGAGGGGACCGACGCTACACCAATCACCGTCAGCGACAGCTCCTTCGTGTTGCCACCTCCATCCTCGATTCCCTCGGCTCCTCCGAGGAGCGTTCCCTGGAGCGTGGAGCCGGCATGGAGCTCGCATGAACCCTTGATGAAGCTGAAGGTTGAGGACGTCAACTCTGCGCGAGCGACGAGTGCATACGTCCCCTCGGCCAAGTTCGTCGTGACGATCTTTTCGAAGTCTGCAGAGCCGGCGAAGGTGTGGCTCGGCTCGAATGTGATCCGGACGGCAGAGCCCGCCGGCCCGGCCGGCCCCTGCGGGCCGGCGGGCCCTGCCGGACCCTGCGATCCCTCCGGACCTGGCGGACCCTGAGGCCCGGCAGGGCCGACCGGTCCCTGCGGGCCGGCTGGACCCTGCGCTCCCTGCGGCCCCTGGACGTTCCAGGCGAGCGCGGTCTCGTTCTTGCTGCAGTTCGTCACCGTCCCGTCGATGACGCGCAGCGCCCCCCCGCTCTTCGAATAGCACGCGTCGATGACGTTGTTTGACGGAATCGTCGCGTACGCGGCGCCGCCGACGAGCGCTAGACCGACGACGGCACTAAGCAGTGCGCCCTTCCTCTTGCTCATGACTTCGTCTCCTTTCGTCTCTGTTCCGTCAGCACGAGAGCGACGGGTTGAAGAGCGCGAACACGCCGTTCGGGTTCGCCTCCGCGACCCAGACGTGCAGGTCGTAGTGGACGGGCATCGTCGGGTTGTGGCCGGGCATCGGCCCGTCGAAGCCGCGGCCGAAGAGCGAGGGCCGATCGCCGGACGTCGCCAGGCTCTGGTCGGCGTCGGCCTTCCAGTACTCCGCTCCGACGAGCCTCAGCTCGCCGTTCTCCCTGGGGACGTAGAGCAGGATCTCGGGCTGCAACGGGTCGATCGCGGGATCGCCGAGCAGCGCCGGGTTGACCGCGTGAATGCCCATCGTCCCGGCCGGCGACGCGACGCACGCCTCCCCGGCGACCGTGTAGCCATTCCGCTCGGCCTGCTCGAAGCTGTGGTACTTGGCCACGACGGCCCGAACCTCCCGGAGCTCGGGCGGCAGCGGCCCATCGCCAGCGAAAGCCGGCACGACGGCGGCTACCAGTGCAACTGCTCCGCCCAGAAGAGCGGCGATGCCAACATGACACTTCCTCACGAGGACCTCCCCCCCTCGAGTGCGATTTCCCCGTGCCGGGCGGCGGTCTCGACCGCGTGGACCACACGCTCGAACCGCACGCCGGCACGGGCGTACGCCTCCTCGACGAGTCCCTGCGACGCGGCTTCGAGCACGCAGAAGCCGGACTCGTCCTCGGGCACGAGCGTGGAGTGCAGGTAGCGGATCGGCTCCCCCGCGCGCGCGAGCGCTTCCGCGCTCGAGCGAACCCGTTCGGCTGCCTCGTCGAACGCTGCGGGAGTCACGCCCGGCCAGTAGTGCTCGACCAGAAACGTCCCCCAGTGCGTGTCGCCTGCCCGTGCCTCCCCTTCCACGGGCGTGACGCTAGGAGCGGGCGTTCCCGACTCGCATCGGGAGGATCCCTACGGTATGGCCGACTCGACCCCTTCGGATGTCGCGAGCCGGGCCGCGAGCGCGGTCCGGGAGCGAACCCCGAGCTTGCGGTAGATGCGGGTCAGGTTGGCCTCGACGGTCTTCTCGCTGATGAAGAGAAGCTGTGCGACCTCCCTGTTCGTCCTTCCTTCGGCAACGAGCTCGGCGACGCGGCGCTCGGTCGCGGTCAGCCCAGCGGTCGAGCGAGGCCGGCGGATCGGCACACGGCCGAGCTCGCTGCGTGCGCGCTGGGCCCACAAGGGCGCTCCGAGCTTCTCGAAGACGGCGGCCGCCTCGCCCAGAGCTTCCTTCGCAGCACGACGCTCGCCGCGCCGGCGCCTTACCTGCCCGGCCACGAGCAGCGTGCGCGCCCGGCTGAACGGCATCGCGACCCGCTCGTGCTGCTCGAGGGACTCGTCGAGGGCTGTCGCGGCCTCGTCGAGGCGCTGCTCGGCGGCGAGAACGAGCGCACGACAGCGAAGCGCCGGGGCGATGGCGAGCGCCTTTCGTGACGCGCGCGCACGCTGCTCGTACAGCTCGACGACTTCGTGTGCCCGGCGAAGATCGCCGATCCCGACGAGCGCCTCCGGGTAGTTCTCGAAGACGCCGGGCGTGTCCTGGGAGCCCGTCGCCTCGTAGATCTCGAACGCACGACCGAGCGCCGCGACGGCCTCCGGGAAACGGCCGACGGCGAGCTCGGCGAAGCCGAGGGCCGAGAGCAGCTGGTAGACGTTCCACGGCTCGCCGCCTTCCGCCTCCGCGAGCGCGGGCTCGAGTCGCGCGCGCGCCTGCTCGACACGCCCCTGATGGGCCTCGACGAGCGCGAGGCTGTAGATGGCCGTGAGCCGCTCGAGCGCCTGCCCTGTGCGCTCCGCGAGCTCCAGATGCTCGAGAGCGCGTTCCTCGGCGGCCGCCCAGTTGCCGGTCCAGAGCTCGAGCTGAGGAAGATGACTGAGGGCATACGGCAGCGAGCCCTCGTCGCCCTCGTCGATCGCAGCCCGCCGCGTCGCCTCGAGCCAGCGCCGCGCGCCGTCGAAGTCGCCGTCGTACTTGAGATAGGCGCCGAGCGCCGCGCTCATGCGATCGCCGACGTTTCGCGGCGGCGCCACACGCTCGAGCGCGAGCGCGCGCTCGACGACGTCGGAGCGGATTCCGCGACCGAGGTAGAACTCCGCCCCGGCGAGCCCGACCAGCGCCTCGGACAGGAGGCCCGGGTCCGGCTCGGCGAGGCTTTCGAGAAAGTCGAGGGCAGCTTGCGAGCGCTGGTACAAGGGCTCGACGCCGACCGTCACCCGAGCCAGCGTCACAAGGACCCGCACTCGCAGCCGGTCGTCGTCTCCGACGTGGGCGAGCGCCTCCTCGCAGCAGGCCTCGGCGTCCCTGGCCGTTCCGGACACCCAGTGGATCTGCGCGCGGAGCTCGAGGGCCCGTGCGCGAATCGGGCCCGCCGTCCCCGCGTCGACCACCTCGTCGAGGATTCGCGTAGCCTCGCGCGCATCGCCCGCGTGAAAGAGAACTCGGGCCAGCTCGACTCTGCGCCGGGCGAGCGCGTCCGGATCGTGCTCGGGCGTGAACCGGCAGGACAGCTCCCACAGCTCGGCGGAGTCGTCGCTCGCCCCTCGCTCGAACGCGCTCTCGGCCGCGCCCTCGAGGATCGAGGCGACCGTCTCGGACGGACCTTCCGCGGCAAGCGCGAGGTGCCTGGCACGCTGCTCGTCGGAGTCGACCGCCTCGGCCAGCCGGCGGTGCATTGCGCGCCGGCGGGCGGGGACGACGGAGTTGGCAACCGCGCTCGCGAGGAGCGGGTGGTCGAACCTGACGTCCGAGCCGCGCAGCTCCACGACACCCGCCTGCAGGGCGCTCTGGAGCAGCGACGAGGACGTGGGCCCGAGCACGCGGTCGAGCATGTCTGTTGTCGGCTTCGAGAGGAGCGCACAGGCGAGCAGCGCCTCGCGGACCGCGGACGACAGCTTGGCGATGCGGTGCGTGAGCAGGTCACCGAGGCTGTCCGGGATCGGCAGCGGCTCTCCGGGCACCAACCGCTCACCGACTTCTTCGAGCGCGCGAGCGAGCTCGACGGCGAAGAGCGGATTGCCTCCCGACGCCTTCTCGATTCCCTGCAGGGTCGGTCTCGGAAGCACGATCCCGAGCTCGCTGTGGATGACGTGGTAGAGGGCGCTCAGGCTGAGCGGCCCGAGCCGCACGCGCTCGACGCCGCTCTCGAGCGCCGCCACGAGGCGAGGGGCAGGTGGTGCGCGATCGCCGACGCGGACGGCGACGAGCACGCCGAGGCGGGCCGTCGGGTCGACGCGGCGAAGCGCGTACGCGAGCGCGGCATCGGACGACCGGTCGATCCACTGCGCGTCGTCGAGCGCCACGAGAAGCGGCCTTTCACCGGCGACGCGCAGGATGGAGCGGACAGCCGCCCCGACCGTGCGCGCGTCTGCACGGCGCCCGACGGCTCGTCTCCGCAATAGCGCGGCTTCGAGCGCGTCCCGCTGCGGCTCGGGCAGCTCGTCCAGGCGGTGGTCGGCCACGGGCTCGAGCAGGTCCGCGAGCGAGGCGAACGCCAGCGCGGTCTCGGCCTCGGCGGGACGGCTGCCGAGCACCTCGTAGCCTGCATCCTCGGCCACCCGGACGGCCTCCCGCCAGACCGTCGTCTTGCCGATCCCGGCCTCGCCCTCCAGGACCAGGGCGGCGAAGCCCGAGCTTCCCCTCTCCAGGAGACGCCCAACGGCGGCGAGCTCTCGCTCGCGGCCGATCACCGCAGCCATGGGCGCAGTCTGCGCCGGTCGCGCGTCGATTTCCAGCTACGCGCTGGACGACGCCGACGCTCTCCCAGCCGAAAGGACGTCGACGAGGACCTTGCCGACTGCGCCGGCCTCGACGGCCGCGTGGGCGTCCGCCGTCCGCTCGAGCGGGAAGCGATGGAGTGGCAGCCCGGCCCCCTCGCCGACGGGCAGCGCCCCGTCTGCGACGGCCGCCGAGACGTCGGCGACGGCCTGGTCCTTCGCGTCGCGCGGGACCGTGTACACGAGGACGAACCGGTAGGCGACGTTCCGGTGCATGAGCGGCCACGAGAGCGGGAGCTCGCTCCCTCCGTCGACCGCGTAGACGGCGACCGTCCCGCTCGGCGCGAGCACCTCCGCGTCGAGAGCCGCGTTCACGGCGGGCGCGACCTCGACGACGACGTCGACGCCGTCGGGTGCGTGCGAGCGGATCCCGTCCGCCGCGCCCTCGAGCCGATAGTTCACCACGTGGTCGGCCCCCGCGGCTCGCGCGAGCCTGGCCTTCTCGTCGCCGCTGACGGTCGCGATCACGCGTGCGCCCGCCCAGCGGGCGAGCTGGATCGCGGCGTGGCCCACAGCGCCCGCTCCGCCCGCGACGAGCACGGTCGTCCCGGCGAGTGCGCCCGGTTCCAGCGGACGGGGCGCGGCCTCGGAGACGGTCAGACAGCGATGGGCCGTCAGCGCCGGGATGCCCAGACAGGCGCCGAGCTCGAACGACGCGCCGTCCGGGAGCGCAACCGCCTGGCGGGAGGGCAGGACGACGAGCTCCTGGGCGGTGCCGTCGGCGCGCTGCCACGCGGCCTCCCAGACCCATACGCGCTCGCCGACCCGTTCCTCGGGAACGCCGTCGCCGACGGCGTCGATCACCCCCGCTCCGTCCTGGTTGGGCACCATCTCGGGGAAGTCGCCCGGCCCCCTGCGCCTCGCCTTCCAGTCCGTCGGATTGACGCCGGACACCCGCATCCGCACGCGCACCTCTCCGGCGCCGGGCTCCGGGTCCGGCCGCTCGACGAGACGGAGCACCTCGGGCCCTCCCGGCTCGGAGTAGACAACCGCTTTCATGTGCGCCTACGCCGACAGGGTCCGCAGCCGAAAGCCGCCGTGGAACTCGTACGACGCGACGACGACCGCGAGCGCGTCGCGCAGCGCACGCTGTCCGAGACCCAGGCCGTGCGCGTCGGCAAGCGGGCTCCGGAGCAGCGCGTGCAGCCCCCGGAAGCCGTCGGGCGAGACGCGCACGGTCTCCGCCGGCGCGCACGCCTCGCAGACCGCCCCTCCCGCCCGCGGCAGGTAGCCGACGAGGCCGCCCGGCTCCCCGCACTCGACGCAGGCCTCGAGATGCGGAACGTAGCCCGAGAGCCAGAGCAGCTTCAGCTGGAAGGCGAGGGCGAGCGGGTCGAGCGCGGCTCGGCCGCTCGCGCCCGCGGGGAGCGAGTCGACGGCCGAGAGAAATCGGGTCAGCGCCTCGAACGCGCGCTCGTTGCGCTCCTCCTCGACGAACAGGCGCAGCATCGCCTCGGCGCCGACGAGCGCGACCGCGAGCCGGTACGAGTCCTCGCGTGCCGGCCGGTGGGCGTCGAGGAGCGAGACCCCGGTGACCGTGTGCAGCTCGCCGGAGCCCTGGTGGAGGAGGAGCTCCGAGTGGGTGAACGGCTCCAGGCGCGCGCCGAAGCGCGACTTCGTCTTGCGGACGCCCTTCGCGACCGCGCCGACTCGCCCCCGGTCGTGCGTGTACAGGTGGAGGACGCGGTCGGCCTCGGCGAACCGGAACGACCGGAGCACGACGGCCTGCGTCTTGTACGTCCGCCCCACGGGGGCCAGTGTAGGGCTGCCCTCAGATCTCGTGGCTCTGAGCCGCAAGGGTCGTTCGGCGCGGTACGAGGATCACTCCTGGCACCGCGGGCAGTACCAGGTGCCGCGGCCGCCGACGCGGGTCTTCGCGACGAGCGTCCGGCAGCGCGGGCACGGGAGGCCGTCCCGCCCGTACACGCGGAACTCCTCCTGCATCGACCCGGACGCGCCGTCGGGGGCCGCGTAGTCGCGCAGCGTCGAGCCCTGGCGCTCGATGCCGGCACGCAGCGCCGCGCGGATCGCGCGGTGCAGGCGCGCGACCTCCTCGCCGTCGAGGTCGTTCGCCGGCCGCAGCGGGCTCACCCGCGCGCGCCAGAGCGCCTCGTCCGCGTAGATGTTCCCGAGCCCCGCCACGACGCGCTGGTCGAGGAGCACGGCCTTGACCGGCGCCCGCCGGCGCGCGAGCTGCGCTCCCAGCCAGGCGGCGGTGAAGCGCGGGCCGAGCGGCTCGGGGCCGTTCTTGCCGGCGAGGTAGGGCTCGAGCTCGGCGTCCTCGAGCACGAGCCAGGTGCCGAAGCGGCGGATGTCCCGGTAGACGAGACGCGTGCCGTCGTCGAGCTCGAGCACCGCCCGCTCGTGCGACGTCGGCGCGAAGGCGAAACCCCCGGTCATCCGCAAGTGGACGAGGAGGCCGAGCCCGCTCTCGAGCCGCAGGAGCAGGTACTTCCCGCGCCGCTCGACGGAGACGACGCGATCGCCCTCGAGCTCCTCGGCGACCTCGAACAGATCGTACGGCCGGGTGAGGCGAGGATCGAGGATCTCGACGCGGCCGAGCGTGCGGCCCTCGAGACGCGGCGCGAGCTGTGCCCGAATCGTCTCGACCTCGGGAAGCTCGGGCACGAGCGGCTACTGGACGACGTCGAGCAGGATCCCGTGCGGGCGCGGCTCCTCGTCGCCGATCTCGTACGCGCTGAGAACGGACTCCGCGGCGCGCTCGGCCGACTCCTCGTCGCGCGCGTGCACGTCCGCCAGCACTTGCCCCTTCTCGACGGTCTGCCCGCGCTTCGCGCTGCACACGATCCCGACGGCGTGGTCGATCGCCTCGTCCTTCGTCCGCCTCCCGCCGCCGAGCTCGAGGCTGGCGATCCCGATCGGAAGCGCGGCCAGGCGAGTCACGTGCCCTGCTCGCGGGGCGGCGACCTCGAGCACGACCGGGGCGCGCGGGAGGGCGTCGAGGTCCGGATCGCCGCCCTGGGCGCGAATCCAGCGCTCGTACGTCTCGCGGGCTGCGCCCCCGGTCATGGCCGCGCGGGCGCGCTCGCGACCCTCCGCCACGCCGATGCCGAGGTCGGACAGCGACAGCAGCCACGCGCTCGCCTCCAGCACGAGCTCGGTGAAGTCCGGCGGCCCTTCCCCGGTGATCGTCTCGACCGCCTCGCGGATCTCGAGCGCGTTCCCGACCGCGGCGCCGAGCGGCTGGTCCATGTCGGTGAGCAGGCACACGACCTCTCGGCCGGCCCGACGGCCCAGGTCGACCATCTGCTCGGCGAGGATCCGCGCGTCCTCGATCGTCTTCATGAAGGCGCCGTCGCCGACCTTGACGTCGAGGACGACGGCGTCGGCGCCGGCCGCGAGCTTCTTGGACATGATCGAGGACGCGATGAACGGGACGATGTCGATCGTCGCGGTAACGTCCCGCAGCGCGTAGAGCTTCTTGTCCGCCGGCACGAGGTCGCGTGTCTGGCCGACGATCGCGATGCCGATCTCCTTGACCTGCCTGACGAACTCGTCGATCCCGAGCTCCACCCGGAACCCCGGAATCGACTCGAGCTTGTCGAGCGTCCCTCCCGTGTGCCCGAGGCCACGGCCGCTCATCTTCCCGAACGGGACGCCGCAGGACGCGACGACCGGCCCGACCGCGAGCGAGGTCTTGTCCCCGACGCCGCCGGTCGAGTGCTTGTCCGCCACGGGCCGACCGAGCGCCCCGCGAAGGTCGAGCGTCTCGCCCGACCGGATCATCGCGTCCGTGAGGGCATGCGTCTCGGCGACGGTCAGTCCCTTGAAGTAGACGGCCATGCACCACGCGGCCATCTGGTAGTCGGGCACGTCACCCCTCGTGAAGCCGAGGACGAGCTCGGAGATCTCCTCGGCCGAGAGCTCGGCACCGTTCCGCTTGCGCTCGATGAGCTCCGCTGCGCGAATCACGTCGCAGCGGAGGCTACTCGTCGCGCAGAGCGACGGTCAGCCGGTGGGGCTGACGAGAATCGCGGCGATCACGCCGACGAGGCCGATCATGATCCCGCCCCGACGCGGAGGAGCGTCAGGCGTAGGCCTCCGATCTCCATCCGAAGCTCGGCTCGGAGCTCGCGGATCTCAGCATCGACAAGCGCGAACCCCGCATCCATCCGGTTCGCGAGATCGTCGAGCCGCTCGTCGGTCCAGGCGGTGCGCTCCACGGACACAGCGTACTGCCGTCGCGCGCGCAGACCGCACCGCCCGTCAACGACCGTGCGCCGAGATCGTCAGGCCTTGTGCGCGACGAAGACCACCGGATGTCGCCGCACGACGAGCGGCCGCTCGAGCTCCGGAACGCGATCGGCCCAACGACGCAGGCGGATGGACGACGCGAGGTACGAACGGATCTGGTCGGCGTCGTGCAGCGTGACGGTTCCGGAGGCGTCGCGGGCTTCGACAGAGGCGAAGTGCCGGCGGAGCAACTCCGATCCGTTCTCGGCACGGAAGGAGAAGTCCCAGTCGTCGACCCCTGCCAGCTCGAGCATCTCGTGCAGGTGGTCGGAAGCGTTCGTCACCGCCACGAGACGTCCGTCCGGCCGCAGGACACGCGCGAGCTCGCCGAGCGCACGGCCGACGTCGGCCACGTGGTAGAGCATCCATGCCGCGACGGCGACGTCGAACGCCGCGTCGTCGAACGGCAGCTCCTGAACGTCCCCGACGCGGGCGTCGACGCCGCGCGCACGCGCGAGCTCGACCATCCGTGCCGACTGGTCGATCGCGACGACCTCGGCGCCGAGCTCGAGCACGATCCGCGCCGCGAGCTCTCCCTCGCCGCAGCCGACCTCGAGCACCGACGACGGTCGCACCTCGGCGACGGCCTCGAGCACCATGTCTCGCGCATCGGGGCCTGTGGCGTCCGCGTAGATGCTCTTCCGCGCCGCGAGGTTCGCCTCGCTGGCGTACTGCTCGCGAACGGCCGCCGGATCGTCGATGCGCGTCACAGCTCGATGACGCGGCCCGGCAGCTTCTTCCCGCCCGCCTTGCCTCCGAGCCACGAGCTCACCGTGGCGCCGACGTCCGCGAACTCTCCTTCCTCGTGGACGCGCCCCGCTGCGTTGCGCCCCGCCGCGTACGCGAGCAGCAGGGCGTGCTCGCGCGAGTGGTCGGTCGACTCCGTCGTCGGATCGCAGCCGTGGTCCGAGGTCAGGACGAGCAGGTCGCCCTCGTGCAACGTCTCGAGGATGTCCGGCAGGCGGCGGTCGAAGTCCTGCAGGCAGCGGTGGAAGTTGACCGGGTCGTTGCGGTGTCCCCACAGCATGTCCGTCTCCACGAGGTTCACGAACACGAGCCCGTCGTCGACGTTCTCGAGGAGCTCGACCGTGCGGTTGATCCCGTCGACGTTCGACCTCGTGGGGAAGGACTCGTCGATGTCGCAGCCGGCGAAGATGTCGTAGATCTTCCCGACGCCGTAGACGGGGCGCCCCGCCTCGCGGACCGCGGTCAGGTAGTTGGGACGGGCGGGCTCGAGCGAGAAGTCGTGCCGGTTGGGCGTCCGCTCGTAGTTCCCCTGCTCCCCGACGAACGGCCGGGCGATGACGCGGCCCACCGCGTGCCGGCCGGTGAGGATCTCGCGGGCGACGCGGCACGCGTCGTAGAGCTCCTCGAGCGGGATCGTCTCCTCGTGCGCGGCGATCTGGAAGACGGAGTCGGCGGAGGTGTACACGATCCACTTCCCCGTCCGCTGGTGTTCCTCCCCCAGCTCCTGGATGATCTCCGTCCCGGAGGCCGGCTTGTTGCCGAGGACGCCGCGCCCCGTCCGGTTCATGAACGGGTCGATGACCTCGTCCGGGAATCCGTGCGGGTACGTCGGGAACGCGGTCGGCGTGATCACGCCCATGAGCTCCCAGTGACCGGTGGTCGTGTCCTTGCCCTTCGAGCGCTCGAGGAGCCTCCCCGCCACCGCGGGGGCGCCGGGCTGCGGCGGGCACCCCTCGAGCGGCATGACGTTGCCGAGGCCGAGCGCCTCCAGATTGGGGAGGTCGAGGCCGCCGACCGCCCGGGCGACGTTGCCGAGCGTGTTCGATCCTTCGTCCCCGTACTCCGCGGCATCCGGCAGCTCGCCCGCCCCGACCGCGTCGAGGACGATCACGCACCCGCGCGGCACTAGCAGCCCTGATCCGGTTTCCGGTCGGGCATCGAGCCGTCGTCCGTTCGCGCGTACGTCATCGGGTGCCCGGGCACGCGGCTATTCTACGGCGGCTTTGGACGAGATCCTCGGCCTCCTCCTCCTCGCCGTGTACATCGTCGGGATCGTCGGCCTGGCCGCGTTCGTGACGTTCGCGGTCATCAGGATCTTCCCGACGGAGCGGACGCCGAAGAAGCCCGACAAGCCCGAGTCCCCGCCCGGCAACGGCTCCGACGCGGGCGGCAGGCTGTTCCGCAGGTCGAAGAGCGCGCGCGCGTAGCCGCTACACGAGCGCCGACAGCGCGTCGTCGAGCGGCGTGTACTCCATCCCGTGCGCTTCCGCCACGGCCTCGTACGTCACCTTGCCGCCGATGACGTTCACGCCCCGTGCGAGCTCTCTGTTCGCGGTGATCGCACCGACCGTCCCGAGCTCCGCGAGCTGCTCGATGTACGGGAGCGTGACGTTGGTCAGCGCGCGGGTCGAGGTGATCGGAACCGCGCCGGGCATGTTCGCGACGCAGTAGTGGATGACGCCGTCGACCGTGTACACGGGGTCGTCGTGCGTGGTCGGCTTCGAGGTCTCGGCGCAGCCGCCCTGGTCGATGGCGACGTCGACGAACACCGACCCGTCCTTCATCGTCCCGAGCATCTGGCGCGTGATGAGCTTGGGCGCCAGCGCTCCCGGGATGAGCACCGCGCCGATGACCAGGTCCGCGTCCTTGACCGACTCCTCGATCTGCAGCGTCGAGGACATGAGGAGCTGCACGCGGCCGCTCAGGATCTGCTCCAGGTAGCGCATCCGGTCGACCGAGCGCTCGAGCACAGTCACCTGGGCGCCCATGCCGAGAGCGATGACGGCCGCGTTGTAGCCGACCATCCCGCCGCCGATGACGAGGACGCGCGCCGGCGCGACCCCCGCGACCCCGCCGAGGAGGATCCCGCGTCCGCCCTTCGGCTTCTCCAGATGGTCGGCGCCCGCCTGCGTCGCCAGCCGCCCGGCGATCTCGCTCATGGGGGCGAGCAGCGGCAGCGCTCGCTGGTCCGTCTCGACCGTCTCGTACGCGATCGCGGTGATCCCCGACGCCACGAGAGCGCGCGTGAGCGGCTCGTCCGCGGCGATGTGCAGGTACGTGAAGAGCGTCAGCCCCTCGCGGAGCCGCTCGTACTCGGACGCGATCGGCTCCTTGACCTTGAGCAGCAGCTCGGCGCCCGCCCACACGTCGTCGACCGAGGCGATCGCGGCGCCCGCCCGCTCGTACGCCTCGTCGAGGAACGCGCTTCCGACTCCGGCGCCCGCCTCGACGAGCACCTCGTGACCCGCCAGAACGAGCTCCCGCGCGCCCGCGGGAGTGAGCGCGACGCGGTACTCCTGCGGCTTGATCTCCTTGGCGACGCCGATCCTCATCGCGGGCGGGACTGTATCCGCTTTGCAGGGAGTTCGACTGTCTACGGCACAGCCGCGGCGGCCGCGTACACGGCGGCGGCGACCGTGAGGTCGCGCACCAGGACTGCGTCCTCGCCGAGGATGCCCGCGCCCGCGATCTCCGGCGAGGAGGGCCCGCACATGACCGTCGGCACGCCCACCGAGCACGGGTACCCGGCGTCGAACGTGTACGGCGGGTAGAACGTCTCCAGCGGACGGCCGAGCGCCGCCCGGGCGCCGGCCTGGAGGGCGACGACGACGCGATCCGTCTCCTCGACGAGCGCGGGCAGCATGACCGGGCCGGCCGCCACCTCCACGGGCAGCTCGTCGAGAGCCGCCCGCACCTCGGCGAGCACCTTGGCCTCGTCCTCGCCCGGCAGCGTCCGCCGGTCGAGGACGAGGCGGCACCACGCGGGGATCGTGTGCGGCGCGACCGGGCCGCACTCGAGCTTGTAGGGGACGAGCGCGCGCCGCCCGAGGCGAGGATGCGCCTCCGCATCGAGGTCGAGGCGCTCGAGCCGGCGGAGCGTCTCGGCGACGGCCGGGATCGGGTTCGAGCCGAGCCACGGCGAGCTCGAATGCGTCGCGCGGCCCTCGACCTCCACGACGACGTCGACGCGGCCGCGGTTGCCGAGCGAGATGCGGTTCTCGGTCCCGACGACGAGCACCGCCCCCATCGGAAGGGGATCCAGCTCCGCGAAGAGGCTCCGCGCGCTCTCGTGGCTCGAGCTGCCCTCCGAGCTCACGGCGACCGCGATCCGGCCGGCGGGCTCGATCCTCCCGCGCTGCAGGAGCCGGACGGCGGCGCACACGGCGGCCAGCGCACCCTTGCTCTGGCCGGCGCCGAGACCGATCCAGCGCTCGTCCTCGCCCTCGCCGGCACGCCTCGCCCGCAGCGGCTCCGACATCTCGTTCCCATGGTGGATCGCGGGGTACGCGACGAAGAGGAGCTCGGTGCCCTGGAGGGGCCCGAACGTGCAGAGGACGTTGTCGAGGGCGTCCAGGCGCACGTCTCCCCCGAGCTCGTCCAGCGCCGGAGCGGCCACCTCGCGGGCGAAGGCCGCCGTCCGTGGATCGTCCGGCGGGATGCGGTTCTCGCCGACCCGCGCGTGCGTCTCGGCCGCGACGAAGCGCTCGAAGAGCTCCCACAGATACGCCTGGTCGACGTCTTCCGGTGTCACGCGGCGTCGCGGAAGCGCGGGATGACGGCGTCTCGGTACGCCTCCAGCACCGCATCGGGGAGCGTGTACGAGGAGACGTGCCGGACGTAGAAGCTGGTCGCGCCGGCGAGCGCCGCCTCGCGCAGCCGACGGGCGCATTCGTCCGCGCTCCCGATCAGGCAGAACGCGTCTGCGAAGCGCAGGGCTTGCTCGTCCGTCACCCATTCCTCCGCTGCTCGCGACGCAGCGTCCCAATCGCGCGCGTGCGACAGGTCCGGGTGCA
>Ga0073934_10007009_pt1 | contig 16002 bp, 9 predicted proteins | sample LarsenN4metaG_FD_76834 | JGI IMG/M metagenome (GOLD analysis project Ga0073934, IMG submission 76834) | Hot spring sediment bacterial and archeal communities from British Columbia, Canada, to study Microbial Dark Matter (Phase II) - Larsen... ...
CAAAGCCAATAGGGTATTGGCCGCGAAAGGCGATGTGTTCCGGTTTGAAGCCGCGGCTGTCGAGCGTGCGGGTTTGTGTTTGCCGGGCTGTGGTGATGCGGATGGCAAACCCCTGCTCGATGGGAGAGGCGGGTGCGGGTGGGCGGGCGTAGTTGGGACCAGCCGTCGAGGTAAAATGGCCTGGTTGGGGAAGGTTGAACAAGTCCCAGTGCCAGAGTCGGCCGTCGCCGCCGAGATAGAGCTGGCCGGCGCCAATCCCGCCGACGGGCATCCCGATGAAGCGCAGAGCGTCGCCGCGGTAAACGGTGGGCTGGCCACGCTCGAACAGCGAACGGACCCATTGCGGGTCGAGCTTTTTGTCGGCCGGGATAAGTTGTTCGAAGTCCGCGCCTTCAAAGGGGCCGGCCACGGCGGGCAGGTCGGGAAGGGCCAGGCTGGCCGCGGCGAGGCTGGCGGCCTTGAGGAATTCGCGGCGAGCCAGGCTGGAGGGTGCGCAGCCACAACTCTGAGAACAGGTGATGGGGGCAGGAGGAGTTCCTGGAGGACGGGGAGCGTTCATTGGTTTGGGTTTGGTCTCTATTGGTCAGACGACGGGTTATCGGGCCGTCTGCGATTTGTGGTGTTGGAGGTTGGTCGAAGAGGGCAAGGCGGGAGGTCTGTTTACGGGCATCGAACCAGCGGCTTGCGGTTCTGGAGTCGCGTCAATGGAGAAGGCGGTAACCTGGAAGGTGGCCGGCGTGTCGTCAGTGGACACCATCTCGACGCCAAAACAAATCTGATGGAGGGTGGAGTTGGTCGAAAGCCAGCCTTTGGCGATGGACCACTGGATGAACTCGAGAAGGTTGAGAGTGCCGGAGGCAAAGTTTGTGGTGGTTACGAAAGCGATATAGCCGCTGGCTGGGTTTCGAAAGACCCGGTAGGTGTGCGGGCCAAAGGTCACGTTCTGGATGTGGCGTCCGCCGGGCACCTGGTGGAAGTTCTCGGTCCAGATCATGATCTCGGTGCAGCCCGGTCTGGCGATGCCATTGAGCCAGATATCGTAGGCGACGTTGTAAATTCCAACACGAGGGCTGGTGGCGGCAAAGGCGGAGGTGAGCTTGTCAAAGGAGGTCACAGGGACGCTGCGATAGTCCTTGTGAACGTTGGGATAGGTTTTCACGGCGCCGTCGCCGGTCTTGTTGTTCATCGTGGCAACGACTTGCCAGCGGTCGAAAGACCAGGCGCAGAGGGTCTGCGTGCAGGGGCTGTAGCGCGCGCTATTCCACATGTTGTTGTGGACGTAATAGCCAGCCACGGACCAGCCGCCGTTGGGTTCGGAAGTCACAAATGGAGGATCGGCGCCAGCGGTCGAAAGCACCGCCGCCGCAAGAAGCGCCACAATTGCCGGAGCCATCAGTCGTCTCGGAGTCACGGTTCAGGAATACCGGGTATTTTCCGTGATGTTGAGGCTCATGAGGACAACTGGGAAGAGGAAAACGTTCGCCCATGCGGCTACGGCACCGGCTGCCGCGGCGTGCGGGCGGCGGGGATTGCCATTGACGCAGGAGGGTTGCGGGCGCAGCGTGCCATGATGAACGGTTCGGGAAGACGCGCATGAAGGCTGACTGGAAAACGGGCAGAACCATCGCCTTGACAGCCGTGTGGTTTCTGTGGCCGCAGATCAGCCGCGCCAACCCCGTGATCATAGAGCCGCAGTCCTTGATTGCTTTCGGAATCATCGCCTTTTGGGCTTTGGTGATCGAGTCGGCACTGGTCACACTGTTTCTGATCTCGCAGGGGATTGTCTTCCTGCCCTTCCTGGGGACGCTGATCGCGGCCAACGCAGTTTTGTTCCTTGCGGCCTTCCTGCCCCTGACCGGGCGCATACCGCTCTGGGTGCTGGAAGCGGGAGTGGTGCTGGCCGACGCCGTGTTGATTAAGTTGTTGGTCTCAGTTCCATGGGTGCAGGGTGGTGCATTTGCAGGCGTGACGTGGACGCGGGGCCTGGTGGCCTCGCTGGCGGGCAACGCAGCTTCGTTTTTCGTCGGCGTTCTGGCCAGCGGGTCGCCCTGGGAGGCGGTTGAGGCGATGCAGAGTCTGGAGTGACCAACACAAGGGGATATGAGGGTCTGCGCCAGGGCCGCAGGAGAGTCGTGAAGCCAGTTCAAAATAGTGGCGTGGTGAGCGACTGGCCGCTCGGTATTCAGCCGGGGCCCGGTGTTGACGTGGAGGAGCCTGCTGGCGGCCCGGGAAGTGGAGGAGGAATCGCAGGGGGAGCGGGTGGAGACAAGACCGGCGGAATATCCCCGCCCGGGGTGGCCGGTGGAGGAGGCGGTACAAGGTGGGCGCTGGCTTTCGGGCGCACGAACCAGCGCACGAGAACCAGGGTCAGGCACAAGGGAACGAGGCCGAGAGCGAACCATAGGATTTGCCAGAGCCAGCCTGTTCCCGGCGAGGCGGCTTGTTGCCCGATGCGGGCGCGTTCGGCAGGGAGTTCCTTGAGAATGAAGTCGCGCCGATAGGTGACCTGGCGGCGCAGCGATTCGAGGTGTCGTTGAAATTCTTCGAGAGCAGCGGCGGGGTCGCGCCCGCGGAGCTGGGCCCGGGTTTGGACCTCGTCCCGGAGGCGCTCTTCGAGCCGCGCGATGAGGGGGAAGATGGAAGACTCAGTGAACTCCTTTTGACAGATGGCTTCCAGCCGGTCCAGAAACCGGCGTCGGAACTCCGCGTTGGCCAGCAGAGGGCCGGAGAAATGGCCGGGACGGCGCCACCAGGGGCCGCCGCGGTCCCGCTGGCGCCAGTGCGCCGGGTTGAACGGATTGAACGGGGCGGTCCCGTTGAGGTTCATGCCATAACTCAGGGGCATGGTGTACCAGTCCCTGGCCCAAGAAACACCGTCGTAGTCCCCCCAGGTTTTGTCCAAATCCCAGGGGTAAATCTCCCATTTGCCGGTGCGCTCGGTGTCGTGATAAACGTAGTAATTGTTCCAGAAGCCATCCCAATTCTGGATGCAGATACTGACCGCAAAATAGGAGGCGAATTCATCCACGTTAAAATGGGTGCGGATGTATTCCCACTGAGCGGCGCCACGCAAGGTGTTAAGGTGCTGGACGGTTTCGGTCAGATCGGCGTGTCCGTCTTCGAGGCGGGTTTTCTTCTCGTGCTGGGCGATCAAATTACGGCCTGTCCAATTCAGTTTATAGAGATGGCCTGAGCCATCATGGCCGTGACGTTCGAGAAAGTGGCGGTTCGGCTGTTCGACGAGGACCTGGTAACCATGGCACCGGCCGTCCACCCAGAGGCGCACGTGGTCTGTCTGGGGGGCCGGCACCCCACAGCGGGCAAATAAGTCAAAAGCAAGCGGCTCGGACAACGCCTGGCGCGGAGGCCCCTCGAAGATCAGGTTGATGCCACGCATGCCGAGGAAAAGGTGATCGCGCTGAAAATGCACCTTCCATCCGCCTTTGCGCTGGCGGATGCGGACGTGGTCAAAGACCAATGGGGCACCATTTGCGGGCGGGATATAGACCATTGCGCCATTGCCGCGGCACGGGTCAGCGGGGACGACGACGCCGTTGGGGCCCGTGAATCGCCCCTCGCGCTGGGGCGGTTCGAAGTTCCAGAGGCAGATGAAGCCCAGATGGCTGCGGTTGGTGTTGGCGAACAGGCCCATGGTCAGAGTGGGACAAGGGCTGTTGGTGGAGGGGTGCCAGCGCCGCTCACCGGCGACATCGGAGGCGGAGACCCGACAACGAAGGAGCGTCCCCTCCGGCTGGCCGGGCAGGACCGCTTGATAGGTTCCGTGGCGGGCGTTGCCGGCGACGCGTGACATGCGGAGTTCCTGCTCGGATTCAAAACGGCCTTGCTGAGCTATGGCATAATGCAGTTGGACGGACTGGACTTCAGAGTGGAGTGAACTCACCTCGGCCTGGATCACCACAGTCTCCCCTGGTTGTGGGGCGGAACTGTGGGTGATGCGAATGAGAGGCGGGAGTTGATCCCGAGCCGCCTGGTTGCGCTGCCCGGGAGTGCCGGAGGGAAATTCGGTTTTGGGCAGAGGCGAACTGTCCCAGTTCTCCGGGAGGTCTCCCGGGGCGTTTGCACAAATGCGTTCCAAGGAGGCGGAGTAGCCGTCCGCACCGGTCGGCCAGGGGTCGCGATCGGAATAGGGCACGCGGTCGGCCGACCGCCCTTGCGCGTCCAGCAGTTCAATGGCCTCACCGCTGTGTTTGAGGCGGCCCTCGAAGTCTCCGACGACTGGCACATTGGAACCATAGTGAGCCACGAAGTGCCGCAGGCGACGCGCCACCACAAGGCAGGCATTGGTTTCCAGGCGCGCGCCCGAGGGGAAGGCAAAGCGGATGCCACCGGAAAGACGCCATCCGCTGAGATCCACGTTTGTTGGACCCGGGTTATAAACCTCCACGTACTGCAGATCATCCAGACTGCCGGGAGGATGATACATTAATTCGTTGATGACCACAGCGGCCCGCGTAGGCGCACCGAACGCGCACAAGAGCAGGACGAGAATCATCGCGGAGCGCTTTGGCATCAATCCATTGTGACAGGAGCGGTTGTCCGACGCAAGCAGGCCACGGGAATCCCCAACAAGGCTTGTAACGCTCTTGTCAGACGGAGCTTCTGTCTGGTCTCATGACACGAGGGGCAGCCGGGAAGTTGCAAAATTAATTGAGGGACGGGCCGGGTGTTTGGCAAAGGCAGGCGCCGTCCTTGTGGTGAGGGCCTGGGGTTTCAAGCCCAGCAATGCCAAACACCGTGCTGAAAAACCTGTTGAGTGCGGCGGGAGCCATTCTACACTGCGCGCCTGTTTATGAGTTTGGATAAACTGCGGCTTTGGGAACGTTTCAAACGGAATTACCGGCGCTACGAGCGGCTGGGCCTGGCTTTGGATTTGAGCCGGGTGGATTTTCCGGAAGGTTTTTTTGATCGGATGGCGGAGTCAGCGGGACGGGCCTTTGAAGCGATGGCGGCTCTGGAACGCGGCGAGATTGCCAACCCGGATGAGAAACGGCAGGTGGGCCATTATTGGCTGCGAAACCCCGCCCTGGCCCCGGAAGGGCTTGGGCAACAAATCGAGGCGGCGTTGCAGGCGGCGCAGGAGTTCACCCGGAAAGTGCATCGCGGCGAGATCAAGGGGGGGCTGGGCAAGCGATTCAGGAATCTCCTCCTGATCGGCATTGGCGGCTCGGCGTTGGGGCCCCAGTTTGTGGCGCATGCCCTTGGCGGGTTGAAGCGGGACCGCATGGAGCTGCTCTTTTTTGACAACACCGACCCGGATGGATTCGACCGGGTGCTGGGGAAACTGCGACGCAAGCTGGACCAGACCCTGTGTGTGGTGATCTCGAAGTCCGGGGGCACGCCTGAGACGCGCAACGGCATGGTGGAGGCGGCGGAGGCTTATCGGGAGGCAGGACTAAAGTTCGCAAACCATGCCGTCGCCATCACCATGAAGGGCAGTGGATTGGACAAGCGGGCGGTCGAGGAGCAATGGCTGGCAAGCTTTCCGATGTGGGAATGGGTCGGGGGGCGGACGAGCGAGACTTCGGTAGTGGGGTTGCTGCCGGCCATGCTGCAAGGGATTGATGTTCGCGGCCTGTTGCGCGGGGCCAAAGCATGCGACGAAGTGACCCGCCAGCCGGAAGTGATGAAAAATCCTGCCATGCTGCTGGCCCTGGCGTGGTACGCCCTGGGAGAGGGACGCGGGGCCAAGGACATGGTGGTACTCCCCTACAAGGACCGGCTGGAATTGTTCTCGCGCTACCTGCAACAACCGATCATGGAATCGCTGGGCAAAGAATTGGACCTGCAAGGACGGGTCGTGCACCAGGGGTTGACGGTCTATGGGAACAAGGGCTCCACGGACCAGCATGCCTACATCCAGCAGTTGCGGGATGGGCTGCACAATTTTTTTGTGCTTTTCATTGAGGTCTTGAAGGACCGAGAGGGACGGGGCATTGCGGTGGAGGAAGGCGTGACCAGCGGGGATTATTTGTCGGGCTTCTTCCTGGGCACACGGCAGGCCCTCTACGAGAAAGGGCGTCAGTCGCTTACCTTGACGATTGATGAGGTGTCGCCCTTCACGGTGGGCGTGTTGATTGCATTGTTCGAGCGCACGGTGGGTTTTTACGCCAGCCTGGTCAACATCAACGCCTACCACCAGCCGGGGGTGGAGGCGGGAAAGAAAGCGGCGGGGCAGGTGTTGGAGTTGAAGAAGCGGGTGGTGGGTTTGTTGCGGAGGCGAGCCGACGAGGGCATCATAGCGGGGTTGACCGCCGAGGAGATTGCCAACGAACTTTCGGCGCCGGGGGAAGCGGAGACCGTTTTCAAGATCTGCGAACATCTGGCAGGCAACACGACGACGGGTATTGTGCGTTCGGGCCAGGGGCTTCCCGGTGCGGCCACTTACCGGCTCACTTTGGTTTGAGAAGGTGCTCCGTGCGTCGGCCGGGCTTTACAGGCATTGCCGCATGCCACACTTTGTTCCAATGATGACGAGATTCTGGTTCTGGCGGATGACCCTCTGGGCATCGGCCGCCGCAGTGTGCTGCTTGGGAACAAACCCGGCAGGCGGCGGCGAGCCTTCTTTTGACGAGGTCTATGCGGTTTTGAAAACCAACCTGCCGCCGGCGACCGCGGCTCAGCTTCGATCGCTGGCGCTGGAGGGTTTGCTGGCACGGCTGCACCCGCAAGCGGTGCTGGTGACCAACAACGCGCCCCGGCAGACCAATCCGCCTGTGGCGGGGGCACGCTTGATCGAGGGATCGTTTGGCTATGTGCGCGCAGGCCGGGTGGAGTCAGGCCTCGCGGAAGCCATGCGCTCGACGCTGGAGTCGTTGTCGCGGACCAATCAGGTGGAAGGTTGGATTCTGGATTTGCGTTTCGCCGGTGGCAATGACTACCAGGCGGCTGCAGACACGGCGAGCCTTTTCCTGACTAACGAACAAGCCCTGATTGATTTCGGCGCTGGCCCGATCCGATCACGCCCTGGCGCCAGGCTGGGACCGGCGGCAGTGGCGGTTCTGGTCAACCGACAGACGACAGGGGCCGCCGAGATTCTGGCGGCGGTGCTTCGCCAAACACGGGTGGCTTTGATCCTCGGAACGAACACGGCAGGGCATGCCTTTGTCACCCGGGATATTCCCTTGAGCAATGGACAGATCATGCGCGTGGCCAGCGCGCCGGTGCGGCTGGCGGATGGGAAGACGATTCCGGAGGATGGCCTGGAGCCCGATGTGAGAATGGCGACACGGGCGGCGGATGAATTGGTTTATCTGGAGGACCCCTATCGGGATTTGAATGTCTCACGGTCTGGTTGGCTGGCTACGATGGGAGGAACGAATCAAGCCAGCTCAGGAACAAACCGAGGCCGGGCCAGAATCAACGAAGCCGAACTGACCCGGCGCATGCGGGAGGGCCCGGACTATAACGAGGAGAAAGCCGAACAGCGATTGGCTGAACGGCCCAAGCCTACCGTGAATGACCCGGCTTTGGCCCGGGCGCTCGACCTGTTGAAGGCGCTTGCCGTGGTCAACCGGCTGCGATGAGTTGAGCCAGCTTGTTCGGATGCAGTAAGTTGCGATGAGGCTGGAGCCCAATCTTCATTTTCGCCATTGACGATTAAGCACGGCCCATCAATCCTCGGTCGCTCGCGTTAATGAAAACCGCACTGTTTGTTTGCACCGGCAACATTTGCCGCAGCCCCATGGCGCAGGGACTCTTTGCCCGTGCCACGGGGGGGGCTTTTCGGGTGCTGTCCGCCGGCCTGGGGGCTGTGGATGGGCTGCCACCCAGTGAGCATGCGGTGCGGGCGATGCGGGAGATCGGCATAGACATCTCCCAGTATCGCAGCCGACAATTGACCGCCGAGCTGGTGAATGAAGCGGACTACATCTTCGGCATGACCCGGGGCCATGTCGAAAGTATTCTCTTGCTCTACCCTCAGGCGGCGGAGAAGACCTTTCTCCTGCGCGAGTTTGACGAGACGCTCGAACCTTTTGAAAAAGATATCAGTGACCCGATTGGGGGCAGTTTCGAGGTTTATCGCCTTTGCCGGGATCAGATCGAACAAGGGATTTCTGCAATGATGCCATTTATTCAACGCACTTCAGCCGCTGCCACCGGCTCCAAAGAGAATGTGGTTCGCGGCATTGTTTTGGGCGCCGATCACGGCGGTTTTGAACTCAAGGAAGCGCTGCGCGAGCGGCTGCAGCACGAAGGCTGGGTGGTCAACGATCTTGGGGCACGGACCAAGGATCCGTCGGATGATTACCCGGACTTTGCCCTGGCGGTGGCGCATCGCGTGGCGGCGAACTCTGGCGAGGTAGGAGTGCTGATCTGCACCTCGGGCATCGGCATGAGCATTGCCGCGAACAAGGTTCCGGGAGTCCGCGCCGCGCTGGCGGTGGACGACGCCGCGGCCACAGCAGCGCGGCAACACAATAATGCCAATGTTTTGTGCCTTTCAAAGAACCATACCCCCGAGGAGGCGTGGACGATTTTGCGGGCTTTTCTCTCCGCGCGGTTTGAGGGGGGGCGCCATGAACGCAGAGTGGGAAAAATGGAGACCCAGCGTGTGGCACGAGGGCTGAGCTTGCAGGCGGTGGATCCGGAAATCTTTGAGGTAGTGGCGCGCGAACGCCAACGCCAGCAGGACAATATCGAGTTGATCGCCAGTGAGAACTTCACCAGTCCTGCGGTGATGGAAGCACAGGGCTCTGTGCTCACCAACAAATACGCCGAGGGCTATCCCGCCAAACGGTGGTATGGCGGATGTGAGAACGTGGACACTTCGGAGAGCCTGGCCATCGAGCGGGCGAAAAAACTGTTCGGGGCGGAACATGTGAATGTGCAACCGCACTCGGGCAGCCAGGCCAACATGGCTTGCTATTTCGCGGTTTTGAAACCAGGGGACCGCATGCTGACCATGGACCTGAGTCACGGCGGCCACCTCACGCATGGCAACAAGGCGAACTTCTCGGGCAAGTTCTTTGAAATCATTCACTACGGGGTGAGCAAAGAGGACGAGCGCATAGATTACGCGGAGCTGGCGCGGCTGGCGCGGGAACACAAGCCGCGCATGATCACGGTCGGCGCGAGCGCCTATCCGCGGATCATTGACTTTGAGAGGATGGGAAAAATCGCCCGGGAAGTGGGCGCGTATTTGTTGGCGGATATTGCGCACATCGCCGGCCTGGTGGCGGCCGGGCTTCATCCCAACCCTGTGCCGCACGCGGACTTTGTGACCACCACCACCCACAAGACACTGCGCGGGCCGCGCGGGGGGCTGATTCTGTGCCGGGCCCAGTATGCCAAAGAGATTGATTCGCAGGTGTTTCCAGGGATTCAAGGAGGGCCGCTGGAACACGTGATTGCAGCCAAAGCGGTTTGTTTTCACGAGGCGCTCAAACCCGATTTTGCCTCGTATCAGCAACAAATACTCAAGAATGCCCAGGCTCTGGCTGAGGGCATGAAACGCAACGGTTTTCGCCTGGTCAGCGGAGGCACTGATAATCACCTGATGCTGGTGGATGTCGGGGCGCGGGGACTGACCGGCAAGGAGTGCCAATTGGCTTTGGACGAGGCGGGAATCACCGTGAATAAGAACACGATTCCGTTCGAAACCCGGTCACCCTTCCAGGCGAGCGGTATCCGGCTGGGGACACCCGCTGTGACGACGCGCGGCATGCGGGAGCAGGAAATGGCGGCGATTGCGGATATGATCAGCGAGGTGCTGCTGGATATCAAGAATCTTGACGTGGCGCGGAAGGTAAGGCAACGTGTTCGAGAACTAACGGCCGGATTTCCCTTGCCCTACTAGGGGCGGCATTCGATCCAGCCCATTTTCCGACGGAATCAGTTCCCGGGTCCTAGGGTATTTTCCCGGCATTCCGCGCGGCAGATTTAACCACTAATCCTCTGGCGGCGAATGCGCCGCCAGAACAGTACAAATCATTTTTCCTATGGCACGCATCGCGAAGCCCAAAGCGGCAAAAACCAAGAGCCTCCGCACCAGGAAAGCCGCGGAGGAAGGGTCGGAACTCTCGCCCACGGGAGCAACAGACGTCCGAGAAGAACCATCGTCGGCCGGGGCGGCGTCCACTCCAGGGGGTGAAGCAGTGGCGGAACAAGCCGAACCCGCCGAAACTGCCGGGTCAGCAGAAGAAGCCAACGCGCAGCCCCGGCCTGAGCAACAACCGGATCGCGCCCCAACCGCCGGGGGTCCAGGCCCGCGGGAGGAAGCTGTGGAGCCCGAGGGACGGGGCGGGCGGAAAGGCAAGGGCGGACGCGAACGGGCCCCCCAGGCCAGCCGGGGGCCCGGCCAAAAGGCGAACGGTGACTCCGTGACGGTGCTGCCGGTGAACATCGCCAAATTGCAGGCGATGTCCATGACGGATTTGAATCAGATGGCCCGGGAGCTGGGCATCGAGAATTTCGGCACGATGCGCAAGCACGAGCTGATCTTTTACATTCTGCAAAAGAATGCCGAACGAAGCGGGGTGATGTTCTCCGAGGGGGTTCTGGAGGTGCTCGATGAAGGCTTCGGGTTCTTGCGCTCGCAGAGTTTCAATTACCTGTCCTGCCCGGAGGACGTTTATGTTTCTCCGTCGCAGATCCGGCGTTTTAATCTGCAAACTGGCAACGTGGTGGCGGGACAAATCCGGCCGCCGAAGGAGAAGGAGAAGTTTTTTGCCTTGCTCAAGGTGGAGGCGGTGGACGGCGAGGATCCCGACAAAGCCAAGGACAAAACCCATTTTGACAACCTGACGCCGTTGTTTCCGAACCGGCGCTTCATTCTGGAGACCTCGCCGGATGAATTGAGCACGCGGGTTCTGGACCTGGTGTGCCCCATCGGCAAAGGCACGCGCGGATTGATCGTCGCGCCACCGCGCACCGGCAAGACCGTGTTGCTGCAAAAGCTGGCCAATGCGATTATCAAGAACAACCCGGAGTCCTATCTGTTCATTCTCCTCATTGACGAGCGGCCCGAGGAGGTGACGGATATGGAGCGGACCTGCAAGCCGGCGGAGGTAATCGCCTCCACGTTCGACGAACCTCCCGAGCGGCATGTGCAGGTGGCGGAAATGGTCATTGAGAAAGCCCGGCGCATGGTTGAGCACAAGCGGGACGTGGTCATCCTGTTGGATTCGATCACGCGCCTGGCGCGAGCCTACAACACGGTGCAGCCGCACTCGGGCAAGATTCTCTCGGGCGGCGTGGACGCCAACGCGCTGCATAAGCCCAAGCGCTTCTTCGGAGCGGCGCGCAACATCGAAGAGGGCGGGTCGCTTACCATCATGGCGACCGCTCTGGTGGACACCGGCAGCCGGATGGACGAAGTGATTTTCGAGGAATTCAAAGGGACGGGCAATATGGAGGTTCACCTGGATCGTGCCCTGGTGGACCGCCGCATCTTCCCCTCGATCAACATCGAGCGATCCGGAACGCGCAAGGAAGAGTTGCTCTATCATCCCGACGAGTACTCACGGGTGGTGTTGCTGCGGCGGGCGCTGACTGGCGTGCCGCCGGTCGAGGCCATGGAATTGCTCCTGGGCAAACTCAAGAAGACGAAGACCAATATCGAGTTCCTGCTCAGCATGGGAGTGAGTTGAGTCGCGTCCTTTGTGCGGCGGCGGGCTGGTCGGCCGCCGCGGCCGCCGCGGCCCCTGAGTGGTGTCCCGTCGCAAAAACGTTGCGGCCGGGCTTGCGAGGGGGGCGTTTTGCGGGTAAATAAAGCCGAATGATAAGAAACATTTTATGGTCTGTGGCCGCAGGCGCGCTGCTCATCAGCGAGGCGACGGAGGCGGCCGTGAGATCCTACACCGTGCCGAAGCAAGGGGTTGCCACCAGCAACACGGTCGTTCCGGTCCGCCTGCCACCCATGCCGGGGATCAAGTACCAGACCCCTGAGGGATGGGAGAACCTCCCGGCAGGGGCCATGCGCGCGGCTTCGTTAAGGATTCGAGGGGAGAAAGACCAGGTCGCAGATGTCAGCGCCATTCCCCTGCCCGGCTTCGCGGGCAGTGAGTTGGACAATGTGAATCGGTGGCGATCGCAGGTTGGGCTGGGTCCCGTTGGGGAGGCAGAACTGACTAAAATGGTGGAGAAGGTCAAGATCGCCGGCGAGGAAGGACACCTGTATGACATCGGCGGACAGACAAGCGGCACCAACGCGGCGTCTCGGGTCCTGGGGGCTATTCTTCGGCGCGAAGGCATGGTCTGGTTTTTCAAGGTGACCGGGGCCGACGCCCTGGTGGCGGCAAATAAGGCCAAGTTTGTGGAAATGCTTAAGACGGTGCAGTTCACCGCAGGGGAGGAACGGGTGATGCAACTGCCCGCTTCGCATCCTCCCATCGGAGAGGAGGCGGGCGCATTGCCGCCGTCGCATCCGCCCATTGGAGGCGCATCGCCAGGTCAGACAGAGTTGCCTCCCTCGCACCCCCCCGTCGGCGGGGCGAACGAGGAGGCCGCGCGCAAGACGGCCTCAAGCAAGTGGGCCGTGCCTCCCACATGGAAGGAGGAGGTTGCCGGGGCCATGCAGGTGGCGCGATTTACCATCAGTGGCGACACGGGCAGTCGTGCAGAGGCGTCGGTGGCAAAGATTGGAGGGGATGGCGGGGGCGCGCTGGCCAACGTGAATCGGTGGCGCGGGCAGATCGGGCTGGGGCCGATCGAAGCCGCAGCCCTCGAGAAAGAGACCTCAACCATCGAGGCTGGCGGAATCAAGTCGCTGCTTCTCGATGTGACCTCGACGGACAAGAAAAAGCGCCTGATCGCAGTCAGCGTGCCGGGAGGGAATTCCACATGGTTTTATAAAATCATGGGGGATGAAGCGCTGGTGGGCCGGGAGCGGGACAACTTCATTCAGTTCGTCAAGTCCGCCCAATGACCGCCGCCCCCTGCGGCGTCGGCAGCAAGGCAGCCGCCTTCACCGGCGGCCAAGGGGGAATGACCGCCAACCTCAAGTTCTGACATGATTGCGCGCATACTGAGATTCGCCGGCTCGCTCAAGCTCACCGTGGTATGCCTGGTGCTGGCGGCCGTGCTTGTGTTCCTCGGGACGATTGCCCAGGTGCACGAGGGGTTGTACGGGGCGCAGGCGCGCTACTTCCGCAGCATTTTTGTCTATTGGTCCCCTCCCGGGGCTGATTGGCGGATTCCGGTGTTCCCCGGCGGCTACCTGATCGGAGCCGTGATGCTGATCAATCTGGTGACGAGCTTTGCGGACCGGTTGCGGGTGGTTCGGGGGCGCGTGGGACTGTTGCTCACGCACCTGGGGCTGATCCTGCTGGTGCTGGGCCAGTTTGCCACAGACCTGCTCTCGGTGGTGGGCCACATGCGGTTGACGGAAGGCGAGGGGCGCAACTACTCCGAGTCCAGTTCCGAAACCGAACTGGCCATCATTGAAACGACCCGGGCCGATGTGGACACGGTCCATGTGATCCCGGAGAAGCATCTCGCGAAGCAACAAGAAATCCCTATCGAGGGGCTGCCCTTCCGGGTGCGGGTCAACCGCTATTATCGCAACTCGGCGCTGGCAGACCGCCGCGGAGCCATGACTAACGAACCGGCGGCGGCGACCCAGGGGTTCGGTCCCTCGGTGGTGATCAAGCCCGCTCCGCCGGTGGTCAAGATGGACCAGCGAAACCTGCCCGCTGCGGTGATCGAACTGCTGACGTCGAAAGGATCCCTGGGCACCTGGATCGTGGCACTCGTCATTGACCAGCCCCAGCAAGTGGCCCTGGAAGGTCGCACTTTCACCCTGCAATTGCGCCCGACGCGCTATTACAAGGCGCACACCATCACCCTCCTCAAATTCACCCATGAAAAGTACCCCGGCACGGAGATTCCCAAGAATTTCTCAAGCCGCGTCAGAGTCCAGAATCCCGAGAAGGGAGAGGAGCGCGAGGTCCTGATCTACATGAACAACCCGTTGCGTTACGGGGGCGAAACGTATTATCAGTCCGGGTATGACGAGCGTGATCCGCGGGTGAGCATCTTGCAGGTGGTGCGCAACCCGAGCTGGTTGACCCCGTATTTTTCCTGTCTGTTGGTCGGCGTCGGGCTGAGCCTGCAGTTTCTGTCCCACCTGGTTGAATTTGTTCGCAAGCGGAGGCCGGCATGAAAAACACTCTCCTGAAAGTGATCCCCTGGGCGCTGCTGGCGCTTTTTGCAACAGAGATCGCAGCCATTCTGCTGCCCCGGAAGGAGGGCGTGTTCCATCTGCGGGCTTTCGGGCGCCTGCCCGCGCTCCTCAATGGGCGTGTGCAGCCCCTGGATTCGGTCGGGCGCAACGCTCTGCTGCAAATCCGTGGAACGGCCTCGGTGCCGCTGGAGGAGAAAAAGTCTTACGAGTTCTGGAAGCATCCCCGGAAGCTGCGAGCGGCTGAGTGGCTGCTTGAGGTCATGGTGCACCCCGCGATGGCCGACACCCGGCCGGTCTTCCTGATTCACCACCCCGACCTGCTCAACGAACTGAATCTCCGGGGCAAAGGTGTTGAGAAATCGGGGTTGTTCTACTTTACGTTTAACGAGCTGACCAACGTTCTGCCAGTCATCGAACGCGAGGGACAGCAAGTGATGGGGGTTGAGCCCGCCTTGCGCACGGCTTACCAGAAGCAGGTGGCAAAGCTGCAAAACGCCATCTATTTATATCGCCGCCTGAAGAACTCGCTGCAACCGGAGAGCTGGGCGAGTTTTTCCCGGGAGATGGCGCGCTTCACGAACGCCATTCCCGCCGGGCTGGCCGCCTTCAAGGCGCGGGAGGCCAACCAGAGCTTCGACCAGGCGGCCTTTAATGAGTTTCTGGGCCAGCTCAGCCAGTTCGATTTTATGGCCCGTCTCGCTTACCCGTTGCTGGTGCCGCCCGCGGACCCGGCTGCGGACCGCAACGGATGGCGCAACATGGGACAGGTCCTGCTGGAGGTTGGCCTGGGGCGGGCCGAGATGCCCATCGCCGCGACGCACCTTGGCAACATGGCGGGGGCATGGCGTGATCAACAACCGGAGGCTTTTAACCGGGCGGTGGCAGACTATACCGCGTGGCTTCATCAACACATGCCCGCGGAGGCCGGCAAAGGCCGGCTGGAGTTTTTCTACAACAACCTGCAGGCGTTCCTGCACGCGATGATTATCTATCTGTTCGCCTTTGTCCTTGCGGCTGGCGCGATGCTCCTGGTGCAGGCCCTGCCGGGGCTGGCGGAAAGTCTGCGTCGCGGCGCGGTGTATCTGATTGTGCTGGCGCTGGTGGTCCATACCGCCGGGCTGGTGTTGCGCATGGTTCTCGAGCGAAGGCCGCCGGTGACCAATCTCTACTCTTCGGCGGTCTTCATTGGATGGATGGCGGTAGTGCTGGGCGTCGTGCTCGAGCGAACATTTCGCGTGGGCATTGGCGCGGCTGCCGCCTCGCTGGTGGGAGCCATTACGCTCATCATCGCCCACAACCTGGCCCTGGGCGGTGACACCATGGAGATGCTGCGGGCGGTGCTCGACACCAATTTCTGGCTGGCGACCCACGTGGTGACGATCACGCTGGGGTACGCGGCGAATTTTGTCGCGGGCTTGCTGGGCTTGCTTTACATCGTGCTGGGTGTCTTCACCCCCCTGCTGCGCCTGAAACTGGGTGAATTGCCCTCGAGTAGCCGCGCAGGGGGCCCAGCCCTCGGGACTGTGGAGCGTCTGGATATCGGCCAGGCGTTGGACAAAATGGTTTATGGCATCATTTGTTTTGCCACTCTCTTCAGTTTTGTCGGCACCGTCCTCGGCGGCATCTGGGCCGACCAGTCCTGGGGACGGTTCTGGGGCTGGGACCCCAAGGAGAACGGGGCGCTCATTATCGTTTTGTGGAACGCCATGATGCTGCATGCGCGGTGGGACGGCATGGCTGGCCCGCGAGGCTTCATGAATCTCGCCATCTTCGGGAATGTGGTGACGGCCTTTTCGTGGTTCGGCGTCAACATGCTGGGCATTGGGCTGCACTCCTACGGATACATGGATGCGGCCTTC
>Ga0073934_10007011_pt1 | contig 15993 bp, 13 predicted proteins | sample LarsenN4metaG_FD_76834 | JGI IMG/M metagenome (GOLD analysis project Ga0073934, IMG submission 76834) | Hot spring sediment bacterial and archeal communities from British Columbia, Canada, to study Microbial Dark Matter (Phase II) - Larsen... ...
ACTTCTCGAAGCGCCAGTACAGCCCGACGCCCGCGAGCACGCCTGGGGCCGACTCGATCATCAGCTCGCCGCTGACGCCGCCGACTTCAGGATCGGCGAAGTTCTCCAGGAGCATCTTCACTGCGTCGGCATCCCAGCGCTGGCGAACGTCGGCGAGCAGCAGGATGTCGTGGCGTGCTCGGGCGGCAGCGAGCCCCAGGGCCGCCGCCTTGCCCATTCCCAGCGGCTGCTCCAGGACGTGAACCCGCGGGTCGGAGACGCTTCTTGCAATCGCCGCCGTGGCGTCGGTACAGCCATCGGCCACCAGGATGACTTCGCCATCAGCGCCGCTGGAGTCGATCAGGCTGAGCAGCTCGCGCAGACGAACCTCGATACGTGTCGCCTCGTTGCGAGCAGACACCAGGAAGCTGAAGGTCCGCCTGAAGCCTCCTTGACGCTGCACCGGCCGACCGCGGAGCCTGGCCACGAGCGCCACGCCGGCAGGATACGCAACATAGGTGTACGCCACGAGCGCGGCGCCGAGCCAGAACAGAATCTCGACTGCAACCATCATGGGCGCGGCGTGCTCCGTGGCCTGCACAATTCCTCGAAGAGATTCTCGTAGAGTTTCGCTTGAGCGGCAAAGGTGAATTCGTTTCGCACCAGTTCCCGTCCGCCGCGACCCAAGGCGGCTCGGCGGTCGGGATCGCGGGCCAGGGCCAGGATGCCAGCGGCCAACCGATCGGCAGAGCCTGATGGAACCAGCAGTCCATTGACGCCGTCCCTGACGATCTCCGGCGTCCCTCCCACGGCCGTGGCGACCACGGGAATCCCAGCCGCGGCAGCTTCCAGGGCGACGTTGGGCAGCCCCTCGGTGAACGAGGGGAGCACGACAGTATCGGCAGCAGGCAGCAGCCGATCCAGGTCGCCGCGGAAGCCCGCCAGGATGAAGCGGTCGGCAAGGTTCAAGCCCTTGATCCTTTCTTCAAGCTGTTGCCGCAGCGGACCGTCGCCGAAGAGGACGAAGCCGAGCGAAGACTCCGCTCGCACAACCTGGGCCGCAGCTTCGACCAGCACGGTGAAGCCCTTCTCCGGACTGAGCCGGCCCGCGGAGGCCACGATCAAGCCAGGTTGCGCAGGGAACAGCCTGGCCAGTTCCGCACGGGCTCTCGGGTCCGGCTCGGCAAAGCGGGAAGCATCGATGGCATTGCGGATCACGACGACCTTCTCCGGCCGCACACCGGCTTTGCGGACTTTCGCGGCTTGCCCCTCCGAAACACAGACGACGCGGTGCATCCAGCGTAACGCTAGCCGGTCCAGCGCCTCGTACATGCGGACCTTGAATGTCGCAGCGGTCCAGCCCCGCGACACGGAGACGATCGGCGTCTTTGCCTTGCGGGCGGCGAGGAGGCCGACCAGGTCCGGCTTGTAACCGTGGCAAAGCAGAAGGTCGGCTCGAAGCCGAGCCAGGTGGTCGGCGACCTCGGCTCCTGCGGCACGCAGGTGCGGCGTGTTCTTTTCCAATCGAACTGTCTCGAAGCCGCGCTGCTGAGCCTGTTGGATGAACGGCTCCGCCTTGCCGTGCTCGGCAAAGCAGAGGAAAACGGTGCGGAAGTCTGCGTCCAGGTGCGAGGCCAGTCCGAGCATCTGCCGCTCCGGCCCGCCGAAAAAGGGAGAGGCCACCAGATGAGCCGCCACGATCTCACCCACGGATTCCGCTCCCCTTCGCTGAATCGGCGGCAGCTTGCCAGATGGCGTCGAGCCGGTCGGCCAGCACGTCCCAGTCGTACTTTTCCAGCACGAGACGCTGCCCAGCACAGGCGAGCGCCGCCATCCGTTCCGGTTGTTTCAGGGCTTGCACGAGGGCCTCGGCCATTGTTTCGGCCTGATCTACCAGCACCAGGTCGCGGTCATGCACAAGGGCCAGCCCCTCGGCGCCGACCCGGGTGGAAACGACCGGCAAGCCGCTGGCCAGGCTTTCCAGGATCTTCAATCGCGATCCGCCGCCGATCCGGAGCGGCACGGTCATCACGCTGCTCGTTGCAAGGTAGGGGCGCACATCCGGCACGTCGGCATGCAACTCGACCCAGGGGACTTCCGCGGCACGCTGCCTCAGCCATTCTGGCGGCTTCCGACCAACGATGCACAGCCTCGCTTGCGGAAGCTGGCCAAGCACGGCGGGAAAGATCGTGTCGAGCAAAAGGCGGACGGCGTCGAGATTCGGCCGCCATTCCAGGCTGCCCAGGAAGAGCACGCGGCGGGGATCGCGCTGCGGCTGCACGGCGGTGAAGAACGCCCCGTCGATGCCGTTGTCCACGACCTCCACGTTCTCGACGCCGAAGCGGGAACGGGCCAGAGCGGCGTCCTCGGGGCTGACCGTCACCAGCCTCTGCACCCGCTGGAACACCTGGCGTTCGTAGCGTTCGAACTTGTGCCATTGCCGGCGCAGATACCAGCGTTTCAGCGGGTGCGGCTCGGTTTCGGTGTAGCGCTGCCAGATGAGCGATTCAACATTGTGGGCCATCATGACCACGCGAGCGCCTGGAATGGTGCAGGCCGCCGCGGCGTAAGGGAGCCACTCCGCCTGCCAAAGATCGACCTGCCCCTCGGTTGCGAGCCTTCGAGCAGCCGCCCAGATCGCTGGGCTGTTGTGCGAAGCAATGGCGTAGGGCTCCGAGGCCAGGAGATTGGCAGCCAGGCGGAAGTAGAAGCCGACGCCCTGCTTTGCCGGCGGGGGAACGTCAGCCACGATCATGGCGATGTCGTGCGAGCGCAAGTGTTCGACGGCCGAGCGGGTTTCCTCGGCGTCGCTGCTGGCCCGGCAGACGTAGGTCAGCTTGTGACGGCGGGCCAGCCTGGTCATGAGGTTCAACGTGCGGATGCGGTTTCCCGCCGTGGGAGGATAGGGAAGGCCTTCGTTGAGGATGACGACGTGCATCAGTGCCGGTTCAATGTCCGGAACCGCTCCTCAAGTAAGAGGCGACAACGGACCCCAATGAATGATTATTGCTCCGCTGCGAGAGGCCACTACCAGGTCGGGTATACGATCTGAATTGAGGTCGCCAAGGGCCAGCAGAATCGGCTCGGTTGCCGCTAGCGTGAACTCCTCGAAGAAGGTCGGCAAACCTGGCGGCCGGCCCATCCGCAGAAAATGCACAATTCCGACCCCGCCACCGGCCTGCAGCGTTGAGGCAACAATGTCTAGATAGCCATCCTTGTCGTAGTCCGCGACCGTTACGGCACGAATGGGGGCATGCAACGCCACTTGCCGGGCGGCGAACTGCACCGTCCCTGGGTGAGATTGGTTATGCAGTATCATGACCCCGCTGCCGTGCTCCTGGGCTACAACAAGATCGGTCAGGCCGTTGCCATCCAGGTCGGCACAAACCATGTCGCGAGGCCCTCCGGCGACTTGTATCTCAGCCGCCAGAGCAAACTGCAACCTGTCAGCGTTTGACACGGTTCGGTTCCGAAGAATCACCAGGCGATTGAGATCGGTACAGGAAGCAGCGAGGTCGGCAACGCCGTTCTGATCCATGTCAAAGGCCGTCACCCAGCGGCAGCCGAATCCCACGTCAATTGATTGCCGATGATCTAGCTTCACGATGCTTGAGCCTGGGGAAGTGGAGTTAACAAAGGTGATCAGCCGCCCAGTCTCCCGATTGACCGCCGCCAAATCCGGCAAGCCATCGTCGTTGAAGTCCGCCCAAGCGGTGCAGTTGTGATCAAGCCGGATAGCCCGGCGCGGCCCAAACTCAATGTCAGAGCTGCCTCGCGTCGTCTGATTCAGGTAGAGCACCAGCCGATTGCTATTGCCGCAACTTGCCGCCACGTCCAGCCGGCCGTCGGCATTGATGTCGAGCAAGGAAAGGTAAGTTAGACCGCGGCCGACACGAAAGCGTTGCGGGGTTTGGTAGGCCGGTTCGCCGACAGAGTACTCGTTAACGAAAACTTGCAACGAGCGGCCATGCCAGTTGCCGGTGAGAATCTCAGGCCTGCCGTCGCCGTTCAGGTCTCCGACGGCCATTGCTCGGACTTTGCCAGCCACTGGGAGAATCAGCGCGGGGGTTATCGAGGGAAGGCAGCGATCTTCGAGTGCTTCGAGTTGTAGTTTCGCCGACATAAGCTCTCTGCGAAAGGTCTACGGGCCACGGGGGGGTGCCTGGTCTGGCCCCCTCGGCAAGGCAATTCAATCCACTCGAATTACAGGGAAACTGCAAGCAATTTCTACGATCTCCTAAGGGCTTGATACAGGGCAGCATGCTCATCGATCATTCTTTGCTGGCTGTACTCGCGGGCAACGAAGGCCCTTCCCTTCTCGCCCATCCGATCCGCGAGAGCTGGCTGGGACAGGACATCAGCGAGGGCGTCAGCCAGGTCCAAAGAATTCCCTGGGGGAACGAGCCGACCTGTTTCCCCGTCCTGGACGACTAGCGGCAAGTCGCCAACCCGCGTGCAGACCACCGGCCGAGCGGCTGCGAGGGCTTCCAGCACAGCAATTGGCAGTCCCTCGCGATCGGAGGAAAGAACAAAGGCGTCGGCCGCGGCAAGCACGTGCGGGATGTCCCGCCGCACCCCCAGCATCCGCACCTGGCCGACCAGATCGAGCTTCTCGATCAGGCCTCGGACCGCATCCGCCTCGGGACCATCGCCCACAATCAAGAGTTTTGCAGAGGGCACACGCTTCACGACCTGCGCAAAGGCGTGCAGAAGGACGGCATGATTCTTCTCCGGCGAGAGACGGGCCACGATGACGGCTACGCGGTCCTCGGCATTCAGATCGAGCAGTCGCCGAGCCAACGAACGATCTTCGCGATATAGCGATGGCTCGACACCTGCCCGAATGATCTTGATCTTGCGGGTTGGAATGCCGACCTGGTCACGCAGCACGTTGGCTACGTCCGTGCCGACTGCGAGGACCTTGTCGCATAAGCGCGTCAAGGTTCGCAGGGCCACGCGCAAGCGTGGCTTCTCGAAGAGCTTGACGGAGTGCTCAGTGTGAACCAGCCCGAGGCCTAGCAAACGCGCGGCCGGAGCTGCGTAAAGGAGCTGATTGAAGTGGTGCGTGTGGACGATGTCCACGTTCTCGCGGCGACACACCGCGAGGACCTTCCAGAAGAGCCTCGGATCGAAGCCGGTCCGCCGGTGCAGTACGTGGAACGGGATCCCCGACCGCTCGATTTCAGGCTCCAGGGCACCCCCCTTGTCGATCGCGCACATCACGCTGCGGAAGCGCTCGCGGTCCAGTCCGGAGGCCAGCTTGAAGGCGAACATTTCGCTGCCGCCGGCAATCAGCGAGTAGGTCACCTGGAGAACTGTGAGCGGAGGAACCTTCCGGACGTCTGGCTTTGGTGCGGCGTCCTCGCGGTGCGGCATCGAGAGAATGTCCGGCATTTCAGCTCGTCCTCCTGCGCAGGACCCGTGCGGGGTTCCCGCCGACGATGCAGAAGTCTTCAACCGGCTGCACGACCACGGCCCCAGCGGCGACCACGGCGCCCTTGCCGACGTCAGCCAGGACGATCGCACCGTTGCCGATCCACGCGCCCGCACCGATGTGGACTTGCTGGAACTCGCCCTCCTGGAAGCGAATCGGTTGTTCCACGTCGGCCAGGCCGTGTTGGGCCTTGCCGCTGAGCACGTGTACGCCGCTGCCCAGGAGGGCATCGTCGCCGATGGTCACCCAGCCCAGGTCGCAGTTGGGCCCAACGTACACTCCGCGTCCGATGACTGCCCGGCGATCCGACAGGAGCGTGCCGAAGCCGACATGGCAATCGGCAGAACACGACTTCAAGGTGCAGCGAAGGAAGGCTCGCCGGAGTAGCACGCCGATTGTGCCGGGCACCATGCTCACCGCCTGCACCGAGTTCTCAAAGGCGCGGTCCCAGCCGAGAGCCATGCCTTCTATCAGGTGGTAAAGTAGCAGCGGCGAGACCAGGACCAGGGCACAGCCATCCGCAACCGCGCGGAGGGGAGCCAACCAGGACCGGCGCTGAGTCGAACGGGGTGAAACTGGTTCCGACTCCGTCGTGTTCTCGATTTTCATCGGCCAGGCCTCCGGAGCTTGCGGAGCGCCCGCCAGAAGTCGGGCTGCCAACCGGCGACACGGGCTTGCACGTTGAGCCCGCTCAGGTAGCCGTTGCCCACGTCCACGCGGAGCAGATGGAAGGGATCGGTTCCGCGCGAGTTCCAGCCGCCGTAGGCAGTGGCCGCGGAAACGCAACCCAGCCGACGAGCCAGCTCAATCGCCTCTGCGGTGAAGTCGCCTGGCTTGCCCCAGGGGAAGGAGAAGTGGCGCGGGCCCGGCCCCAGCTCCCGCTCCAGGTCGGCCAACGAGCGACTAAGCTCTTCTTGAAGCGTCTCCCGCTGGCACTTTCCCAGATTGACGTGGTTGACCGTATGCGAGCCGATTTCGTGTCCTGCGGCGGCGAGAGCCCGAACCTCGTCCCAGGACAGCTTGGGAAAATCGTGGCCGTCACGCTGGGCCCGCTCATCGTGCGGAAAGACCTTCTCGGTGCCGACGAACCCGGTGCTCACGTAGAACAGCGCAGGTATGCCCGCTTCTTGCAGCAAGGGGAAAGCGGTCGTGTAGTTGTCGCGGTAGCCGTCGTCGAACGTGACGACGACGCAGCGGCGCCGCAGCGGATTGCCCGAGCGGAGCCGGCGACAAAGCTCGCTCAGGCTGATGCACTCGTACCAGCGTTTGAAGTACTGCAGGTCGCGGCGGAAGTCGTCCGCCGGCTTCGAGAGCTGGTCCCGCCCGCCAACGCGATGGTAGTAGACGATCACGGCCCGCGACCGGCCCAGCAGCGAAAGCACCAGGTCGCGAACGGGCACGAAACCGCACCAGAGATAAAGAAACGCGATCGCGTTCTTGAGGACGCGGTAAAGGGCCGAGCCGGGATGGGATGAGCTTCGTGAAATCGGCGGATCGCCATCCATGGCAGCGACGGACCCTCGCAGAGTGCTGGTGGAGTTCATCGGGCGAATACCTTGGGCAGTGCTAGCGCGGCGCGGAAAGCATCGAGCGTCAGGTCGCCGTCCACGCCGAAACGGGGGATGTCGAGTTCGTCGAACCGCCCTAGCCTCTGAACTCCGCCGTAGTAGCTGAAGCCGAACTCGACGCCGCGCTGCCTCAGGACGTCTCGCGTGTCGTCGTTGAAGCAGCCGCGCTTCCCGTTGGGATAGCTAAACCACCTCATGGAGGTGTTCAGCTCGGCACGCAAGCGTGCAGCGCAGCCGTCGATCTCGGCTTGCTGCTCCTCGGGATTGAGCCTTGCGAGAACGGGATGGTTGACCGTGTGCCCGCCGAGACTCATGCCTGCCGACTGCATGGCTCGAACCATGTCCCAGGTCATCCACAGCGATTCGGAAATGGACCTGGGACACCTGCCGCTGCGGGTCGCCTCGGCCAGGTGATCGAGAAAGTCCGCGGTTTTGTTTCCCGGAAGGGACTTGTAGAGCCGTAGCGCTTTCCCGATTGCTTGCTCGCGTCCTGGCTCATCGAAGCGAATCCCTTCAGGCAGCCAGGGCGACGCCAGGAGGCCGGTGCGGGGGCTGTGCCGGATCATCCAGGCGATTTCGTCCCACCAGGCAGGGCGGCGATCGTCCAGAAAACCCGTGGTGACAAAAAAGAGGGCTGTGAGCCGCTCGGCCCGAAGGATGGGAAACGCCACCTCGTAGTTGTCTCGGTAGCCGTCGTCGAAGGTGATCAGCGCAAAGCGTCCGCGGGGCCGGCGAAGCACATCCGCGATGTCGGCAGTGGTGATGACATCCGTGGATTGCTTCAGGTAACGCAACTGTGCAGCAAACGCCTCCGCGGAGGCGCTCCAGACTCCCCGATCGGTCTCCGCGTAGCTGCCGTCGCCGATGCGATGATACGCAAGCACAAGCAGCCCATGCCAGGCGCCGAGCCGGCGCAGAGCAGCGCCAAACCCTGACCATCCCAGGGCCCTTGCCGCCAACTCTCGCTTGGAAGTTCGTGCCATCTCTATCAGGGTCCGCAGATCAGGAGGGCGGCGTGAACTTGATTCTTCGCGGCCCACGCAGGGCCCTTGCCCGATCGGATGCCCAAGCCAACCCAGCCCGCAGAGGCTCACGCCAGCCGCGCCGGGCCAGCCGCACAGTCACCTGATCGTAAATTCGCGGAGCCCATGCCAGTTTGTGCGCGCCGATGCCTTTCAGGAAATCATAGCACTCAAATTGCTCTGCTATCGCCGCTTCGATCGCAAATCCGAGCAAGGCACGCCCTACAGCCAGACGCCGATCCAGGGTTGGCTCCCACCCCGACTGGTACGCATAGACGGTCCGCCCAGCAACGAAGAGGTAACGAGCGGCGAGAACCTGGCCATCGACGCTCAGCGTGGCGATGCGGGCCTGTCCCTTCTCAGCCAGTCGCGGCCCGACCGACTCATGGAACGCGGTGAACTTGCGGCTGGCAAAACAGCCTGGACGCCCCTGGTGCTGCCAGCGCCGCTGGTGCAATCGCACCAGAACCGGCCAGGCGCGTTCGAAATCCTCTCGTCCACGGGTCCAGGCAAAGCTCACCTTGCCGACCCGTTCGAGTCGCCGCCGGTCACGCCGTATGTTCGCCCGCATCTTCACGGAAACCTGGGCGAGCATCTCCCCCCAGGTCCTCGGCAAGTGCACGCAAGAGCCCGGCCTGCGAGCAATCTCCTCAACATCCCAGCCTGCTCGACGCCCCCAATCGTGGGCTACAGCCAGTGTCGGGGATTCTGCGGGAAGCGGCCCAAGGATCAACTCTTGCCAGTCTGCTCGGTCGCGCTCTTGCAGAAACTCGAGCACGTGCTGGCAAAAGTTCGCTTCAAAGCCTCTTCGCACAACGAAATCGAGGCAGTCGGAGTCGATTTCATCCTCCTCAGCCTCTCCCGTGCCGAGTAACTCGAGCCGAACGTAAGGGACGATGCCCTTGTAGGCAGTTGCTCTCCTCAGCAGCGGCGCGATGCCTAGCAGCCTGTCGAGGTCGTCCCTGATGAGAAGCACTCGCAGTTGGCGATCGGCCCCGAAAACGTGCCACCACGTGCTGAGCCACAAGTGGCTCAGGGTGACAGGGTGGGCCTGGGAATCTGCCAGCAGGCCAGTCCACTCCGATTCAAGAGCAGCGAGTTGCTGCTCGCCTTCGAGCAACACCGCCCTCCTGGCAGACCCTTGCAGACCATCGGGATGAAGCAGCGTTGTCGCCATGATCGTTCCTGCTTCACCTCGCACCCGAACACCCATCCATGGCGCCCCAAGTTCATATAAGTATACTCGGACCATCAAGCGGTTGTGGCGCAGTTCATGGCGCGTGGTTTGCAACGGATGCGACTGCAAACCCATGATCCTATTCTACGGCTGGGTGAGCATGGTGACCCCGTCTGTGCCGATCGTCGACGGCGCTCCTGCGGACACGACGATTCGCGAGGTCCACGACGTCAATTCCTGGGATGCCCTTCGAACCGCGTGGAAGCAGCTTTTCAACACCAGCCCCACGGCCGCCCCGCCGCTCAGCTGGGAATGGCAGCGGACCTGGTGGGACATCTACGGGCCCATCTATGGCAGTCGCCTCCGAATACTGACCGTGTATCAGGGGGATGTGCTGACCGCCGTGCTCCCGCTCTATCTTCGCCGACAACCGCACAACGCGCTGGCCCCCATTCGCCTCTGTCTCCTTGGAACCGCAGAAGAGGAGTTCGAGGAAACCTGCGGCGAGTACCTTGACATCCTGCACGCACCTGGCATGGGACCCTCGGCCTGTCAAGTGCTGGGCCAACGACTCCAGCGAACCAGACCGGACTGGGACGTCATCGACTTTTCCCATGTCGCGGCCGACGCCACCCTGGTTCGACAAACTCTAGTCAGCTCCGGGAGCTGGCAGCTCCAGGCTGAACGCCCTAGTTTCGTAGCCGACCTCGGCGGAGGCTTTGACACCTACCTGGGCGAACTGAGCACGCGAGTTCGCAGTTTTGTCCGCAAAGTTCTCCGCCAGTACGAGGCGAGCGGGGCCAGATTCGAGTGTGCGGGAAGCCCGCAAGAGATCACGGAGTACTTTTCCCAGCTTGTCGATCTGCACCAGGCCCGCTGGCAGGCGGTCGGCAAGCCTGGCGCCTTCGCAGCCCCGCGCTTCAAGGAGTTCCACTATCGGTTGTGCCAGCAGATGATTCCCCTGGGCCAAGCCGTGCTTGCTCGATTGAGCATCGACGACAGGCCGTTGAGCCTGCTGCTGGCGTACATCGCCAACGGAGCAGCCCATTACTATGTCTCGGGATCGAGGAGAGACTCAGGCGGCATCAAGAGCCCGGGCATTGCCATGAATCTCTTGCTGAAGCGGCACCTCGCGTCAATGGGCATCCAGATTTTCGATTACCAGCCTGGAAGCCACACTTACAAGGCAGACTATGCCACGCGCGTGCGGGCGATGGCTCGCCTGCAAAGTTGGCGACCCACCTGGCGGACTGCCCTGGCCCTGACCCAGCGGGTTGCGAACCGGATCTATCGAAGCCTGTATCGACTTCCAGGGGCCGAGGAAGGTCTTGCCACCCGCATTGATCTGACCGCCCGCTGACGCTGAGGGGGAGTTTCCTGTTGATGGGCCACATCCGCGACTTCACTCCCGCTGACATCCCAGCCATTGCCCAGCTTTGGCTTCGCTGCTTCCGCAAACTGGACAAGCTCCCATCCGTGAAACTTCAGGACTGCTTCAACCGCGTGTTCTTCGCCAATCCTTGCCGAATCGACGGCATCAACAGCCTGGTTTATGCAGGCTCGGACGGCCAGGTAATCGGCTTCATGGGGGTAATCCCGCGGCGCATGCGCTTCCGCCAGCGCGAGGTCACCGTGGCCGTGGCGACCCAGCTCATGGTTGACAGCTCCAAGCGGCGCGGACTGGCGGCCGTCGATCTGGCGCGCCGCCTGTTCCAGGGCCCACAGATACTGACGTACAGCGACGGGGCCGTGGACATCTCGCGGAGGCTCTGGGTGCGCTGCGGCGGTGAAGAGGCGAAGCTCTACTGCCTTGAATGGACTCGGCTGCTTCACCCGCTGGAGTATCGCGTTTCTCAGAGCCAGAAGACCGGACCGGCGGCGCGGCTGGCTCGCGGACTTCGTCCCCTCTGGAAGATGGTTGACTGGCTGTGTGGCTTCATTCCTGAAGGTAGTTTTCGCCCGCCCCGCAGCGAGCTGCAATCCTGTCCGCTGCAGGCCGACGATTATCTCAAGGCGATCAAGCAGTTCCCTCAGCCGGAGTCGCTGCAATCCGACTGGGATGATCCGGCTGCTCGCTGGGCGCTTGCACTGGCAGCCGAAGGGGAGCGATACGGGAAGCTGCAGCTTAATCTCGTGACCGACTCTGCTGGTGCGCCGCTGGGCTGCTGGGCGGCTTACCTGGGGCGCGGCAAGGTAGCCCAGGCGCTCCATCTGGCGGCCAGGCCAGGAATGCACTTCGAACTCCTGCAACACTTGCTAGCCCAGGCCAGTAAACTGGGATGCCTGGGCGTGAACGGCATGGTCCGGACGAGCGACCTCCTCGACTATGGCCGGCTACGCTGCCAGCTTCTTTGTCGGGACCTCGGCGTCCTTTTTCAAACCAGGGACCGCGAGCTGGCGTTGGCGATCCACAGCGGCGACGCAGCCTTGTCCCGTCTCGATGGCGAATGGTTCCTGCCGCTGGGCATCAATCGAGGCATGGATTGGTGAAGCTGGACTGTGCGGTGCTTCAGTTGTAATCTTCATCGGCGAGGAGCACACGCCAGTTGCTCAGATCAGGTCCGCCGGCACGCACCATTGCCATGCAGGTCAGATTGGGCTGTCGGGCCTTGAAGTGCAGCTTCCGTAACTCTGGCTCGAGCCACTCCAGGTTGCTGCCTTCTACTGCCACCGTTCGTGCGCCGACCTGCCGAGCCGCTCGGACAACGAGCAGTAGCAGAATCGGCAAAGCAGCCTGCTGGGGGTCGGCTACCAGGTCGATGATCCGAAACTCGCCGTCCGCACGGAGGAGCCCAACAGCCAGTCCGTGCAGCTGGCCGTCCGCAGATTCCAGTTGGAAAACCTGGAAACGCCTCAGCGGATCCCGGAGGTAGCGCCAGTCCAGATACTGGGGTGACCGATCAGAATAGATGGACAGGTTCCCCAACCCTCGCTCCACCAGCGGGTTCACTCGATCATCAATCGACTGGACGGGCCGCAACTTCCAGCCGTTCGCGGATCGCCAAGTCTCAGTTGAAAGGGCAGCACGGGCTGCATCGAGGACAGGACCGAGCACCGGCGCCGCCCAGCCCACGGCGGCTCGCTTGGCAAGGTAATCCTTGACCCGCAGCACCTTTACCCAACGCTGCGGCGCACCGATCATGCGGTAGCCGACGCGCTTGAAGATGGGCATCGAACGCGCGTTGGGGAACGTGTAAATCAACGCGAGGTCGTCCTTGAGCTGGTCTAGCACCGCCCTTTGCAGAAGCAGTGCTGGAAGCGCGGTGCGGTGCTGCTTGGCGACGGCGAAGTCTGAGGCCAGGCCGCCCAGCAAGGTGTCTTTACCGGCGTGGAAGCGTCGCAGCCCGAGTCCTGCTGTCCCGACGATCATTCCCGTCGAACGCTGCCTGAGCAGCCAGCATCGGCCAGGACCCATGGGGTTGTCGAGATAAAACCAGGCGAAGCGGCGGGCGTGATCCGCAGGAGGTACATCGGGGAAGTTCTCGATCCAGAGGTTGAGAATCGCCTCACGATCGACAGCCAGGTCCGCGCGCAGGACTTCGAGATCGCTAGCGGCCGCCTGGCCCGACGCAGGTTGCGGGGCTGGCGTCGATCCCAGGGGTGCAGAGGCGCTGTTCACGGCTGCGACACTACTTCAGGACCTACTTCAGGACCACGATCAGCGACTCGATCGGAACCGAGATCGGATGGCTCCCAGAGCCGGCGGCCCAGCAAGAAATCAAACCTACTGCTAAGCCTGCGCGACAACGGACCCCAGCCGATCAGCAGTCCAGCCACAAAAGCGGCATAGACAAGGCCATACGCCACGCTCCAACCGACCAGGCCAAGCCAGCGGGTCGGCGGCACCAGGTCCACCCCCAGGGCGAGGAGGAGAATGGGCGGCAAGCCGCACAGGAGCGCAGGGAGGAAGCTGTGCAGCGGCACGTGCCAGGGGGGAAGCCGAACGAGCCGCGAGCCAGCCAGCACCAGCCCGATCCCTCGACAACAGGTCGCGGCAACGGCGATCACGACACAGACGCCAACCAGGCCGAAGGGCCTGGCAGCCAGGAGGGCGAGCGGAATGGCTAGGCAGTTCTCCGCAATCACCAGCAGCGCCACTATCCGCGGTTTGCCCATGCCCAGAATGATGCTCCGGGTGATGATCTGGGACATCGGCAGCACTTCGCCCAACATTAGAATGAAGAGCAACGACGCAGCTGAGGCGAACGCGGGCCCAATCCACAGTCCGAGGAAACTCCTGCCCAGGCAAGCGAACCCACCCAGGAAGAAAAGTCCCAGGGCAAAGGCGAACTTGCTTCCTTCCAGGAATAGTTGCTGCTGCTGGTTGCTCTTCTCCTGGGCGTGGAGGGTGGTGGCAACGGGGGTAATCACATCGGCACCAACGGACATGACCTGCACTGCGTAGCCGAGCAGCCGCCAGGCCGCGGCGAACGGCGTGACCATCTCCAGGCCCAGTCGGTTCCCAACGATCATCGGGCCGCTGCCCTCGGTGATGCTGCGGCCAATGCCGCCCACGAAGTTCCAGACGCCGTAATTGAAAAGGACTTCTAGGGCTCCCCTCTGAACGAGCCAGGGCCGCGGCCGCAGTTCGGGGATCAGCCAGGCACAGGCCAACCCTTTGATTAGATCGCCGCCCAGGCTTATTCCCAGTTGCAGCAAGGCAAGGGTCACGAGGCCGTTCGTTGCCGTGACGAGTTTGAAGGTCAAGACGATGCGGGCGATCGAGCCGATGATGTCCACCAGGTTGATGACTTCGAATCGCTGGTAGGCCCACAGCGTCGCATCAAACACGCTTAATGCCAGCGTGGCGGCGATGCTGAGCCCCGCGATGGGCAGGGCCAGGTACACTTCGCGGAGTTGATCGGCTGGTGGGTCGAAAAGCAGCACGAACACGGGCACGAAAAAGAGAGTTGCCAGGGCGGCGACCACGGCGGCGGTCCCAGTGACCGCCAGCCCGCTGCTGAGCAAGACGTTGATCTCCTGGTGATCTCCCTTGGCACGGGCATAAGCCACGTTGCGGCCCAGCGAACCGCGGGTGCCGAGGTCAAGAAGGGCGAAGGCTCCAGTGCTGGCGGCGATCAGGCTCCACAGTCCATATCCCGTCATCCCGAGCTGATTGACCAGGAAAGGCAGGACGAGGAACCCAGTCACCATGCGCGTGGCCATGCCCGCCCAGTTGAGGAGCACATTTCGCGCGACTGCTCGTCTGTGAGCCATTTGCTCTACACCAAGGCCACTCTCCGTGCAGGGTTGCCCAGAGAGCTGGTTTGCCCTTGCCGACAAGGAATCAGTTTATGGAATCCGGAGCAGCCTGAGGGCTGTTCTCCCTAATCATCCCCAACGTACGAAGACGCTGACAAACACTTGAGTCGCCAACAAGAACGCAACCCCGCCCGCGGCCAGCCAGGCGAATGTGACCAGGCTCGAACGCAAGGGAGGCTGGGGCGGAGACGCCTGGGCAAGTGGCACAAAGGCGGCCACCAGTCCCAGGACAAGGTACGTAGGGACGACGTACGCTCGCGAAAGCGTCAGGAGGCCGCCGGCGTAAGCGGCAAGCGCGCCGAGCAAGTACGGGTGGAGGCGAAACAGTAACGGATCGAGTATCTGGACCTTGTTGCGGCGGAGTCGCAGGAGACTCCAGAAGCCGAGAAGAAACGCACCGAGGAAGCACATACCGCCGATGAAGCCGATCTCCGCGAAACAGTGCAGGAAAGAGTTGTGGGCCACGAAGCCGGCTCGCTGGTTGTACTCCCCCACGCCGACGCCGAAGATCGGATCCTCGCGGAACATTTGCAGCCCGTCGCTCCAGATCTGCACGCGCTGCTGCCCCGTCGTCGCGCTGGGCGAAATTTCCGTCATCCGACCCGAGAATACGATCAGCAGCGCTGGCAAACCCAGTATCGCCAGGCCCACTGTTCGCCAGAGCCCGAATCGACCATACAAAAATGCGCCAAGCCCACACACCAGCGCAACGAATGCGCCGCGTGATTGGGTCAGCATCAAGCTGTAGCCGAGGAGAGCCAACGGTCCCGCCCAGAGCCTGCGCAAGATGCCCAGGGCCCCGTCGCCAACCCCCCACAGGCACAAAACCATGCCAACGGCAAGTAGCTGGCCCATGTCGTTGGGGTCATTGAAGATGCCCGCCCCGCGCAACCTGCGAATCTCTATTTCATCGCGGATGACTGCGTCGGTGTCGCGGTCCATCAGCGGGGCCAGTGCTGGCACGTCAATGATCTCATGGTACTGCAGGACTGCCAGGAGAGCAGTGAAGCTAATGAGCACAGCCAGCAGCCGCAGCAGCGTGGCCAGGCGGTTCGATGAGTTGACGGTCGCCAGCAAGAGAAGGTAGTAGATGAGAATCTTGGCGTACTGGAAGACAATCTCGAAAGCCTCTTCGAGCGGCTTGTGCACGCTTTCCGAGATGGCCACTGCCAACCCGAAGCCGAGGATGCAGAGCGTGATGGGCCTGGTTGACAGCGATCGCCAGGTGAACTGCTCCAGTACGGCTGGAAACGAAGCGAGAAAGCACCCAATGATTGCCAGCTCGTAAAAACCTACCTCGGCGAGGCTGGGGAAGAGATCGCCTGGTCGAATGAGCAAGAGCCCATTCATGATCAGGAACAGAGCAAACCCTGTCCTGTAGCCGGCGGCTGTCCCGGCGGTGGTTGGCGCTGAGTGAACCAGGCTGCTCATCAGGAAACCGCGCGGCGAACGAACTGCTGATCTCCATTGTTGTCGCGGCCGCGGCCGGAACGGTGGCGAAGCTGGTGGTAGCCTGCTTCAATCAGCTCGGGCTGGGGCAGTGCGCAGAGC
>Ga0073934_10007014_pt1 | contig 15991 bp, 13 predicted proteins | sample LarsenN4metaG_FD_76834 | JGI IMG/M metagenome (GOLD analysis project Ga0073934, IMG submission 76834) | Hot spring sediment bacterial and archeal communities from British Columbia, Canada, to study Microbial Dark Matter (Phase II) - Larsen... ...
AAGACATCTGAAGTGTCGGAGATCACCTGCCTGTCACCGCACCGCGCGTAGCATCGTGGAGAGTGCCGGCAAAGCGCGGCGGTGACGGCGCTCCCCCAACGAGTACCCACCAAGCCCGCCACTCCCTCGCTACTCCCCGCCGCCCCCGAACACCGGCTCGACCACCCTCTCACTTCGCTTGGGCGGCACAGCCCGGGCTGTCCCCGGAGAAAAAGCGCGTGGCGGTCCTGCGTCCGAGCCGGACGTGTGGCGCTGGGTTTTCTGCGTCGCACCCTCAACCTCTTCGAATCGACCGCGGATCGACCGGGTCGATTTGTTCCAAGCTCCTTTCCTTCAGCTTCTTCGGTGATGGGTTGTCGTCGCCGGCCGACCGTTCCGCCGCAAGCAGACACAAGATTCAAAAGACCCATATGAAAACCAAAGAAGAACTTCAGGCGATGGCGCACCTGGTGCGCATTCACGAGGCCAACTGCCAGGTGCTTTTCCCGGCTAACGAGGAGGTGAACTTCCGGCTGGCGGTGATGAAGAAGCTGGCGCAGGAACTCGGCCTCAAGGAATTGCGGACGGCGAGCATCGACGGCGCGCTCAACAAGCTGGCGAAGCCGGTGTGAGGTCCGCGAAGAGTCGCGCGCATTCCGCCGGTTCGCGAGGGCCGGAACCTGGGATTCCATGGTCCAAGCGCCGGCGGATGCGTGCCGACGAGAGCGGCCGGGCAAACGAGTTGAATGAGTGAATGAGTGATGGGGATTCAAGGAGCAGAACCCCAGTCAGACAACCCTCAAAGAAAGATCGAATTATGATTTTGCTGCAACTGCCTGTTCCCCCTCCCGGATCCATCGAGAATGCGGCGATTGCATTCGCCGCGATCGCGTCACTGGTGGTTCTGGCGAAGAAACTCCTGCCGCGGCATCCCACCGCCGGCGAGTTCGTGGTAAAAAGCGATTTTCGCGACCTCAGCGAGAAGGTCGATGCGTTGCGCGACAAGCTGGATACGCGGCTGGTGTCGCTGTCCGATCGGCTGGAGCGGGTGGGCGATTCACTCCATCGCCGGCTCAATGATCTGGAGGCCGGCCTGGCGCGGGTGGACGAAAGGACCCGGAAGTGAGCTTGGCCGCAAAAAATGACGGGGCGAAGACCCGCCCCGCGCGTTGCGCGCGTCGGCCGCGAAGGGCTCCCTGGGGCGCGGACACGGACCGCGGACTGGAGCTGGCGGTGAAGCAGGTTTGGGAACTGTTGGAAGGGCTGGACCTCGCGGCGCTCAAGGAGCAGCTCGGAACCGAGGTGAGAGAATACGCGCGGCTGGTAACGCTGCTCGCGCGATTGAACGAAGCGCGCCTGAAGTATGACCAGCGCCGCGCGGAAGAGGCGGCGGAACGCGCGGAAGCGCGCAAGGAGAAGAAGGCGAAAGACGCAACCGGAAAAGGCGGCCTCCAGTCGCAGACCATCAACCAAATCGAGAACGAACTGACCTTGTTTTGAGTCCCATGTCCGCGATCCGACAGCACGTTCGAAAAGCCCCTTACTTCCTGCCGTACCAGGCGGCGTGGAGGAGGGATGCTTCGCGCCTGAAGATTTGCGCCAAGGCGCGGCAGGTGGGGCTGAGCTACGTGGACAGCTACGATAGCGTGGTCAAGGCGGGTGTGGAACGTGGACGGGACGTCTGGGTGATGTCGCGCGATGAGAACCAGGCAAAGCAGTACATCCGGTATTGCCGGCGCTGGGCGCGCATCCTGGGGCTGGCGGCGGAAGACCTGGGCGAGCAGTTGCTCGAAAATGACAGCGCCAAGGTGGCGCCGGCCCAGGCCTTGCGGTTTCCCAATGGAATGTGTGTGTTCGGCCTGTCCTCGAATCCGGACGCTATCGTCGGAAAGAGCGGCCACGTGAAGTTGGACGAGTTCGCGCTGCACCGGGATCAGCGGACGTTGTACGCGGTGGCCAAGCCGGTGACGCAATGGGGCGGGACGCTGGCGGTCATCTCGACGCATCGCGGGCGGCACACGGTATTCAACCAGATCATCCGGGAGATCAAGGAGGGCGGCAACCCGATGGGCTGGTCGCTGCACGAGATCCCAATCCAGCGCGCGGTGGCCGAAGGCCTGGTGGAGCGTATCAACGCCAGGAGCGGCTCGACCTATTCCCGCGAGGAGTGGCTGGAGGCGCAACGCGCGGAGTGCATCGACGAGGAACAATGGCTGCAGGAGTATTGCTGCATTCCGGCGGACGACCAGGCGGCGTTTATCGCGTTCGATCTCATCACCGCCTGCGAGGAGGAGGGATGCGCCCGCACTCACGAACAAATGCTGGAGAGCCCAAACGCCCTTTACCTCGGGGTGGATATTGCCCGCAAACAGGACCTCTGCGTCCTGGACCTGGGCGAAAAGATCGGCGACGTCGTTTGGGACCGAATCCGGTTGGAACTGCGCGACCGGAGTTTTACGCAAATCGAAGCGGAGCTGTACCGGCTGTTGAGCCTGCCCGGGATGCAGCGGGCGTGCCTCGACGCGACCGGGTTGGGCATGCAACTGGCCGAACGCGCGAAAGAGCGGTTTGGGTGGGTCGTCGAGCCGATCACCTTCACTGCCGCGGTCAAAGAGAAGCTGGCTTTCGAACTGCGCCGCGATTTCGAGGAACGAAAGCTCCGGCTGAACCCCAGCGATGAGCTGCGCGCCGACCTGCTCGCGTTGCGCAAGGAAGTGACTTTGAGCGGGAACATCCGTTTCCGCGGCGAGGCCGGGGACAGCCACTGCGACCGCACCTGGGCGCTGGCGCTGAGGCAGCACGCGGCGCGGGAACTGATCGGCCCGATTGTGTACTCCGGTTAACCCCAAGAGAACCATTATGATCAAAGAACTGCTGTTACATCTGAACCCGTGGTGTTCGTCGCTCGCTCCGAAATCGAGCTCCCTGGCGGAGAATGCCGGCATCACCCGCTCCCTGGATCCGATGGCCGAAGCCTGGCTGCGCGGCGAAGACCTGGGCGAAAGCGGCGGGACCACGATGACGAACGCCTACCAGCAAGTCGTGTGGGTGTATCGGGCAGTGAATGTGCTGGCGGAGCAAGTGGCCAACGTGCCGTTCCGCTTTTCGGTGGGCGAAGCCGGGGGTGAGTCGCTGATCACCGAAGGGCCGCTGGTGGATTATTACGCGCGGCCGCATCCCCAGATCAATCGGTTCCAGTATTGGGAGCTGCGGGTGATGTGGCTGATGCTGCGGGGTGAATGCTTTCGCGTGCCCGTGTTCGAGGATGGCGATGGGCGGTTGACGCACGCCGCGGGTTCGCGGTCGCGCCTCAAACGCGTGCTGATCCTCGACCCGGCAAATTTTCAGCACATCGTCCAGGACCACCAATTGATTGGCTGGCGCTACACGGGCCTGGGCGCGGAAGCGCCGCTCCCCAGCCAGGTGTTCCTGCCCGAGGAAGTGTGGCATGAGCGGCTGCCGAACCCGTTTGATTTCTGGCGCGGGCTCTCGCCGCTGTACACCGCCACGAACGCCGCCCGGACGGATTACGCGGCCGGCGCGTTCATGAAGGGGATTATCGAAAACAACGGCGACAGCGGCCTGATCATCCGCACGGAACAGCCGCTCAGCCCGGCCCAGCGGGAGCAGATTTTGGCGCACCTGCGCCAGCGCAAGCGGAAGGCGGGCACCGCGGATGGTCCGTTGCTCCTCGGCAACGGCGCCGATCTGGTCAAGCCTCAGCTCGCGAGCGGCGATCTGCAGTTCCTCGAGAACCGGAAATTCACCCGGGCGGAAATCTGCGCCGCGTTTGGTGTGCCCGAGGAGATCGTCACGACCACCGACACCGCAAAGTATGACGTGATGGCCGGAGCGCGGCTGAACTTCATCGAGAACCGCGTCGCGCCGTTGTGCCGGCGGCTGGAGGCCGAGGAGGATATCTCAGTCAAAGCGCTCGACCCGCGGGCAGTGGGCTGGTTCGACCTGGAGAGCCTGCCGATTCTGCAGGAGGTCCGGTGGAACCGGCTGAAGACCGCGCGGGTGGGGTTCGAGATGGGCGTGCCGTTCAACGAGCTGAATCGCGTTCTGGACCTCGGGTTCAAGCCGCTGCCGTGGGGCGATGCGGGATATACCGCGGCGGGGCTGAAGCCGATCCGGACCGGGAAGGGGGAGTGAGAAGTCCGAAGTCCGATTCCTCTGCAAACGCCCAACGCCGAGGAACTTTGTCGGAAGCTTTGTCAGGAACTTTGTCGGAAACTTTGTCGGAAACTTTGTTGAATTGGCCCGATTCCGACGGATTTCGACAAGAGTTTTCCGACTAAGTTCCCGACAAAGGCGCGAAGCAGGGGTTCCGCAAAGGAATCGAAGTCCGAAGTCCGAAGTCCGAAGTCCGAAGTGGTCAGTTTAGAACCAACACACAGCACATGAAAACCGATTCAACAACTCCAATGCGCACCGGTCCAGCCGGTCCGGCCAGTCCGACTGGGCCGGCTTGTTCGACCTCCGCTCAACCTCCGACCCGGCGCGGCTTGCGCGTGGAGGTGCGCACGCCGGACACCGTTGTGCCAACCGACCCGCCAGGTCCCGAAGCTCCTCATCCGGCCCGGTCCTCAGAAGCCATTCTGGACTTTATCGCGAGCAACGAACGGGTGGATCGCTACGAGGAGGTGATCGTGGCGAGCGGCTGGCGCCTGGAGGCGTATCGGCGGAACCCGGTGTTCCAGAACGCGCATCAATATGGAGACGTTCTGTTCACGATTGGCCGGGCGCTGGTCACTGAGGTGCGCGACGGCTGCCTCTTTCAGCGGGTTGAATTTGCGGTCGAGGTCAACCCGTTCGCGCGGATTGCCTTTGGCCTGTATCGCGGCGGATTCCTGAACGCGGTCTCGGTGGGGTTCATCCCCTTGCGCTGGGAAGACGGCGGGCCGGGTTCGCCGTGGCGGCGCCGCTACCTTGAACAGGAGTTGCTGGAGGTCTCGGCCGTGGGCATACCCGCCAATCCGGACGCTCTGCAGATCGGCCTCAAGTCCGGCGCCGTGGAACCGCGGGACCTCAGGGAAGCGGCGGAATTGCTCCGGCAGCTCGAGGCGCACCTGGCAGGGCCATTTGAGGCAGGGTTGTCTCGCCGGGACGACCGCCCTGCGGAGCGCCCGGCGAGCGCGCCCCACCCGGAAGAATTTTGCAGTTTGGACCGCGCCCAACTCGCGCGGTGGCTGCAACTCGCGCGCGACATCCGTGCGGTGATGAAGCGCGACTGATCCCCGCCCGGCGGCAACGGGGCCGGGCACCAACAACCAACAACAAGGAAACCACATGCAGATACACGAAGCGGAACAACCGGCGGACGCGTTCAAGCAACTCCTGGAAGAGATGCAGTCCGGCTGGAGCGAACTGAAGCAACTGCCCGGCGCGCTCCGGGATGTGCGGGAGGAATCCGCGCGCATGAAACAGCAACTGACCGAACTGCGCCGCGGGGCGGCGTTGCTCGCGCACGAGCGGACGGCTGCCCGGCCGCGGGGCGGCGTGAGCGTGGAATGCGCCGAACATATTGCGGCCGCGTTCATCGCGCATTGCGAACGCAGCGGCAAGCTGGAGGCGCTGTGTTCGGTGCCCTCCCAGCGCGATCGCCTCGTGCTGTTCGCGCGGGACCGGCTCGGCCTGTCGGCGCGCTCGGCGCTGACCACGACGGAGATCCCGCTGCCGGTCCAGTACGGCAGCGAGCTGCGGGAACTCATCTCCGAGTTCGGGGTGGTGCGCCGCCGCATGGCCGCATACCCGATCGGGATGGGAACCGCCCGGCCGGCGCGGATGGGGGCGCGCCCGGCCTTCAGCTCCATCGCCATGTCCGGGAACGTGCCCGAGAAGTCACCCTCAATCTCCTTCGCGTCGCTCGAATCCCACAAGCTGGGCGGCGTGTTGCGGCTGCCACGCGAACTGGACGAACAGAGCATTGTGCTCATGGGTCAGTTCGCGGCGCGCTACGGGGCGATTGAATTCGCGCGCGCGGAGGACACGTGGGGCTTCCTGGCCAACGGACAGGCCACCTACGAGAACGTGAAGGGGATCGTGCAAGTGGCGCGGGACAACACCAGGACCCACGTGCTGGCGGCCACCAAAACCAAACCGAGCGACGCAACGCTGGATGACTTCCGGATGCTGCGGACGAAGGTGAACAAAGCGGCGCTGAACGGGCGGCTCTCGGCCTATTACCTGGACAGCACGTGGGAGACGCGGCTGCCGGCGTTCCGGACGGCCGCGGAGCCGAACGTCTACCAACGGCTGCCGGACGGAACGGCGATCCTGGACGGCTACCCGGTCGTGTGGACGGATGTGCTGACTCCCTACGGAACCAGCGCGGCACCCGATGAGGCGATCGCGGTCTTCGGGGCGCTGAGCTTCTGGTGGCTGGGCGAGCACGGGTCCCCGCGAATCGACACCTCCGAGCACGTGTGGTTCGCGAACGACCAGCTGGCGGTGCGGTTCATCGAGGAGATCGACTTCGACTACGCGGCCGTGGATGCCACCGCGGCGCTGCTGACGGCAGCGGCGTGAGAGAAAGTCCGAAGTCCGAGGTCCGAAGTCCGAAGTGAAGGCAGGACGACGAGAACAGGTAGGGTGCGCACTCCGCTATGCCAGAGTGCGCCCTTACCTGGTCTTGGCCGGACCTTTGTCGCCACCCTTGTCGGAACCTTTGTCGAAAATTTGTCGCCACCTTTGTCGGAAACTTTGTCGGAAACTTTGTCTAGAACTTCACCTAAACTTGCTTCGAGGTCCCCGGCGGGGTTCAGAAGTCAATTGAAAGAAGTTTTCGACGAAGTTTCCCACCAGGGTGCTGAGCAGCACCATGAAACATATTCACTCATTTAACCCATTTAACTCATTTAACTGTTAGCCCCCATGCTCACCCAACTTTCGACCGTAAAAGCCCGCCTGGCGATTGCCGAAGCGGACACGCAGTTCGATGCGTTGCTGACATCGTTCATCCAGGCCGCCAGCACAATCTTCGATGCCGCGACAGGGCGCCGGCTCGCCCGGGGCGAGGACCTCATCCACGAGTTCACGGCGCACCTGACCGAAATCTGCGTGGGCTGCTACCCGGTGGAATCGGTGTCGCTGTTCGAGGTCAAATCGAACGACCTGATCGGGTGGGTGCTGGCGGATCCTCCGGACTACCTGGTGCGTCACGACTGCGTCATCTCGCTGCCCCACCCGCTCGGCACGGTTAACCAGCAGGCGCGCGTGATCTACACCGGCGGCTATGTCCTTCCTGGCTCCACTCCCGCGCCCGGTCAAACGCCGCTCCCCGCCGACCTTGAGCACGCCGCGGTCGAACAGGTGGCGGGTTGGTTTCTGCACCGGGACAAAACCGGCCTGGTGAGGAATTGGCCGAGCGGCGGCGTTTACCAGCAGTTCATTCAAACGCCTTTGCTGCCGGCGGTGGAGGCGATCCTGAAGCGGTACGAGAGGTGGACTTTATAGGGCTTTGAAGTCCGAAGTCGAAAGTTCGAAGGATGGTTTGCTCCGTTGACAACTCGGAGTGGGTTAACAACCCCATTCTGCGGTGCCCGGGCCGGCCTTACGCTGTCCTGGCATATGGGTGCGGTTCAGTTCAATCTCTTCGGGCCGCCAACCATCACCATTCTGTACGTCGAGGACGAGCCTGACGATGCGATGTTGGTTACCCTGGCTTTCCAGCGGGTCGGCCCCGAGGTGAACGTGGCGTGGGTGCCGAATGCGGAAGAGGCAATCGCTTACCTGGAAGGAGCCGGCAAGTATGCCGGCCGGGAGGACTTTCCCAAGCCGCGCGCTCTTCTGCTGGACTTGCACCTTCCGGGCTTGTCCGGGTGCGGGTTCCTGGAGTGGCTGTCCCGGTCGGAGCACGCGGGGTTGCCGGTCATTGTGCTTTCGAGCGGCGTCGACTCGCGCCAGCACGAGAGCGCGCTGGCCCGGGGCGCGTGCCTCAGCTTAAGCAAGCCTTGCAGCTTCGACGAACTGACGATCATCGCCCGCAGTGTTCTGGAGCATTGCCTGATGCCCCTGCCCATTGCGGAGCCGATCCGTGCAGCCGCGGCGGCGTTCCATGCGCCACCGCCGGGCTGAACCCCAAAGATCCAGCCTCTCTTCGTCCGGCGCGATGGACGCGATGCCCTTCACCGTTCTGGCATTCTGCGAAACCGAACAATGTTCGCCGCGTCAGGCGACGGCCGGCTTTACTTTGAGGAGGTGTTTGCCGTGGCCACGGGCTGCGCCGGCGGCTTGGCCAGGTGACTGATCGGCACTGTGAAGAGCGGCAGGTCGGCAAGGCTGGATTTGAAGCTGAGCTCGCAGGGGGTGTTCGCGGGAAGCTCAAAACCCGCGGGGAACGCGAGAGAAATGACGTAGGCGCGTCCTGGCATGACCTCCTGGAGTGTCAGTTCCACGTTTTTCTGGTTCATGGCCGGGTCAAAGATCGTGACCAGGTTGGTGGTATTGTTCTGAACGGTTACCGTGGCCACCAGGCGCGTGGCGAGCGGCGGTGGCGGGAGCGTGACCTGGGCGGGGATAACGGAGATTCGGGGTTGGACGATCGCCCAGACGCCGACGGTCAGGAGCGGGAGGTTGGTGGAACTGGTGGTCAGCGTAACCGAGCCCTGGGTGTTGCCGGGCTTGAACGGCGGGAGAGCCTTGATGTCCAACTGAAACTCCTTTCCCGGATGGTTCGTGCGAATCTCCGCGGCGAACGCGGGGCTGCTGCATTTCGGGGCGGAGAGGATCGAGATATGCTCGTCGATATTGTTGGTAATTCGCACCGTCGTGCCTGCTGCGGTGGCATCGGGGAGAATGTTCAGCACCGCGAAGCTGGGCACGACCTCCACGGGTTTCCACACGGTCCCTTTGAGCTGGAGCATGCTCAGAAAGTTGGTCCTGTCCGTCGAGTAGACCGCAATCGTTTTCAGGACTTCGCCGCCGAATCCTGCCGTGTTGAACTGGACGGGAATCGAGCCGGTTTTGCCCGGCTCGACCCGGCGCGTCCAGTCGCCGGCAGTGGCGCAGCCGCAAGAGGTCTGGACATTGGTGATTTCAAGCGGTCCGCTGCCAGCGTTGGTAAAGACGAACGTGTGCTTGACCGCGTCGCCGGATTTTGCCCGGCCGAAATCATGGATTGGCTGGGCGAAAGCAATCCGCCCTTCCCCAGCGCTGGCGGAGGCGCCAACGAGCCCGGATAGAACGATCGCCTGGCAAGCGGCCGGTGCACCCCGCTTGTGGCGCGGGGTGCACTGCCGCGGCGGCTGGCTACTGGCCCAGAGCCACCACACGGTAATAATGCGTGCGAGTGTCGGCGCTGGGTTTGACCGACTTGGAGGCAGTTGAGCCGGTCGCGACGACATCGCCTGGTTCATCCATCCAGGCCGGGCTCAACATGTTCGTGCAGTATTGCAGGCGATAGGTGACCCCGGCAACCGAACTCCAGGTCAGCTTCAGGTTCTCCCCTTCGAGAACCGGAGCGCTGAAGACCGGCGGCACGATGGGTTGACCGCACGAATCTTCCCCAAAGACGGTCGAGCCGGTGCATGAGTTCACGCCGCTGGCTGTCACCCGGAGGAGCCTGCCGACTGTATACGTGGCGGTGAAGTCCTGCATCTCGCCAACGGCGAGCGTGATGGGCCCGGCCAGCGCCTTCGTGCCATCCGTGACGACGACGTTCGTGACGGTGATGTCACTCGTGTTCATGACCGTGCCGCTGACGCTGACGCTTTGGCCGGCGGTTGCCCCCGTTGGACACTCGAGGGCGACCGTGAGGCTTGCGTGGGTGAGGAACTTCGAGACCAGCGTGTGAGTAGTCGAGACCTGCCTCGAGGCGCAGCGGTCGCGTCCCGTGGCCGAGAACGTGTTGACCACCTGGCAGCAGTTGCAGTTCCACGGGACTCGATACGTGTGGGTGAAGTTGGTGGACTGCCCCGGCGCGAGGGTCACCGGCCCCAACACCGTCGTGTTGGGAGCGGGCATGGAGTTCACCACTGTGACGTTGTTCAGAGTCACATTGCCGATATTCACCACGGTGCCGGCAAAAGTGGCGGGCTCTCCGGGGATGACCGGCTGGAGGTTGGTCACGCCCACCAGGGAGATGCCAGGGGTGGTGATCGCCGGACAGGCGGAGCTGGCCGCGTTCGTGACGGCAACTTCCCCACAGATGCTCATCGCCGTGACGGTTACGGTATCCGGCTCACAGAAATCGGCCGGCACCGTGAAGGATCCCTTGAATGGCCAGGCTTCGCCCGGCGCAAGGGCCGCCAGTGCAAAGATGGGGTTCTGCGGGCCGGTGATCGAGTTGTAAACGACGACGTCGGCGAGCGTGATGTTGCCCGAGTTGCTGATTGTTCCCGAGTAGGCGAGTGATTCGCCAACCATGACCGCCTGGGTGGGGCAGGTCTTGGTGATCCGGATCGCGGGAGTGAACAGGACGGGGCATAGAGCCGTTGCGGAATCCGTGACGCGCGCCCCGGTGCACTGATTCTGCGCGGAAGCCGTCAGGGTCGAGCAAACGCTGCAGCAATTGGTCGGGGCAACGTAGCTGCCGGTGAAGTTCGTCATCTGTCCCGGCGCGAGAGTTCTGGCGGCAAACACCACTGTGTTCGAAACGGGGACGTCGTTGACGACCACGATGTTGGTCAGGGTGGAGTCGCCCGCGTTGAAGACCGTGCCGCTGAAAGTCAGCAGCGACCCCGGGGCAACCGGGTTGGGCGGACAGGACTGCGTGACAATAATCTTCGGGGAGGTCAGCAGCGGACAACTCTGGGTGGCGCTGGCGGTGACCGGGTTGCCGCCGCATTTGCCGTTGCCGCGGGCGGTGAGAGTCGAGCTGATTGTGCAGGACCCCGTGTTGGTGGGCACGGTGTAACTGCCGGCGAAGCTGGCGACTTGTCCCGGCGCGAGCGTGACCGGCCCAAAGACGGGCGTGTTGGCCACCGGCCGGTCAACAACGACCGTCACATTGGTCAGGGTGACGTTGCCGGTGTTGGTGACCCAGCCCAGCAGAGGCATCTCGCCGCCCGGCGGGATCGCCGCGTCCGGGCAGATCTGGCCGATTGCGACCGCCGGGGCGGTGGTCAGCGGGCAGGTTGTGGTGGTGCTGTTGCTTACCTGGTTGCCGCACCGATCCAGTGCCGTGACGCTGACCGTGTCCGTAACCGAGCAGTCATCGAGCGGAGTGGCGTAGCTGCCGGTGAAGTTGGCCGAAGCGCCCGGCGCGAGGCTGGGAGCGCTGTAAATGACCGTTCCTTCCGCGGGACGGTTCACCGTGACGACGATGTTGGAGAGGGTCACGTTGCCGCCGTTGCGGACGGTTCCGGTAAAGGCAAGCGTCCCCCCGGGACTGACTGCGGTGGTGGGACAATTCTTTGTGACCGAGATCGCCGGGCTCGGACTGACCGGACACGTGGCCGAGGTATTGGCAGTAACGGTCGTCCCAGTGCACTTGTCGCGGCCGGTGGCGGTCAGTGAGCTGGTAATCGTGCAGGCGTCGTGGGTCGCCGGAACAACAAAGGTGGCGGTGAAGTTTGTGGACTGCCCCGGAGCAAGCGATGCCGCCCGGAACACAGTCGTGTTTGCAGATGGCCGGTCACTTACCACGGCGATGTTGGTCAGCGTGATATTGCCCGTGTTCAGGACTGTGGCGCTGTATACCAAATTAGACCCGATCGGCGTGGCGGAAGGCGGGCAGTTTTGAGTGATGCTAATCCCCGGAGTGCTGACGCCCGGACAATCCGACCTGGCGGAGGCGGAAACGACCTTGCCAAAACACTTATCCGCGCCGGATACGGTCAGCGTGTCGCTGTAGGGGCCGCAGGAGTCCAGGGGCACCGTGTAGCTGCCGGTGAAGGTCACTCCCGCACCCGGAGCCAGGCTGGCCGGGCCAAAGACAACCGTGTTGGGCGCTGGCATGCTGTTGACAACGATGATGTTGGTCAGGGTGATGTTGCCCGTGTTGGTGATCGCCCCTGTGTAGGTGAGCAAGCCGCCGGGTGGCACGGGGCTGCCAGGGCAGGATTTCGTGATCCGGATCGAAGGGGTGTTCGTGCCGGGGCAGGCGACTGTGACGCTGTCGACCACGGTGCTGCCGCAGACACTGCTGCCTTGAGCGATCAGGGTGTCGACGTAGGGCCCGCAGGAGTCGAGCGGCACCGTGTAGCTGCCGGTGAACGTGGCCCGGGCCCTGGGAGCGAGAGTGCCCGGTCCGTAAACGAGAGTCGTGCCGTTGTAGACCGTGACGTTCGTCAGGGTTATGTCGCCGATGTTGGTAACCGTTCCGGAGTAGCTGAGCGTTCCTCCAGGCTGCACCGGGCTCGTTGGACACGTCTTGGAGACACGGATGCCGGGCGTTGCCGTGCCCGGGCACTCGAGCCTGGCGGAGCTGGAGACGCTGCGCGAGAAGCACTTGTCGCTTCCGGACGCCACCAGAGTTGAGACATGCGGTCCGCAGCCGTCGGCCGGGACGGTGTAGCTGCCGTTAAACACTACGCCCGCGCCCGGGGCGAGGGAGGCCGGGCCGAAGATTCGGGTGTTGGGATTTGGTTTGTCACTGACAACCGTGACGTTGTTCAGGGTGACGTTGCCGGTGTTTGTCAGCGTGCCCGAATACTCAAGCCGCCCGCCGGGCGGCACAGGGCTGGGCGGGCAGAGCGCGGTTACCACCAGGGATGGGCTGTTCGTGCCGGGACAGGAGAGAGCAGCCTGGTTGGAAACCGGGGTCAGACCGCAGATGGAATTGCCCTGCGCCGTGACGCTGTCCGCGTAGGGCGGGCAGGAATCGCTTGGGACTGAGTACGAGCCGGTGTAGGAAACGGCCTGGCCGACAGCCAGCGTGATGGGACCAAGGAGGACGTTGTTCGCTTGCGGTTTGGTGTTGACGACCACGACGTTGGTCAGCGCAATGTTGCCGCTGTTGCTCACAACGCCCGAGATGGTCAGCAACTGCCCCGGCTGGACAGGGGAGGCGGGGCAGGACGCGGTGACGCGGATGGATGGATTATAGCTGATGGTGCATTGCGAGCTGGCGTTAGCCGTTACCAGAACCGGCGTGTCCAACGGCGCGGTGCCAGAAGCGGAAAGCACCGTTACAAAGGGGCCGCACAAATTGTCGGTCCGCGTGTAAGACGCCGTGAAGTTCGTCCTTGCTCCCGCGGCCATGGTGATTGGGCCGAAGACGAGCGTCCCGGCTCCGGGTTGGTCCGCGTAGACCATAACGTTCTGCAGCAGAACGTTGCCGCAGTTGGTGAGCGTTCCGTTGTAAGTGACTGTAACGCTCGTGCCCGAAGCGTTCACCGCGCTGACACAAGTTGTGGCCAGTTGCAGACAGGGGCGGAATACGTTGACCGAAATGGTTTTGTCCACGTTCGCGGGGTCATCCTGCAAGGGGTTCTTGTGAACCACGGAACCCGGGGCAGCGACTTTGGCTTCCGCAGTCAACCCGGAAACATTGACCAGACACGGGATGTCAAACTGTTGCGGGCCGTAACCGGGGTCGATCTTCGTTCCTCCCGGGATAAGGGTTGTTCGCGTCCCGGTGGGATTGCCGTCCGGACCGGGGCAGATGAAGTAGAGCCCTTCCGGGCCAAGCGTAACGGCGCAGGAGGTGGGCAAGTTCGGATTCTGCACGGTGACAAACCAAGTCACCACGGTCCCATTGGTGACGTTATTGGCCCTGACGCCAATGTTGACGTTCAGGTTGTTGGCCGAGCAACCGACGGGGTCCTGGGCTGCGAAGCTGCTGGAGCCGAGCAAGGCAAGAAGACAGCCGGTCCATGCGAGAAGAGAACAATGCGGTTTGGTTATTCCAGAACGGTACATGAGAGACCCTTTCTTTATAAGATTGGCTGACGCGCCCTCCCTCCTACAACAGGGGCAAAAATTTGTCAAGAATAACAAATCAAAAACAAATCAAAACGATCAAACGAATCAAAATCGAATGGAAAAAACGGTCGCGACACCGGAGCAAGTTTACCGGGCCATTGCGCAGATGGACCGCGCGCAGCGCATACTGGAGTCTGATCGCAACGAATCCTGCGGCTGACCCCTCGTCACTCTGCCCTGCTCGCGAAAGGACCCCTTGAGCAACTGCCTCAGTTGCATCGGTTGGAGTCGCAGCTTGACGAGTAGGTTCACCGGTTGGAGCCTGCAGCCGCCTCACTTTGCCTGCGGGGCGTCAGCCGGAAAACCAACTGCAAACCAGTTGCACCGCTTCGATTTTACCTTATTCTTCAGCCACGGGCAGCCCCCATAGCTCAAATGGATAGAGCGGCGGTTTCCTAAACCGTTGATCCCTGTTCAATTCAGGGTGGGGGTACCAACTTGCGGAAGCAGCGCGTTTTCCAACGGCTTCCGCGTCTTCTCAAGCTCTCCAGAAGCCCCAATCGGCGACGCGAAAAAGGCGACCCTTGCCCACAATTCTGCCCAAGCCTGCCGGCGCAACGACGTGCAATCACGTTCTTACGAAGCATGGCGAAGGCAGAGAGATTTTCAGTTGAATCGTATACAACGGCCAGAGGCGATGAACGCTGGAAGGTTAAGGGCTACAAACCATCCGGGGAGCGAATTCGAGAAAGGTTCAAGACCTTGGAAGAAGCGCTGGGACGCCGGTCGGAGTTGGAGGTTGAATCACTGAATCAAACCGTGGCCTTCAGGGTCCGGAGCACCCGGTTGACAGACGCGCAGTTGGCCGAGGCGGAGGCTGCCTTCCAGAAGTTGGGTTCCAAGCCGCTGCTGTTTGCCGTCGACTACTTCCTGACGGAATACCGCGAGCCTGTTATGGCGATTACTGTTGACAACGCCGCAGCCAAGTTCTTCGCCGACAAGAAAGGAGAGAACCTACGCCCCAGTTCGCTCAAGGAGCATCGCAGCCGGATCGGGTTCCTTCAAGCACTCCACGGCGGGAAGCTCGTGCATACGTTAACCACCGATGATGTCCGGCCCGCGATCTTTGGCGATCCAAACCAATCCCCACACACAACAAATGAGAACCGCCGGGTTCTTTCTACATTTTTCCGTTGCTGCAGGGATCACCGATACTGCACCCACAGCCCGGTGGTCATTAAGAAGGCGAAGTTCGATGAGCACGATCCTGTGATCTTGCAGATCGACGCAGTACAGCGCCTGCTGTGGGAAGCGATGAACTTCAAGGACGGCAAGATGATCCCCTACTTTGTTTACGAATTGTTCGCGGCGCTACGCCCTGCGGAGGCAGCCCGATTGGAGCCGGAAGAAGTCAATCGACAGCGGCGCGGTATCCGATTGAGTGGAAAGGGCACGAAGCCACGTGCTCGTCGAACCGTTGGCATGAAAAAGAACCTTCTCGATTGGCTGCGTGAGTATGGAAAGCCGCCGGTCATCCCCGCCAACTGGCGTAAGGATTTCGACGAAGTTCGTCGGCGAGCCGGGTTCCATGTCGGCACTTGTAAAGAACGCGACCCAGATCGACTCTGGGTTCCAGACATCCTTCGCCACACGGCATTGTCCAACTATTATGCGTGGTGTAGGAGCGAAGATCGGACAGCGGCGTGGGCTGGGAACAGCCCAGCGGTGTTGCACAAGCACTACCGCGACGACGTGTCCACATCAGCCGCCCGGAAGTACTGGGCCATAACTCCAAAGTCAATTAGGGCACAGTTCCAGCGTGCCGGAAAGCGCAGTGACGTACAGGGCGAAATTGTCGGTTCTGTGCAGGTGGATGCAAACAAAACTGCAAACCGACAATCGAGGCCCGGCTCTGCCACCGGGCTTTCCTCAACTGCCGGACGCCCACGGCTTGCTGAAGCGCCTGAGGCCTGACAAAGAAGGGCGGCCAGGCCTCGCTGGATGGCGAAGACGTATGCGATGGTGTTGTCCGGCAAAACCACGGGCTGCCCGCGCCAAGCACGCTTACCAGCCAGCCTACCAGTCCAAACGCGAGCAGCAGGTGGTAGCGGTGGATCGCGCCAGCGGCGCAGGGCCATCGCGGACCCGGCTTCGGTCGCCTCGATGGTATCCTGCAACTCGGATTCGAGTTTCCCGATGTCGT
>Ga0073934_10007015_pt1 | contig 15990 bp, 15 predicted proteins | sample LarsenN4metaG_FD_76834 | JGI IMG/M metagenome (GOLD analysis project Ga0073934, IMG submission 76834) | Hot spring sediment bacterial and archeal communities from British Columbia, Canada, to study Microbial Dark Matter (Phase II) - Larsen... ...
CAGCCGGCGGCGGCGAGCATGGCGATCGCGAGAAGATAGGCTTTACCCGTCACAAACCCGCCCTATAAGGTTCCGACCTTCACCTAACCGCGAACCGACCCCATGACGCAAGCCGACATGTCGAGCGAAACAAGGAAACGCCCGCGCAAAAAGGCCGCAAGCGAGCCGGCGAGCGCGAAGAAGGCCGAGGACACGCCGACTTCCGCGCCGCCGTCCGAGGCAAAGGGCGGCGGCGAAGGCGGCAAAGCCCTCATCGAGGATTTCGACGCGCTCTCGGAATACCTCGTCGACGTCACGGGCGCCGGTCAGCAGGTGGTGCGTGAATTCTTTGTCAAGAATGCGGACGCCATGAAGTTGGCGGCCTCGCCGAAATCCGCCGATCCCTTGAATATCGGCGAAGCCTATCAGGAAATGGTGGCGGCGATGGCGGCGGACCCCGGCACGGTCATGCAGCGCCAGTTCAACCTCTGGGGCGACTACGCCAAGCTGATGGCGACGATGGGACGCCGCATGACGGGCGAAGCGGTCAAGCCCGCGATCGAGCCTGAACCCGGCGACAAGCGCTTTCAGCACCCGGCCTGGCGCGAAAATCCGATGCTCGACTTCGTCAAGCAGTCATACCTCACTTACGCCAAATGGCTCCGGACGACGGTGCACCAGCTAGAAGGCATGGACGAGCACGACAAGAAGAAAGCCGAGTTCTACACCCAGCAATTCATCGACGCGATCGCGCCCACGAATTTCCCGGTCCTTAATCCCGAGGTCGTCGAAGCGACGATCGAATCGAAGGGAGAAAACATCCTCAAGGGGATGAAGAACCTGCTTGAAGATCTCGACCGCGGCGACGGCAGCCTCGCGATAAGGCAGGCCGACCTCGAGCATTTCAAGCTCGGCGTCAACATCGCGACGACGCCCGGCAAGGTGATCTATCAAAACGCGATCATGCAGGTGATCCAATACGATCCGATGACGGAAATGGTCGCGAAACGCCCTCTCCTCATCTTTCCGCCGTGGATCAACAAATTCTACATTCTCGACCTGCAGCCGGGGAACTCCTTCATCCGCTGGATGGTCGAGCAAGGCCGGACCGTTTTCGTCGTGTCGTGGGTCAACCCTGGACCGGAACTTGGACACAAGACCTTTGAAGACTACATCAAGGAAGGCTGCTTCGAGGCGCTCGACGCCGTCCGACTCGCGACCGGCGAGGAGGAAGTCGACGCGATCGGCTACTGCATCGGCGGCACGATGCTCGCGACGGCGCTCGCCTTGATGGCGAGGCGCGGCGACCGGCGCATCCGTACGGCGACGTTTTTCACGGCGCAGGCGGACTTCAAAGAGTCGGGCGACCTCCTGCTTTTCGTCGACGATGAACAGCTCGACGCCATCGAAAAGCAGATGGACGCCGCTGGCGGCGTCCTGGAGGGTCGCGCCATGGCGACGACCTTCAACATGCTGCGCTCGAACGATCTTATCTGGTCCTTCGTCATCGACAACTACATGAAGGGCAAGGACCCGGCGAAGTTCGATCTCCTCTACTGGAATTCCGACGCGACGCGGATGCCGAAGAACGTGCACCTCTTCTATCTCCGCGAGTTCTATCAGCATAACCGCCTCGCAAAGGGCGAGATGGTCATTGACGGCGAGCGCCTCGATCTCGGCGAGGTCGACATTCCGATCTTCATGCAAGCGGGCGAGACCGATCACATCGCGCCGCACAATTCCGTATACAGAACGGCGCGGCTTTTCGCGTCGAAGGACAAGGCGGACGTGACCTACATGCTCGCAGGATCCGGCCACATCGCGGGCGTCGTCAATCATCCCGACCGGAAGAAATACCACCACTCGATCAACGAGGCGCTGCCGGCGACGGTCGAGGAGTGGAAAGCCGGCGCCAAGCGGCGCCCGGGGTCCTGGTGGCCCTATTGGATGGAGTGGCTCAACAAGGTCTCGCCGGGCAAAGTCCCGGCGCGCCGCCCGGGCGACGGCGCGCTCGCGCCGATCGAAGACGCGCCCGGAAGCTATGTGAAGGTGAAGGCCTGACGGTCGGCGAGCCGGTCGGCGCGATCCTCGCCCCCGTTCGTTGACGTTGAAGCGCAAGACGCGCCGACGGGGAACGGCTTTCGCGGCGGCCTTGCGCATAGCCAACGCGCCCGGCGTCCCTTATAGGCTGGCGGCGCCGCGCCCGTCTCCATGTCCCTCGTTCCTTCCCTCCGCGTTTTTCGCCATCGCGCTTACGCCCATTACTGGGTGATGCGCCAGCTCCTTTCCGGCTCGCGCCAGATGCAGGCGGTCGCGATCGGCTGGCAGGTTTACGATCTCGCGCGCCAGACGCGCAGCGTTGAAGAATCCGCCTTCGTTCTCGGGCTCGTCGGCCTTGCGCAGTTTCTGCCGGTGCTGGTCTTTTCGCTTGTCGGCGGACAGGCGGCGGATCGCTTCGACAGGAAGATGATCCTCGTCGTCAGCAATCTCGGGCGCGTTGTCGCCGGGATTGTCCTCGTCGCCAGCGTCGCGATGCCGGCGGACGAGGCGCTCCCTGTCGTCTTCGCGATGTCTGTCGTCATGGGCGCGGTCAACGCCTTTGCGCCGGCGGCGTCGAACGCGCTCTATCCGACGCTTGTGCCGCGGGAGGACCTCGCGCATGCGATCGCCTGGAACTCGCTCGGCTTTCAGGTGTCGGCGGTCGCGGGCCCCGCTCTCGGCGGTCTCCTTTACGCTTGGGGCGGCGAAGTCGTTTACGCCGTTTCGACGACGATGGTCGCCGGCGCGATCCTCGCGATCGCGACCGCGAAGACGCCGAAGCAGGAACCGGTCGCCAATGCGCGCGGCCTTGCGATGGCGATCGAGGGTCTTCGCTATGTCCGCGACAACAAGATCGTTCTCGGCGCCATTCTCATCGATCTTGTCGTCGTCTTTTTCGGCGGCGCGACGGCGCTGCTGCCAGTCTTTGCGCGCGATGTTCTTCATACTGGCGCCGACGGGCTCGGTCTCCTTCGCGCCGCGCCCGCATTCGGCGCGGCGATCGTCGCCTTCGCGCTCGCCTTGCGCCCGCTTGAGCGCAAGGTCGGCCCATGGATGCTCTGGTCGATCGTCATCTATGGCGCGGCGACGCTCGGCTTCGGCGTCTCGAAGGTCTTCTGGCTCTCAATGGCGATGCTCGCCGTCACCGGCGCCGCCGACATGATCTCCGTTTACGTGCGCCAGGCGCTCATCCAGTTCGCAACGCCCGACGCGATGCGCGGCCGCGTCGCGTCGGTCTCGTTCATGTTCATCTCGGCGTCGAATGAACTCGGAGAATTCGAGTCCGGGATCGCCGCGCGATTCCTCGGGCCCGTCGGAGCCGTCGTTCTCGGCGGGACGGTCGCGATCGCGACCGCGCTTGCCTGGTTCCGGCTTTTTCCGCAGATGGCGACGGCCGACCGCTTCGAAGAGCCGGCGATCCTCGCCTCGGAGCCCGAAAGGCTCGAGCCGAGGATCGAGACGAAATCAGGCGCCTGACGCGGCTTTCCTTGTGGCGCCGACTTCTTTCATGAACGCCCAGACTGCAGCTGAAATCGGCGATTTTACTTCGCTGCTCCATTCGTCCATGCGATCCCAGAAGCGGGCGGCGCCTTTCATCATGTCCGGCGTCGCCATTCGGGTGAAGGGTTCAAGGAGCTTGTTCCACTCGTCGAGGAAGGCTTGCGCCTTATTCGACGCCGGATCGAGCGGCAGCGCCGCTTCGATGCGCCCTGCAAGGTCCGACCACGCCTGCGCATAGCCCGCCTGATCGAAGCCGGCTTCTTTGGCCATCTCGGACTTTTTCGCGCGCCACACGGCTTGCTCTTCGGGCGTGTAGTAGCGCTTGATCACATTCTTCCACTTTTCTTCTTCCATGGTTCTTTCTCCTGTCCTGATGAGCGCGCACAGCGTTGCGGCGTCGACGCCGGCGCCCATTGCGAGCTGGGTCCTGACCGAGGAAAGAACATTGACGGCCGTCTCAATCGCGTCGCGCTCTGCGCTCAACGCTTCAAGTTGCGCGTCGACAAGCCTTGCAAGATCCGCCTTGCCTTTGAGCAGCGCCCGGATTTGCGCGACCTTGAAGCCGGCGCGACGAAACGCCGTCACCTGCGCCAGCAGTTCAAGATCGCGCGCGAGATAGAAACGCCGGCCCGCCGCCGTCCGAGACGGGGCGAGCAGGCCTTCCTTTTCATAGTGACGGAGCGCGCGCTCGGTTAGGCCCGTGCGCGCCGCCACTTCGCCGATCGTCAATGCATCGTCCCTGGTCATGACCGACCGCTAGCACTTGACGCTGCGTCAGGAGCAAGGCCTTTTCAGTCGACGACGGCGTCATGCCAGGATTTGTATCGTCCCTGACCGAGAACAGCGGCCTGAACCTGCTTGTGCGCCGCGTTGAGCGCGTCCGTCGCCTGCGTGTTCGGGTGGACGGGCTTTCTGAGCGGGCGCTTGCCGGGCGGCAGGGCGATGATCTCGGCGATCGCCCGCGGCACGTCCATCGGATCGGTCTGATAGACGCCGCTCAGCATCCCGCTCGCCATTTCGATGTGGCCGGCATAGGCGGCCTTCCGCTCCTCATCCGCGCTTTCGAGCAGCGCGTCGAAATATTTCGCGCCGTTCTCCCAGATCTTCGTCGGATAGCCGCCCGGCTGGATGATCGTCACTTCGACGCCGAACGGAGCGAGTTCATAGGCCATCGTCTCGAACATCGCCTCGACCGCGAACTTCGTCGCGCAATAAGCGCCGATATTCGGGAGGACGAGACGGCCGAGCTGCGAGGAAACCTCGACCAGCAACCCCTGTCGCCGCGCCCGCATTTTCGGCAGGGCCGCGCGGGCGATCCGCTGATAGCCGAAGAAATTCACGTCGAAGGCGCGCTGGAGGTGATCGAGATCGTAAAGCTCGGTCGGTCCGCCGACGCCGATGCCGGCGTTGTTGAGAACGGCGTCGAGCGCGCCGCCGGCGATCAACTCGGCTTTCGCGACGCCGGCGGCGACCTGCTCGTCCTTTGTGACGTCGATTTCGACGACGGCGAGTTTCAGTTTTTCAGACGCGGCGATATCTTTCAGCTCCTGCGCCTCGGGACGCTTGCCGCCCTTGAGGTTGCGCATCGACGCGACGACATTTCCGCCCGACCGGGCGAAATGGAGCGCCGCGAGCCGGCCAAACCCTGAACTTGATCCGGTGATGAGGATAGATTTGCCCTCAAGGTCGACAGCCGCCGCATCGGCGGCGGCGGCCGGCCGCGCCGCGATCGCCGCGCCGGCGAGCGCCGCTGCGCCAAGCATCGTCCGCCGGCTCATTGTCCCCGCGTCATTCATCGTCATTCTCCCATTCGCCTTGCTCAGAAGATGACAGTTTCGGCCGCTGCGTGCTAGGCGTCGCCGCAACCGGCAGTCCGCGAATGCCTTCAATGAATCTTCAACTTTACCTCGACCGGGTCGGCGTTTCAGGGTCCGTGAGGCCCGACCTCGACACCTTCCGGCGCGTTCACCGCGCGCATGCCGAGGCGCTCACTTACGAAAATCTCGACGTGCAGCTCGGCGTTCCGGTGACGCGCGACGCGCGCGCGAGCTTTGACAAAATCGTCCGGCGCGGCAGAGGCGGCTGGTGCTACGAGATGAACGGGCTTCTCGGCTGGGCGCTTGAGGAGATCGGCTTCGACGTGACGCGGCTCGCCGGCGCCGTGATGCGCGACGCGTTCGGCGACGCCATGACCGGAAATCACCTCGTGCTGCTGGTGCGCCTTGAGGGAAAGACCCTGATCGGCGACGTCGGCTTCGGCGACGGCCTCATTGAGCCGGTCCCCCTCGAAGAGGGCGCAACCAATGGCAACCCGTTCGACTGTCGGCTTGAACGCCTCAGCGGCGGCTGGTGGCGCTATCACAACGATCCGCGCACGGGCGGCCCCAGTTTCGATTTCAATCCCGATGTTGCGGATGAGGGATTGCTCGAGTCTCTTTGTCAGTTCTTGCAGCGCGATCCTGCTTCGCCTTTCGTGCAAAATGCAGTCGTCCAGCGATGGAAAGACGGCGCCCACTGGTCTTTGCGCGGCCGCGTCTTGCGCGTCTTGACGCCCGCCTGTGAGGAGAAGTCCCTCGTCGCATCGGCGGAGGAGTATGTCGGAACGCTGAAGTCGGCGTTCAATCTCGACCTTCCGGCGGCGGCGAGCCTGTGGCCGAAGATCTGCGCGCGCCATGAGGAATTTTTCGCGGACAAGGATCCGCTGAACGAAGCGCCGGCAATGTCCGTCGACGACGTCAGGGCGGCTTTCGCCCGGCGAGAATGAGGCCGGCGACGCCCAGGATGAACGCGCCGCCGGTCAAGGGCGACAGGAGCGCCGCGCCGCCTGCCGAAGCGATACAGCCCTGAAGGTCGCCGTGAAGCGCGCTTGCGCAAAACCAGATGCTGTAAGCGACAAACGCCGTCGCCAGGATCATGACGACGATCGACGCCCATCCGATCAGCTGTCGAATCCGCATGGTCTTCCCCTAACCTGTTGAAATATAGCGCGAAGCGAGCGGCGGAGCACGGCGATCTTGCGCGCCGCAGTTGCGCGGCGCGCTGTCGCGCCGGCTTGCCTTCGGGAGAGGCAGGGCCGATCTTCAATGTCGGGTTCGGCGATGGGGGTTTCAATGCGGGTCAAGCTTGCAGCGCTGGCGATAAGCGCCCTGGCGACGTCTGCTTTGGCGCAAGGCGCCGGCGGCTCTTCAGCCGATCCGATTTTTCACGCCGAGGGCGTCGCGCCGCATGCCGCAAGCGAGCGCGAAACGACGCTGAAATGCCACAAGGACCATTCCGGGCTCGCCCTTGTCGCCGCAGAACCCGCCGAAGATGCGAGCGACCGCATCGCCGCCGCCGTCGAAGCGGGCGGCGAACCCGTGATCGTCAAAGTCGCCGATCTTGAATGTCCCTATTGCGCCGCGGCGATAAAGGACGCTTTCGAGGCCCGCGGAGAAATATCGGAAGCGGCGGTTGATCTGAAGAAGGGAGTCGTGACGCTCGTCAGCGAAGCCGGCGAGACGATTGACGACAAGACGATCCGGAAAATCATCGGCCGGCGCGGCTACGACGTGCAGTCGATCGAACGCGGCGGCGCGTTCGACGATTGATCATCTTATGAGGCTGAAATCGCCGCCTTGGTCGCTTCCGCGAAAATGGCGAGACCCTCGTCAAGATGCCGGTCTGAAATCGTCAGCGGCACGAGGCACCTTAGGCACTGCGCGTAAGCGCCGGCGGTCGTCATGATGAGGCCGCGATCGCGCGCTTCCGTCTGGATCCTGCCCGCGAGATCGCCGTCGGGTTTAGACGGATCGCCTTCCTTGACGCATTCGACGGCGATCATTCCGCCGAACTGGCGGACGTCGCCGAAATGCCCCTTGGCGAGCCCGGCCTGAAGGTCGCGCCAGCTCGACGCGACTTTCGCGCCGATCTCATTAGCGCGCCTCAAAAGCCCCTCCTCTTCGAAAATATCGAGAACGGCGAGCGCGGCGGCGCACGCGACGGGATTGCCGCCATAGGTCGATCCCATGCCGCCGGTTGCGATCTTGTCCATGAGGTCGGCCTTGCCGATGAGAGCGGAGAGGGGAAGACCGGCGGCGATCGACTTCGCGACGCAGATGAGGTCCGGCTCAACGCCTGAATGTTCGAATGCGAACATCTTGCCGGTGCGGCCCATGCCCGACTGGATTTCATCGGCGATGAGCAGGATGCCGTGCTGGTCGGCGATCCGGCGCAGATGCTGCAGGAACTCCGGCGGCGCCTGATTGAAACCGCCCTCGCCCTGCACGGGTTCAACGATCATCGCGGCGACTTCCTCGGCGGGGATCGTCATCTTGAACAGCATCTCGATCGCCTTGATGCAGGACGCGACCGAAACGCCGTGATACTCATCGGGATAGGGCGCGTGATGGATCGCCGGAACGAGCGGGCCGAAGCCCAGCTTGTAGGGCTTTGACTTGCCGGTCAGCGTCGTCGCGAGGAGCGTCCTGCCATGGAAGGCGCCTTCGAAGGCGATGACGCCGGGCCGCCCGGTGATGCGGCGCGAGAATTTCACCGAGTTTTCGACGGCTTCCGCGCCCGAATTAAAGAGCGCCGTCTTCTTTTTCGTCGGACCGGGCGCGAGCTTGTTCAGCCGCTCGGCGAGCTCGACATAGACCTCATACTGGGCGATGCCAAAGCTCGTGTGGAGAAAGCCGTCCACCTGCTTCTTGATGGCGGCGACAACCTTTGGATGCCGGTGGCCGACATTCAAGACGCCAATCCCGCCGATGAAATCTATGTAACGTTTGCCCTCGACGTCCCAGAGCTCGGCGTTTTCAGCGCGCGCAACGTAAACCCCTGATTTTGAAGGCAAACCGGCCGGCAACGCATCGTCGCGGCGGGCCTTCAGCGCGGCGTTCGTGGTGAATTCGTTCTTTCCATGTGTCATTGGTTCGCGCCCTGATTAACGCAGGAATTTCGGGAGTTTCGCGGCGACTTAGCACGTTCCGGGGCAAATTCCAGCGCGCCCGCCGCCTGCGCGCCTGCGCCGCACCAATCGTTAACGATGCGCCCCTTGCGTGATTCGCTTTTGGCGTGTGTAGTCATCAGGTCGCGTTTTCATCGTAGGCGTACCAATTCGGCGAGCAAAGCTGGTAGATTCGACCAAAGCGAATTTCAAGGCCGGCTTTATCGTCCAAGGAGAGGGCCCGGTGACAGACGACGCAATTGCGAAGAATATTCTGAAATTCGTGCGGCAGCTCGACGGCGCGGATACGGATGAGCGCGTGCTTGAAGCCGCGATTTCGCGGCGCTGGCTCGACCGGCGCGGACGGCCGACGGCGAATGGGCGCAAACTGATGAGCGAATTCGACACGCTGCAGAAAATCGGCCGGCCGACGGCGTAGCAGCCGATCTTACCTTTTCCGCAACGCGTCGATCGTCCGTCCGGGCGCAATCTCATTCGCCGCGGTTTTAAGGTCGATGACAGCCGGCAGCCCGCTCGCTTTGGCTTCCGCGTAGGCCGCCGGGAAATCCTCCGTCTTCGACACTGTCGCGCCAAAGGCGCCGAAGGACCGCGCATAGGCCGCAAAGTCCGGATTCTTGAGGTCGGTGCCGGAAACGCGCGCGGGATATTCGCGCTCTTGATGCATGCGGATCGTGCCGTAAGTCGAATTGTTCGACACGAGCGTGACGACGTTGAGGCCGTATTGCGCCGCCGTCGCGAGTTCGTTCGACGCCATCATGAAGCAGCCGTCGCCGGCCGCGCAGACGACGTCGCGCTTCGGATAGACGGCCTTCGCCGCGAGCGCCGCCGGAAAGCCGTAGCCCATCGCGCCGGAGGTCGGAGCAAGCTGCGTCTTGAAGGATTTGTGCCGGTAGAACCGGTGAAGCCATGCCGCATAATTGCCGGCGCCGTTGCACATGATCGCGTCGGCGGGAAGATTCCGGTCGAGCCAGGAAAAGACTTCCGACAGATTGACGCCCTCGCCGACGGCGACCGGCCGCGAAAACGCTTCGAATTCGGAATGGGCCTCATAGGCCTGCTGCAGCCAGCTTTCATCGAGCGTCCACGGCTCCGCGGCGAGCGAGCGCGCCATTGTCTCCGGCGCGGCGTTGATCGCGAGGATCGGCGCATAGACCCGCCCGAGTTCTTCCGCGCCCGGATGGATGTGGATGAGCGGCTGGGCGGCGAGCGGCGCCTTGAAGAGTTCGTAGCCCGATGTCGTCATCTCGCCAAGGCGCGGCCCGAAGGCGATGACGAGATCGGATCGCTTGAGGCGATCGACGAGTTTCGGATTGGGGCCGATGCCGACATCGCCCGCATATTGCGGATGCAGGTTGTCGAAGAGATCCTTCGACCGGAAAGAGGCGCCGACGGGAATGCCGGTCGCCTCGACGAAGGTCTTGAGGTCATTGACGGCGTCCTGCGTCCATCCGCCGCCGCCGACGAGCAGGAAAGGCCGCTCGGCGCCGCCCAAATGCTCGCGCAGCAATTCAAGGGCGCGTTCGTCGGGGGCGGCCTTTGCGACGGGCGCCGGCGGCAGCGGCTCGGCCTCGGCCTCTTCCGTCAACATGTCTTCGGGGAGCGCGAGGACGACCGGGCCGCGCCGTCCGTTCTGCGCCGTCGCGAAGGCGCGGTTCACATATTCGCCGACGCGCCATGCGACGTCGATTTCGCTCGCCCATTTGGCGACGGGTCCGAACATCCGGCGATAGTCGATTTCCTGAAACGCCTCGCGGTCGCGCATGTCGCGCGCGACCTGGCCGATGAACATGATCATCGGCGTTGAATCCTGAAACGCCGTGTGGACGCCGACAGCGCCTTGCGTCGCGCCTGGCCCACGCGTCACCATGACGATCCCCGGCTTGCCGGTCAGCTTGCCGTAGGCTTCCGCCATGTTCGACGCTGACGCCTCGTGCCGGCAGACGATCAGCTTGATGCGGTCCCTGACGTCGTAAAGCGCGTCGAGCACGGCAAGGTAGCTCTCGCCGGGGACGCAGAAGACATGCGTGACGCCGTTCATGACGAGAGCGTCGACAAGATGGCGGGCGGCGGTCTGTTTCGTCATGGCCGCCCTTATGCGCCGACGCTTTTGCGGCGGTCAATGAGGCGGTGGCGACCGTTATTTCGCCATCGCCGCGTAGCCGCTTTTTTCAAGGATGGAGTCGGGATCCGTCATTGATATGAGCTCCCTGATCGCCGCACGCCGGTCGGGCGCGCGGTCGACATAGGCGGCCGCGATCTCCATGCCGAGCCAATAGCCGAGCTCTCCCGGCCACCCTTCGGGCGGCGAGCCGATATTCGCGACCCATCTGAAAAGCGGCGAACCCTTCGCATATTGCTTCTCGGGCGTCAGCTTCTTCATTGCGCGCCGGTCTTTTTCGAACGCTTTCCAGATCTCCCCCGCACGCGGTTCGGCCCACGCCGCGCGCTCGGGCGAAATCGGCCTCCCCGTCACGAGGGCCGCAACATAGTCCGCAGTTCCTTCCTGAATGACCGATGCCGTCAGCGCGTCGGCGCTGCTGACGATCTTGTCGCCCCGCGCCTGAAACGTGTGCACGGTTTCGTGCGCGTAGAACGATCGCAAAAGCGACTTGATCGCCTCATCGCTTCTGGCGTCGCGGCAGATGACTTCAAGGCCGATCACCTGCGCTCCCGGCCCCGCGGTGCCTCCGGAATTGCCGGCACCGAACAGGGCGTAGATCTCCGGAAGGTCGGGATCGCCGAGAAGGCCGTCAAGCGCGAGGTAAACCGCGCGAAGCTCTGCCGATGACGCCCGTGCGATCGGCAGGCAGACATCGATCGCGCGGCGATAGAGGTCTGGGTCCTCCGCAACGGCGCGCGCGAGGTTTTCGCCGTTTTCGATGCGGCCGGGTGTGAAAATTTTCAATCCGTCCGTTCCGGGATCGATGTAGCCCGCTTGCAGCGCCCCGGCGTCAGGCGCGCCGTTCGCGCTGTCGAACAGCGCGACGAAGCGGTCCGCATCTTCCGTGTTGACCAGCGCGGCAAGGGCATCGACGCCCGCCCTGGCCGGCGAGGCCGCGAAGAGCAGCGCCGCGCCGATTGTCGCAAACGACTTGGTCGAACCCATGATCGCCTCCCAAAACCATCGCCCTCGTCGCACCGTTGATCAAATCAATATTTTGGTGCGCTATTTTGCGCAAAACCGTTATCCGCTTTTGCGCCCGGCGCGCTCGTCGAGCGCGATCGCGACAACGCGCTTCCTTCAGGCGACGGCGCGCCGCGCCGGAAAGGCCTTTGGGTTGCGCAAAATCGCCGCGGAGACAAGGGCGATGACAAGACCGACCGGGAATATCTCGAGGAAAGTCATCGGCATCCGGAACAGCGGATTGGCGTATTGCGCCTCCATCGTCTTCAGTTTCGCGATCTCCGCATCAAGCGCCGCCCCCGCGATTCCAGCGGCTTTCTTCGCCTCGATCAGGTGATCGACATAGGACGGCATGAAGGAGTAATCGGTCGCCGCGAGGTATCCTTCCCATCCGACGACATAAAAGGCGCCGGCGACGACAGCGATCATCAACCCTAAGATGAACGCCCGGCCGAATTTGATGACCCCGCCGCCATTGCGGTCGCGAAACCGTTTCACGCCGATGAAAATCAGCGACAGCGCGACGATCATGATGAGGTAGCCGAAGACGAGGCTGTGATCGTCATGATCGGCGCCGAGAATAAAGCTCACGATCATCGACCCGATGACGATGCTGCCGGCGATTGCGCCGTAGATGAATGCGATCTTGCCCATAGGGATCCCCTTGCCTGTCGCTGCGCCGGCGACATTCCCTGATTTCCGGGCCGCCGGCCATCGCCCAAACGGGTGATTTCAGGCTTCTTGACCGTCGGGCGCGATAAAGGAATCGCGCCCGACGATTAAAGCGTGTTACCAGCGCGCCTTTTCGCGCAAAGCCGGTTTTCACTTTTGCGCCCGGCGCTTGGCCCGAATTCCGGACCGCGTCAGGGGATGAGGCGGAGCTCCCGCGCCTTTTGCACGGCCTGCGTGCGTCGTCCGACGTCAAGCTTTTCATAGAGCCGGGCCGTATGCGTCTTCACCGTGTTCGGCGAAACGTCGAGCCGCCGGGCGATCTCCTTGTTGGTGCCGCCTTCGGCAAGGAGGGTGAGCACGTCATATTCGCGGTCGGTGACGCCGAGCGCGGCGAGCGCGGCGACGTTCTTTTCGAACCGCCCCGGTTCTTGACGCTCCGTGAGCCTCCGCCCGACCCAAACGCCGAGGACCGTGAAACCGAGCGCCAGCAGGAAAATATAGAACTCGGTCGCGAAGACGCGGGTGAAATACTGATACTCGAGCCATTCAAGGGCGATCGCCGCGAGGGCGATAACGGCGCCGTAAAGGAGGATGGTCTTTCTCATCCGGCGGAGACTGGCCGAACCCGTCGACGAAAAAAAGAGCCCGGCGGCAATGGCTCATGTCCGCCGGGCAGTGGGAGGGTCCCCAAGAGGGTGTCCGTCAAATTGTCAAGCGACCCGGTCGAGCATCAGCCCGGCGTCGACGTCGCTCCTTACGTCGTCGCGGACGCCGCGGATGAGGTCGATGAAAACCTCCTGTGGCCATTCATTGACGATCTCGCCCGTGTCGACGTCGATCGCCCGATAGACGAAATCAGCTGAGGATTCCGATCGCGAGATCGAAAGCCGCGTATTGGCGCCGAGGACGCGGGCGACGGCCTCGCGCACTTCGGCGAGCCGGTCGGCGGAGCGCGCCTTGGCCGCTTCGGCGCGCGCCGCGACTTCGGCGTTCAGCGCCTTGCGCCGTTCGGCGAGCGCCTCGTTTCTCTCCTCTCCCGAGCGATCGGCGCGGGGAGCGGAATGCGATTGCAGCAATGCGTTCACTTCCATTGTTCCCTGCCCGCCGCCGCGTCAACGACCGACGCGGCGGCTTTCAGAGCCCCCTTTAGGCGAACAGCGCGAGAATCGCGTTCGGCGCGGCGTTCGCGATTGAAAGCGTCTGGATCGCGAGCTGCTGCTGCACCTGCAACGCCTGCAGCCGCGAGCTTTCCTTGGCGAGATCGGCGTCGGTCAGATTGCCGATTGAGATTTCGAGCGCGTCGGAAATGCGCGACATCAGTCGGTCCTGCAGGGCGAGCGACTTCGAGCCCGACCCGAGATTGGCAAGCGCCGGCGACAAGGCGTCGATCGCCGTCGTCAGCGCCGTGATCTCGGCCTGCGCCGTCGCGGCGTCGGTCAGCGGATCTGCGCCGGTCGCGACGTTGATGATGCCGCCGCCGACCGAGAGATCCTGCGCCGCGACGGTGATTGTCTGGGTGCCGTCGGTCGAGGCGACGACGACGAGGTCGGAGGCGCCCGAAGCGATCAAGTTGCGGCCGCCGACATCGGCGCTATCGACAAGGCGCGTGATCTGGTCGCGAAGACTTGCATATTGTTCGCTGAGGACGGTGCGCTGTTCCGCCGTCAGCGAGGTGTCCGCCGCCTGGCTCGCGACCGCCTTCATCTGCACGAGGATGTCGGAAATCGACTCGCCCGCCGCAAGCGCGACATCGACCGCCGACTGGCCGACGCGAAGCCCTTGCTGGACAGGCTCGATCGAGGCGAGTTCAGCGCGCTGCTGCTGCGCGAGCGCGTAGATCGCCGGATTGTCCTTGGCGCTTGAAACCTGCTTGCCGGTCGAAACGCGGCGCTGAACCTCGCTGAGCTGGTCGGTGATGCGGTTGAGGTTTTGAAGAGCGACGAGCGCGCCCGGATTCGTCGAGACGTTGTTGACCATCGGTCAGCTCCCATTCTGGGTCCAAGAGCGATTTTTCGCTCCCCCGGACTTGCGCGGCCCGCGCAATCCCGGCGCGACATGACGAGCAAGTAATCTGCCGTTTAGGGAATTCTTCAGAATGGTTGCCTGTTGACCTTGCAGGCGCGGTCTTTCGCGGATTTTCAGGTAATGCTAATGATTTGTAAACGGAGTTTCAGGCCTCAGTCGGCGGATTCTGCCGGGCAAAAGCTGCCGACCGGCAATATCTTGCGGCCCGCTTTCGGGCGAAGGCGGACCTTAATCGTCGCCGACGAAAACCGTGTCGCCGCCGACAATCGTCCGCTGGACGCGGATGCCGCCGATCGAAATCTCGTCCGCCTTTGTCGGATCGCCGGACAGGACGACGAGGTCTGCGAGCTTTCCGGCCTCGATCGTCCCGACCTTGTCCTCCATGAAGCCGGCATAGGCGTTCGCCGCGGTATAGGCGAAGAGCGCTTCCTCGCCGGCTATCTTTTCCGCAGGAACCCAGCCGCCCGGATTAAGACCGTCCGTCGTTCGGCGGAACATCGCCGCGTCAATGCCCTGCAAGGGATCGAGCGGCGCGACCGGCCAGTCGGACCCGAAGGTCAAAAGGGCGCCGGCGTCGAGCAGCGAGCGGAAGGCGTAAGTCGTCTTGATCGCTTCAGGCCCGATGCGCTTTACCGCCCAGCGCCCGTCGTCGGCGGCGTGGTAAGGCTGCATCGACGCGATGATATCGCCTTCGCCGAAACGCGCGATCGCCGCGGGCGTCAGGTGCTGCGCATGTTCGACGCGGAACCGCTTCGCGCGCAAGGCCTTGCCGCCGATCGCTCGATACGCGTCGAGGAGGAAGTCGTTCGCCTTCTCGCCGATCGCATGGATGGTGACGTGAAGGCCCGCGGCGTCGGCCGATCGGGCCCATTCCGCCAGCTGCTCCGGCGGCTGCAGCGTAAGGCCTGCGGTGTCGGCGTCGACATAGTTCTCATAGCGCCAGGCGGTGCGGGAGCCGAGCGAACCGTCGACATAGCCTTTGACGCCGCCCCAGCGCAGCGTATCGTCCCCGCGGCCGTTCGCATCGACGAACGCCTCAAGTTCAGCCCAGTTCGCGAGCGGCGCAAAGACATAGACGCGAAGCTTCATCGCGCCGTCGTCCCGGAGCCTCTTGAACGCCTTCAGATTGGCGAGGCCCCCCGCCGGCAGCGGCATGTCGTGGACTTGCGTCACGCCGTGCGCGAAGGCTTCCGCCTGTCCGCGCTGGAACGCCTCGGCGCGCTGTTCGTCCGTCGGCGGCGGAATGACGCGCTCGACAAGCTCCATCGCTTTGTCCTTGACAATGCCGGTGAGTCGGCCGCCGGCGCGCCCGATCTCGCCGCCTTCGGGCGTTGCGGTCTTGTCATCCATGCCGGCGAGCTTCAGCGACAGTGAATTGGCGAGCGCCTGATGCCCGTCATAGCGCGTGACGTAAACGGGATTGTCCGGCGTCAGGGCGTCGATCCACTGGCGGTCCGGCAGGATGCCGCCCCATTTTTCCTCATCCCAATTTCCGCCGAGGATCCATTCGCCCTTCGGCCTCGACTTCGCGTATTCCGCAATGCGGCGGACGAATTCCTCCTTGCTCGCCGCGTCGTTGAGCTGGACGCTTGCGAGCGCAAAGGACCCGTCAAGGAAATGGGTGTGGTTGTCGATGAAGCCCGGCGCGACGAAGGCGCCCTTCAGATCGACGATCTCGGTCGCTTCGCCATGATGGCGGTGCGCG